>ERZ1645187.1290-NODE-1290-length-23129-cov-4.968406_pt1 | contig 23129 bp, 22 predicted proteins | sample MGYA00575352_ERZ1645187 | MGnify/ENA primary metagenome ERZ1645187 (study PRJEB40837, sample SAMN11349314) | freshwater sediment metagenome | isolation source: river sediment | host: Sediment | place: India: Wazaribad , New Delhi | collected 2017-02-21 ... | reverse complement strand
CCACCGGAGGCTGAATGAAGCACGATGTTCAGATCACCCGGCTTATGGAGATGGAGGATTTCAGGAAGACACTGGCGGATGGAGTTATAGTTTTCACTACGAACACCACCACTGCCATCCTTGACACCATCTTCATCCTTGACATGATAGAAGTCTTCTTCTTTCACACCTGGAATGTTGGAACGGGAAGTATCAAGAAAGCTGATCGCTAGCTTACCGAAACCAGGTTCAGTCGCATCGACCGTACCGTAGATCTTCTTGGCGATGTTTGTTCCCGTGCCACCACATGAAAATAAACGGATGACTGGCTTATTCGTCTGCTGAACGACCTGTTGACCTTCTTTGGCTTTAGCCATATTTCACTGCTCCTTGGTTAAGGGTAAAACAAAGTGGACTCTTTTCGCTTAGTTAAGCGGTTTAGAGCAAAACGACGAATCTGCATAATAAAGTCATTCATGCCTTGGAGTTGTTCTTCCTTGACCATCTTACTATTATGCTTAACTTCATACTTCAGAGAAGCCACGCTCTCTCCACGAGCATTCAGGATGTTGGGATACTTGATCCCAGAGATAGTCTCAAACGGCTGCTCGATCTCCTTCTCATAGAGAACGCTGATAAAGTATCGCTCATCATGTCTCGAGAACCGATAAACCACAGGCGCATAGATGCCATAGGTATCCTGCTCTCTGTATTCAAAGTACAAGTCTCCCGAAGGAGAAGGTACACTCAAGCTGTGGTCGTTCATGATGATACTAGGGAGCATCGTCTGCCAGAAGCTCTGACTATCCCGTCCATCTCGATGCTCTGGCCGCTGTCGCTCACCACACAAGTACTCCACCCAAGACTGAGCGATCATCGCCACATGGCTTGTAAGGATACTGTTATCCGCCATCTTCATGATCTCAGCCTTATTCACATCCACCACAGCTTCGTGAATAAAGAGATCAGCAAATCTAACCATAGCTACATTCTTGTTCAGCGTTTGGAACGTATCCCTCACATCTCCCTGTAGGAGCGTACTGATAATGCTCTCCTTGGAGACGTTAGTCAGACCGCTCGTGACCATGTTATGCATCGTCCTGACTGCACCGAAGATCTTCTCGATCTCCAGCTTTTGACTGCTAGTCAGCGTAAGCTCCTCAGTTCGTGTAACCCAGTGTATGTACATTTTAACTCCATTCTAAAGTTTAAGCTTCCAATTAATCCCAAAGTCTATCAGTTTTCCTCTACAGCTTAGAGAATCAAACCATAGATGTCACGTAGTATATATACAACTTCATTTAGTTTACAAACACCCAGCCGCTTAGTCTGCTTTCTGTTGGCTTTCTACTCTTTTATGGAAACTCCGTGTTTCCTGGTCAAATAGTAAATAAAATAATCTTGTACATATATAATGGTGTTAGTTAAACTATCCATAATAGTAATGGGCCTCACGGCCCATTACTATTATGTTATATAGTCCTCGCTGCGCTCGGCCTACACAAAGCTAGTCAGTCACTCCACTCCGGTCTCTGCGTTCCCTACGTTCCGTGATATTTAAAGATGTCCACCAGATTAGTAAAGTGAAATTTTTTTACACGTACAGAGGGGTTTAGAAAGAGAGGCGGTTAGACTACGAGCGGGGTTAGTCTAGTTTCTTTGAAACTAGACGTATCAAGGGGAGTAGAGTAGGATGCGAGATCCTACTCTAGTACGATTACCTTTGAAGAGATTTTTACACGTAGAATACGCGAACATAGAAAATCCATTGACTACATAGAGAACTCTCGGTAGAGAAAGCCAGTTCAATCAACAAACAGACAGACCGCGATTTGGCCAAGCTCGGTGATGTCGCTCCATTGGAAGGAAAGAACATGAGTATCTTCATCATTCAGAAGTCGCAAGCAAAGCCACTAGAAGAACAAGTTAAGGAGAATGCCGCTAAGGGCGTTCAGAACGTTGAGCAGACGACAGAGGTGGCTTCACAGCAGAAAGAAGCTAAAAGCGAACCAGAGGTCGTTTCTATAGTCCCTAGCTCTACTTCTGAGAACACGTCATCCGGCGAAGGGGGTGAACAGACCCAGGAGGACAAAGAGAAGAAGATTGTACAAGTTTCCATTAATGGCCCTGTAGGCCAAGCTTTTACTGAGGCGTTGAATAAACTTCTCGTTACTGAGAGCTATATGACGATGATGCCTGCTCTGAAGGAAGAGCGCGGTGGAAGCATAGCCGGAAACTCGAGTCTTCAAGTTTACTGCTGGGATGGTGACGACATCGATCTTCAAGACCTTACGCAACTTACGAACACTATCACTAAACACAATGACCAACAGTTCGTGATCGCTGTTGAAAACATCAGAACCGTTCGGAAAATCCACACACTGATCGACCAACTTCCTGTCTACGGTAATGTGACAGTTTGCTATAGTCGGGAGAAGGCGCTTCGCGTTGTTCAGGAAAAGATCAAACAATGATCACGTTGCTCGAAGCGCTCGATAACTCTTTCGCTCACCTAAAGATCGATAAGAAACTCTGTGATCGCGCCTTTAGGTTTCAAACGAGCTTTGTTCATCGAAACTCCGAACACCTTAAGTTCTTCGGTGGAAACCTCATCGGCGTAGAATCCATTCGGTGGAGAACGTCAGATACCGTTAACTTCTGTAATGACGTTTGTGATATTGACTACACGCAACTAGAACGCTCCGTTAGAACAGTGACGACCATTGTCCATGAATTTAAAATCACATCAGACCCGCTTAATCTAGCGCTGATGTATTTGATCCATAAAGCATTGACTTCCCCTTCCATCGTACAGAAAGCTAGAGAAAGGCTTGCATACGACCTAGCCTTAGTTTTCTTCTACAGATGCATCACTATTCGTCAGAGTGAGTATTTTCACTTTCCAGCGGACCCTAAGGTATCCCAGGCGGCATATGCTCAGCTAAATAAGAAGTTTCTACTAAAGAGACTCGGGTCCTGGGGTGCTGTGATGGACTACAGAGCCACTGAGCTGATCTCTGAGGAATCCATCCACCTAAAGCCACTCCAGTCGTTTACAGATGACTTAAAGATAGTTTACGCTATCTCGGACTCAGAGAACAGAATCCGGGATATGTATAAGAACTACTATAAGGTCTTTAATCAAGCTTACGAAGAAGGAAATCGCATTTATTCAGTGTCTTCTACGGTCGTAGACATGGAAGGGAAAGAGAAGATCAGGGAAAAGGTAAAGTCTACTGAACTTGCGGTGAACTACATTAGAACCGTGATTGTGGATAAACCAAGCTTTGTTAAACCTGAACTTCTCTCCATTGTCTCAGAGATTAACACAAACACCAGTCAGCGTATGCTCAGCAGCACAGTTGAGTGGTTGGCCGATAACTATAACTCTCCACAACACCATAAGCAGATCGATGAATGGATGCGGTTGATTATTGTTCACAGCTATCATCTTCTAGCAGAGGCCTCTCCCGAAGAGTCTCGCGACTTAGCTTCAGCTATGCTTCTTTTAAAGAACCTCTATCTCTCTACCAGGTCTATAGATAAAGAACTGCTGCAAATCAGAGAGATCGGAGATAAACTCATCATCGCTGCCGCTGGGAGAGTGAATCGATCTTTGGCGATGTCAACAAGAACCGCCATCATTCTTTACATTACGCTGAGATCTCTGGTCTCTAGAAAATGATGATTTTAGCTGATCTTTTGGTGATCAGCGGGAGGATGCATGTTCTGGATACTAAGGCTAGTGAAAGAACTACTTATTAGACTGAGACTCTATCTCTTTGGTGTTAGGTTCTACGAGTGTGGTTATGTCTTTGACCACCCGCTAGTTCAAGAAGCTGAATATAGAATCGATAGCGAACATCGCGTTCGTGTTCAGTTTTTTAGAGTAGAGTGTAGTGACATCATTATGAAGGGCGGTGAACTCATTGGCGACTGCTATGTGAGCTATATTGTCAAAGGTCGTTTTGACAGTAACTTCCCTCAAGATGTCAGGATGTTTGATGAGAAAGCGTTTTATTTCAATGGGCGAGTGAATCGCTTTAATGAACCAGAACAGCAGACCGTCGAACTTCTGCTTGACATTTATTTGGATTTTGTAAAAACCTCCCTTAAGGGGAACAGCAGAGATCCGTGTCAACAAGGGTCGTGACCTAGCAGCAGTGGCCTAGGCCACTGCTGCTAATACGCAAGGAGAGTATCAGTGATTCTTTTTTATGATGACTGGGATGAGTTTGGTGCTCAGCCGGACTGGAATACAAAAAATAAAAGCTTTGTTGATCTCTGTGGCGTCTATAAAGCCATGGGTATCAAGAACTACATGTGGCCTCTGGCCATTTATGATTCCGGACTAATCGGCGTAGACCCGTTTGACCAAGGTCTCGACCAAGAAATGAAGAGAAGAATCGCCATCGAGTGTAAACTTAACTTTTCTTACTTTATTCGAGAGATCGCTAGAGATCCACAGGGTTCTCCAGAACACCCACTTCTCTTTCAAGCAAATCGTGGAGTTTCTGCCCTATATTGGCTTTATTTTAATCACATCCTAGTTATCTTAATTATGATTCGCCAAACAGGCAAGTCATTTGGTGACAGTTGGCTGGATACATGGATTAATAATATTGGCGCTCGTGGTAATGAAACCTCTGCGCTACTGAAAGATGACAAGCTCAGAACAAGAACGATCGAGCGTTTAAAGTCTATGGAGCTTACGCTTCCTCCATATTTAAGGATGAGAACTAATAAAGACGCCGCGAACACGGAAGTCTACCGCATCGGTGCGCTAGATAACACCTACAAAGGGTATGTTCCAAATGCCAGTGAGAAGATGGCGGACTTACTTGGTCGAGGTATGACTTCACCTAACATCAAGTGCGATGAGTTTGCTTACACAAAGTGTAATTGGATCACAGTCCCCGTTATGCTCTCATCTGCACAGGCCGCCCGCGAAGTTGCTAGAGCAAAGAACGCACCTTACGGAACAGTTCTCCTCACCACGACAGGAAAGCGAGACACGCCAGAAGGAAGGTATGCTTATAATTTTACTAACAGCGCCGCTATTTTTAATGACAGGTGGTTTGATCTCTCCGGCCCAGAAGAACTTATTGAAGTTGTCAAGAAAGCTGGCGATGGTAAGAACATTCGGGTTAATGCAACATTTAATCACCGGCAGCTTGGAAAGACAGATGAGTGGCTAAGGGACCGTCTGTCCGACGCCGCTCAGGATTTAGAAGGCGATCAGGTTGCAGTAAGAGCTGACTATTTTAATGAATGGCCTTCCGGTAGTAATAGCTCTCCATTCACCATCGAGATCGCAGCAGCGATGCGCGAAAGCGAAGCCTATGAGGTCTATACGGAAATCACCTATCCAGACGCATACAGCATGCGATGGCACTACACAGAAGAGGAGCGTCGTCAGAAGCTTTCTTCAGCACCACATATTCTAGGCAACGATCCCTCTGAAGCAGTAGGGCGGGATAGCATCGGGTTTGTTCTAGTAAATGCCTATACTGGCGAAACAGCCATGGCAGCCGATGTTTCTGAAGGGAACATCATTGCGTACTTTAGATGGGTAGGTAATTTTCTACTAGACAACCCAAGCGTTACACTAAACATTGAAAGAAAGAGCACGGGTTCTTCATGTGTTGACTACGTTGCTGAATTTCTTCTTTCCAAGGGCATCAACCCCTTTACACGTATCTTTAACCAAATTGTTCAGAACAAAGATGAACATATAGAAAAGTTTAAAGAGATCGAGCGAATCTTTTCAAGTCGAGATAACTTAGCCGTAAAGTATAAAAAATATATAGGCTGGAACACTGCCGGCGCTGGTTCCACTGCACGAAGTGAGCTTTTTGGTCGCGTTCTTGGAACAGCTTCTAAGCTAGGTGGGCCTGTTATGCGGGACAGAAAACTTATTCTACAGACACTCGGTTTACAGACAATCAACGGTCGGTTAGACCATCAGCCTGGAGAACACGATGACCTTACGATTTCATGGCTCCTCTGTTTTTGGCTGATGAGTCAGGGTAAAAATCTAGCATATTATGGTATTGACCCCTCTCAAGTCCTCGTTGAAAACATAAAGTACAAAGAAGGACTGAAAGAAGTTTCTAAGTACGAACGCTATCTCGCACAACAGGCAAGGATTGATGTTGAGCGAATTACTGAAGAGCTTAAAGAAAGCACGAACGAATACCTCGCAGCTAAGCTAGAAAGAGATTTGGCGCTCGCTGCTGCGAATTTATCTGAAAAAGACCGCAGTATGGTTGCGGTTGATGATCTCATTAGTAAACTTAGAGATGAGAGAAAAAGAAAGATCGGTCGTCCAACCTATGCCGCGCTTCAGCGGAGATAAAAAGAAGAGGGGCTTAAGCCCCTCTTCTCTATTCACCCAAAAGCTTTTTAAGTCTATCAATTTCAGCATTACCGATCTGTTTGATGACATCGACTGGTGTTTTTCCTTGTGAGTTCCTCATTGAAAGAACCTCCTTTGGAACTCTGGAAAGCCTCTCCCAGTCTAACCGCCGAGCTAGAATGTGAGCTATCGTACTACCATTCTCATCAGCAAGATGAAAGTGATCGAAACTCTCAGGAAGAGTGCCGAGAAAAGCTGCGGAATGTGCAACTGTGTAACCCGTGTTATCAGCAATATCCCAATCAACAAAGTCGACAGGAAGCTTTCTTCTAACAGAGAGTTCGTGCGCTACACTCCACCCCGTCTCATCGGCCTTTCTTAGAAGGTCGTCTTGGAAGACCCTCTTTCCTCTTAGCGCCAGATCTACGACTTCTGATATATCCATAACCTTATCTCCGTAGAACGATACTTCCCTTTTGAATATAGTCCTGAATGGTCTGGTCTGGTGAGTTTGTGAAGATAACTCGTCCGTACATGCCTTCGGACACATGGATGTAGTTTTTGCCAGCCAGCGCCGCGCGTCTGATAGAGGCATAGACGATACGACTCATGTCATTCATGTAGAGGAAATATTTCCCGTTCAGATTGATCGTCTTCTGGCGGAGCGAGATGATCGCACTTTGGTTCTTCTGAAGCTCAACATAGCTCTTCAGCATCGCTCCTTTGCTACCAGGGTTCGGTGGTGTGACACCATTCGCCTTTAGGAGCATCTCGTGCCATTGCTCATAGTGCTCGTTTCCGTCGTAGTTGGAAACTCTGGCGATGTTTTCCAGCGTGATCGGTGCCCCGTGGTACGAACCAAAGAGCATCTGAAGCACGCTCCAGTACTGCGCTGTCGTGACATCAGGGATGTCACTCAACAGCCAACTGCTCCCGACAAAACCATTCGACATAAGAACAGTAGAGAGTTCGGCAGAATGTTCACTCGGTGGAATGTGCTGTAGAAGCGTGAACTGCGTCCTTTCTTCACAGACTGTGCTTGCTGGCCGGCGGTCTCCGTTTACGAAAACAGAGATGTTTCTGAGGTTGTCCAGCCAAACTTTGTTTTCCGAAGAAAGTAGACTATAGCCACGACCACAGTCAGCATAGTAGTCGAGGAAGCTTCGGTAGTCACCTACCTCAACCCAGAAGTACTTATCCCCATCTTCAGGAATAAGATCACGGATGTCAATAAGAACAACTGTGTCTTCTGGACAGACTGCTGCCCAGATCTTGCTGAAGATACTCGCATTGACGAGGGAGACGTGATCGACTATGTTCATGACTACAACGACTTTTTTCTTAGTCGAAGTACTGGTGTTTTCTTCTTGTTGTTGTCTTGACTTGAGCAGGTCTTTTAGTTTGATAGACATTTGGATCTCCAGTTAAAAAGTGTTTAAGCGTTTAAAGTGTTAGAGTTGACAGAGTTGTCAAGTTAGATGTACATGGTTGAAAACGAATAAGAAGAGCGTGCCTAGGCACGCTCTTCTTTTAAGTAAAGCTCTTGATCATCATTGCCGCGAATGAGAGTGTCAAGTCGCCACCAGCAGTTCGCTTAATGAAGCGAATAGTCACCGTGCTCTTGCTCGTAACGGTTGCTGCAACCGCAAGGTCGGCATTCCATTGGGAAATCTCCCATGTGGTTACTGTGCTTCCGTAGGTTACTTCGAAGTGAGTCGGTGTGGGCGCAGCCACTTCCTTAGAGGCATCAAACTGTGGCAGCGTCGGCCAATAGTGTTTATTAAGCCACTCTGTGAGAGACTGACAGCCAGAAGAAAGATTTGCAAGATTACCTATCTTTCTTCCATAGACCTCAGAACCAAAGCCTGGGTTACTGTCGGAGGAGGTTGTTCTAACCATCCAGTCGCCACTAGGATCGCTTGTCGCGGCGTTCTGAAGCACAACGTCGATAGACTGCGTGTGAATAAAAGGAATGAAGCTAGGAGAAACATCCCTGAGGTTCAGACTGACCGACTTTCTTTGTAGATAGCCATAGAGTTTCGGATCGTAAGGACCCGTGTTAGTATTGAACGTGATTTCGTTAGTAACGTCGAACCAGACATTTCTAGCCAGATTAGACAAGAAGAACTTCAAGCGATACCCAAACACATCACTCACCCAAACAGGGAAAGCATAGAGTTTAACAGCAATACTCTCGTTTGTGTTTACTGTTCTGAGTCGATAGGGTTTAGTAATCATTCGCCCATTAACTCCAGTTGAGGCGTAGGCAAGCTCGCTGGAGGACATCTGGTAGCTTAACACCAGATCGGCATCCGGCTCAACAGTGGAAGCCAGGCGGCCATCCAGACCAAACATCGAGAATTTAGTTCCATCGACTGGGTATCTGGCAGAAGTTCCGTCAGAATAATGAACCACACCAACGAGATTTAAAGCATCCATAGGGATGTTTAGCGGATACTCGAGAACGTCAGGTGAGGTTGCTGAGAGCCAGATAGACTCAAGGTTGATCTCAGAAATGTATTTAGTCGACGCAGTTACATCAGAGAAGGTGTCCGTGTTTTCAACCAGAAGCTGTCTTCTTTCTACAACATGACCATCGTCAGCATAGATAACGACGGTTACAACTTCCCCGTTCCTAAGCTTTTCAGTGATATGGCATCTCTGAACGATCTTACATGCGTAGTTCGTGTGGCTATCAAGCGCTACGATTTCTAGGGGAACCGATTGCGATACAAAGTTCCCTCCAGCATCATAAACTTTAGACAACACCTTGCCTGTTGTTGAAGAAGTATTAACGCCTTTGAAAACCTTGGCATAGCTCGACATCGTACCCTTCGGCATAAAGCGAGGGTCGATACTCAGTGTGTAAGGAAGAACGCTGTCGTTCAAGAAGGCTTTGTAGGTGTCAAGATGTGCTCCTGGACCTACGCCAAAAAGAACGTCTTCTTCGCTCAAGTCGTAGTTCATTCCACTCGGATGAATAGACCGAAGTGTAGGAATAAGTGTCAGTGGGTCGAGGTGGTCGACGATCCAGGTCTCAAATGTACTCGGTTCGCGAACGTAGTCACTTACTTTAGGAACAAATTTTCCTTGAGCGTCACCGCCAAGATAGATCTCGTCTTTTGCAAAAGTCGTCCAACGTGCCTCTGGGTCATACACAGGAACATGGCCGTCAGTTCCAACAACTATTGGCATTCTTCACCCTCCCTAACTGATAACAAGATGAGGACTTAGACTAATCAATCCCCGACCGTAAAGCTTAACTACCTTTTGCAAGAAGCGATAGGCGGGTAGTGTGACGCCAAGGGGTGTGAAAAGACCCGTAGGGTGAATGACAACATACCTCTGATCCACTTTGTTTTCTTCAGAGATTGGGTCAAACTTAAGCAAAGGTTCGTAGGTCTTACAGAGTTCTAAAACTTCATTATCTGAAAGATCCTTGTCGATAGAGGATTCGGTAAACTGACCAGTGGAGAGATCGTTAGCAATGTGTGCAAAGAATGGACTAATAAGTTTGTACCGACTAGGTATCGCGCTTACTGCATTTCTTTCAGGCTGTGGTAAACGAAGAGACATATAGGCCTTAATCTCTTCATCTATGATCAAAGCTTTTCTTCTGAGGGCATAGGTCTCTTCTTCCCCATGGTCTCGAAGCGGAACAACTACTTCTTTGACCTGATATGGCGAACCATTTAGCGCATTCGTTACAGAAATGCCGGAATGAAGTTCAGAAAAGTTCAAAGCGCTGCGATGTTTAACCGAGCCTCTTACGACGATGTCAAGAACTTTATCGTCCCGAATGTCGTGGGCTTTATTGTTTGACAGAAAACCATGTTCAATAAAACCATAGTCTTCAGCTTCCCGCATCGCCATGTTTTCACTTAGTCCGGTGAAGCGAACAGTGATTTCTTGAATAGTTTCTCGAGCCGGCTGAGCAAGGTAGTCTTTATTAACAATATGTACTCTGGGAAACTGAACAAAATAGTCCAAGTTTTTAATCAGCTTCTTCTTATTGAGCCAAAGAGAAAGATCGTTCATCGGAACATACATCAACTTGAGATCATTGCCAAAGTACTCAGTGAGGTCGAAGTATAGCGTTCCAGCGATTAGATTTAAGGAGAGTGTGTATGCCAAGAATGATTTATCAGTTCTCACCATTAAGACTTGTTCGGTCTCCTGACTAACCCAGTGAAGTTTTCCATTGGAGACTTCATACTTGTCAGTATTAGTGATGTCTTCCCAGTTGTTCGACGGATCACCATTCTCGTCTTTATAGCAGAGATAGACTCTGTAGCTATCGTCAGTTGGAATGTCAATTAGGTCTGAACCAATTACTGCTGGTGCTAACCAAGAACCCTTCCCGACGATTGGTTCGATCATTCTTGCATTTGGACTTGTAGCCACATAGTAGAGCTGGCCAGATCTATAGTGGAAGTCAATGAGGTGTCCGTCTCCGTCGTACTCATAGACTGTCGCTTCATTCTGGAAACCAGCAGGAAGAGAAACAACACCAGGTTCACTTCCATTTACCATGGATAAAGGCAGCGGAGACTCAGCAACAGCGCGAGTTAATGCATTATAGCCATACGCTTTTTCTAGGAGACCGATGGTAATGTTTCTATAAGGAACACCCATGAGCTCGGTGTAACCGCTAGCCTCAAGAGCCTCAGCCCTCCAGACACTGACGTTAGAGTTCGTATCTGTTAGTGCCTGCACGATCTTTGAGTTATCAAGCTTATAGAGTTCAAAGATTCTTTGGTTTTCGTAAGTAAGCGGTCTGTTCAATCCGCTGTTCCTTACATAGAGCCTAATGTAGAAGTCCCTAATGTCAAGTGTACCTAGACTTGAGTTTTCGACAAGGCTATTTGCGATCTTTTCAAACAAGTCCACGCTCAGCGCATAGTCTTGGTGTGTCAACATCCTTAAAGAAGAAAGTTGGTTCCTTTGGACATACTGTCCTTTGAATGAACCTGTCGGTATTTTTCTTACGACGTAGACATCTACGTCATCAACATAATCAATCTGCTGACTTCTTCCACTCGGATGGATGATATATTTTCGAATATGGTCTATTGTGCTCAAGAAGGATTTAAGATCAGAAACCTTAAATTCAAGAATGTTCTTAATGGAGGCATCGTATTTATATTCCACGATGTCACCAACAAAACACGTTGCTGAAGAAATCGCATTCATCAGTAAACCGTTGGAAAAGCAAAGAACTTCTCCAGCCAGTGTGTTGAGCTGGTTAACCTCCGATTGAACAGCTAAGATGTCTGCGCTAGTGTTAATGAGTCTTCCTGAAGACTTAGTGTTTAACGGAAGCGCATCGCCGCCTGTTGTGTTATAAAAAGCGTTTGTGTATGCGCGAAGATAAATTTGATCTAGCTTGAAGTTAATAAAGCGCGTGCTGCTTTGATCGACAGCAAAGATAAGCGCTTTGTCCTTTGTGAACATATAGTAGCTTAGATGTAAAGGAACTTGAACGCCGTTCTCATTATAGAGATCAATGAAAACAGGAAGTTCACTCATTACCTCATCAAAGCGTTTCCATTCCGGAATAATCCAAGACGGTGTTTTCCCGAGCAAACCAAGAACCTCAGGAAAAGCATAGCCTACTTGGTAGACATGATAGAATCTGTTTTGCCTGGGTAGTTCAATTCTACTACCCATACAAGAGAAGGAGATTCTCTCCCCTTCTCTTTTTGTAATTCTATTCGCTGAAAGAATCACTAGGTTATCTTGCGTGGGTGAGCACCAGATGTTTTGCACCGCGTGCTTCTTTAACACCTCATACATTTAGAAATCCCTGATCTCTAGTGAATTACTAACAGACTCAAGAACGAGACAGCTGGTTCGATAGAGGTCCGCATAGTTCATCTTAAACTCATCACCCATACCACGCTTAGCTTGAAGCTCAATAATTTTATACAGAGGAGAGGACCGATAGCTTCTTTCAAGCATGGTGGCAGAAACAATAGCAATCCATGTCGGTGGATGCTCTAGCGCAACAGCGAGGATTTCTTTGGAGTTTGTGGCATACCAGGTGTTTCTAATCTGCATGAGAAGCACGGCAAGATTAAAGTCCCTTAGTCGAACATTCGAAGCAACTTTCTTAACTGCTTCGCAGTAATCAGAAATCGATACCATGGAGTCCAGCGATTCGAAGAGTTCGTATATTTCTGCGGCTGGTAATTTTGTCGCCTTAATGGTATGAATGACCGCTGTTTCTAAAGCGTCTCCTGTTAATTTTTTCTCTGCACTAAAGAGCAGATGGTAAAAATACATACTAAGAGCCATGATGCGGTACTGATCATTCAGATCAAGTGCATAGGCCTTTGCTACCGCCTGGCTCAACCACGCAGCATAAACATAGCCAGCAAAAGAAAACTTCGTTTTGAAACTATCGAGATTCTCGACAAGCCAGAGGTGGTTGAGAACAGCTCTGCTTTTTGTAAATGCATATTCAGACTTATTTCGAACAGCATCTTCAAATTCTTTCGGAGAAAAATAATCTGACCCGGTTGTCTTAAACAGCCTCAAATCAACAAAAAGAAGATCGACGTCCTTACCTTTAACAAGACACGGGTGAATGAAAACAGGGATCTTCATTTCTTCTGACGTTTGTCCGGTAATAAATGCAACAAAACGTTTTCCGTTCGGTTCAACTCCGAAAGACCGGTCTTTCATATTAATTGAGATCGAAGCTTCCTTAAGTCCAAGCTCGAGCTTTTGCTTGGATTCTAAAGAACCAGCTGTAGTTTCAAATGCAGTTCCAAAATAGCTCATATTGTTTTTTGTCCTTATCCAAGAGGTAATAATGCAAACGATTATTAACGGTGGCTCAGGTTTAGTCAACCTTGGTACTGACGACAAATCTGGTCGTCAGTATGTCAAGACACCTGAAGAATATCCACAACATCATCCGAAGTTTTTCATCTTTGCTGAATCCGGCCCGACGACTGAAGAGGTTGTAGTTGGCGATCAGCGTATTCAGCTTTATGGTGAGAAAACTTTCCAAGAGAAGAGCGCTTACTTCAATCATGCCACCAAGTTTGCCAATGCAGTCAATGCGGAAGGTAACGCAGAGACTCTCGTTCGACTGAAGCCGACCGACGCTGGTCCAAATCCCTCTATCCGTCTTTGGATGGATGTTTTGCAAACGACGGTTGATACCTATGAGCGGAACTCAGACAATAGCATTAAGACTGACATCCAAGGCGACCCGATTGTTGACGCAACGACACCGGGCGTGAAGATCAAGTTTATTGCCACTTTCTTCGCGACAAAGCAAGAAGCAGAAACTTTTGGTGCCGCAACAATCGTTGCTGGCGATCAGACTGATGCGCAAATGAATGTTTCTCAGCGTTACCCGCTGTTTGACATAGACCATAGCTTCTTCGGGAAAGATGGTAATCTGGCAGGCCTGCGTCTTTGGGCACAGACTGAACAGAATAACGGCATCCTCCCATCGAAGATGATGGCGCGTGAGAAGGCCTATCCGTACGGTCTCGCGGTTGTTCGTAAGAATAGCGACACCGGTAATGTGAAGCCTGTTTCTACCGTCTTTGGCGAACAGTCGATTATGGTGACGTTCAAAGAGAACGTTGTTGACCCAGTTACGCTGAAGCGTTTGTATATTGGCGAGCGTGCAGTTGCTGACTATCAGAATCTGAATGATCTTCGCTATCCGAAGGTTTTCGGTGAATTTGGTCGCATTCACGTTTATCAGCAAAACATCGAAACACTGTTGACGCTCTTCCATGGTCTGGAAACACCATTCATTGACGCCAGCTATGATTTCGGTACTTCCGTCGAAGATAAGCATCTCTTTAACTTTATCACCGGTACGACTGGCACTGGCGCTCCTTACCATAGCTTCATTTTCTCTGACACAGGCAACAGCGTTCGTCTCTCCCAGTCCACCAACGTCTTTGCACGCGGTGGTAGCGACGGCACGATGACGCATGCTTCACACGCTGCACTGGTTGGTGAATACATGGATCGCTATCTGGACCCGAGCGACGAGCTGCAAGACGTAGCCTATCACGTCGAAAGTCACTTTTACGATTCCGGCTATCCGCTCGCCACGAAGAAGAAACTGTTCAAAGCGATTGGTCTTCGTAAAGACACGGTTGTCGTGGTCAGTCCGAGTGAGTTCGGTCAACCTGCTCTTACTGCTAGCGAAGAGTATTCGGTCGCGGCTTCCTTGCGTGCAGAGGCTGAGCTTTACCCTGACTCCGAGTACTTTGGAACAGGTCCTTTCCGCGCCCTGATCCAGGGTTCCGCCGGTCGCATTCGTGGTTCGCAATACACCGAACGCTTCCCGGTTACCTACGAAATCGCAATCAAGTCTGCTCGCTTCATGGGTGCTAGTAACGGCCGCTGGAAGGCAGGCAATGGTTTTGCTGGTCAACCAGGTTCGATTATCGAGTCGATGTATGATCTGACGATTCCTTGGACGCCTGTTTCGATTCGCAATCGGAACTGGGATATCGGTCTGAACTGGCTGCAACGCGAAGATCGCTCCACTTTCTTCCTGCCGTGCACCAAGACTGTGTATCAGGATGAAACCTCCATCCTGACGAGCTACACCAACGCCTGTGCTATCGCCTACTGCCATAAGGTTCTGGCAAAGATCCAGCGTCAGTTTTCTGGTGTTGATAACCTCACGATGGCTCAGTTTAACGAACGCGTTAATACAGCATTCTCTGCCGCCATTAAGGATAAGTTCGATGGCCGTTACATCATTATCCCGAAAGCTGAGTTTACTTCCATGGATCAGATTCGTGGTTTCAGCTGGACGCTTCCGGTGGACTTCTTTGGTCCGAATATGCGCACGGTCATGACGGGGTATATCACTTCCCGTCGTATCGAAGACTATGCGGCTTAATCCCTTTTACGGAGAAAGAATAAACCATGTCTCGTGATTCCGCAATTCTTCTTGGTGCCAATGGTTGGAACTCTGGTGCCGACCTTGTTCAGCTAGATCCATTGTTCGGCGGTCAGTTCGCCTATGCAACTAATCCATCTGAGTGGCTCTCCGCCCAAGGACATCTTCCGCGCAACCTTATTCCGTTTGTTCTGGAAGCACCGCGTTTCTTTCAGCATATGCCGAATTCTGATAAGTGGGTTGAAGCCTATCGTGTCTTCTGGGAAAAACACGCTCGCGTTATCGAAGGGCTGAAGGCTGGTCTGACTGTTGAGACCGCTGAACATGACTTCGGTGCCGGTGGTGAAAAGTTTGAAGAGTTCACTGATGTAAAACGTGAGCGCTCCACGCTGTCTGTCCAAACCGTAGATAAGTACGGTAATACCTGGCAGAACTTCTACGAGAAGTACATCATGTACGGCATGATGCACCCCGAAACTAAAACACCGCTGACAATGACAATGGTAGACGGTCCTACCGACCATCTGTCCGACAACTACAGTGGCACGATCGCCTTTGTTGAGCCTGATGCTACTGGTAAGCGTTGCCAGCGCTGCTGGATCGGTGCAAACATCTTCCCAAAGAGTAATGGACCAGTCGAAGGTAAGATGGATAAAAACAGCGCGCTTAGCATCAAGGATCTTAGCCTTGAATTTACTATTCTCGCGTTCTATGGGGAAGGCACTCGCGTCGTTGGTCAGATGTTGATGGATGCCATTACGACGACTTGGGCTAACCCGAACATCAAGAATGCATTTATTAATTCTGTCTCTGCTGATGTAGCCAAGGTTGCCCGCGGCTATAAAGAGTCCGTTGAAACGATTGGTGAAAAGACTAATCGCGTTGGCGACACGATTTAAATACTAAAAAAGAAGAGGGCTCATGCCCTCTTCTTTTAATCAGCCTTTCGACTCACTTTTCACCAAGCAGGTTTTTGGCATCAGACTTGATGCGGCTGCGAACCTGACCAAGTAGGCCTGATTTTTCACCAGCAACAAACTCAAGCCCGATTCGTGTTGAACCATATGCGGTTGCCGGAGTTGGTTCACCACCTTTTTCCTTCGGAGGAATCTGAGTAGCTTTCTTTCCAGTAACATCGTAATTGACATTACCGAAGTCGCCACAAGAAATACTGGCAGTTACTTTCTGAATGGCTGGATCAGACTTGATGTTCGCCAGCGCCATGTCGCCAACAGCATCAAGACCGGCCGCCGTGAACGTCGTGACATAGCTGTTGACTTTGGTTACATCAGCCTTAGTCAAGTCAGCCAAACCCAGGTTGTCATTAAAGACAGAACCTTCGGAGGTAATGATGTCGGTGCCCTGGAGGCTTTTTGCAATGTTGCCCTTAAGCGTATCGTAGTAATTGGCTTTTTCCATTTCTCTTCTTTCCTTGGTTATTAACACACGTGTGTGAGCCTCTGCTCAAAAGGTTTCTCTTTGTGAAGAAATTTCCCCTATTAGAACCGAGAGTCAAGTTAGATGTACATGGTCTAAAAAGAGATAGAAAGAGTTTTAAAGAAAAAAGATACCGGGGGTCCCCCGGTATCTTACTTGATCGCAATAGCGATCTGGTACATCCAGATAGAGACTGTAGCAGCAATCGCCACACCACAGACCACCCATTCATTACTTAACAATGTTTTCATGATTGATTCTCCAGGTTGAGTTGTTCAAGGACCGCTTGCGCGGCTTCGTATTCGTCTGAACTTATGACAACGACTTCCATTTCTGAAACTAACATAGTTTGATCCCTCAAGATTAAAATTGACGATGATGTCAAGTTAGATATATATGACTGAGATTTTTTAGATACAGATCAGAGTCAAAAAAGAGAAGTGGGGATGTACATGCGTGAATATTTTAGCAAACATACAGGGGTGCTTGAGCACCCCTGTATGTGATTAAACGATCACCCAGTCCACTGGTAGCGTATCGCTTTGAGAAGCCAGCCGCCCCGACTAGATCAATCTCTTGGCAAAACTACTTAACTACATATAGAAGCCGTTTGACTTCTCGATCATACAAAAGAAACGGTTTGATTTCGTCTCGACCATTTGCATACTCAAGAACGTCGTTTTTGTTGTCGGTTTGAAAAACCATCTTTGGTTCCAGTCTGAAGATCGCGCTATGGTGTTTCTTGAGCTCCTTCAGTGAGACAGAGAAAACAGCAAAATCTTTCTCCACGTCCAAGATAGTTTCAGGAACCCCAAACTGAAATGTGAACTCAGAGAAAAGCGAAAAAAGCTTCTCATCTGAAACTTCTGGACTCACTTGCTTAAACAGAGGAGAGTCTCCAAAGAGAACACAGGAAGCAAAACGATGTTGATCAAGAGGAACATCGAGGCCGGTTACTTCAGTGAAGTTCGATTTGATGTCTTCAAACGAATGAACTCTAGTCATTTTAATCCCTTAGGTTATCGCTGGCACAGCGTTGTTGACATAGGTATTTCTGAGTACTCCGATTTTTATTCCAGTTCGAAACTGAGTGATCCCCCGTCCATCCACTATCACAAAAGGAAGTTCGGAATATGTAGCATGGATGCGGTCCGTGAGAATACTGAGGTTCTTGTCATCGCCGATATTGTTTTTATACGGCCAGAGGGAAACGAGCATGCTTTTAGGAGCACGGAAGATGACTCGAACTTCTTCTTCCCTGAAAAGTAGTTCTTCTAATGCTTCGATTGTGATCATGGTTAAATTCTTTCAAAACGAGAGTTTCGACGATTGATGATGTTGTGGCTGACATTCCTACTCATCTCCTCAAGTAAGATAAGTTGCCTGATAGCTCCTCTAACTCGTGTTTTCCTGGACGATGTAGAGTTTCTTTTGTAGCATTTGCTTCAAGAGACATTTTGTTTTCTTCCAGTTAGTTATTGATTTTAAACTAAGGAGAGGTGCTGAAGCACCTCTCCTGATGTTGACAAACTCCTTAGAGAATTTCTTCTCACTGTGCGTAACCAAGGATCAAGAGAATTATCCTGGTCATGAATGCTCTTCCTTAGAAGAACCTAAGACTTCTCCTACTGTAATCTCTACGCTCGAAAAGATCCAGCATCCTAGGTCCTACTTGGGTAACACTAAAGCAAACAGTGCACTTTTTAAAACAGATGGTGCCGGAGAGGAATTTCGAAATCCTGACCCCTTGCTTACCTTTAAGAGCGGAAGGCTTCGTCCTTTAGGACGGGGATGTAAGCGATACTCTCTATTATATAGAGCTATATAACTTTGATAAGGGGTTAGTCATGTCAGTACCCACTCCCCTTAAGAAGGGGTTTAAATTTCCAATCTATCCGAGTGAAGACCAGAAACAACTTCTCGAGAGAACCTTCGGCTGCTGTCGGTTTGTATATAACAAAGCGCTTGCAGAAGCCAAGTATGAATACAATCACTATTTAGCCGTTTCTAAAGTTAACCCAAATACACTATTGAGTAAGCCGGACGTTTCTGGCTATGGTCTAAGTGCAAAACTTCCTGTCTTTAAATCTGACTTAGAAAGCCTCTGGCTAAATGAAGTTTCTTCTGTCGCTCTTCAGCAGACCATGCTACACCTAGGTCACGCTTTTAAAACATTTTTCAGAGAGCGTAAAGGCTATCCTGCTTTCAAGAAGAAACACAACAAACAATCTTTTAGCCTCATGAAGACAGCTTTTACGCTTAGAGATGGTGTCTTCAGGATCGCTAAGATCGACACACCGATTAAAGTAGTTTTTTCAAGGGAACTTCCTTCGGAGCCTTCTAGTGTCACGATCACCAAGACCCCAAGTGGAAAATACTACGCGAGCTTCACCTGCGAATACCAGTCCAGAGCGACCTCCGGTACAGGTACTATAGGCATCGATCTTGGAATCAAAGACTTCGCCACCCTAAGCACGAGTGAGAAGATCTCCAACCCTAAGCACCTTATCAAAGTCCAACGCAAACTGAAGCGCTTACAACAGGCTCTTGTGCGTAAGCGCAAAGGTTCCGCTAACCGCAACAAAGCAAGACAGGCTGTCGCCAAACTCCATGAATGTGTCGCTAATACACGACGTGACTTCCACCATCAACTCTCTCGCAGACTGGTTAACGAAAACCAAGTGATCGGACTCGAGAAACTGATGGTGAGGAACATGGTCAAAAACAGAAAGCTCTCCAAACACATAGCAGATGCTGCCTGGAAGAGCTTCACTGGCATGGTCGAGTACAAGACCGTTGAGTCGCACCACTGCACGCTGGTCTATATGGATGCCTGGTATCCATCTAGTCATCTGTGTAACGTGACACACCTCAGGCTTGACCGTAAGCTAAGCCTGAGTGAACGGTCGTGGGACTGTCCACACTGTGGTCAAAAACACGACCGCGATGTGAATGCGGCTCTTAACATCCGAGACGAGGCACTCTACGCCCTAGCTAAGAACGAGCCGACTGACTTTAGCGGTAAGATCATCTTAGCTAGGGCCCATCGCTAGCATCTGAACACACGCCGCCATGACTGGTGGTGTCAGTCCATGGAGAGCTCTTGCGCAGTCAGGCATCTCGTTGAAGTGGAAAGATCCTCGAACACTCTGGAGGCGGGTTCTTGAAAGAGAATCCTCGTCCTTCAGGTCGAGGAGTTAGTCAACCTAACTAAAAATGAACCGAGTGACTTTAGCGGTAAAATCGTTTTAGCTAGAGTACATTACTAGCATCTGAATACACACCGCCATGACTGGTGGTGTCAGTCCACGGAGAGCTCTTGCGCAGTCAGGCGTCTCGATGAAGTGGAAAGATCCTCGAACACTCTGGAGGCGGGTTCTTGAAAGAGAATCCTCGTCCTTCAGGTCGAGGAGTTAGTCAAAAGGCAAGTGCTCTGCCTCTGAGCTACGCCGGCCGCTTCTCAAGTAATATATCTATGACTGAGATTTTTTATAACCAGACGGGCAGATGCCCGTCTGGTATCGCATTTTTTAAAACACCCTAAGCTGAGAGATTTCCCTATAGGCTAATAGAACCTTAGGTACGTAGTTCTTCATACCAAACTTCTGATGGCCATTGTAGCACCATAGCGCACGTTCCTTGGAGCCATTCCACTTATCCATGCATCCTTTATAGACAAGCGCTCCTGCTCTTACGTTCTCGAAAACATCACTGTAGTTTCGAGACCTGAATTTTTCTCTATGCCACCTAACCTGAATCTGAAATAAGCCAACGCTCTTTCCTTTGTTCTTATTGATGGACTTTGTTTGAAAGTTGGACTCCGGTTTAATGATAGCGATCAACATGTTCTGACTAGCACCCGTTTCAGTGGATGCTTTTTCTATAGCCATGGCTAAAAGTGACGCGTCTACACACCCCGACTTACAGTTCTTATCGATATAGGCTTGAAGTTTGTCTACGCTGTTACCATAGGACAGATGAGTTAGAAAACTAAAACACAAAATGAAAAACAACTTAAATACATTAGACATCGTAAAACTCCCGAGGTCTTGCTTCTAGGAAACAAGAGAATTGAAAACATTGGACGGCTTTGCTTCAGTGTGAAAGGATACTGACAACAAGGCTGACCGGTCGTGTATTACGGCTCCTTAACATGGGTTAATCAAAACTACGCCTACTGGTGGTTGTTTCAAAGATACATAGATGATCCTGTTCTGGACATCCAGAACAGGATCATAAGAAACCTTAGTTCAATTAAGATTTAAGTGACTGAGTTTTAGTAGAAAGATGACGAAACATTTCAGCCATTTGTTTCTTTCTTAAGTCCTTCATCACCTTCTCCATCAGCTCCATGTAGCTCATCACCACCCACTGTAGACTGGGGGCTTCGATGGTTTGAAGTGTGTCAGAAGAATAGAAGCCGCTTCTTTAGAGGACTCAGTCGCGTAGATATTATCTTTACGCATAACTTTCTTGAGAAGTTCCTCAGTGATCTGAAGAGTCATGTCGTTGTTAATGGCCTCACATGCTGGACTATCCCACTTAGACGCCACGAGCAACCCACCTTCGTTCACAAAGTCAATTGTAACAATTTCCTTTAGAATGCGAATAAGCTTCCCATTGACAAAGCCTTCGTCTGCCATGGCTCGAATAGAGAAACAAACATTTTCATTAGGATTCTCCAAGCTCTCCCTGAGAATGTTTCCCTTGGGTTCAGAAGGTTTGACTTTCGCCATGATGGCCACCATGGAAGGATTACCATATTCAGGATGGTCTTTTCCGAAGTTCTCATCCAGCCAGATTTCTTTAAAGTGCGCGCAGACGTTGTCACGGTCGATGTCGAGCATTCGATCCATGTACTGCTGGTCACTCATTCCAGCGGTGCGCTTTGGGTGGTTTACCTCAGCACGCAGGCAACCGTTCGCAATGCGGCGATGCAGCAGACTTCCTGGACCAAAGAGTTCTCTGACACCGTCGGCAACATAGCGATAAGCACCAGTGTTGTTATGTGAATTCAGCGCACCAACCACAAGTGTGTAGTATCCCTCAGCGTCTGGTTTGATTTCACCTTTCTTACCGAGCATGCGAAGCTTCGTTTGTGAGAAAAACATTCGACTCATGTGACTCATATTTAAACTCTCAAGATTGATTCGATCTTTTCCGTCTTTTCAGACGGGTTAACAATGGCGCTCACGACACCATCTTGGAAGTAAGCACCTGCGATTTTATTTACTGTGCCTGGAGCGGACCAGAAAACACTCTTCATGGGGACCCAGGCCAAGTTCTTATTAAAATCTTCTTTTGTCTTTGCGGTTTCTCTCAAGAATTTAATTCTATTTGTTTTATCACGCGCAATGTAAGCTGCCATGAATTCAGTTACAGAGGGGATGATCTCAGCACGAGTGCCAGTATACTTAACGGCCGTGTCTAGAAACTTCCCTAAGTCCTCGTAGGAGACATACCAGGGTATCTTTCCATTAAAGATAAACTCCTTCAAAGCCGAGAAGACGAGCGCGGATCGCTTGATCAGATCCTTTGTCCTAAAAACAACGTCTCCAGCTTTGAAATGAAAGTTATAGTATTCGCTCTCATTTACTGTCACCTTATCGACAACAGCTTTTCCAAGTTCCCAATAGGCAGTTACGTTCATTACGGCGTATTCTCCTGTTTCAAGAATAATGGGAAAGAGGCCGTAGATGAAGGTCGTTGAACCAATTTTCGCTAGATCAATTTCTAGGAAACGAACTGGGATCTGAATTGAGAGATTTGACTTAGCGATAACGGGCTTGCCAGGAAGGTCTGAGAGTTGACTCAGAACCTTCTCGGCATCTCTCTTAAGAGTCTTCACCGCGTCGTTGTGATCTGAGCAACAAAATACTCAGCAAAATAAGTGATTGTGCTGAGAAGCGCAGCTTCGCGTGGGTCAATTTCTGGATTAGCTTTTTCAGCCTCACGCATCTCATTCAGGATGCTATACGACGAGGTATAGAAGAAACGCCCCTTGGCGATGAGATGAAGCGCAGTGTGGTAGAGATCTTCCATGAGGTGCTGCGACATGCGTTCAAGCTGCTCACGGGTCTTTTCTTCAACGCGCTTAACCAAATCAGCTTTTGAACCGAAGTAGCCCATTTCTTCGTCAGAGGCGGTTTGTGCCATTGACATGCATTCAGAAAACGCATAGTTGAAGAAGTTCTCTTTCAGTTTGATCCGGCCATCAGCCTGAGCTACGGTCACATAGGCCCGCCAGCTAGAAATCAGAGCATCCCGCTGCTCGTCGATAGAAGCCTTATCGTAAATGTTCTTACCGGAAGTAAGAAGACCAAGAATAGCTTCAGGGGAACCACCAGCCTTCAACCACTCCAAGTAAGCTACCTTGTGCACAGTGACACATTTATTTGACCTGATGCTCTCAGAAATAATCAAACCAGCATCTATCTGACGTTTAATCGAGCGATAGGAGCCCCA
>ERZ1645187.1289-NODE-1289-length-23152-cov-13.633329_pt1 | contig 23152 bp, 13 predicted proteins | sample MGYA00575352_ERZ1645187 | MGnify/ENA primary metagenome ERZ1645187 (study PRJEB40837, sample SAMN11349314) | freshwater sediment metagenome | isolation source: river sediment | host: Sediment | place: India: Wazaribad , New Delhi | collected 2017-02-21 ... | reverse complement strand
GTCCTCGGCGCGGCGCGGCGTCGCCTTGGTGGCCAGGAGAATCTGGTCCCGTACCTGCTCCGCCGTCGGGCCCAGGCGCTCCTCGGCATCCCCGTAGGACTTGAACGACGAGGGCAGCGAGCGGATCGCCGGCTGGCCTGAGGTGGCCTACGAAGCCATCTGGGCCATCAGCCACCTCACTCGCCACAGCCCGATCCCCGCGCCCACCGCCTACCGGATCCTGGGGGGCCGCGAGGGCGTCGGCCACCTGATGCCCCAAGCGCTCGAGCAATTCTGCCGAGGGCGGCAGCGCCAGCATCGCCATTCGCCCTTCTGACTCCCAGCGACACGACAGGGCCGCCAGTCCACGGCGGCCCTTGCCTGCGCTATTGGCAAGCCCCTGCGGACTAGAGTGCCATCAAGATGGGGGAGAGGTTGCATGGACGTCTTTCAGGTGCGCGACAAGGTCATCGACGACTATCGCGAGTTCACGACATCGGCCATCGACATCAAGGACCCCATCCTCAAGCAGTTCTACCAGGACGAACTCGACGCTGATCGGCAGTGGCCTGAACCCTGGATCTCGCTGAATCCTGCCTTCGAGGTCGGCGGGCGCGTCGATGATCTCGTCCGGGAAGGCCTACTGGACGCCGAGTGCTCGCGCATCTTTCGGGTCAAGTCCACCATCGAGGACCAAGGGGTGGCACCAATCACCCTTCACCGGCACCAGCGTCAAGCCGTCGAGGTTGCTCAGAAGGGGGAGAGCTACGTCCTGACCACCGGCACCGGCTCGGGCAAGTCGCTGGCCTACATCGTCCCGATCGTCGACCACGTGCTGCGCCAACCGAAGGTTCCCGGGGTGAAGGCGATCATCGTCTACCCGATGAATGCTCTGGCGAATTCACAGCTAGGGGAACTCGAGAAGTTCCTCGTCAACGGTTACGGAGTCGGCCGCGAGCCGGTCACGTTCGCCCGGTACACCGGACAGGAGCGCGGCGAAGGACGCGATCGCATTCTCGCCAACCCGCCCGACATCCTGCTCACCAACTACGTCATGCTCGAGTTGGTGCTCACCCGGCCTGAGGAGCGGCGCAAGCTGGTCAAGGCCGCGAAGGGGCTGCAGTTCCTCGTCCTCGACGAGTTGCACACCTATCGCGGACGCCAAGGTGCCGACGTTGCGATGCTGGTGCGACGCGTCCGGGAAGCGTGCTCGTCACCCGATCTCCAGTGCATCGGCACGTCGGCGACGATGGCCTCCGGCGGGTCGACCGCGGACCAGAAACGGACGGTCGCGGACGTCGCATCCCGGATCTTCGGCGCCGACGTGCGCCCGGACCACGTGATCGGCGAGACCCTGACAAGGGCGACCAGCCCTTCCGGGGCAGCGGACGTCCCCGCGCTCACGAAGGCGATCACCTCAGCTATCCCGACCAGCTACGACGAGTTGGCGGCCTCACCGCTGGCGTCCTGGATCGAGTCAACGTTCGGGCTCGCCACCGAACCCGGAACTGGCCGCCTCGTCCGGCAGACGCCGCGGCGGCTGCAGGAGGACGCGGCGCCGGCCTTGGCGAATGCGACGAACGTCCCGATCCAGGACTGCCACGACACGATCCGGCAGGCGCTGCTCACCGGTTCCCGGGTGCGCGATGCCGAGACGGGTAGGCCGCTGTTTGCGTTCCGGCTCCACCAGTTCCTGTCCAAGGGGGATACCCTTCACGTTTCCCTCGAACCGGGGGATTCCCGCTACATCACCTCGAAGTATCAGGTGGCTGTGCCGTCGGCCCCGGAGAAGTTGTTGTTCCCGCTGGCCTTCTGCCGCGAGTGCGGCCAGGAGTACGCCGTGGTCAAGCGAATCACCAGGGGCGGCGAGACGACGTACGCGCCCCGTTCGTCGCGGGACGTGACCGCCGGCGACGCCGTGGACGGCTACCTCTACGTCTCTACCGATTTCCCCTGGCCGGCGGATCCGATCAAGGAGGGCCGCCTGCCCGACTCCTGGGTCGGCCCCGATGATGCCACCCTGCCGAACAAGGTGAAGTACCTGCCTAAGCGGGTCCGGGTCGATGTGGCAGGACACAAGGTCGACGTCGGCGGGGTCGCAGCGGCGTTCATCCCGGCCCCATTCACTTTCTGTCTGGCCTGCCAGGTCAGTTACGAGCAGGTCCGCGGTCGCGATTTCTCCAAGCTCGTCACCCTGGACGCCGAAGGCCGTAGCTCGGCGATCTCCGTCCTGAGCACCAGCCTGGTGCGCGCCCTGCGAGACGTGCCAGCCGATGAACTCCCTGCCGATGCACGCAAGCTGCTCACGTTCGTCGACAACCGGCAGGACGCCAGTCTGCAGGCCGGCCACCTCAATGACTTCGTCCAGGTCGCCCAGCTGCGCGGCGCGCTGCACAAGGCCATGACCGACGCCCCGGGCGGGCTCACTCACGAGGTGGTGGCGGCCCGGGTGGTGGACGCGCTGGGCCTTGAGTTCGCCGATTTCGCGGCAGCCCCGGACGCCGTGTATGCCGCTCGGACGCGTGCGGAGAAGGCGCTGCGCGAGCTCGTCGAGTACCGCCTGTACCTCGACCTGCAGCGCGGCTGGCGGATCACCATGCCCAACCTCGAACAGACCGGACTGTTGCGGGTCGGCTATGAGTCGCTGTCGGAGATCGCCGCTGATCAGGCCCTGTGGGCCGCCGCACCGGAGCCGCTTCGGGACGCGCGCGACGGGCATCGCGAGGAGCTGTGCCGGATCGTCCTCGACGAGTTCCGCAAGGTGCTCGCCGTAGACGTCGGCTGTCTCTCGTTGACAGGGTTCGAGCGCATCCAGCGTCAGTCGCAGCAGGAGCTGACCGGCGTGTGGGCGATGCCGCCGAATGAACCGGTGGCGTCCCTGGGCACCGTCTTCGCGTTCTCGAGCCGCCCCGGCAAGGGACGCAACGACCTGCACCTGACCGGGCGATCGGCGATGGGGCGCTACCTGCGGCGTCCGAACCAGTTCCCGGGGTTCGCGGGCACGCTGAACACCGACGACGCGCAGCGGCTCATCCAGGAGATCCTGCACGTGCTGACCCGGGCCGGGATCCTCACCGAGGTGGACGTCGACGGCGCCCGGGGTTACCGGCTCAGGGCGTCCTCGCTGGTGTGGGCCGCGGGCGACGGGACGACCGCGGCGCCCGACCCGATCCGCAAGACCGTGGACGCCGACACCGGCGGCCGCGTCAACGCCTTCTTCCGCTCCCTCTACACCGAGGTGGCTCGCGAGCTGCGCGGCCTGGCCGCCCGCGAACACACCGCCCAGGTGGACCCGGTGCAGCGCGAGGAACGCGAACGCGCCTTCCGCAAGGGCACGCTCCCGCTGCTGTACTGCTCGCCGACCATGGAATTGGGCGTCGACATCTCGAGCCTGAACGCGGTCGGTCTGCGGAATGTGCCGCCGACGCCCGCGAACTACGCCCAGCGCAGCGGCCGGGCCGGTCGCTCGGGCCAGCCAGCGCTGGTGCTCACCTACTGCGCCACCGGCAACTCCCACGACCAGTACTACTTCCGCCGCTCGGCCGACATGGTGGCCGGGGCGGTCGCGGCCCCGCGCCTCGACCTGGGCAACGAGGCCTTGCTGCGCAGCCACGTCCAAGCGGTGTGGCTGGCCGAGACGGGGGAGAGCCTCGAGTCGCGGATGACCCAACTGCTGGACGCCGAGGGCGCGACTCCCTCGCTGGTAATGAAGCCCGAGAAGGCCCACGCCTTCGCCGACCCGGACGCAGTGCGCCGGGCCACCCAGCACGCGCAGGCAATCGTGGCCCCGATGCTGGACGACCTACGGGCGACCGCCTGGTGGCACGACGACTGGGTGGCTGACGTCGTGCGCGCAGCGCCCCGCAACCTCGACGAGGCATGCGGGCGGTGGCGACAGCTCTACTGGGCGGCGCTGGCCGACCAGGAGGCGCAGAACCGCATCGTCCTGGAGAGCAACGTCTCGCCGAACGCGAGGCTGGCGGCCCAGACCCGCCGCCGCGAGGCCGAGAACCAGTTGCGGCTGCTCCGCAACGAGGACGACCAGACTGGCCACTCGGACTTCTACACCTATCGCTACTTCGCCTCCGAGGGGTTCCTGCCCGGCTACAGCTTCCCGCGGTTGCCGTTGGCGGCCTACATCCCGGCGGTGCGCGGCTCCTTCGGGCCCCGTGACGGTGGCGACTACCTGCAGCGCCCCCGGTTCTTGGCCATCTCGGAGTTTGGCCCTGGCGCCCTCATCTACCACGAGGGCGCCCGCTACGAGGTCAACCGCGTCCAGGTGCCGCTCTCACCCAGCGGCCAGGCCACCGTCGACACCTCCGAGGCCCGCCGCTGCGAGTCCTGCGGCTACCACCACGACCGTCGGGCCGGCCTCGACGTGTGCGAGAACTGCGGCGAGGAACTCGGCGCGATCACGAACGGGCTCATGCAACTCACCACCGTCTACACGCGGCGCCGCGAGCGGATCTCCAGCGACGAGGAGGAACGCCGCAAGGCCGGCTTCGAACTCCAGACGTCCTACCGGTTCAGCCAGCACGGCTCACGCTCCGGCAAGCTGATCGGCGAGGTCACCGCCGATGGGGCGCCCCTGGCGGAACTGGCCTACGGCGACACGGCCCAGGTACGGGTCACCAACCGCGGACGCCGCCGCCGCAAGGATCCCAGCGAGATCGGCTTCTACCTCGACCCCGTCAAGGGCCAATGGCTGCCCGACAAGGCCGGCGCCGAGGCCGAGGCCGACAACGGCGACGCCAGCGCCGACGACGAGCGGGCGATCCGCGTTATTCCCTATGTCGAGGACCGGCGCAACATCCTGGTAGTGCGGTTGGCGGACGCCGTGCCCGACGAGGTCGCGACCACCTTGCGCTACGCCCTGGAGCGCGGCATCGAGGCGGCGTTCCAGCTGGAGGATTCCGAGTTGGCCAGCGAGGCCTTGCCCGATGACCAGCACCGCGGGCGCATGCTGTTCACCGAGTCCGCCGAGGGTGGCGCCGGCATCCTGCGCCGCCTGCAGGCCGAACCGGACGCCGTCGCGATCGCCGCCCGCACCGCGCTGGAGATCGCCCACTTCGACCCCGACACCGGCGAGGACCTCAGCCGCCGTGACGGGGGAGCCGACCACTGCGAACGCGCCTGCTACGACTGCCTGCTCTCCTACGGCAACCAGCTCGAACACGCGGCGATCAACCGCCACCTGGTCCGCGACCTCCTGCTCAGGCTCGCACGCTCGCGGACCAGCTCGTCGGCGTCCGACCTCCCAAGGGGATCGCATGCCGACGAGTTGATGCGGCAGGCGGACACCGACCTCGAACGCGACTGGGTACGGACGCTCCTCCAGGGGGACTTCCGGCTGCCGGACGTGGCCCAGCCGTTCCTCGAGGACGCTCGCTGCCGCCCCGACTTCTTCTACACCGAGGCCGGCATCGCTGTCTTCATCGACGGCCCGGTGCATGAGCGCGACGACAAGGCCGCCGACGACGCCGCCGTGCAGGAGCGGCTTCTCGAGGCGGGCTACGGCTACCTGCGCTTCGTCATCGGCGACGACTGGCTCACCACGATCCGCGAGCACGCCGAGGTGTTCGGGAAGGGACGACTGTCGTGACGACGTACGCCGTGGGCAGCCTGGTCGCAGCCCGGGGACGCGAGTGGGTGGTGCTGCCCGACAGCACCGACGACTTCCTCGTGCTACGCCCCCTCGGCGGCACGGACGACGACGTCGCCGGCGTCCTCCCGGCCATCGAACCTGTGGCGCCAGCATCCTTCCCGCCCCCGACACCTGACGATCTCGGCGACGACGCGAGCGCCCGGTTGCTGCGCAGCGCGTTGCGGATCGGGTTTCGCTCCAGCGCGGGCCCGTTCCGGTCGCTGGGCAACATCGCCGTCGAGCCGCGCGCCTACCAGTTGGTGCCCCTGCTGATGGCGCTGCGCCAAGAGACCGTCCGGCTACTGATCGCCGACGACGTCGGCATCGGCAAGACCGTCGAGGCCGGCCTGGTCGCGACCGAGCTGCTCGCCCTCGGCCAGGCCAGAGCACTCACCGTGCTCTGCTCCCCGGCGCTGGCCGAGCAGTGGGCCGGCGAACTGCGCGACAAGTTCGGGCTTGAGGCCGAACTCGTCCTGCCGAGCACGGTGCGGCGGCTGGAGCGCCAATGCATCGGCGGCGAATCGGTCTTCGAACGCTTCCCGCTCACGGTGGTGTCGACCGACTTCATCAAGTCCGACCGGCGCCGCAGCGAGTTCCTGCGCACCTGCCCCGACCTGGTCATCGTCGACGAAGCGCACACCTGCGTCGCCGACGGCGGCCCCGGCGGCCGGGCTCGCAGCCAACGTTACGACCTGGTCCGTGCCCTCGCGCAGGACGCCTCCCGGCACCTGATCCTCGTCACGGCTACCCCTCACAGCGGCAAGGACGAGACCTTCCGCAACCTGCTCGGCCTGCTCGACCCGGCCCTGCACGATCTTGACCTCGATCAGGCCCGCGGCCGGGAACTGCTGGCCCGCCACTTCGTCCAGCGTCGCCGCGCCGACATCCGGCACTACCTCGACGAGAACACCCCGTTCCCCTCCGACCGGCACTCCAAGGAGGTTGCCTACCAGCTGTCCCAGGAGTATCGCGACCTGTTCGACGACGTTCTCGCCTACGCTCGCGAGACGGTGCGAGGCTCCCGCGGGGCCCGCGAGACGCGGGTCAACTGGTGGTCGGTGTTGGCCTTGCTGCGGGCGCTGGCGTCCTCGCCGCGCGCGGCCCAGCAGACCCTCGCTACCCGCTCGGCGAGCCTGGGTGGCGAGTCGGTCGCCGAGGCGGACGCCCTGGGCCGCTCCGCCGTCCTCGATCTGGCCGATGACGAGGCGCTCGAGTCCGTGGACGTCACCCCCGGCGGCGATGCCTCGACCGAGTCGGGCACCCCGCAGCAGCGCAAGCTGCGGGCCTTCCTCGCTCGCGCCAAGGCGCTGGAGGGCACCAACGACCGCAAGCTCAACGCCATCACCACCGAGGTCAAGGCGCTGCTCGCCGACGGCTACGCCCCCATCGTGTTCTGCCGGTTCATCGATACCGCCGAGTACGTTGCCGAACACCTGACCAAGGCGCTCGGTAAGGGCACCAAGGTGGAGCGGGTCACCGGTACGCTGCCCCCCTCCGAGCGGGTGGCCCGCATCGCCGAACTGGCCGAGTGGGAAGGACCCCGCGTCCTGGTGGCGACCGACTGCCTGTCCGAAGGCGTGAACCTGCAGGACCAGTTCCAGGCCGTCGTCCACTACGACCTGGCCTGGAACCCCACACGGCACGAACAACGCGAGGGACGCGTCGACCGGTTCGGCCAACAGCGCGACATCGTCCGCGCCGTCACCCTGTACGGCAAGGACAACCACATCGACGGCATCGTCCTCGACGTGCTGCTGCGCAAGCACGAGGCGATCCGCAAGGCAACCGGCGTGTCCGTCCCGGTGCCCGACAACAGCGACGCCGTCCTGGAGGCCCTGATGGAAGGCCTGATCCTGCGCGGCGCCGACCACGCCCAGGACACCCTCGACTTCGAGTACGAGCAGAAGGCCGCCGACCTCGACCGCGAGTGGCGCAGCGCCGCCGAGCGCGAGAAGCAGTCGCGCACTAAATTCGCCCAGCGCACCATCCATCCGAAGGAGGTGGCCGACGAGGTCGCCGAGATCCGAGCCAACCTAGGCACCCACGCCGACGTGCGGGCCTTCACCCGCCAGGCGCTGACCGCGCTCGGCTCCACCATCCGGCCCCAACCGCGCGGGTTCACCGCCTCCACCGGGCCGCTGCCCGGCGGTCTGTTGGACGCCCTCCCGCCCGGCCGCTCGGGCACCCTGACCTTCCTCGACGACTTCCCCGTCGCCAAGGGGGAGAACCTGCTGCACCGCACTGACCCGGCCGTCGAGGCAATCGCGTCCTACGTGCTGGAGGCCGCACTCGACCAGGCATTGCCCGAGAAAGTGCGCCCGGCCCGCCGGTGTGCGGTCGTCCGGACGGACGCCGTGACGACCCGCACGACCCTCTTGCTCGTCCGCTACCGCTTCCACCTCACGCTGCCCTCCCGGCTGGGGGAGCGGACGGCGGTCGCCGAGGATGTGGCGACCCTCGCGATGGCAAGCCAGGACGGCGCCACGCGCTGGCTCGACCCCGCCGAGGTCGACGCCCTCATGGAGGCACGCCCGGCGGGCAACGTCGCCAACGCGACCCAACAAGTCTCATCGGCCCTCGCGTCGTTGCCCGGCCTGGCCGCGCACCTGGACGCCCACGGCGAGGCCCTGGCCGAGAAGCTCCGCGCTTCCCACCGGCGGGTGCGTTCGGCGTCCGGCGCCACCCTGCGCGGCCTCGGCGTCCGGGTCGAGACCCCACCGGACGTGCTGGGCCTGTACGTCTTCGTCCCCGTCCCGAAGGGGTTGTGATGGCTGCCGAATCGTTTGTCGGGGTGCGCGTGCAGGGCGGGTTGCTGCCCGCTGAGCTGCTGTCCCGCATCGCTGCCGGGGCGGTGTCCGGGCAGGCGTCCGCCGACTACCACCTCGCCGCCGGCGAAACCGTCCGCGAGGCCGCCAACCGCGCCTGGGCGTACCTCACCGGAGTGTGGTCGGCCTACCGGCAGGCGGCCACCAAGCTGCCTGGCAGTGACCGGGGTACGACCCTGACCCGTGAGCGTTGGCTTCTCATCCTGCTGCGCGAACTTGACTACGGACGCGTGCCGGCCACGCCCGCCGGCGGCTTGCCTGCCGGCGACAAGCACTTGCCGGTCTCGCATCTGTGGGAGCATGTCCCGATCCACTTGCTCGGGCACACCATTGACCTGGACAAGCGCACCCAGGGTGTCGCCGGCGCAGCCACCCAGTCGCCGCAGTCAATGGTCCAGGAGTTGTTGAACCGCTCGGACGCCCATCTGTGGGGCCTGCTGTCGAACGGCCTGACGCTGCGGTTGCTGCGTGACTCGACGTCACTGGTCGGGGCCTCCTATGTCGAGTTCGATCTCGAGGCGATCTTCGACGGCGACCTGTTCGCCGACTTCCTGCTGCTCTACAGCATCTGCCACCAGTCCCGGCTCGAGGTGCGCGACCCCGAGAAGGGCCCCGCCTCCTGCTGGCTCGAGAGCTGGCGAACCGAGTCGGTCGAGTCCGGGTCGCGGGCGCTCAACCAGTTGCGCGACGGGGTGGTCGAGGCGATCACTACCCTCGGCACCGGCTTCCTCGCCCACCCGGCCAACGGACGCCTCCGTGACGGTCTCGCAGACAGCACCCTGCGCGAGGCCGACATCAACCACGGCCTGCTCCGGATCGTCTACCGGCTGCTCTTCACCTTCGTGGCCGAGGACCGCGGCCTGCTCCTCGACCCGCACGCCGACATCCAGGCCCGCGAACGCTACCGCGACTACTTCTCCACGGCCCGGCTGCGCCGTACCGCCCGACGTCGCCGCGGCACCCGCCACGCCGACCAGTGGCGCGCCCTCAACCTCGTCTGGGACGGGCTCGGCTCGATCGACGGACGCCCCGAGCTCGGCCTGATCGGCATCGGGGGACTCTTCGAACCCGGCGCGCTCGACCTGTTCCGCGACTGCGAGCTCACCAACGAGGCCCTGCTCAAGGCGGTGCGCCACCTCAGCTTGGTGGCTGAACCCGGAACTGGGACCAAGCGGGTCGTGGATTACCGCAATCTCGGTGCCGAAGAACTCGGCTCGATCTACGAGGCGCTGCTGGAGTTCGTGCCCTCCTGGAATCCCGAGATGCGCGTCTACGAACTGCTGTCGGCGTCCGGCAACGACCGCAAGTCGACCGGTACCTACTACACGCCCACCTCTCTCATCGACTGCCTGCTCGACTCCGCACTCGACCCCGTGCTCGACCGCGCCGAACGCGAGGCCGACCCCGAGACGGCGCTGCTCGCGCTCACCGTCTGCGACCCCGCCTGTGGCTCCGGCCACTTCCTCGTCGCCGCCGCCCGCCGGATCGCCAAGCGGGTCGCCGCGATCCGCACCGGCGACCCGGAGCCGCCACCGGAGCGCATCCGCGAAGCGCTGAGTGACGTAGTGGGGCGCTGTATCTATGGCGTAGACCTGAACCCGCTCGCCGCGGAGCTGGCGAAGGTATCGCTGTGGCTGGAAACCCTCGACCCAGGGCGTCCGCTCGCCTTCTTGGACGCCCAGATCAAGGTCGGCAACTCTCTTATCGGGGCCACCCCGGCCCTGCTCGCAGAGGGGATGCCGAACGAGGCGTTTGTAGCGTTGGAGGGCGACGACAAGAAGATCACCTCCGCCCTGAAGAAGCAGAATGATCACGAACTCGCGGGGCAGGACGACCTGTTCGGTGATTCCGGCGTCCTGCTGGACGTCCGGCTGGCCGGCCAACTGGGTGAGTTGATCGGCAGCGGACGCGCGGCCTCCCTGGCCGACATCCATGCCCGGGCGCAGCGGCTCAAGGCACTGGACGCCGACCCCTCCCTGCAACGCCAGCGGCTTGTCGCGGACGCCTGGTGCGCCGCGTTTGTCTGGCCCAAGCACCCGGGCGCACCCAAGGCCATCACCGACCGCAGCCTGCGGGCCCTCGAACGGGGCGAAACCCTGACACCAGACACCATGGGCACCATTCACGAACTGGCCGCCGAGTACCGGTTCTTCCACTGGCACCTAGAGTTCCCGCACCTGTTCACGTCGGCAGGTGAACATGACGGGCCAGGGTGGGCAGGCGGCTTCGACGTCGTCCTGGGGAATCCGCCGTGGGAACGGGTCAAGCTGCAGGAGCAGGAGTTCTTCGCGGTGCGCGACCCTGAAATTGCCACCGCACCCAATGCGGCGGCGCGCAAGCGGCTCATTGCAAAGCTAGAAGGTGCGAACCCGAGTCTCCACGCAGAGTATCTTGGAGCGCTGCGCCGAGCGAGCGGCGAGTCCCACCTGATGCGCAACTCGGGCCGCTACCCACTTACCGGCCGGGGCGACATCAACACCTACGCGGTCTTTGCCGAGACGGCGCGGAGTTTGATGGCCGGGAATGGGCGGATGGGGCTGGTGCTGCCTACCGGCATCGCCACGGATGCCACCACGCAGTACTTCTTCAAGGACCTCGTTCAGAAGGGCAGTCTGGCGAGTCTCTACGACTTCGAGAACCGCAAGCCACTCTTCGAAGGAGTGGACAGCCGGTTCAAGTTCTGTCTCCTCACTCTCGCCGGGCGTGAGCGACGGGAGCCGCGCGCCGAGTTCGCCTTCTTCGCCCACGACCCGACCGACCTGCTCAAGGACGACGCCCGCTTCGAGCTCACGCCGGATGAGATCCAACTCCTCAACCCGAACACCGGAACCTGCCCAATCTTCCGAACGCGTCGCGACGCCGAGATCACGCTCGGCATCTACCGTCGCATGCCGGTGCTGATCAATGAGAACGATCCCGTCAACGGCAACCCCTGGGGCATCAGCTTCATGCGGATGTTCGATATGTCCAACGACTCGCACCTCTTCCACACCCGCGAGGAACTCGAGGCCGACGGCTGGACGCTCAACGGAAACGTCTTCGAGCGACAAGTCACCCCCCCCCCCGGGCGATGCGTCATGTCTAGATCTGGAGAGGATGATCCCGCTCTATGAAGCGAAGATGCTTCACCTCTATGAAACTCGCTGGGCAACGTACGAGCCCGATGGCACCAGCCGCTTGCTCACCGAGCAGGAGAAAGCTGCCCACGTCAATCCCTTGCCGCGCTACTGGGTGGCTGAGACCGAGATCGACAAGAAGCTCGGCGATCACGGTACGCACAACGCCCTCATCGGATGGCGCAGAATCTGCAGGGCAACGGATGCGCGGACACTCATCCTCACTCAGGGACCACGGGTTGGCTACGGCGATAGCTGGTTCTTGGCACTTCCGAGCCAGGGTCGGTCCGAACTGCAGGCGCTGTGGGCGTCATTCCCTGTGGACTACGTCTCGCGTCAAAAGTTGGGGGGCACAAACATGAACTTCTTTACCTTCATGCAGTTGCCCACACCGAGACCAGAGGTGTTCACCAGCTTCGACCTGCCCCTCGAGCGACCGCTCTCCAGCTGGCTCGGCGTCCGGGTCGACCGCCTCAATGGGTGGATCCCCGATCCCACCGATCGCGCGCAAGCCCGCGCCGAACTCGACGCTGCTGCCTTCCACCTCTACGGACTTGACCGAGAGGAAGTGTCGTACGTGATGGATACGTTCCCCATTGTGAAGCGTAAGGACGAGGCCGCCTTCGGCAGCTTCCGAACGAAGGAGCTCATCATGGTCGCCTACGACGCAATGACCGAGGCGACGGTGTCCGGCCAGGTGTACCGAGCGCCATGGACTCAGGAGGCCGTCCGATGACCCAAACCGTCGAGCGGATGCTGCCGCTGTACGAGGCGAAGATGATCCACCAGTTCGATCACCGGTGGGCGACGTACGAGCGTGATGGCACCGTCCGCGATGTGACGCTGGCTGAGAAGCAGGATCCATCGTTCGTTTCCCTGCCCCGGTACTGGGTGCGCGAGGAGGTGGTCCGGGACCGCCTGGGTGACCGTTGGGACCGCGAGTGGTTACTGGGATGGCGTGACATCTGCCGCAGCACGGACGAGCGCACCATGATCGCGAGCCAATTCCCCCTGGCCGCAGTGGGACACACCCTGCCCATCGCACTCACCTCGGCCGAGCCCGTTCTCCTGCTCAGTGTGTGGAGTTCGTTCGTCTTCGACTACGTGGCCCGCCAGAAGGTCGGGGGCACTCACATGACGTACGGGTACCTGATGCAGTTGGCCACCGTCGTGCCCGGTACGCCTCCGCCTTGGCTTGGATCAACTGTGGGCTGGTTTGTCGACCGGGCCTGGTTCCTCCAGTCAACGGCGTCTTGGAGCACCGACGCGAGAGCACGAGTGCGGGCTGAACTCGACGCCGCCTACTTCCATCTGTTCGGCATCGAACGGGAGGACGTGGACTACATCATGGACACGTTCCCGATCGTGAAGCGCAAGGATGAGGCCGCGTTCGGCTCCTACCGCACCAAGGAGTTGATCCTCGAGGCCTACGACGCCATGCAGGCGGCCATTGTCTCCGGAGTTCCGTACGCATCGCCCCTTGATCAGCTCACTGGCCAGGAACGAAAGTGAGCGCAGATGGCTGAAGGGCGTAGCGGAAGCGTGACGATCGAGGTCCGGTCGTACGATCGCGGGCTGGTGAAGAAAGCGTCCGGGTTCTCGTGCGGCCACCCTGACCTCGATGACTGGCTGCGGATGCACGCGGGACAGCAGGAGCGGCGGAACAACACCCGCACCTTTCTCGCTGTCATTCCGCGTGGTGACCATGTGGTCGGCTACTACGCGACGACCACCTACCGGATCGAGCCGGACGACGAGTCAGTCGAGTTCGGCGCTGGCCATCGCACGTACCCCATTCCGGCGGTTCTCATGGCCCGGTTGGCGGTGGATCGCCACTGGAGCGGCTGTGGGATCGGCCGGCAGCTTCTGGTGGACGCGCTGACGCGGGTCGCCGAAGCGAGTCGCTCGGTCGGGTTTGAACTCGTGGTCGTGGACGCCATCGACGACAGAGCAGTCACCTTCTATGCCCGCTACGGCTTCACCCGATTCGAGGGCCATCCACGCAAGCTCTTCCTGCCGACGAAGCACCTGCTGACCACACTGGAGGCACAGCGGACCTGACCCCGGACAGCGCGATGTACTTGCGTGGTGAGTACCACGTGCGTACAGTCGAGTGATAACGTTCAGGACGAATGCCGAACCGGGAGACGATCATGGCTGCCAAGAACGAGCGAATGAACCTGCGCTGCAGCGCGGAGTCGTTGGCGACCCTGCGTGATGCCGCCGAGCTTCAGGGACAGGACTTGACGTCGTTCGTGCTCGGCGCCGCCTTGGATCGTGCTCGCAGTGTGCTCGCGGAAGATCGCATCTTGCGGCTCAACCCGGCCGAGATTGTCCAGCTTGAGCGGGCCCTGGACGCCGACCCGACCGTGATTCCGCAGCTGAGTCGCCTCTTTGGGGGCGTGCCGGTGAAGAACGCCGCTCAGGGCTGAATCACCGCGGACGACAGGAGACGTCATGAGCGCAGAGGCGCAAGTACCCGCGGCCGGCTCGAACGCCTGGGTGGTGCGCGCCGGGGCGCACGGTGAGGCTGAGGCGTCCAACCTGGAACTCGGACGCGCGACCATCGGTTGGGGGGAGGTCCCCGACCTGTCTGGCGCTACCACGCGCGAACAGGTCCGGGTGGTCGTTGATGGGCTGTACCCGGACGCGTCTCCCCAGAGTCGGGCAATCACGACCGGTCAGCTCTGGAGCTTCCGGACTTCGATTCTGCCCGGCGACCTCGTCGTGCTCCCTCTCAAGACCCAGCCCGGCTACATCGCCGTTGGGCGCTGCATCGGTTCCTACTTCTACGACGAGGCGGCACCCGACTGGGGCCGGCACGCGCTTCCCGTGGACTGGCTGCCCGAGCGGATCTCCAGAGACGTGTTGGGGTCGGATCTGCAGGCCAGCGTGAATAGTGCGATGACGGTGTTCGAGGTGGAGCGCAACGATGCCGCAACTCGATTGCTGGCGGTGGTGGAGCACGGCGTCGACCCGGGGTTCGGCGTTGCCGCCGGGGACCAGGAGCCGGTGCGTCGGTGGCTCCTGTACCGCGGCGCGCTGGAGGTCCTGGACCGCGAGAGCCCATTGCGGCGCAGTGAGGTGCTCGCGCGCGTGGGCCAACTGTTGGGCGACGAGCTCTCTGACTATGAGCAGGCCACCTTCCGCGAAGGTGACGCCACGAGACGCTGGGAGAACAACCTGACCTGGGGCACCACGGACATGGTTGCTGCCGGCTGGATGAAGAAGGGGCGTGAAGGGTGGGCCATCACGGACGCTGGCCGGGATGCTCTGGCCTCACATCCGGGGGGTCTGGGGCTGGACGTCGACTCGGCGCGTGCGTATCGCGACAAGCTGAAGGCTCGACAGGCCTCGTCCCCCGAGATCGCGGGTTACGCGCAGATCCTAGAGGCGGCGCTCGAACTGCTCGAACCGGGTCAGTGGACCAGCTACAGCGATCTTGCGGCGGTGGCTGGCACGAATGCCCAAACGGTCGGCAACTTCATGACTCGCACGTCGGCGGAGGGCGCCCACCGTGTGATGGCCAAGGACGGTCGTCCGGTGGCTGGCTTCACCTGGGCGGACGGGCGACCAGGCACGCAGCGGGAGGCCCTGGATGCGGAGGGGGTCGAGTTCGACGCTGGTGGCGTAGCAAGCGAAGCCCAGCACGTGCGAACCGAAGACTTCCGCGCGTTCCTCGAGGAAAAGGGCGTGCTGAGCGCGTTGCCGAAGCGGGCCTGGTTGGTGCGCGGGTCGTCGGTGGACGGTCACGATCTGATCCCGACCTGGCGTCAGCAAGGGTTCGCATCGCTGCGGGCGTCCAAACTGCGCGAGGTCGAGCCGGACATCTCACGCGACGAACTGAAGGCCATCGTCAACGACGACTACTCCCAGACCTCGTACGCGGCCAAGGCGGCGAAGGTGGACGAGTTCCACGCGTTCCTGTCGCGAATGCAGGTCGACGACATCATCGCGACGACGAGTCAGGGCCGGCTGTACGTCGGCACGATCTCCGGTCCGGCGGAGTACGTGAAGTCGCCCAATGGCCTGTCGAACCTGCGGCGGGCCGTCGTGTGGACGTCCGAGGGTGTCGACTACGCCGAGCTGCCGGGCGACGTGAAGGCCCGGTTGCAGATTCAGTACGACGTGGTCGAGATGACCCAACAGCTGGACGTCCTGGAGAAGCTGCTGGCCGCGCACCCGGACGCAGACGAGCAGGAACCCTCGAGCCCGGCCCCCGCACTCGAGGCCGAGTTGGTGCTGCCCGACGCGACCGAAGAACTGGCAAGCCAACTCAATGTGGACGTCGGCTGGCTGCAAGAGTGCATTGAACTGCTGCGCGACCGGCCCCAGTTGATCTTCTACGGTCCGCCGGGCACGGGCAAGACGTACATCGCGCAGCACCTGGCCCGCCACGTCGCGGGCGACAACATCCGGCTGGTTCAGTTCCACCCGGGGTATTCGTATGAGGACTTCTTCGAGGGTTACCGGCCGGTGAAGTCGGGCGGGTTCGAGTTGAAGCCGGGGCCGTTGCGCAAGGTAGTGGACGCCGCCCGGGAGAACCCGGCGACCCCCTACGTGCTGATCATCGATGAGATCAACCGTGGCAATCTGGCGAAGATCTTCGGTGAGTTGTACTTCCTGCTGGAGTACCGCGACCAGAACGTCGACCTGCTGTATGCCACCGACGACGACATTGGGTTCACCCTGCCGAGGAATGTGTTCGTGATCGGCACGATGAACACCGCCGACCGCTCGATCGCGCTGGTGGATGCCGCGATGCGGCGTCGGTTCGCGTTTGTCTCGTTGCACCCGTCTGAGCTACCGACGCGTGATGTCCTGCGGAGGTGGTTGGCGGCGTCCGAACGGGACCCCGGCATGGCCGCTCTGTTCGACGAACTCAACAGCCGGATCGAGGATCCCGACTTCAAGATCGGTCCGTCCTACTTCATGCGGCCTGCCGTGTATGCGCCAGGCGGGTTGGAGCGAGCATGGCGGACGGCGATCCTGCCGCTGCTGGAGGAACACCACTACGGCGACGGGGTCGACGTGCCGGCACGGTACGGATTGGACGCGATCCGCGCCCGGGTGGCACGGCGTCCGCCGGTGCAGACGGAGGCGTCCGGTGGCGAGTCCGCTGATCCTGCGTGAGGGGGAGCCCACCCGATTGGTCGAGCTGCCGCGTTCAATTGCGGACGCCTTGGCCGCCTCCGGCGTGGTGCAGATCGGGTTCACGGACCGTCCGGGCTGGTGGGAGGTCGCGGCGTCCACCCACATCGGCGTGATCTCCGTGGGCGGACTGCAGGTGGTGATCCAGCCGAAGATCGACATCAACCGGCTGGTCTTCCTGATGGGGTACGCGCGGCGTCCGGACTATTGGCGGGACGAGCGCGTTCACCTGGACGCGGCTGCCGACCTGCCCGAGGCGCTGGCGGACGCGTTCGTGCGGTTGGCAACGCGGGCTCTGGATCAGGGCTTGTTGAAGGGCTACCAGACGGTCGAGGAGACGCTGCCGGTGCTGCGGGGCCGGATCCGCGAAGCCGACCAGCTGCGGCGCCGGTGGGGGAGGAGCATCCCGCTGGAGGTGCGCTACGACGAGTTCACCGTCGACATCGCCGAAAACCGGCTGCTGTTGGCGGCAGTCGAACGGCTGTTGCGGACGCCGCAGGTCGGCGTCCGGCATCGCGGCGGGCTGCAGCGTCTGCGGCTGATCTTGTCGGATGTGACCGCCCCCGTCCGGGGTGGCGCCCGGCCGAGTTGGACACCGTCACGCCTGAACGCCCGATATATGCCGGCGCTGGAGTTGGCCGAACTGGTACTCGACGGCCGGTCGTTCGAGCAACGGGTCGGTGACCTGGTGGTGTCGGGCTACCTGTTCAACATGGCGAAGGTCTTCGAGGACTTCGTCACCGTCGCACTGCGCGAGGCGCTGAAGCCATACGGGGGCCGTTCGCGGTTGCAGTACGCCACGCACCTGGACGAGGACGCCAACCTCCCGATCCGTCCCGACTTCGTCTGGCTGGAGGAAGGACGCCCGCGAATCGTGGCGGACGCCAAATACAAGGCCGAGAAGCCCAGTGGCTTCCCGCAGGCCGACCTGTACCAGATGCTCGCCTACTGCACGGTCCTCGGGCTGCCGGAAGGTCACCTCGTGTACGCCAAGGGCAACGAGGACGCCCACGCGCACGTCGTCCGGCGCGCCGGCGTCCGGATCGTCACGCATGCCCTGGATCTGGATGTGGAACCCGTCAAGTTGCTGGCCACTGTGGCGGAACTGGTTGAAATCTTGGTCTCCTCGACGGAGCGGGAGCCGGCGTTCTCTGGGAGGCTGCACGGGTGATCCGCGGCAGGACGGGGTGCAGCGACGGAGGCCTGTTTGCGCGTCAGAAGACCTACATCTCGCGCCCCGCGGCGAGAGGTCACGATCAACGAGTATCAGGGGTGACCGACTCCAGGTAGGCCTGGATGAGGGTCGATGGCAGCCTGCCCCGGCTGCCGACCTCAATGCCCTGTGCGCGGGCCCACGTCCGGACTGCCGCGGCGTCGTAGTCAGCGTTCCCGACCTCCGGAGCCACGCTCGATCCGGTGGTGCGAGCCACCGCGGGACGCGGAGCCGGCTCGGCTGGCGGCGTCGAGTTGCGCGCAATGGGCATGGTCTTCTCAACCGCGGGCTGCACGTGTCGCAAGAGGACCGCATACTGCTCAGGGGTCACCCGGCGGGTGCCCAGTTCCCGAGCGCGGGCGTCCTTGGTGCCCGAGAAGGATCCGTCGGTGACCAGCATCGCGGTGCGTCCTGAGACATTGCCGATGATGCGAACGCCTGCCGCTTCACTGGCCGTCTCCAGGCGACTCCGGTCGGCTTCGTCGCAGCCAGTGAACACCACCCTGTCGCCAACTCGGAGTGGCTCTCCGAGATCCCACGAGGCGGGCAAAGGGGCAAGTGCGGTGCTAAGCCGTCGGTTTCTGGCTTCCTCGGCCCGGGCGAGCACTGTGGTGACGATCTTGTCGTCGAGGTCCAGAAGGCCGCTCAGGCGCACCAGTTCCTCTCGTTCGGCGCGGGACACCTTGCCGTCGGCCAGGGCCAGGTGAGCCAGCGCCAGGACGAAGGCCTGGTGGGTCGCGGCCACATCCGACGCGACGAGGCCATGGATGGTAGCCAGTTCTCGGAGGTCGTCGGCTTCGTCGAGGGTGAGGACGCCGTCGGCGAGGACTTCGGCGAGCTTCTCCAGGTAGGCGAGCGAGGCAGGGTGTGCTCCCTCGTCGAGGGCCTCTTCCAGGGAGAACCTGGACACCAACTGCACCAGCGGTGCCGAGATCGTCGTGGGGGTGGTTCGGATCGCCGGCGCGCGGCTGGCCCGTCGCTCGGATCCGCCGAGGAGGAGTGGCTCTGGGTGGGGTTCGGTCGGCCACACGACCTGGGCGGCGGCGTCCGGGAGGCTGAGATCGGTCGGGCGGGGCGTTGGGCGCACCTGGGGGCTCATGAAGTGCTGGAGGAGGTCGGCGGTGGCCTTGGCGTCGCCGAGGGCGGCGTGGGCCTGACTTTGGCGGACGCCCGCCGCCTGGCAGCAGTCGGACAAGCGTCGCCGCACCTCAGTGAACACGGGCGCATTCGCGATGTCAGCCTGAGTGATGCCGTGAATGTGGGTGGCGCCGACCGAACCTCCTGGATGCCTCGGTCTCGCCTCGGAGCAACGCGGACAGCCAACTGAACAGACCCATGACGAGACTCCCCTCCTGGTGGATTCCTGTCCTGTATCTTGCCGACCCGGACTGACACTTCGGACGGGCGTCCGCGCACTGGAGTGGGCAGCGGTTCCTTCGATGCCACGTGTCGAAGCCTGATTCGCGTTCCCTATCACGACGCAGCCGGTATGCGTCCGACGCGTTCACGGCATCGCGAGCCACTGGTCGCTCGGTTGCACGCGTGAGAGCATGAAGTCGCGAGTCGCCTCACCTCAAAGGAAAGACATGACTGACAACTCCGGATTCAACTTTGGTCGACCCGACCAGCACGGCGAAGCACCTGATTTGGCTCAACCCTCGTCCAACTCGCAGTTTGATGCCGGCCAAACCACTCCGAGCCAGCCGGACGACCTGGCGCGTGGGCAAGCCCAGGATCCCTACGGCCACCCAATGTACGGACAACAGCCCCAACAGCAGGCGCCGTACGTAGGTCAGCCCAGTGCGGCGCCGTTTGCGGGCCAGGCCCAGCCCGGTTACGCTCCGGCCGCCGACGTCTCAAGCCAGCACTACGGATTTCCCGGCTACGCTCAAGACGCCTACGGCCAACAGCAGGGCTACCCGGTCCAGCCCTACGGCCAGCCTGGTCAGGGGTACGGCGCTGCCATGCTTCCCGAGCATCCGCAGGCCACGACGGTGCTGATCCTCGCCATCCTGGGGCTGTTCACCAGCGGCATCTGCTCGTGGATCGCGTGGTACATGGGCGGCCAGGCCAAGAAGGAGATCGAGGCGGGTGCGCCCTTCCGGTGGGACGGCAACCTGAAGACGGGATACATCCTGGGCAAGGTCTTCGGCATCATCGCGATCATCGGTGTGGTGCTCGCGATCATCGTCCTGATAATCCTCATGGGCGTGGCGGTCGTCAATTCCTGATCTGTCGATCCTGGTGGCCTCACCCCCGCCGGCCTCGACGCAGCACCGCACCCTGGCGCCTACTCCAGCACCGCCCCACGCGAGGCCGACTGGACCAGTCGACGGTACTTGCCAAGGACGCCTCTGGTGTACTTCGGTTCCGGGTGGACGACGCCCACGGCTTGGCGGCGCACCATCTCCTCGTCGTCGACCTCGAGATCCAGTCGGCCCGCCGCCACATCGAGGCGGATACGGTCGCCGTCGTGCACGAACGCTATCGGGCCGTCGTCCACCGCCTCCGGCGCGACGTGGCCTACGCACAGGCCGGTGGTGCCGCCGGAGAAGCGCCCATCGGTGAGGAGCAGCACGTCCTTGCCAAGGCCGGCGCCCTTGATTGCCCCGGTGACCGCCAGCATTTCCCGCATCCCCGGGCCACCCTTGGGCCCCTCGTAGCGGATCACCACCACGTCGCCGGGCTGAATCGTGCCGTTCTCGAGCGCGTCCATCGCGCTCCGCTCGCCGTTGAAGACCCTGGCTGCGCCCTCGAAGACATCGGATTCGAACCCTGCCGACTTCACCACCGCACCGTCCGGAGCGAGTGAGCCGGTGAGGATGGTCAACCCGCCGGTTCGGTGGATCGGCTGGTCCATCGAGCGAATCACCCGGCCGTCGATATGCGGCGGGTTTAGTTCGGCCAGGTTCTGCGCGACCGTCCTGCCTGTCACGGTCAGGCAGTCGCCCTCCAGCAGACCGGCGTCCAGCAAGGACTTCATGACGACCGGTATGCCGCCGATGTGGTCGATGTCTTTCATGACGAACCGGCCGAAGGGTTTCACGTCTGCCAGGTGGGGGACCTTTCGGCCGATGCGCTGGAAGTCGCCGATGGTGAGGTCCACTTCGGCTTCGTGGGCGATGGCTAGCAGGTGCAGGACCGCGTTCGTGGAGCCCCCGAACGCCATCACCACTGCGATGGCGTTCTCGAACGCTGCCTTGGTCATGATCTGGCGGGCCGTGATGCCTGTCCGCAGCAGGTTCACGACCGCTTCGCCGGACTTGCGGGCATAGGCGTCCCGGCGCCGATCGGTGGCCGGGGGAGAGGTGGAGCCCGGCACGGACATGCCGATCGATTCGGCCACCGCGGCCATCGTGTTGGCAGTGTAGAAGCCGCCGCAGGCACCCTCGCCAGGACAGATGGCACGCTCGATGGCGTCCACGTCCTCGCGACTCATCAGCCCGCGGGAGCAGGCGCCGACCGCCTCGAAGGCGTCGATGATGGTCACCTCGTGCTCCGAGCCGTCCGAGAGCTTCGCGATCCCGGGCAGAATCGTGCCTGCGTAGAGGAAGACGCTGGCCAGGTCCAGCCGCGCCGCCGCCATCAGCATGCCTGGCAGTGACTTGTCACAACCGGCCAGCAGCACCGAGCCGTCGAGCCGTTCGGCGCTCATCACGGTCTCGACGGAGTCAGCAATGATCTCGCGGCTCACGAGGGAGAAGTGCATTCCTTCGTGTCCCATGGAGATGCCGTCCGAGACGCTGATGGTGCCGAACTCAAGCGGGAAACCGCCAGCGGCGTGGACGCCCTCCTTGACCGCTTGGGCGAGTCGGTCGAGGGAGAGGTTGCACGGCGTGATCTCGTTCCAGGAACTGGCCACGCCGATCTGGGGTTTGGCGAAGTCATCGTCCCCCATGCCGACCGCACGGAGCATGCCCCGGGCGGCGGTGGCCTCCAGGCCATCGGTGACGTCACGGCTACGCGGCTTGATGTCTGGCGTCTGAGTCATTCCCGGAGTCTAGGTGTCGTTCCGTCATCCGGTAAGAGCCCTGGGGATCAGCGGCTCGGCGCGGCGGCCTGCTGCTCGGCGATCTGGCGACGGACGTCGTCCATGTCGAGCCCGCGGGCGCCCTCGATGAGCTGCTCGAGATGCTGCGCCGGTAGCGCACCGGGCTGGGCGTAGACCAGAATGCCGTCACGGAAGACCATCAGCGTGGGAATCGACGTGATCTGGAAGCCCCTCGCGAGGTCTTGCTCGTCTTCGGTGTCCACCTTCCCGAAGACGATGTCATCGTGTTTGTCGGACGCAGTCTCGAAGACGGGGGCGAAAGCACGACAGGGGCCACACCAGCCGGCCCAGAAGTCGACAAGGACGATGCCGCCCTCAGAGATCGTCTGTTCGAAGTTGTCGAGCGTAATAGTTGTGGTGGCCATGGCTGCGAGTTCTCAGCGCCCGAACAGGCCCGAGAAGAAGCCCCCACGGTTGGCCTTGGACGCGTCGATCTCAGCTTGCGAATGCCTGCCATCACACCAATTGGACGCAGGCACGGTCCGCTTCACCGCACTGATGTGTTGCCCGCACCCGGACCAAGTGGTCTTGCCGCAAACCTTGCACGTGACCGCTGAGCACATATTCAGATCTCCTGTCGTTTGGATACCCCATGGGGTATGCAAGAACGGTACACGAACCGTTGCTCGACAATCAAGCGCGCAGGTCAGGGTGCCTTGTGTGGGCGGCGTAGACCTCAGAGCCAGCGAGCCGACGCCTCGTCGGTTCCCTCGTCCTTGCCGCGGGTCACGATGACCGGGCAGTACGCCTCGCGAAGGACGTGCTTGCTCGTCGAGCCCAGCAATAGACCGGAGAAGCCACCGCGGCCACGCGACCCGACGACGACCAAGCCAGCCTGCTTCGAGGCCTCGACCAACGCATCCTGGGGACGTGACCCCACGATCTGGATTTCGATCGGCACGTGGGGATGTGCTTCCTTCACCTCCGCCAAGACTTCTTCGACCTTGCCGGCCAGTTGCTCCTTGAGCTTGGTTGCGACTGCCGACTGCGGATCGGAGATCCACGGCGCCTCACGGGGGCCATAGTCGTAAGCGTGGACCGCGACCACGGGCACGCCCCGGACTTCGGCGGCCTCAAAGGCGAGCCGAAGTGCGGCCCTGGCTTCGGGCGAGTCATCCACACCTACCACCACCGGGCCTCCGGGATGATCGACGGCATCATCGCTGACCACCG
>ERZ1645187.1288-NODE-1288-length-23161-cov-10.227906_pt1 | contig 23161 bp, 15 predicted proteins | sample MGYA00575352_ERZ1645187 | MGnify/ENA primary metagenome ERZ1645187 (study PRJEB40837, sample SAMN11349314) | freshwater sediment metagenome | isolation source: river sediment | host: Sediment | place: India: Wazaribad , New Delhi | collected 2017-02-21 ... | reverse complement strand
TCCTCGAGAAGATCCAGAAGCTGCTGCCCGGCTTCCCGCTCGTCATGCACGGCTCCTCCTCGGTGCCGCAGGACGAAGTGGCCCGCATCAACGCCGCCGGCGGCAACCTCAAGGGCGCCTCGGGCGTGGATGCCAGCCAGTTCCTCGGCGCGGCCAAGCTCGGCGTGACGAAGATCAACATCGACACCGACGGCCGCTTGGTCTGGTGCCGCGTGCACCGCGAATTCTTCCGGGACCATCCCGAGAAGTTCGACTTGCGCGATCCCGGCAAAGTGTTCATGCCCGAATACGCGAAGTTCATCGCGGCCAAGAACGTGCTGCTCGGCAGCGCCGGCCAGGTGGACGACGCCCGGGCCTACATCCAGGCCAACAAGAAGTAAAGCAGCGGCACTTGCCGTTCACGGGCCGGGAGCGAACCTCCCGGCCTTTTTCGTTTTCCGGCAAGTAAAACGCTTGATCATTTCGGCCGAAAAAATCTTGGATCGGTAGAGCGTTTTATTGTAGCGTTCCATTTAGGTTCCCGCAGGCGCGTGTCTCCGGGTGGAAATCTTGGGCCTTTTACCGTACGGTTGGTGATCATGAATACAGCACGCCGATTTCTCTCCCTGCCCCTCTGGGGCGCCGCCTTCCTCGCTCTGATCGCGGGACAACCCTTGAACGCGCACTCGGCCGAAGTGCGCGTTTCGCGTTTCTGGCACAACCACCAGCCGATCTACTGGCCCGAGTGGAACGGCAACGGGTCTCAAACCGAGCGCGTCCAATTCGCGTGGGATTCCATCGTGCTCAAAGACGGCCAAGGATATGACTCTGGGAGCAAACATCCCGAAAACGATCTGGGCGCGATCTTCGGGGTGGACGACCGCAAGAAGGCGTATCAGGACGGCCCCCGCAACTCGCTGGCCATGGTGAATTCCGGCGGCTACGCCATGAGCTATTCGGGCTCGCTGATGAACAACGTCCAGAATCTGGCCGCCAATGGCCAGCTGGGATACGGCAGCGGCTGGTGGAGCGGCAACCGAGAAGCGCGGACATGGACCGCCGGCGGCGGCAGCAGTCCCAAGTTGGATTTGGTTGGTTTCACCTACCATCACTCGCTGGGTTCGGTGCTGCCAAAGGAAGTGTTCCGCAAGGAACTGCAGATTTTCCACGAAGCGGCCTATAAAGCGTGGAACACCGGCAGCGTGACCAACCGGTCGAAGGGCTTCTTCCCCACCGAAATGGCCTTTTCCGAAACCATGATCGACGTCTTGGCGGACGAGGGATACCAGTGGGCCATCGTGGCCAGCCACCATTTGAGCCGCACAAGCCCGAATTACAACGACAAGGCCAACCCGGAAGGGAGCTACAACGTCTTTTCCAGTCCGCCGAACAAAGCCGACTAGCTCGGGCCTGCGGAGGCCAACGGCTGGTGGTTCGGCACCGGCAACGTGGGCGAGACCGCTTGGAATTTGGCCCCGTTCGCCTACCAACTGCACAAAGCCAAATACGTGAATCCGGAAACCGGCGACGAAAAGACCATCCTTCTGGTGCCGTCGGACGACATCCAAAGCTACAAGGCGGGTTATTCCGGCTGGCAGCAGGGACTGATCGACGCAAACATCGCGCCCTATGCGAACGATTCGAGCCGGCCCTGCCTGGTGATGCCGGCGACGGACGGCGACAACGCCTGGGGCGGCGGGTCCTCCTCGTGGGAAGGCGACGCCCCCAGCCTGATGAACAACGGCAGCTACCCGGGCGTGGCCGTGCAGGATTTCGTGAACTGGTACGGCGGCGCGGCCGACACGGTGCACGTGGAAGACGGCGCCTGGATCTTCCCGGAAAGCGACTATGGGTCCCCGCAGTTCCTCAAATGGGTGGAGCCTCCGGTGGCCAACGCCACCGCGACCAACCGGGTCTACAACACCCAGGTGGACATCGAAACGCCTGGATTCGCCACCAAGTTCTACAGCTGGGCTCCGGTCATCGCCGGCGCCAATTGGTGCGCGACGGCCGAGCAGATCTGGACCAACCTGAACGGGGCGGGTTCCGTGGCCGCGTGGAAAATCCAAGATCCCTACAACAATTTCGTCGACGGCAACAGCACCTCGCCCAATATCGCCGAGCGCGCCTGGCACATTTATCTGTGCGGACTGGATTCCGGCTTCAACTACTACGGCGGACTGGGCAACGACGATGAAATCAAGTCCTCCCTGGCCACCCGCCGGGCGGTGGAATTGCTGCAGAGCTATATGAGCACCAACTTGGTGAACGACCATACCCCGCCCACCGTGTTCAAACCCCAGCGCTTCCCCTACAACCCCGGCTGGTACACGTTCGGCTGGTTCAACGTCATCCCCGGCAACAACAGCGCCCTGAAGAAAATGCATTCGGAATTCTACGTCTGGACGCACGCCTACGACGTGAACGGCATCACCAACATCGCGCTGAAAATCCGCAAGGACAACGACGGGACCAACCCCCTGAACAGCAACCAAAACGAGATGTATGCGGGCGGCAGCGAAGTCGGGAGCTGGGTGTCCATCCCCATGACCAAGCGCGAGCTGCCCGGCACGGCCGCTGAACTGACCGCCGCCGCCAACAACGGCCAGATCGAATATTTCAGCCAAGGCGTTTCGCCCGAAGTGGCCGACTACTATTTCGCCAAAATCGACGACAGCAGCTTCCCCAACTTCCGGGGCAACCTGTTCGACTATTACATCGAAGCGGCGGATGGACGGGGCAACGTCTCCAAGTCCGACATCCAACACGTCTGGGTCGCGGACGACGGCCTCGGCGGCCCGCCCGCCTCCACGGCGACTTTCTCGGCCGATCCCAGCGATTGCGCTCCGCTGACCATCACCTACGTGGCCGGCGGCGGCCCCCTGAGCAATTCGGTTCCGGTCAAGATGTGGCTCAGCTTCAGCGGCGGCGCGCCGTTCACGGCCTACGCCATGACCAACACCGGCGGCGGAACCTCCGTCTATGCCATCGCCGCCGTGCCGGACAATGCGCCCAGCGCGACGGCGTATTTCCAAAACGACGCCGAAACCATCACGGACAACCGCAGCGGACTGAACTGGTCCACCACCATCCGCGACTGCGATTCGCCGACCGGCCCCAGCACGGCGAGTTTCTCCAATGCCCCGGCCTGCGATCCGGTGACCATCGATTACCACCCCAACAGCCATGCGCTGCAGACGGCCACCCAGGTCTATGCCCACATCGGGTTCAACGATTATGCCATCGTGTGGCCCGGCCAGGTGATGAGCAAGATCTCCAACAACCTGTGGCGGATCACCCTTGCCCCGACCACGGACGTGACCCAGATCGACGTGGTCTTCAACAACGGCGCCAGCACGTGGGACAACAACAGCGGCGCCGATTGGGCGTTTCCCCTGAACGCCTGCGCCGGACCGGAGCCCGTGACCGGGTTCTACATCACCACCCCGTCCAACGACGTCACGGTGGGATATGCCACCACTTCCTACGCGCTCGAAGGCGTCGGCGAAAGCGTGGCCGGATTCATCCACTGGACCAACGCGCTGACCGGCGCTTCCGGCACGGGTTTTGCCGGCCAATACTGGTCGCTGGGCGGAATCCCGTTGGGCGTCGGATCGAACGTCATCACCGTGACGGGAACCAATCGCGTATCCGACGTCGTCACCAATGCCACGGACAACGGAGGCAGCGGCGTCTATGGCGATGGCTGGGTGAGCACGGACAACGGCGGAATCGGATTCGGCGAATGGCTGCTGTACGTGAGCACAAACGACAGCTCGCAGGCGGGCCAGTTCATGGCCAACGCCACCTCGGTGGACATTGGAAAGCCGGCTTGGGGCCTCTACGCCAACAGCGGGAACCTTTCCGAGGCCAAGCGCATTCTGACCAATGCCTTGGCGGTCGGCCAAGTGTTCCACGTCGCCTTCGACAATGGCTATCTGGACACGGGCCGAGGCATGGGCGTAGCCCTGCAAAACAGCAACGGCGACACGCTGTGGGAGTTCTTCTTCAACGGCGGCGACATCAACTACAGCATCAGCGGCGGAACAACCGATATCGGCTGGACCAGTTCCGGCATGGATGTGGAGTTCACCTTGACCGGTCCGACGAACTACAGCGCGAAGATTTCCCCGAACGGCAGCAGCGCCCGCACCTACGAAGGGAATCTCAACGCCAATGCCGATTCGGCCATCACGCTGTTCCGCGCCTGGAACAACAGCGCCGGCTCGGGACCGGATTACGACGTGTTTTTCAACCGGGTGACCACCACCGATGTCGGATCCGGCGCCGGCATCGTCACCAACGACACCATCACCATCGTTCGCCAAGCGGATACCAACGGCGTCCCTCCCGTCATCGGCGAAATGGCGCTCGGCGCGGGCGGAGACGGCCTGCAGTTCAGCCTCGGCAGCAGCGTATCCGGCGCGGAATACGCCGTGTGGGCCAGCGTCACCCTGTTCCCGAGCCAGAATTGGCAGAAGATCGTCGGCACCGAAAGCAACGCCGACGGCGGTCCCATCGACCTGACCCTTACCAACGGCCTGCTGCCGACCAACTTCTTCCGCGTCGGCTACGTCCTGCCATAAGGAATGCCTGCGACCTCCGCCCCGCCAGTTCGCGACATATCGTCTTTGCCAGACGTCCCCCTCGGGACGAGTCGAATCAACATTGAAAAACAGCCGGATGGTCATCGGATGAACGTGAAAATTGCCCTGCGCTTATGGCTTGGAATCGGCCTGTTCGGCATCGGGCCGGGAAGCGTTTCTCCGGTGGCGGCCGACACCTCGGTGCACGTCGGCATCCATCGCCACTTGCATCAGCCAAACTATTGGGGGGAACCGGCCACCGCGGCGGGCCGCCCCAAGCAGAGCCAATACGGACAGGACTCGCAGGCCCTGAAGGATGCGAACAACGCCTATTACGGCGACTCCATTCAACACCCCGAGGTCCAACTGGTCGGCGGCAACAGTTCGGTTTTCGAGAACCCCGACAAGCAAAACGCGTACCAGATCAACATCAAGAATTCCATCGGCGCCATGAGTTCCGCGGATGCCGGAATGACCATCAGCTTCTCCGGCGCCCTGCAACGGAATCTGTGGAGCTTCGGCCGCTATTCCCAAGCGGGCTACTCCCCGGCGTGGAACGCGAACAACGTCGCGGCCTTCGGCTGGAAGACCGCCGGCGGCGTCCACTCGCGGGCGCAGGTGCTCGGGCAAACCTACCACCATGCCTTCACGCCGCTTCTCCCGGAAAGCGCGCTCCGCAAGGAAATCGAAATGCAACGCGAGCGAACCCGCAAATCCTGGGGGCTCAACGCCGACATGTCCGACCAGCCCGACGGTTTCTGGCCCATTGAATTGGCCTTTTCCGAACACCTCATCCCGATCCTCGCGGAATATGGCTACCACTGGGTCATGGTTCCCAACAGCCATCTCGCGCGAACCTGCCCGAACTACATGGAGGCCCTCGCCCAGCCCAATCCCGGCGCGGAACTGAAGGCGGACCCGCCCAATCGCGCCGACCAGCTGGGACCGACCGTTCCGCTCACGCAGTGGTACGGGGCGAATCGCGACACCTATGGCAACGTGTTCCCCGTCCCCTTCTCCTACCAGCTCCACAAGGCCAAATACGTGAACCCCGCGACCGGCGCCGAAACGAAAATGACGGTGGTGCCGCAATGCGACTACCACGGCTACCAAAGCGGATATGCAGCCGTGGGCTGGGACTATATCGACGGAAAAATCGCGCAGTACAACGACCCCGATCAACCTTGCCTGGTGATGCTCACCAACGACGGCGAGAATTTTTGGGGCGGCGGCAGCAGTTTCTGGAACGAATTTGCGCCCCAGTTCATGAACGATGCGCCCAACCACGGCAAGAAGGCCATCACCATTCCGGATTTTGTGGCGGCCCATCCCGCACCCGAAAACGACGTCGTGCACGTGGAAGACGGATCCTGGCTGGCGGCCGATCAGGGAAGTCCCCAATTCTATCGCTGGCTGGAACCGCCCCGGCGCATCAGCGGCATCGATTGGGCCGATCCCAATTCCATCTTCGATCTGGAAAACGGTTGGCATTCCGACATGCGCAACTGGGCGATCATGCTCGCCGGCGTGAACCACTGCGAAACCGCCGAACAGATCTTCGCGGACGGCGGCGGCGAAGTGCTTTCCTGGCGCATCGAGGAGCCGTATCAGGACGACGGGACCGACAACAATCCCAACGCGGCGGAACAGGCTTGGCATTTCCTGCTCTGGGGCTTCGACAGCGGCTTCGTGTATTTCGGCACCGATCTGGACGACGAAGTCAAACATACCGTCGCCGCGAACCGGGCCATCTCCATTGCGTCGGCCGTCATCGGCGACGCTTCCGCGGACGCCACTCCCCCGACCGTGTTCAAACCCCAGCGGTTCCCATGGAATCCCGGCGGAAAGGGCAAGGGACAATATCTGGGAGGCCTGACCACCGGAAATGCGACGGTCGGCTTCACCACGCCGCCTTGGTCTTCCGACTTCTACATCTGGACCTTTGCCTACGACGTCTCCGGCGTTTCGTCCGCAACCCTCAAGATCCGCGTGGACGAGGACGGAATCAATCCGCTGGCGGACAACGCCAACGAAACCTATGCCGGCGGCAGCGGCGTGGGAGGCTGGATCTCGATTCCCATGACCCGCCGGGCCATGCCCAAGAACGACCCCACCGGCAACCCCAACCTGAACTATTACGTCTTGCCGGATCAGATATCGGATTATTGCTGGGCCAAGGTAACGGGGTACCGAGATGTCTTGCTCGATTACTACGTTGAATCAACGGACACCAAGGGAAACCTCTCCAAATCCGGCATCCAGCACGTCTACGTCGAAGACGACGGAACCCCGGGCGGCGGCGGCCCCTCGGCCTCGTTTTCGCCATCCGCCCCTTCCGATTGCGCCCCCATCACGGTAACCTTCAATGCCGCCACCTCCGTGCTGGCCACGGCGGCGACCGTCAACGCCTTCTATCATTTCTCCACCAATGGCGACGACTGGGCATCGAGCGCCATGACGCGGCTGGGGACCAACGACTTCTCGATCACGTTCCCCACCAATGAGATTCCCGACAACGCCCCGCAGATCGAACTCGCCTTCAACGACGGCGTGCATTGGGAAAACAACGGCGGAGCCAATTGGAAGGTCTCCATCCGGGATTGCGACGCCCCGGAATTCGTCGATGGCGTCAGCATCGCGCCAGCGGTTCCCACGGCCGGCCAAACCGCGACCGTGTCCTACGATCCGACCGGACGTTCGTTGGCCGCGGCGGGCAACGTCAACGTCCACTACGGCTACAACGGCGCCAACTGGACCACGGCTCCGGGCGTGGCCATGACGAAGCCCGCTTCCTGCTGGACGTACGTCTACACGATCCCCGTGGCGGCCACCAGCATTGTCATGTGCTTCAACGACGGCACCACCTGGGACAACAATGGCGGCAACAACTGGACCTTTGCGGTCACCCCCGCCGATCCGCCTCCGCCCGTTCCGGATGGCGTTGCGATCACCAACCCCGTCGTCGCCACCACGACGGTCGCCCATGCCGTCGCGAACTACACCCTGCAAGGCACCGCCGGAACCAATTTGACCGGTGGTCTCATGACTTGGACCAACCGCCTCAGCGGACAAGGCGGAACGTTGCCCCGTGAAACTTTTTGGAGCCTTCCGGCTGCGCTGTCCGTCGGCGACAACGTCATCTCCGTCTCCGCCGCCATCACCGGAACGGGTGCCGGAACCGTTACCGCGGCGGTGGATTCCGCCAGCGCCTACGCGGACTGGACCCATGGCAGCAACGAGGGCGCTGGATTTGCTCCGTGGACGCTGTACAGCGATGCGAATGCCGGCCATTTTCTGGACAGTCGAGGATGGGGCTTCTGGTCGCATGACGGCACGAATCTCGCGGAAGCCATCCGCCCGTTCTCCACTCCGCTGGCCACGGGCCAGACGTTCCGCGTCCACATGCAGAACGGCTGGATCTGGGAAACGGGCGGATCGATCGGCGTAGCCTTGCGCGACGGCGAAGGAGCCACGATCTGGCAATTCTATTTCAATGGCGGCGACACCTTCTACAACACTCCCGCGGGCGCCACCGACATCGCGTGGACCGGCGACGGCCTCGACATTGCTTTTTTGATCGCCGATGTCGGCGCGTACGCCGTCGAAGTGCGGCCGGTCGGCGGCGTTTCCCGTCAATACACCGGCACTTTCACGGGGAACATCTCCGACTTCCGGGCTTGGTCCTACAACAACGGGACGGATGACGGGCAAAACACCAATCGCAACTTCTTCGTGGATGATCTGCTGATCACCAGCGTGGCGGGCGATGGCGCCGAATCCAACAGCACGGCCACCGTCCACGTCGTCCGCGAGGCGAGCGAAAGCGATCCGCCCGTCATCGGCGAAATGGCGCTCGGCGCGGGCGGAGACGGCCTGCAGTTCAGCCTCGGCAGCAGCGTATCCGGCGCGGAATACGCCGTGTGGGCCAGCGTCACCCTGTTCCCGAGCCAGAACTGGCAGAAGGTCGTCGGCACCGAAAGCAACGCCGTCGGCGGCCCCATCGACCTGACGACCACCAACAACCCGTTGCCGAACCGCTTCTTCCGCATCGGCTACGTGCCCTAGCGCGCCGGCCCGATCGGACCAGCAAAAACCCTTGGGTTCCTTGCGGAGCCCAAGGGCTTTTCTTGCGCCGGAACGGCGGATTACGCGGGCGGCTTGGTCTTCGGCAGGCCGCGGCCGCGGTCGCCTTCTTTCCACTTGCCTTCCGCCTTCATGACCTCGATGCGCTCAAAGCGCTTCAGGACGTTGCGGCGCGTCGCCACCTTGCTGGCGGCCTTCAAACTGCGATGCATGGACATGGGTTTCTCTCCGTTTCAATCGTTTCGCTTCTGAATGAATGAGTCGCGAACTTGTACCATTTTCCCCGCCAATGTCAACCTTTGCATTCCGCCGCGTACAGCCCGATATGGTCGCGGATCATCCGGTCGAACGAGAAATCCCGTTCCAGGCGATCCCGGGCCCGCAAGCCGGCGGCGTGGGCCTTTTCGGGGGCCACGAGGCATTCTTTCATGGCGCCCGCCAGCGCGCGGACGCGGCCCTTCCGGACCAAGCAGCCCGTTTCGCCGTCTTGGACCAGTTCGGGCAGCCCCCCCGCACGGGTGGCGATGGTCGGCCGCATCCAGGCCATCGCTTCCATCACGCTCAGGGGCTGGTTTTCCACCCGCGAGCATTGCACCAAGACGTGGACGCGGCGGAAGAAGTCGGCCGCCGGCATCCAGTCCGCCAATTCGACGCGATCCGCCAGACCGAGCCGCGCGATTTGCCGCCGGAGTTTCTCCCGCAGGGGGCCGTTCCCCGCGATCAGGACCCGCCAAGACCGGGGCGACGCCTCCAAATCCCGCGCCAGGCGGGCGACGGCCCGCAGCAGCAGCGCGTGGTTCTTTTCCTCGCTGAGCCGCCCCAGCAGGCCAAAGGTGAACACCGCGCCCGGCGCGTCCCACAACGTCCGGGCTTCGTTGCGGGAAACGACCGCATCCGCCCGCAGCCCCGTGGGAATCCGGGCGATCTGCAGCGGGCCCAGGCCGCACCGGCGCAGGTAGCGTTCGTAGAAGTCGCACAGGACGATCACGCGCGAGAAACGGCGCAGCGCGGCGACGTTCAGCGCCTGGAACAGGCGCTCTTTCCAGTCCCAGCGAAACAGCCACCCGTGGACGGTGCCGACCACCGGAAAGAGCCGGCCCTGCTTCGAGGCGATGGCCGCATGCCAGTCGGCCTTGTAGCCGGTGGAATGGAGCACGTCGATCCGCTCCTGCGCCACGACGTCGCGGATCTTCCCGATGGCTGACCGGGAAAACCGGCCCCGCACCGGGATTTCCGCCACGGGCACCGTCCGCCGCAAGGCCTCCGCCAACGGGCTGCCGCCCGCCCCCAGCCGCGTCTCATGGAGCAGAAGCGCCCGCACGGAAATTCCGGCCGCGACGAGCCCCTCGATCAGACGGATCGTCGCTTGCTCGGCGCCGTACAACGCGCGAGTGTCTTGCAGCAAAAAAGCGACGTTCATGGCCGGCATTCTAGCGAACCGCTCTCCAAAGCGCAAACCCGGCCGGAAACGCGAAAATGTTTTACCTGCCGCCGGCTTTCAGGTAGGATGCCGATCTTGTGTTGTAGACGAGGCATCCCATGAGACATTTGTTGACCCTAGAAGATTGGACCCCCGCGCAGATCGCCGAGGCCGTCGCCATGGCCCGTACCATCAAGGCGAATCCGGAGAAATACGCGGACGTCCTGCGCCGCAAGACGCTCTGCATGATTTTCGAAAAGCCCTCCCTGCGCACCCGCCTGTCGTTCGAGGCCGGCATGAACCAGATGGGCGGCCACGCCATCTACTACGATACCTCCACCTCGCCCATCGGCGCCGGCAAGGAATCCATCGCCGACACCGTGCGGACCATGTGCCGGTACGTCGATATCATCATGGCCCGGCTCTTCAAGCACGAAGACCTGCTGGAAATGGCCCGCCATACCACCGTCCCGCTCATCAACGCCCTGACCAATTTTTCCCACCCCGGCCAGATCTTGGCCGATCTGCAGACGATCGAAGAACACAAAGGCCGCCTCGCCGGCCTGAAATTGGCCTATCTGGGCGACAGCTTCAACAACGTGACCCATTCGCTCCTCTTCGCCTGCCCGAAGATGGGCATGCACCTGTCCATCGGCTGTCCCGCCGGCAAGGACTACGAACCCGATCCCAAGGCCTTCGCGGCCGCCCGGGCCGATTCCGCGAAAAACGGCGTGGCGTTCGCCGTGACGCACGACGCCGCCGAAGCCGTCCGCGACGCCGACGTGGTCTATACCGACTCCTGGATGAGCTACCATATCCCGAAAGACAAGGCCGGCGAGCGCAAGAAAATCTTCGGCCCCTACCAGGTCACCGCCGTTTTGATGAAACAGGCCAAGCCGGACGCCATTTTCCTCAATTGCCTGCCCGCCCTGCGCGGACTCGAGCAAACCGCGGAGGTCATCGACGGCCCGCAATCCGTCGTGTTCGACCAGGCCGAAAACCGAATGCACATGCACAAGGCTTTGATGTTGATTCTGCTGAAGGAAGCCGGCACCATCCAAGGCTAAGGCAATTATCCATGAGCAACGAGCTGGCAGGCGACATTCTCATCGAGCGATTCGAGGTCATCGCCTGCTCCAAGTGCTCCCAGCCCATCGACACTTCCCAATCCGCCCCCTTCACCCAGATCCATTGTCCCGTCTGCGGGCAAGAAATGCGGGTGCCGGCCCGGTTCGCCAACTTCATTCTGCTGGAGCAGCTCGGCAAGGGCGGCATGGGCGCCGTCTACAAGGCCTACGATGAAACCCTCGGCCGCACGGTCGCCCTCAAGGTCATGCAGCAGTCCATCGGCCAGGACCGCGCCTTCGTCGAACAGTTCCTTCAGGAAGCCCGCGCCCTCGCCGCCATCAACAATCCCCACATCGTCCAGATCTACAGCTACGGCGAGGAAAACGGCCAGCCCTACATCGTGATGGAATTGGTGGACGGCAACCGCCTCGACCATCTGCAGGAAAAACACAAGGCCTTGGACGAAGCGTTCGTCCTCCAGACCGCGATCCAGGTCATCCAAGGCCTGCAGGCGGCCAATGCCGCCGGCATGACCCACGGCGACATCAAACCCGCCAACATCCTGTTCGACAAGGCCGGCAGCGCCAAGGTGGCCGATTTCGGCCTCGCGCGCTTCAAGGGCGAACGCCCCAAACCCGGCGAAGTCTGGGGCACCCCCTATTACGTCGCCCCCGAAGTCGTCAAGGGCCAGGCGCCCAACGCCGGTTCCGACATCTATTCCCTCGGGGGCACCCTCTACCACGTGCTCACCGGCGAGCCGCCGTTCAATTGCGAAACGGTCACCGACACCGTGCTGCTCCGCTTCAAGGAGCCGCCGCCCGATCCCCGCGTCTTCAAGAATTCCGTCACCCCCAAGACGGCCGCCATCCTCCTGCGCACTCTGGAAATGGATCCCTTCGCCCGCTATCCGACCTACGAGTCCCTGCTGAAAGACGTCTCCAACGCGCTGGCTCCCCTGCTCGAAGCGCGCTCCGGAAAGAAAAAAACGCCGGAGAGGCGCAGCCTCGCCGTCCCGATCATGATCGGCCTCGTCGTCTTGGCGCTCATCGGCGGCCTTTCCGTCCTCGGCCTGAACATCATCAAGGTCAAGCAAGCCGAGAAAAAGGCTCAGGCGCAGCGCGCGGCGGATATCGCGGCCGGACGGCTCAAGCAGGTCATGCGCAACGGCCAGCTCGTCTGGGTGCGCGTGGATGCCGCCGCTCCCGCCGCCGCCGGCGCCGCGGCGACGCCCGCCAACGAATGGACGCTCCCCGCGGATCTGGATGCCGCCGTCTCGCGCGACGTCGGCTCGGCCGATTTCAAGGATCCCGCCATCCTGCTGTTGCGCGCGGGGAACAAAACCGCCTTGGAAGAAGCGAGCAAGATCTACCTCCGCTTCCCGCTGGCCGGCGTCGACCGCGAGCGTCTCGATCAGGCTTCGCTCCAGCTGACCGCCGGACGCAAGGGCAGCATCAAGACCAAGAGCAATCCCTACAAGCTCACGGTCTGGGCGCTCAAGAACGCCCAAGCCGCCTGGGACGACACCTTGACCTGGGCCGGCGCCCCCGGCAACGATCCCAAGAGCGTCGACGGCATGCTGGCCGACGAAGCCGTTCAGGTCGCGACCTTCGACATGCCGGCCAACCCGGAAACCGGCGACCGCCTGTTGATCGACGTGAATCCGCTGGTGCCCTTCCTGCGCGATTTCACCGGCAACGAAGTCACGCTCGTGCTGACGGCCGATGCCGACACCGACCAGAAAAACGGCTGGCGGATCACGTCGAGCGAGGATGCCGGGCGCTTCCCCCCGCCGACGCTTCTGCTCAAGGCGAAGTAGCTCTTCGCCGCTCCGGCTTTACGCCAGCAGGCCGGCTTCCCGCAGCAACGTTTCCGCCCGGGGCACGTCGGCGGGCGAATCCACGCCGATGCCCGCCGCATCGCAATCCAAGACGACCATGCGGCCGCCGATCGACAGCGCCCGCAGCTGTTCCAGCTTTTCCAGGTTCTCCAAGGCGCAAGGCGGCTCCGCCACCAACCGCTCCAGGAACGCGCGGCGATAGCCGTAGATGCCGACGTGCCGGAGGTACTGGCCGGGAACCGGGGCGAAACCCGGTTCGGCGCCGCGCCGGAACGGAATGACGGACCGCGAGAAATAGAGCGCCCGGCCATCCAAGGCCCGCACCGCCTTCACCACGTCGGGATTGTGCAGTTCTTCGGTCGACCGGATCGGCGAAACCGCCGTCGACATGTCCCAATCGCCGGAATCGAGGAGCGCGCCGGCCACCCGGTCGATCAGCGCCGGATCGATGAGCGGCTCGTCGCCCTGCACGTTGACCACGACGTCGGCGGCGATCGTCCGGATGGCTTCCGCGATCCGATCCGTGCCGGAGGGATGATCGGCGCGCGTCATCGCCACCGCCGCGCCCAGCGAGCGCGCCGCCGCCGCGATGCGTTCGTCGTCCGTCGCCACGAGGATTTCATCCAGTCGCTTGGCTTGGCGCACGCGCTCCACCACCCAGGCCAGCAGCGGCTTGCCGCCGATCGGGGCCAGGCTCTTGCCCGGAAACCGGGTGGATCCCCACCGGGACGGAATGACGCCGACCGCGCGCATGGTCATTTCCTCAAGCTTTTCATGTGGTTCAGCAATTCGTCCGGCGTGCACGACGCGGTGCCCAGCTTGCCGACGACGACGCCCGCCGCGATGTTCGCCAGCTCCGCCGCTTCGAGGAAATCCGCGCCCGCCGCCAAGGCGGTCACGCAGGCCGCGATGACCGTATCGCCCGCTCCGCTGACGTCGAACACCTCGCGGGCGCGCGTCGGCACGTGGCGAGGCGGCCGCCCGCGCGTCGCCAGGAACATGCCCTGCGGTCCCAGCGTGATGGCCAGGTTCTCGGCCCCCCACTTCTCCAGCAGAGTCTCGCCGACCTTCCGCAACGCCTTGTCCGCGAGCGGATCTTCCTTCGCGCCGGGATCGACCACCCCGGCGATGGCGAACGCTTCCTTGCGGTTGGGCGTGGCGATGGTGATGCCTTTCATGTCGAGCTCGTGGCCCTCCTTCGGATCGAGCCCCACCGGAATCTTCCGCTTGGCGGCCGTCGCCAGGATCAAATCCACCACTTCCTGGGTCACGGCGCCCTTGCCGTAGTCTTCGATGACGACGCCGTCGGCCCGGCCCAGTTCGACGGCCAGCAACGCGCGGAATTTTTCGCTTTGGCGCGGCGACCAGTCCGTAATCCGGTCGAAATCGACGCGCACCACCTGCTGGCGCTCGGCGATGATGCGTTCCTTGACGATCGTGCCGGCCCCCGCGAACATCATCGCGCATTCCACGTCCACCTCGGAATCCGTCAGCAGCCAGCGCAATTCCACGCCCGCCGCGTCTTTGCCGAGCATGCCGGCCACGGCGGCCTTCCCGTGGAGCGCGCGGACGTTGCACGCCACGTTGCTGGCCCCGCCCGGCATGCTGGTCTCCTGAACCACCTTCACCACCGGAACCGGGGCTTCGGGGGAAATCCGGCTCACGGTTCCGTAGACGTAGCGATCCAGCATCAAATCGCCCACGACCAGCACCCGCCGGCGCGAAAATTTCCTCAGCAACTGCAAAGCCCTCTTCTGGGTGATGTTCATGCCGTTTCCCTCTTCACTTTTTCTTGGCGTCCTGGACCCAAAAATCGTCGCCGGGACCGCGCACCCGTTTCAGGATGATCTTGATGCTGGCCACGGGCACGCTGGCGGTCGCGCGGCAGATCGTATAGCGCGCGTCGTCCGAAATCCACAGGAACATCCGGCCCTTCCGGACGAACATGCCGTTGAACTTGCCCTTGGGTTCCATCTTGATGGTGGGCACCTTGCCGTACTCGTCCAGCTTCAGCTCTTCTTTTTTGCCGGCTTCGACGATCAGTTCGTACATCTTCTCGTCCGTCATCACCCAATAGTTCCGGGTTTCGTCCGCCCGGATCGGGTCCTTGCGGATCCAGTACATCAACCCCATCAGGTCGCGCGTGTCGGCCTCGATCTCGAAATCCTTCTTTTTCTCCGACAGCAAGGACCGCCAGTGGCCCTGTTTCGCGGCGTGATCGAAGGTGGTGATCTCGTGGTAGCGGTGACGGCCTTCGCGGCTCTCTTTTTCGAAGCTCAGCGGCAGGAAAGAGACCGGATCCAGGATCGTTTGCAGCGTCTCCCGCACCGGATAGAGCTTCTCCACGATGCCGTTCGATTCGGCCTTCATCGACAGCGACAGCAGCCGGCGGCCGTCCCGCTCGATCCATTCGGCCTTGGCCGTGGCCTCGCCCACCATGAAAACGCCCCAATACACTTGGTAATCGATCTCTTCCCCGACCGGAAACCACAATTCGGGCGCCGGATCGTCCCACGGCAGCCCCGGAAGCGATTTTTCGGCGAAAACCGGCGAAAATCCGCCCAAAATCGCCCAAAAAACCGAAAAAACGGCCAAAATAGCCATTTTTGGGCGATTTTTCATGAAAATGGGCGATTTTTCAGCCATTTTTGGCTTCGGCGGCGGCCGGCGCTTCGCCGGAAGCGGATTTCGCGATTTTGCCGGGCGGCGGCGGCACGCCGAGCAATTCCATGACTTCCAGTTGGACGCTCTCGATTTCCTTCAGTTTCAGCTGCGGATCGGGCACCACGAAGCTTTCGCCGGTCTGCTTGTGCTCATACACGCGGATTTTCAGTCCATTGCCCTCGGGCATCTGGACTTCCTTTTCGACCAGGATGCGGCGGCGTTCCAGCATCACGGCCAGAATGAAAATGACGTTCCGCTTGGTTGGATCGTCCGTTTCCATCAATTCGCGCAGGAGAGATTCGGCGGTCTCCTTCTTGAGGGCTTCCGGCGTCTTGGGCGCAGGCGCGGCCCAGACGGCCGACCAGACGCTGACTTCGCTCGCGTCCGCCCCATCGCGCTTGGGCCAGCACTCCGCGCAGAAATCCTCGCGCAGATAGCCGTCCTCCGTAAAGCGCAGGCGCGACGTCAGCGTTTCCTTGTCGGCGAACTTCTTTTGGCAGGCCGCGCATTGGTCGGCGCAGGAGCGAATGTTCCATTCGGGGTTCACGGTGCGTCCTCTTCCACTTGCCGGGCGAAACTCGAATCGGGATAGCGCTCCCGCAGTTCTTTCCAGGCGCTTTTCTGCTCGGCCGTCTTGCCGGCCTGGCCGAAGAGCCGACCCGCCCGGTACAGGGCGTGCGGCGTCCATTCGGGATCGTCGAACAAGACGGCGACGCTCATGAAGTGGCGGGCGGCCCGTTCGATCTGGCCGGCCGCCTCGGCGGTCTCGCCCAGACCGAAGTAGGCGCGCGCGCGCAGAGCCAGCGCATCGTCGCCGGCGGCGGATCGCGCGGCCTCCGCGAAGCGTTCCTCCGCCTTGTCGTAGCGCCCCTCCTTCAGTTCCAGGCTGGCCAGCAGCAACTGCGATTCCGCGCCTTCGCGGGTCTGCGCGTCTTCCGCGACGGCTTTCTCGTAGCCGGCCAGCGCCTCCTTGTCGTGTCCGAGCTGCGCTTGGCTCGATCCCGCCCAATACCAGCCGATCTGGCGCCAGGAGGGTTCCGCGGCGTTTTTCGCCAGCGCGACCGCCGCCTCCAGCGCACGGTCGTATTGGCCTTGATCGAAGCGGCGGCGCACGGCCCACTCCACCAGCGCGGGATTTTCCGCGACCAGCCGCGGATTGTCCAGCAACGGCGCGATCTGGTCGGCCGCCTCGTCCATGCGGTCCTGCCGCTGCAAAACCACCGCCAGCCGCAAGCGGGCCAACGCCGACGTCTGGGCGTCCGGCGTCGCCGCCAGGCTGGCGCGCAGGGCGGCTTCCGCCTCCGGCCATTTCGACTTCTCGGCCAACAGCACCCCCCGCCAATAGTGGGCCAGCGCGACGGATTCCCCGCCGGACGGATCCTTCACGATCTCGTCCAGCGTTTCCAGCGCGTCTTTTTCCTTCTTCAGCTCGATCAGGACCAGGGCTTTCTGCAGGCGGGCGCCCGCCGCGGCCGAGGCGTCCAGCTTGCGCGCCAGCAGGGCGTCCCAGTCGGCCAGCGCCCCTTTGGCGTCGCCGGCCCGCATGCGCGCCAAGGCGGAAGCCTTCAGCGCCTCGCCCACCGCCTCGTTTTTCGGGTACTCCGCCGCCACGCGCCCGAACCACTCGGCGGCCTCGTCCAGCCGGCCCGCTTCGCGCGCCATTTCGCCCAATCGCAGCAGCGACGGCGCCGCCTGGGCCGATTTCGGGAATTGCCCCACCAGCTCTTCGTAGCGCCCGCGCGCGGCGTCCAACCGGCCCAGCGCCCGTTCGGATTCGGCCCGCATCCACAACACGTCCGCTTCGTTCGCGGCTTCCGGCTGCGCCGGAGCCGCCACCAGCGTTTTCTCGTATTCGCCGCGCTTGAAGCGGGTGACCATGGTTTCATAGGCGGCGCGGCTCGCGAAACGGGTGCCGGGATAATCCCGCGCCACCCGTTCGTATTCGGCCAGCGCTTCGCCGTCGCGGTTCATTTTCCGCAGGCAATTCGCCCGCAAATAGACGCCGGACGCCGCCGTCTCCGCGTCGGCCGCGTTTTGTTCCAGCTTGTCGGCCAAAGACAAGGCTTCGGGCGCGCGATCCAGGTAATACAGGCTCCAGGCGGCGGCCAGCAGCGCGTCCCGCGCCCGGCGCTCGTCCGGCCATTCGAGCAACAGCGATTGCAACGTGTCGGCCGCCTGCTGGTAGCGCTCGTTGCGATAGGCCCAGTCGCCCCAGCGGAACAGCGCTTCCGCCTTGGCGGCGGGCGTGGCCGCCGCCGCCAGCGCTTTCTCGAACCACGCCTCCATTTGGTCGGCGTTGTTCTTGTCGCCGGCATGCAGCGCGGCGAGATCCAGCGCGGCAAAGGAGGCATAGGGCGAATCGCCGTGCTCGGCCAGCAGGCGCGCGTAGGCGTCGCTCGCGCCGCTGTCGTCGCCCGCCTTCAAGCGGCTATAGCCCAGATAGTACGAAGCCGACGCCGCGACGTCCTTGGACGGTTCGCCTATCAGCAAGGCGTTCAGGATGGTCGCCGCGTCGCTGAAGCGGTCTTCGGCGATCGCCAGCTCGGCGCGGCGCAGTTCCGCCCGGGGCACCTGCTCGCTTTCCGGATGCTGGACCACCAGTTGCTTGTAGAAGCGTTCCGCGCCCGCCTGGTTGCCCATCTGCCGGTAGCATTCCCCGGTGCGGTAGAGCGCGGCCGGCACGTGCGGGCTGTCCGGATAATCCCGCAGCAAGGCCAGATATTCCGCCACGGCCGTCTCGTAGAACCCGCGCAGGTAGATGCCGTCGGCGAAGCGCATCTGCTCGTCGGCGCTCAGCGCCCAGGCCGAGGCGGCCCCGAACGTCGCGAGCAGTAAACAAAGCAGCCAGCGCTTCATCAGGAGCCCGGAGCCAGCGTGGCGAACGAGATGTTCCAGATGTCGGCTTGCCGGCAGGTGTCCAGAACCCGGACCACGTGCTCGTAGGCCGTCGACTTGTCCGCGCGCAGCAGGACCGGTTGGCCGGGGAAAAGTTCCACGAGCCGATCCATCATGGACCGCAGCTGCGCGTCGTCCAGCGTCTGCCCGTTGACCACGGTTGCGCCGTCCGCCCGCACGTTGATGATCACTTCGCCCGGCAGGCGCTGCGGCATGCCGCCCGTGGCGGCCGTCGGCAGCGCGACGTCGATCTCGGTTTCCCACTGCGCGAAGATCTGGCTGGTCACGAAGAAACATAGCAGCAGGAAAACCACGTCGATCATCGGCGTCAGCGGCACCCCCGGATTGGCCGTCAGCGGGGTCTTCTTCCGGAAGTTCATTCCTATTCCCCTTTGTTTTCCAAGATCGCCAGCAGATCCGTGGAAGCCCCTTCCAGCAGGCCCGTCAGCTTGATGACCCGGCCCCGGAACCAGGAATACGCCATCATGGCCGGAATCGCCACGATCAGGCCCGCGATCGTCGTGATCAGCGCCTGCCCCACCCCGCCCGCCAATTCCATGGGCCGGGCCTTGGCCAGATCGAACGCGACGCTGTTGAAGGCCTTGAGCATGCCGATCACGGTGCCCAGCAGACCGACCATCGGCGCCACGGCCGACAAATCCACCAGGTAATGGATCATGTTCTGCATGCGGCCGGCCTGGCGGGCGCCTTCGCTTTCCATGACTTCCTTCAGCATGCCCGGCGCCGCGCCGGGATTTTCCTTCAGGAAATCCAAACCCGAGGCGGCCACGGCCGCCAGCGCCGTCGGCTGCTGGGCGCACAGTTCGCGCGCCTCGCGGCCGCGCCGTTCCTTGAACAGCTCCCGCAGGCGGAGCGCCTGCGCCGTCGGAGCGACGTATCGCGTCCGCAAGACCATCGAATAGTAGGCGATCAAGGCCAGGCCCAGCACCGACAGGACCCCCAGCACGTACATCAGCCAGCCGCCCATCCGCATCAGTTCCGCCAGCGTCAGCATTTCGGCCCCCGGGGTCGCCCCTTCGCCCGCCTGCGCGAAGCCGGCGCACGCGGAAAGCAGCCAAGCGGCGAACGTCCATTTCCAAGTCTTGTTCATGTTCTTCCTCTCTGTTTTCGGGCGAATCGCCCGCCTTCTACATCTCCGCCGTCACCAGATCCCAATGGTTGGCAAAATACTTCCACCCCGAAATCAACGTGATCACGACCACGAGCGTGGACAGGATCCACGACGTGATCACGAACGCCGCGTCGTATTGCCTCAGGAACGTTTCGGACAGGTTCAGGAACCGGAACACGTCTTCCCGGGCCGCCAGCAGAACGAACGTCGCGATGATCGCGATCATCTGCCAAACCGTCTTGAGCTTGCCCCAGCTGCCGGCGCTGACGATCTGCCCGTGCTGGCGCGTCGCCACCAGCAAGCGCAGGCCGGTCACGGCGAATTCGCGCGCGATGATCACCACCACCACCCACGCCGGCACCAGCGAATAGGCCGGCTCGTACGGCAGCCGGATGCCCACGAAGCTCACCAGCGCCGCGCACACCAGCACCTTGTCCGCCAGCGGATCCATCAGCTTGCCGAACGCCGTCACGCCGTAGTGCGTCCGCGCCAGCCGGCCGTCCCAGTAGTCCGTGATGCTGGCCACCACGAAAACGGCGAACGCCAGCGTCGAGGAAAACGGGATCGGCAGGGCCATCGCCAGCATCACCACCACGGCGGCGACCAGCCGGCTCACGGTCAACATATTGGGCAGGTTCATGGCGTTCTCAGTCCAGATAGGGTTCGGGCGCCGGACGGCAGGACGACGTCAGGGGCCGGGTCGGCACGGGCGAAGCCGCGGATTTGGATTCGGGTTTGTCGCACGCCCGGGCGATCCAGACCCACACCAAGGCCACGACCACCAGCCCGGCCAGAGTGCGCCACGCTTGCCAGGGAACCGCCGCAACGGCTTTCCGAACGCCTTCGCCCGCCTGGGCCAAGCGGACCCGCACCGGAATCCCCGGCTCCTTTTTCGGCGGAGCCGCCGGAACCGCGACCGCAGCCGGCGGAACGACGGTGGCCGGAGGCGCCACCCGAATGGATTTCTTTTCCTTCGCGGCCCGTTCCCGCTCCGCCGTTTCCTCGCGCCGCCGCTGGTCTTCCGCGGCTCGCTGCGCCAGTTCCTTCCGGAGTCGATCCTGTTCGGCCTGGGCCTGCGCGACGGCCTGGTTGGCCCGCTCCATTTCCTGGAGGCGCTTTTGCTGGGCCTGCTGTTCCTGGGCGCGCAAGGCGGCCTCGCGCTGGAGGCGCTTCGCTTCCTCCTGCTTGTGGATGGCGATGCGCTCTTCTTCCCGGCGGGCGAATTCTGCCGCCACTTTCGCTTCGGCTTCCTCGCGCGCGCGCCGCGCCGCTTCCTCGCGGGCGCGGCGGATTTCCTCGGCATGGAGCTTGCGGACGCTTTCTTCGCTGGAAAGCCGTTCGGCGGCTTCGCGCGCGCGGCGATCTTCCGCTTCCTGCATCACGCGTTCGATTTCTTCGCGCGCCAGCGCCACCTCGCGCTCTTTCGCGCGCAGCGCCTCTTCGAATTGGCGCCGGTATTCTTCCGCCTGCTGGACCTTGCGTTCCGCTTCTTCGCGCACTTTGGCTTCGGCCGCCGCATGGGCGGCCAGTTCGGTTTCGGCCTGCGCGCGGCGGCGGGATTCTTCCTGGATCTTCCGCTCCGCTTCTTCGCGGATGCGGACCGATTCCTCTTCGCGCTTCTTCAGTTCCTCTTCCAGCTGGAACCGGCGCTGTTCTTCCGAGCGGAACCGCTCCTCGGCGGCTTCCCGTTCTTCCCGCTCGGCCTTTTCGCGGGCCTGGCGTTCGGCGGTTTCCCGCGCGCGGGTTTCCGCCTCGGCGTTGGCGCGCAGCACGACTTCTTCCCGGGCCTGCCGGGCCTCTTCTTCCCGGCGCCGCAATTCTTCCGCCAGCTGGCCGATGCGGTCCTCCGCCTCGCGGATCTTGTGGGCGGCCTCGTCGCGAACTTGCCGTTCGGCCTCTTCCCGGGCCTTCCGTTCGGCTTCCTGCTGGGCGCGGAACGCCGCTTCTTCCGCCGCCTTGGCCTCCGCCGCTTCGCGCGCCTGCACCACTTCGCGCTCTTTCTCCCGCAGAAGCTTCTCCAGGTTCCGGCGGCGCTCTTCGATCTCCTGCGCCTCCTGTTCGGCGGCGGCGCGGGCTTTCCGCTCCTCCGCCGCGCGGCGCTGGTGTTCTTCTTCCATCCGCGCGCGGCGTTCCGCTTCTTCGCGGGCCTGGGCTTCGGCTTCCTCGCGGGCCTGGCGGGCCTCTTCTTCCCGGCGCACCATCTCGTTTTCCAGTTCGGCCAGGCGCTCTTCGGAAATCCGGACCTTCAGCTCGGCGTCTTCGCGCGCCTTGCGCTCGGCCTCCCCTTGGGCCTGCAGTTCCGCCTCGATCTGGGCGCGGCGCTCCGCTTCCTCCCGCGCGCGCAGTTCCGCTTCCTCGCGGGCCTGGCGGGCGGCTTCCTCCCGCTGCACCAATTCTTTTTCCAGTTCCTGCAGTTTGCGGGCGGCCTTCTTCGCGTGCGCTTCGTATTCTTTCTGGGCCTGGTTCGCGGATTCCTCGCGGGCCTGCAATTCCTGTTCGACGCGGGCGCGGTTTTCGGTTTCCTCCTGGACGCGCTTTTCCAGTTCTTCGCGGGCCGAACGGGCTTCGGCTTCGCGGGCGACCAGTTCTTCTTCCAGATCGCGAAGCTTCGTCGCGGTCATCTGCGCCTTGCGCTCGATTTCCTCGCGCGCCTGGCGTTCGGTTTCTTCGCGCGCCTGCCACTCGGCCTCGACCTGGGCGCGGCGCTCGGCCTCTTCCTGCGCCTTGCGTTCGGCCTCTTCGCTCGCGGCGATGGCCTCCTGCTCGCGGCGGCGCAGTTCCTCTTCGAGTTCCTGCAGGCGGGTTCCGGCCACCTGCACCTGCAGTTCCACCTCTTCGCGGGCTTGGCGTTCGGCTTCCTCGCGGGCTTTCCACTCCGCTTCCACCTGGGCGCGGCGCTCCACCTCTTCCTGCATGCGGCGTTCGGCTTCTTCCCGCGCCTCGCGGGCCGCCTCTTCGCGGCGCTTCAATTCCTCTTCCAGCTCGCGGCGCTGGTCTTCCACCTCGCGCACCTTGTGCTCCGCGGCTTCGCGGGTCTGCCGGTTGGATTCCTCGTGGATGCGCACCGCTTCTTCGCGGGCGATCCGCACTTCCACTTCGCGGCGCTGGAATTCCTCTTCCAGCCGCTTTTGCTGCCGTTCGGCCTCCTCGCGCGCCTGCCGTTCGGCCTCTTCGCGCGCCTGATGCTCGGCTTCCATCTGGGCGCGGCGCTCGGCCGCTTCCCGCAAAAGGCTTTCCAGCTTTTCGCGCTCCTGCCGGGCCAGCTCCTCCTTGCGGCGAAGTTCGGCTTCCAGCTGGCGGCGGCGTTCCTCGATTTCGAGGGCTTGCCGTTCCGCTTCCTCGCGGGCCTGGCGTTCGGCTTCTTCGCGCGCCTGGTGCTCGGCCTCCATCTGGGCGCGGCTCTCGGCATCTTCCTGCGCCCGGCGTTCGGCCTCTTCCTGGGCCAACCGCGCCTCTTCCTCGTGGCGGCGCAATTCCTCTTCCAGCTGCCGCCGGCG
>ERZ1645187.1287-NODE-1287-length-23165-cov-18.838858_pt1 | contig 23165 bp, 41 predicted proteins | sample MGYA00575352_ERZ1645187 | MGnify/ENA primary metagenome ERZ1645187 (study PRJEB40837, sample SAMN11349314) | freshwater sediment metagenome | isolation source: river sediment | host: Sediment | place: India: Wazaribad , New Delhi | collected 2017-02-21 ... | reverse complement strand
AGAAAGCTCAACAACGGAATTCGTGACGAGATCAGGAACGACCTGCTGGAGCATGCGCTCGGCCCAGAGGTGCAGGCGATCTGGGGTCTCCTCCAGGGTCTGGCTGATGATGTCTACAATGACATCCTAGGTGGTCTCGTGGAGAAGATGAACAGCCTACCAGACGGGTGGCTGCCCACCTCCAACAAGGTCATCGTTCAGCTGGGCGGCGGCTCTGACAAGATTGTCCAGCTGCAGTTCGATGGGTACTTCAACAGCAAGCTCTCGCTCAGGAGACTCAAGCGACCGGAGCTTCCGGGTAGGAGAATTCCAACTCAATTCCTGAAGAACGTGGCGAAGATCTACGAGACCTCGCACCCGTTCACAATCAGGTACCAGGCCATCCAAGATCGCATCGCGGATCTCCACACGCGTCACGAGCAGGCCAAGGTCGCGGCGAACTCGATCCTATACAACACATCGACTGTCGGGGCGCTGATTGCTCGCTGGCCAGAGTGCGAGCCATTCGCAAGGCGCTGGCTTGCCGAGAAGGTCCAGCTGCCGATGGTGAACACAGAGCAGGTGAACATGCTGCTCGATCTCCCAGTCGGCAAGGAGGCCGCGTAAATGCACGTCATCAAGGCTCGAAATGTCCACGCCGCCCTCCCCCTGGGCCTGGATCTACTGAACTCGCTTGGGGACAAGTCCACCAGCCGGAATGGAGAGGTGATTGTGCTCGCCGACCCAGTGACCACAGTCTACGAGCGGCCCAGGGAGAGGGTCATGTTCCACCCTGAGCGGGATGCAAACCCGTTCTTCCACCTGCTTGAGAGCCTCTGGATGATGGGCGGTCGCAATGATGTCGGCTATGTCGCCAATATCGTTGACAGCATGCGCAATTTCTCTGATGATGGGAAGACATTCCACGCCGCCTACGGCTACAGATGGCGTCACCACTTCGGGGTTGACCAGATTGACTGGGCAATCAAGAGGCTTCGGAGGGACCGGAACGACCGTAGAGTCGTGATCGATATCTGGGATGGAAACGTCGATCCAGCCAAGGGGGACGCGGGCGGCAAGGATCTTCCCTGCAACCTCGTTGTGAAGTTCAAGATCAACCTCTCCGGCTCGCTGGACATGGTGGTCCACAACAGATCCAATGACGTTGTCTGGGGTGCCTACGGAGCGAACGCGGTGCACTTCTCGTTCCTTCAGGAGTATATCGCGTCAGCCGTGGGAGTCCCAGTGGGTCGCTACTGGCAGGTCTCCGACGACATGCACGGCTACCCCAAGACCTTTGGCAAGGTGGAGAGACTTGGCAAGAAGAGCCTGGCGACTCACTCCCTTGCTGGTCAGGGACTGGACAATCCCTACATCGCCGGGGAGGTGGAGCCATATCCCATCATCTCAACCGACACCAAGACCTGGGAGGAAGACCTAGAGATCTTCCTGGCAGAGGGGGCGGCTGTCGGCTTCAGGGATCGCTTCTTCCGGCGTGTTGCCGTTCCCATGCTCTCGGCCCACAGTGCCTATAGGCGGCGGGACGACGAGCTTCGATATGTCAAGGCTCGTGAGATCCTTGAGCAGTGCATCGCGACTGACTGGCGCAGAGCTGGCATCGAGTGGATCAACAGACGCGAGCAGGCGTCACGAGAAAAGGAGAAGAGCGATGGAGCCAGCTGAAATCAACGATGAGGTTGACTCCCTCATCCAATCAAGGGCCGGGGGGCGTGTAGAGAGATGTCATGGCATCCCTCACCAAGGTTCTTACAACAATGCCGCCCACTCCTGGGGAGTGGCGATGCTGATGCACTATCTCTGGCCAGAGGACTTTCCTCGCCTCGCCCTGGTCTGTCTCGCCCACGACGTCCCCGAGGCCTGGGTCGGGGACGTCCCAGCCCCGACCATGCGCTACGTCCCTGGGCTCAAGGATAGCCTCACCAGGATGGAGGACAGACTCCTCACCCGCTATGGTCTTCCAACTGAGAGCGGGCTCAGCGAGGAGGACCACGCGAAGCTCAAGGCTTGTGATCGGCTGGAATTCTATCTGTGGTGCCGAGAGCAGGAGGCACTGGGAAATCAATTCGCCTCCGAGGGTCGGCGCGAGGTGGAGCGGTTCTTCCAGGAGGTTCCACTCCCGAGGCGGGCGAGAGAAATGTTCGATCGTCTGCTGGCACGTCCTCACGTGCTGCCCCGGCAGGCCGGGGTAATCAAGGAGCTGTGTGATGTCCCATGACAGAGGATGTCCATGTGGTCGGGAATTCTACGAGTATCGAGAATGCCAAGAGAGAAACTGCTACAAGAGGGAGAAGAGAGTGGAGACAGCGAACGATAGACAGGTTGGCGGCTCTCACTACCAGAGCGCCATGCAGCACTGGGACCTGATATCATGGTACGGCATCGGATACCTGGAGGGGTGCGCCACCAAGTATGTGATGCGGTGGAAGAAGAAGGCCGGGGTGCAGGACATCGATAAGGCCCTTCACTACATTCAGAAGATCATGGAGAACCACAATCTCCGTGGCATCCCGGCCCGGTCCGAGGTTCCCATGGATGTGCTGGACGACTTCTGCAGGCTGAACAAGCTCCCGCTCCTCGAGGAGCGCATCGTTCGTCTCCTATGCCGCTGGAAGACCTATGGCGAGCTTGTGGATGCTCGCACCGCCGCCGAGGCCCTTCGGTCCGAGGCCATCGCCTACTTCGCTCAGCGTGATCACTGATGGTTCTTCAGCTCCCCCTCTTCGACACTCCAAGCGAGTGGACACCACCCTCGCTCTCTGAGCTACCCTCCTGGAGGAATGCTCGAAGAGTCTCTGTCGATACAGAGACTCACGACCCATATCTCAAGGATCTCGGACCAGGGGTGCGGAGGGGTGGCTACATCGTTGGGTACAGCTTCGCCATCGAGGATGGACCTAGATACTATGTCCCCATTCGACACCAGGGTGGGGACAACGTCGATGCCAAGCAGGCCCTCCAGTACCTGAGGGATCAGGCCGACATCTTCGAGGGTGACATTGTCGGTGCAAACCTATCCTACGATCTTGACTATCTCGCGGAGGAGGGCATCTGGTTTCACAAGGCTCGCTCATTCCGAGATATCCAGATCAATGACCCGCTCATCAATGAGCTTCACACCTCCTACAGTCTGGACAATATCTCGAAGAGATATGGCCTTGCAGGGAAGGATGAGCGGCTGCTGAGAGAGGCTGCCATCAACTATGGCATCGATCCCAAGGGAGGTATGTGGAGGCTCCCAGCTCGCTTTGTTGGGCCTTACGCCGAGGAGGATGCCTCCCAGCCACTCCTGATCCTGCGCCGTCAGGAGCGCATCATCGACGAGAGAGACCTCTGGCAGATCTATAATCTAGAGAGCAAGGTCATTCCTGTCCTTGTGAAGATGCGGCGTCGGGGAGTGAGGATTGACCAAGATCGTCTCGCCCAGGTGGAGGACTGGTCCCTGAGAGAGGAGACCGCCGCCCTGCAGGAGGTACACCGTCTCACTGGGCACTCAATCAAGGTCGGGGATGTCTGGAAGCCTGAGTCCTTTGCCAAGGTTCTGGAGCACATCGGGGTGACCCTGGAGAAGACCTCGACCGGGAAGCCCAGTGTGCGCAAGGACATCCTGGAGCACCTGGACCACCCGGTCGCCAACCTGCTCCTGAGAGCCAGGAAGGTGAACAAGCTCCGTACTACCTTTGCGCAGTCCATCCGCAGGCACATGACCAATGGTCGGATCCACTGCTCCTTCAACCAGATTGCAGTTGAGGACGAGGATAGTGGCGGCATCAAGGGCGCGCGATATGGGCGAATGTCCTGCGGGAACCCGAACCTTCAGCAGCAGCCGAGCAGGGACGAATTTGCCTCGATGTGGCGCTCGATCTACGTTCCCGACACTGAGCTCTGGGCCTGCATGGACTACTCCCAGCAGGAGCCTCGCTGGCTGACCCACTACGCCGCTGTCATGCGACTTCCAGCCGCCGAGGCTGCCGCTCAGAAGTACATCGATGATCCGAGCGCGGACAACCACAACATGATGAGAGAACTCGTCTATGGGTCGGAGGCGGTGGCCGCCATGTCCAAGGAAGAGGCGAAGATAGCTCGGACCCGCTGCAAGATCATCTACCTAGGTCTCTGCTACGGGGAGGGCGGGGCGAAGCTATGCCGCGACCTGGGCCTCTCAACTCGCTGGACGATCATGTACAAGAATGGTCGGGAGAGAGGACAGCTGTTCTTCGATACCCGCGAAGAGGCGATGATCGCCGCCAGGGAGTTCGAGGGACCACGCGTCTTCGAGACTGCTGGGGCCGAGGGTCAGGAGATCCTTGACATGTTCAACGGACGCGCCCCGTTCATCCGTGAGCTTGGCAAGCGTTGCACTGACAAGGCCAAGAGAGACGGCATGATCAAGACGATCGCTGGTCGTCACTGTCACTTCCCAGAGGATGGGAATGGTGGGTATGACTGGACCCACAAGGCCCTGAACCGACTTATCCAGGGATCTTCTGCCGACCAGACCAAGACGGCCATGGTCGCCCTGGACGAGGCTGGCTACTCTCTTCAGCTGCAGGTGCACGACGAAATCGACACCTCTGTGGACAGTAGAGAGCAGGCCGAGGCCATGGCTGACATCATGAGAAATTGCATTCCGGCCAGCGTCCCGTTCAAGGTGGACGTGGAGATTGGCCCAAGCTGGGGAGAGATTGAATGAGCACGACAATTCAACTGGCGAGAACACCCAGCGGGGACAGAGAACGTCGATTGAAGTGGGACCTTCGGTTCCTGCGCCTTGCAGAGACAGTTGCTCGCTGGAGCCGCGACCCGTCAACGCAATGCGGGGCGGTACTCGTCCGAGCGGACCACACGGTCATCTCCCTGGGCTTCAATGGCTTTCCCAGAGGTGTGGAGGATGACGAGCAGGTCTATCTCAACAGACCCATGAAATACGCTCGAGTGATCCACGCGGAGATGGCCGCGATCCTACAGGCTCGCGAGCCTCTTGAGACCGCGACCATGTATGTCTGGCCCCTGGCCCCGTGCGACCGCTGCGCCGCCCATCTGATCCAGGCGGGGGTCAAGAGGATCGTCTCAGTCTACTGTCTTGATGATGAAACCAGAGAGCGTTGGAGAGAGGCCCATGAGACCGCCGCCTCCATGTACACCCAGGCGGGGGTGGCCCTTGATCTCGTGACTGTCTCTGATGTCTGAGAAGACAATGCGAGGGCGCGTGGTGACCGCCCTCCGGCCCCTGGACGCGATATCTGTAGAGAACCCTGCCTACCCAGGAACTCCGGATGTCAACTTCGTAGAGGGGTGGATAGAGCTGAAGTGGGCGAGAAGATGGCCAGAGCAGGAGTCAGACATCCTGAGGATGCCTCACTTCACCAATCAGCAGAGGGTGTGGCTGCGACGTCGCTGGAGGAAGGGTGGAAGGGTTTGGCTATTGCTGCAGGTTGGGCGATGCTGGCTGCTCTTTGACGGTGCTACCGCCGCCGATGTTGTCGGTACGAGTACCAGGAGAGAGCTATTCGAGAGAGCCTACCGGGCATGGCCAGATGGCCTGGATGAGCGTCAGCTGAGAAACAGTCTCGGGGGATATGTCCACCCCCGAGTAGCAAAGGGGGAATGAGATGTCAGACAAGCAGGGGAGAACAGACAAGGCCATCGAATTCCTTCGGATGTGGTCGAAGGAGGGGCCTTGGGTTCTCACCGCCATCCAAACTGACCGGAAGGCAATCGCCACCCGCACCTTCCGGATCACAGATCTCAAAGAAATGGAGCGGTGGATCGACGAGTACAATGGTGTCCGAAATCTGTACTTCCATGTCAACTCTACCATGAGAGACATCTCGAAGAAGGCGGAGCGCGAGGACATCAAGTCTATGGACTGGCTCCATATCGATGTCGATCCACGCGCTGGCGAGGACATCAAGGCCGAGCGCGAGCGGGCGCTGCGAATGCTCCAGCACCCCCCGGTGGGCGTCCCACCGCCGACTGTCATCATCTTCTCTGGTGGTGGCTACCAGGGCTTCTGGAAACTCGCCGAGCCAGTGCCAATCAATGGTGACATCTCTCGCTCGGAGGATGCCAAGCGATACAATCAGCAGCTCGAGATCCTCTATGGGGCGGACAACTGCCACAACATCGACCGCATCATGCGTCTTCCTGGGACGCTGAATATCCCAGACGCGAAGAAGCTGAAGAAGGGGCGTCAGATCGAGCTGGCCGAGCTGGTCGAATTCGATCAAGAGCGCGTCTACGAACTCTCAAGGTTCACAGCGGCCCCCGAGGTGCAGCTACGCACCGACATGGAGGGCATCGGCGGCTATACAAACGACAAGACCCTCAAGATCTCTGGCAACATCCCACGTCTGGACAGCGTCCATGACCTTGATGAGTGGGGTGTGCCTGATCGGGTAAAGGTCTTGATCGTCCAGGGACGTGTCCCGGACGAGGGTCCAAAGCCGGATGACGACAGCCGCTCCTCCTGGCTCTTCGACTGCATCTGTCAGCTCGCTCGGGCCGGGGTGCCAGACGAGGTGATCTACTCGGTCATCACGGATGAAGACAATGGCATCGCGGAGAGTGTCATTGACAAGGGGACGAACGCCGACAAGTACGCCCGTCGCCAGATCGCGCGGGCGAAGCAGGAGGTTGTTGAGCCCTGGCTTCGGAAGCTGAACGACAAGCATGCCGTCATCGGGAACATGGCCGGGAAGTGCCGCGTGATTGAGGATGTGTACGACGCGGCTCTCAAGAGAACAAAGATCACCCGTCAGAGCTTCGATGACTTCCGAAACCGCTACATGAACATCGGTGTCGTCGTCGCTCAAGACCCTCAGAAGGGACCGTCACTCATGGCTCTCGGCAAGTGGTGGCTTCTCCACCCTCAGCGCAGGCAGTTCGAGACAATCGTGTTCTCTCCTCGCATTGAGGTGCCAGACGCCTACAATCTCTGGAAGGGTTTCTCGTGCGTCGCCCGTCCAGGAAACTGCGAGAAATTCCTGACCCACGTTCTCCAGAATATCTGCAAGGGTCGCAAGGACTACTACGACTACCTCATCGGCTGGATGGCGCGGGCGGTGCAGAACCCAGATAGCCCAGGGCAGACGAGCATCGTGATGCGGGGGCGTCAGGGCGTCGGGAAGTCATTCTTCGCCAAGACCTTTGGCTCGCTCTGGGGTCGTCACTTCCTCCAGGTCAGCGACCCAAAGCACCTCGTCGGCTCCTTCAACGCCCATCTCAGAGACTGCGTGGTGCTGTTCGGAGACGAGGCGTTCTACGCCGGGGACAAGAAGCATGAGAGCATCCTCAAGACCCTGGTCACCGAGGAGACGATCATGATCGAGGGCAAGGGGGTGGACGCCGAGGCCGCGCCGAACTATACCCACATTCTCCTCGCCTCGAACAACACCTGGGTCATCCCGGCTGGCGCGGACGAGCGTCGATACTTTGTGCTCGACATTGGCGACGAGAAGATGCAGAACTCGTCCTACTTCAAGGACATCGCCGAGCAAATGGACAACGGTGGCCGCGAGGCTCTTCTCCACATGCTCATGACCTATGACCTCTCGAACTTTGACGTTCGGGCGGTCCCCAAGACCACCGCGCTGCAGGAGCAGAAGCTCCTGTCCATGTCTCCAGAGGAGGAGTGGTGGTACCGCAAGCTCTACGAGGGTCGCCTCATGGACTCTCATGACATCTGGGAGAGCCAGGTGATCAAGGAGCATATGCTTGATGACTACATCGAGTACATGAAGAGGATCGGCATTCAGAGGAGAGCCACCTCCACCTCTCTGGGCAAGTTTCTCCAGCGCATCTGCCCCGGCAAGTGGCCGAGATCCTACCAGGGCATGGCAGACATTGACGTGCAGGGTCCGGATGGGTGGATCAAGAAGGTTCCCCGCAGGGTATACTTCTATGAGTTCCCGTCTCTCGAGGTCTGCAGGGCGCACTGGGATGAGTCCTTCGGTGGACCAAGCGAGTGGCCAGAGGAGCAGCTCGATCTCCCTGATCTCACAAGGGAGAGAAGGGCTGTCCAGGGCGGCGAGCCGTTCTGATGGCAAACTCGGACCCTCTAGAGGCGGTGAAGGCCGAACTCAGAGCGGTCGGGATCTCCTTCTGGCTGCAGCAGGGGAAGCATACCAAGGTGAAGTTCATGCTCGCTGGTAGAGAAATGATGTACGTCATACCCTCTACCACCGGGGATGGAAGATCGACGGCGAACTGCCGGGCTGGAATTCGGAGGCTACTCCGCCTGAATGGTGTCAAATTGTCGACACACTAGGGGTTGCCCAGAGGTAGTCGTGGGGTGAAAATTGGTGACAACGAGAAAAGGAGTCCCGATCAATGATTGAGCCAAGACATCTGCATCGCGAGAGCTGGCTACACGCCGCGACCGAGATGTTCAGGCCGTGGTTCGAGGAGCAGGGGGTGCCGCTCCCAGAGCATGTGCACATCTCTGTTGGGTTCCCGAAGGGCATTCCAAGGGCCATCGGGCAGTGCTTTGACTCCTCCGTTGAGGAGGATGGCTCCGCCACTCCACACGTCTTCATCTGCCCATCTCAGGGTGAGCCTCTTCGAGTGCTCGACATCCTGCTCCACGAGCTGATCCACGCGGCGATTGGCTGCAAAGAGGGCCATGGGAAGAAGTTCCGCCAGGTCGCCCTGGGCTTTGGTCTACAGGGAAAGATGACAGAGACCTATGTCGAGGCTGGGACTGAGCTCTACGAGCGGCTCTCCGGTGTCCTCGAGGCCCTTGGTCCGTATCCGCACTCCCCGCTGATGCCCCGGAAGAAGGAGGCAGCCGCTCGGAAGGGCTGGACCCGTCTTGTCTCTGTGAGAGACGACTCCTTCAAGGTCGTGATCTCACCAAAAATCTTGCAGGAGAACGGGCCACCGCTCGACCCATGGGGAGAGCCGATGGTGCCCGTCGACTCAGATGATGACTGAGCTACAGGACTGGTTCCTGATATCTCTCGCCCTGCAGACCTACCTCTTCATTGGCATCCTTGTGGTCCAGTTCTCTGACCGATACAGCGAGAACAAGATCGGCAGGGGGCCAAAGGTCTTGATAGTCCTGCTCTGGGCGCTGATGCTACCCCCAGCGATAGTCGTTGGGGTCTTCAAGACACTTAGGGGGAAGAAATGAGCGCGATCAAGATCGATGGTGATGCCATCCAAATCGTAAGAGCGATCGAGAAAATCAAGGCCGAGCTGGATGTGAAACGACGTCAGCTGGAAGCGGAGTTCTCCAGTCGCATGGGCGAGTACGCGGCCTCTCGTCAGACCGAGCTGAGGCGTCACCTCTCTGACCTAGAGGCGATCTACAACATCTCCTCCCATGGTCCAGGGACGCATGTCCTCGACACCAGGTACCTCGAGGAGCATGGAATTGCCTTCATCGTCCTGAATGGAGAGGACGATCAGCCAGAGGAGCCAATCATGCTGAGCAGGGAGCTGAATTGACATGGAGACCCCGAGCACCATCAACACCTGGGCCTCAGAGACCTTTGGTAGACGGACAGCGATTGAGATCCTTGTTCGCTGCAACATCGAGCTGGCCGAGCTTCTGTCAGCTGTCCATGTAGGGGCGGACCTACCGACAATCAAGGATGAGCTGGCAGATGTCAACATCATGCTCTCTCAGGCTTTTGATGAGCTCGGGGTGGTCCAGAGAGGCGTCCTGGAGACCCACTATTTCCACGACACCATTCTCTCGGCTGTCTACAGATGCAACGCTCACATGGCCCTTCTCATGGCCCAGGTGAACGCGGCCCCCGAGTCTCTCCTTGGGCGTCAGCTGCTCGAGGACACCCATCAAGATCTTCTGGCTGTCTGCAAGATCCTTGAGGTGGACCTGCAGGAGGTGACAGATCTCAAGATGCAGATCAATAGAGCGAGGGTCTGGAAGAAGACCGAGAGCGGTCGCTTCCAACACGCCTAGAGGTCTTGCCAGCTCTCAACAATGGCGTTGCCGCCACCACCTCAGGGGGCCAGGGTGGCAGGGCGGTGGCAGGTACGAGCCGCCGCTGCGTTGAGAAAAGGAGACCACGCATGAACAAACCGCTCAATCCCGCCGACACCAAGACTGGGCCGGTGATCGACTGGGGGCACCAGGACGTTGACATCCAGCGCGAGGGCAAGATGATCACGCTGCCCGCCGAGCCGGGTCCGATGCCGATCGACGAGGCCATCAAGGCGCTGAAGCGCAAGCAGGCCGACGAAGAGCAGATCATGGACATCATGGAGGACATCGTCGCCTTCCCGCTGGAGGGCGCGGTCGCCTTCATCCAGGCCATGCGCTCCCTGTACGGCTGGGCCTCGCCCATCCCGACCCCCGGCTTCTTCGGCCCCATCCCGCCGGACATGCTGACGGTCGAGGTGAATTTCCAGGACTACATCCAAATCCCGTGGGGCGCGTTCACCATCCCCGGCATCGAACGCCCGGTGCAGCTCGGCGTCGCCCGCAAGGATGGCCAGCTGATCCTGCGTGTCACGGGCCAGGCCCGGAAGCGCGAGCAGCACATCCTGCTTGAGCTGGCGAAGCTGACCCGCGAGATCCTCCGGACGCACAGCATCTACCGTGGCAAGGCGCTGCGCATCCAGGCGGACGGCGACGGCACCCTGGACATGTCCAACCCGCCCAAGTTCCTGGACCTGCGGGGCGTGGATGGCGGCGAGCTGATCCTGTCCAAGGACGTGGCCGAGCAGATCAACGTCAACATCCTGGCACCGATCCGCAACACCGCCACCTGCCGCCAGATGAAGATCCCGCTGAAACGCGGCGTCCTGCTCTCCGGTCGGTACGGCGTGGGCAAGACCATGACGACGCGGATCACCGCGAAGGAATGCGTCGACAACGGCTGGACCTTCATCATGGTGGACCGGGCCAACTCGCTGAAGGAGGCGCTGCTGTTCGCCCAGCGGTACCAGCCCTCCGTGGTGTTCTGCGAGGACATCGACCGGGTCGTGGCCGAGCGGGACGAGCAGGCCAACGACCTGCTGAACATCATCGACGGCATCCTCGGGAAGAATACCGAGGTCATGGTCGTGCTCACCACGAACCACGTGGAGAAGATCGAGCAGGCCATGCTCCGTCCGGGACGCCTGGACGCGGTGATCACGGTCACCCCGCCCGATGGCGAAGCGGTCCAGCGGCTGATCCGCCTGTACAGCCGTGGTCTCCTCCGCGAGGGTGAGCCGCTGGACGAGGTGGGCGAGGTGCTCGCGGGCAACATCCCTGCTGTCATCCGGGAGGTCACCGAGCGCGCGAAGCTCGCCATGATCGCCCATGGCAACACCGAGCTGACGCAGGAAGACCTCCTCGTGTCGGCGCGGGGGATGCGCGAGCACCTCGACCTGCTGAAGCCCAAGGTCGAGGAGCACAACGTCCACGAGCGCCTGGGCATCGCACTGGCGGAGGTTGTCCAGCAGGCTCTGGGCGGCGAGGACTTCATTGTGGGTGACAACGGCCAGCTGGAGCGGATCGAGAAGCGGGTGATCCGCGCGACCGACGTGACGGCTGACGGGGTCCGGACGCTGCGCAACGACATCGCCAAGACCCAGAAGGGTGTGAACGAGGTCGGCTCCAGTGTCCTGGCGGTCCACGAGACTGCCAAGGACATTCGCGAGCAGCTCTGACCCACGGCTGAGTTCTTGTAGAGGGGCGGGCGCGTCCGCCCCTCTCACAACATTAGAGGAGAGAAGAATGCGCAAGGTAGAGATGTTTGTGGCCGATGATGGTCGCAGCTTCCCGTCCGCCAGGGCGGTCATGGACTACGAGCTTCAGAAGAAGCTGATCGATGTTCTCGTGGAGATCAAGCCAAGGGCCGCTCTCGAGCGGGTGACCGAGGCGATCGGTCAGAGGTTCGAGGAGATCATGCCGATCATGCTGGAGCACCAGAAGAACATGGCCGAGCATCTCGGCAAGGACAGCTGATCAGTCCCAGCCAACGACAGTCGCGGTTGTTCCTGTGGCCCGAACTCTCGTCGCCCTGAAGTCAAGTCTCTGGCCAGCGGTTACAGGATACGTGATCGCCGTTCCCTTCTCGTCCACCAGGGAGAGGTTTCCGCTGGTCAGAACGTAGAGATATCTCGGCACGACTGGCAGATCCACAGAGTCATTTGGCGTGATCGTGTAGTGCCGAGTCGCCGGGACATCCAGGGCGGCTGGATGGTACTTGAAATTGTCCACAGGCATGGATGGCCCTCCTGAATTTGGCACTGGTACCATGCCTGAGACAGGTCAGTCAGACAATGCAGACACGGAAATGAGCAGGGTTGCTCATCATAATCCCCCACCACACCCTCTCCCTGGGCACTCTGGAGGCGCAAGTGGCTGAATTCAGGTACATAGACGAGGACTGCAACACCTTTGTTCGAGAGATTGAGCAGGATGGCAGATGGCAGATCAGAGACTACTCTGGTCGCTTCTATTGGCAGGGTCCGGCGGTCTTCTGTGACAAGAGCGAGTTTCAGGACGTGGTCCGAGCAACCTCTGTTCGTGTGCAGACCGATGACTGGGGCAAGACTGGCATGATCGTCTACCCCGTCTCCCACGGTGGGCCGCTGCTAGACCCCCAGGAGAGCGGCGCTGAGGCTGTTGGCCACCAGGGGGAGGGGGCTGGCGGGGCCAGTGTCTCCGAGGCCCCCACCACGGCCTCTCCGCGCTGGCCGGGGCCGCGCGGCGCTGAGGCCATGGGGGTGCCCTATCCATTCACCGCGTACCTAGGAGAGGGAGAGGACAAGTGAAGATCGCGAACACACCAGCCGGGGCCAGGGTCGCCCTGACCAGGGATGAACTGGAGAAGATCGGCAGGCCCAGGAGAGCGGCGCTTCTCTTCGAGCAGGGGAGGCTCTTCATCATTCCAGACAATGGCGAGGATCCAATGCTCGAGCGCCTCGGGGGTAGCGTTCACAACAGAAAAGACGAGGGCTACCCGTTCGCCTTCGGCATTCCCGATAGACACCCCTTCCTCATCAGCGTGGGCACGCACTTCGGGACAGAGGTGGTGAACCTCCAGGGCTTCGAGAATGGCAGGCTCTGCTACTCCCTGCCGACCATGAACCGCAATCCCATCCGTCGACCGAATGCGACCGGGAGGCCCAAGAGCAAGGCTCTGGTGCCCGTGAACCCGACCCCGGCGATCATCGAGAGACCCATGATCACCCTTGACACAGCGGTGCAGTTCATCAATGACCGCAAGGATCAGATGGGGAAGAACTTCATCATCTCGGTGGACTCCAATGGATACCTCGAGGTTCTTCAGAGGAGTGGGAAGTGATGATGCCAAGCCCCGGCCTCCTCCAATTCATGAACACAGAGAAGATCACCCAGGCCCCCTGGCTGCAGACGTCAGACGAGATGCATGTGCCAGACATACCAGACTGCAGCCTCGGTCCCTGGAGCATTGGGCGCGTCTCGGTGGACAGCCACTCCGCGCTCATGGCGAACATGCGCTGCATTCGGGACGGACACCCAGAGATGGCGGTGCGTCCTGGGGAGTACCTCAGGCTGGTGCGCGACCGAACCGTGGTGATGTCCAGCACCCCGATGGAGCTGGCCTCCAATCTTCCAGCGGTGGAGAATGCGAGAGGACACTGCCTGATCAACGGCCTGGGCCTCGGCATCGTGGCTCAGTCCTGCGCCCTGCTGGAGAGGGTAGACAGCGTCCTGGTGGTAGAGATCGACAAGACAGTCATAGATCTTGTTGGCCCACATCTGGATGGTGGCATCGAAATCGTTCACGCCGATGCCATGGAGTTCAAACCGCCGAGAGGGCGGCGGTACGGGATGGTCTGGCATGACATCTGGGATGATGTCACGTCTGACAATCTACCCACCATGGCAACCCTCAAGAGAAGATATGCCCGCCGCTGCGACTGGCAGGGGGCGTGGCACCAGGAGCTATGCAGGAGATTGGCGAGAGAATGATCACGATCTGGAAATACAAGATCAGCCTGGAGTATGGCGACAAGATCACCATTGAGATGCCCAGCGACAACGAGATCCTGAGCGTCGGTGTTGTCAATGATGAGCTCTTCATGTGGGTCCGACTTGACACCGAGAGTCAGCCAGCGCGTGTGAAGCTACGCGTCTGTGGCACTGGTCACGAGTGCCCCGAGGATGGTCGCTTCCTGGGCACCGCGATCATGTTCGATGGACAGCTGGTGCTGCACGTCTTCAGAGTTGATGGGGCAATGGAGTTTTCCGAGCGTCGGCGCTTGCCCGTCGAAGTTCCAGCGGTCACCATTGGTACACGGTCAGCAATGGGAGCGCAAGATGCCGGGATCAACGATCATCATCAAGAGCAACGGTGACCTCGTCAGCGAGGATCACGAGAAGTCGCCGAGCCTGGACTTTCTACAGGCGGCGGTCGGTGGCTACATCGAGCAGGTGCCGCTCTTCACCCATGTCGAGGTGAATGGCGAGCGTCTCCGCTGCGTCGCCTTCTGCAACGAGGAGGGCAAGCTCCATGGCCTGCCGCTGAACTCGGTGGCGACGCGGATGTGGCAGACCCAGGTTGGTCGCCCCCTGGGCGACGTTCTGGTGGGTGACATCCTGCTGGTCGTCGGTGACGCCCACTTCCGAGGAGAGGTGTGAGATGGGGCAGCCAGTCACCTACGTCAATCCACCAGACACCTGTGACATCTGTGACGGGGACTTTGGTCAGGTGATGTACGACATCAAGACCAACTCTGGTCCATGGGGAAACCTGTGTGAGTCCTGCATGAAGATCCACTCCTCTGGCCATCTCGGACTTGGCCGGGGTCAGAAGTACGAACTGCAGGAGGGCAAATGGGTCAAGACGGCGGGGTGAGACGCAAGAGCCAGAACGTCCCTGCCCAGGTGGAGCGGGCCTTCGAGGAGCTACGGCGTCTAGGATACCATGCCACATGCGGGGAGTTCCACTGCCCTGGATGTGGCATGAGCCACCTTGAGAATGAGGGGTGCACAGAGCGGTATGTGTTCTACACCCAGGAGGGTGCCGAGACCCTCCAGCGTGAGAGCACCACCGAGCTATACTGGAACGGCAAGGGTGGAGAGATATTCGATGTGCTGCATCGCCATCGTCTGGCCCCGGCCTGGAATGGCCGCAAGAGCGGGACGATGAAGATAAGATGGTCGATGAGACATTGACACACCGAATTGAGATTGATGTCCTGCAGATCATGCCTGACGGCGACCACATCTGCAGGCATCACCCCTCTGGGCGCATCATCACGCTGAGGCCCAGGGAGGCGAGGGTGCTGGTCACCTGGAGGCCATCCCCACGAGAGTGGGTAGAGATCGACGACGAGGTCTATCGGCGGGAGCTGGTAGACATACCATCAACAACTGAGACAACCTAGAAAAGGAGACGTGCATGACCGATATTCTTCGTGAGATGCTTGGCGGGGCCATCGCAAAGGCCATGAGCAGCGGGGACGATGACAAGACCGAAATGCCGGTGGGCGAGCAAATCGCCGCCCTGCGCTCGATGTCCGCGCTCTATGGGGCGCGTGGTCGCTTCAAGGTGGGAGACCTGGTGACTGTGCATCCGCATGGTGACTCCAAGGGCAAGGCGCAGCCACACATCGTGCTGGAGGTTCTGGACAAGCCGATCGACCACTTCTCCCCGGAGGGGAACTCTGGCTCGAACCAGTGGGGGCTGCGGCTGGACGTTCGCGTCCTGACCTGGGCCGGGGAGCACATGACGGCCTTCTGGCTCGAGAGCTGGAAGCTGATCCCGTACAATCCTGACTCCTCGGCAAACTAAGGGGGTGCCCGCGTCTGTCGGCGCGGGCATTCTTCCATGATCAGCTTCGCGTAGAGGAGAGAACATGAGCGACGACACAGACAGCACATCTGCCAGAGACCTTCGGGCGATGATGATTGGAGCGGAGATAGGTCGAGGCTCCGCGAGAGTAGTGAGCAACTGCAGACTCCTCCCTGACGTGGTGATCAAGGCGGAGTTCGCCGCCCACTCCTTCCAGAACATCATGGAGTGGGAGATCTGGGATAGGGTTCAGTCTGTCAAACACGCGAGTGGCTGGTTCGCCCCCTGTGTACAGATCTCGCCGTGTGGTCTCTACCTGCTTCAGAGAAAGACAGAGCCAATTCGCTTTGGAGAGCTACCAGAGATGATCCCGGCCTACTTCACGGACCTGAAGAGGGAGAACTGGGGGATGCTGGATGGTCGGCCCGTCTGCCACGACTATGGACTGCTCCTGGCCACCGAGGTAGGTCTTACCAAGAGAATGAAGCGGGCGCACTGGGTCGAGTAGAGAGCGGCGCGGTCCCAAGCTCGTGGGTTGCCCCTCCTGGGTCCAGGCGGCTCAATTGAGGTCAGTGGAGGCATGAGATGCAATTGAGAGAAGACCCGTTTCTTGACGAGGTAGAACGCTGGCTCAGCGAGCTGGACTCCAGGGGAGATGCCTATGTCCTCGTGGTGGAGGACATGGAGATCGCGGTGATAGCCCATGGGCGTGGCTGGGTTCGTGGCTCGCTTGACAATGAGAGCGAAGTTCTTCATGTGATCGTTGACGTCTCGACTCTCTCCACTCTGACAACGCGGTTGATATAGAGAGGGTACCATGAAGATCAACTTTTGCGAGGAACGCGGCGACATCATGCCGAGCAAGAGCCTGCAGAAGATGCTGCTGGAGGCAATGCAGATCATGTGCAGGGAGCTGGGGGTGGAGGAGGAGGACTACGACCTGGACATCTCCTTCCATACCTCTCTCGACAATATGCGTGTCAATGGACAGGAGGGTGGCAAGATCCGCGCCTGCGTGGACCCGGAGATCTCCAAAGATCGCCATATCTCCGTGATGGTCCAGCGGGATCACCCGCACCTGCTCATCCTGGCCCTCGCCCACGAGTTCGTCCACGTGAGGCAGATGATCACGGGCAGACTCCTGGTGGACGGGGAGGGGGAGCGGGCGGCGGTCATCTTTGACGGCAAGCGCCACAGCCCTGGGATCATACGCCTCGCCCATGTCCTGGGCATGCCCTCCATGCTCCCATGGGAGAAGGAGGCGCATCAGGGGATGACGGCCCTCTTCCTCCTGGTCTTCGACCAGCTCCCCACAGAGCTGCGTCTTGAGATTGTCCAGGGGATGCATTACAACCCCTAGAGGGGCTGAACATCGCAGCGTGGGGCGTTGCCCCACCACGGTCTAGGGCGCACTGTTGGTGGCTGGGGCGGTGATTGACTCCCACCTTGCGGAAGAAATTAGGATTGCCGCGTCCTAGAGTGACCGCCTCGATGATGGGCGTGGCAGAGAGCAGCCGTCTTTCCTCCCTTTCGACGGTGGCTCGGCTCTGGGCCGCGTGGTGAGAGCCACGCGGTCCATTGCTCTCGCAGCAGGAGATAAAAATGCAGCTCTCTGAAGAACTCAAGATCATGACCGATGGAGACCTGGTGCAGCACATCCAGGACACCATGTTCCTCTTTCAGCAGGAGCTGGTCGGGAGGTACGATGGTCGCACGGTTGAGCTACACCCGGACTCTGACAGAGATTACGGTGGCGTCTACAAGGTGACGCACGTGAAGGTAGTCGAGGGCGAGGTCGTTCTCGAAGTCTTGGCCGAGGATGGCCATCCCACCGAGCTGGCGGCGAGCCAGACCATCATTCTGAGGTAGAGCATGACCGACTCCCGCCCCATCCCCAACACCAACGAGATCGTGCAGTTCTTTCACTGCGGACTCTGCCTCGCGGAGCTACCCAGGGGGACCAGCCCAAGGGAGTACGGCTCTCTTGAAATCGGGTTCACCCCTCTGGGCATCCAGGTCTGGTGCAAGCGTCACGAGGTGAACGTCTTCCATGTCGACTTCGAGCGCCAGCGCCACCCGGCGAACATGACGCGCCAGCGGCTCGAGGGCGAGGTACTTCCGAGCGCGTGATGGTGGGCTACGCGATCATCTGCAACGCGCGGCGGGGGAGATGGCTTGGCATCGAGTACATCGCCCTCGCCAAGTCGCGTGGCGGCGACGGGTGGTGGTCCACGACTGACCAGAACTCTGTGCTCCTGATACCCACGCTGGAGGAGGCCCAGAGGAGGCTGGAGTCAATCCGTCTCAACGACCCAAGGATCATACCTTACGAGCGAGCCTGCAAGATAATGAGAGATCAGGCTGCCTCGGTAGATCGAGAGAGAATTCGAAGAGAGAACGAGGAGGCGATGGATGATCCCTCCTGGGACGCCCACAAGACCTGGTGACCTCTCAACAATTGCGGCTGCCCCTCTGGGTCCAGGCGGGCATGGTGCATGTAGGCGGGGCTGGCCCGTCGTCAACTGGCGAACAAGAGGAGACAGAAATGTTCGGCAAACTCAAGGAACGGATCACCGGGGGCGCGGCTCGCCTCAACGGCAAGCTGGATCTGCTGGAGGGCTGCGCCGCCGCCTGCGTCCTGGTCGGATCTGCTGACGGGAACCTGGACGATGGCGAGGCGGCGGTCGCCCTGGAGCGCCTGCTGACCCACGAGACCCTGTCGGTCGCCTTCTCCACCACGCAGATCGAGCAGGCGTTCGACAAGCAGGTGAAGCGCGCGAAGGCGGGCATGTCCGGTCGCCTGGGCCTGCGTCGCGAGATCGAAGAGGTCAAGGGCAAGTCCACCGCCGAGGACATCGAGATGCTGTTCGTCATCGCGATCGACGTGGCCGGGGCCGATGGTGACATCGGCGAGAAGGAAATGAAGGCCCTGCAGGACATCGGCAAGCTGCTCGGTGGCCTCGACCCGGCGCGGTACCTGTCGTGAGGGACGCAGCCGCCCGACTCAAGGGGTGGCTCGTTCGCCACACCCTGGGGTGGACGGTGAGCGCCGCCGCGACACTGACGGCGCTTCGCTTCATCACCCCGAGCTTCGTGGACATGCTCATCGACTTCCTGGTCCTGGGCCTTGTCTGGGTGGCGGGGGCGATGGCCCGCCAGACCACCAAGTAAGATTGGACCTCGCCCCTAGGCGGGGTCTTCAACATCAAATCGAAAGGGAATGACGACATGAGACAGTTCTTGCGCATCCTGGGGGTGGTCGCCGCGATCGCGCTGCTCCCGACAACGGCTCTGATGGCCCAGGAGATCACGATTGCCACCGGGAAACCAGGTGGCGGCTACGACGCGCGGGCCAGGGACATGGCCACGAGGCTCGAGCAGCGTGGCCTGGACATCAGCGTGGTGAACTACAACGGCTCCGACGAGATCAGCCTCGCGGTCTGCGGCAATCGCGCTCAGATCGGCCTGATGCAGATCGACGCCATCTATGCCCGCTCGCTGGAGGGCTGCCAGATGCGCCCGGTCGGCCTATACGGGCAGGAGGTCGCGGTGCTGCTGTTCCCGCCCCGCTCCAGCATCGACGAGCTGAGCGAGATGAACGCCTCCCACGCGATCCTGGTCGATACCATCGGCTCGGGCACCGACCTGTTCTGGCGCACCATCGTGGGCATCGAGAACGGGGACGACGGCACCAAGGACGACTGGGCGAAGGCCCGCCCCGTGAACGACCTGCTTGAGCTCGCCCACACGCAGGCGACGCTTGGCTCGATCCACGCGGTGCTGCTCGTTCGCAGGCCGGACAGCCCGGACATCACCCGCCTGCTCGAGCTTGGCTGGACCCTCGGCGAGCTGTGGGACCGGGACATCAACGATCTCCAGTTCAACGATGGCGAGCTGTACATCGCCGAAGACCTGGACATCCGCTTCCGGGGTCGCGACGTGGGCGACTGGGGCTACCTCGTCCGCTCCTTCATCGTCACCAGGCCGGAGATCGCCAACGGGGACCGCCAGGTCTTCGCCGCGATTGCCGCCGCCGCGCAGTGATCCACCACCACTCGCGAGAATGGCCGGGGCGGGAGACCGCCCCGGCCCATCGCATTTTCGGCGGTTGCTGGTCCAGGCTCCAGGGGCCAACCTAGGACTGTTGGCGGCGGTCGCCATTGCAGGGGAGAACGAGATGACAGAGTTGAGCGATTGGGTCTGCCAGAAGACCGGGGCCGAGGTCTGGCTGGAGCAGTATGGCTGCTATGTCCGTGGTGACATGTACAGGATGGGTGACTACCACATTCTCCGTGTGAACAACAACACGTTCCAGTCCTCCCCAGCGCCGGGGATCCTCCACTACTCCGTGCGCACGATCCTCCAGTACTTCGACAAGAATGACGGTGGCACCGGGACGATGATGCTGAGGGATGTTGAGTACCATGGGTACAAGGGTCTCCTGAACTTCGCCTCTGGACCCCACAAGCCGCCAGTTCTCAACCAGCCCAGGGAGGTGTGACGTGAACATGATCGAACTCGAACGTCGCTACACGATGGCCGCCGCGCTCGGTCACTCGAACTGGGGCCAGGAGAGGCCAGTTCGCGAGACGATGCAGAACATCCTCTCGCTCCACCCGCGCTCCCTGGAGTCGGCGGTCAACCTCCTCTCTGGGCAGCTCTTCGAGACCGAGGAGCACTTCATGATGTTCTTCGAGGAGGCCCAGAGCTGGCTTGGCAGGCTGTCTCAGCTGACGGAGCAAGAGATCTTCGAGCAGTACCCATGGCTGGGTCCGCTCATGACAGAGAAGGAGAACGCCGAATGACGGACGAGGTGGTCCACGACCCCGCGAAGTATCACGAGCAGGAGTGGGAGGGAGTCCGCAACGCGGTCTTCAACCCGCTGGATCTCGACCCCTCCACCCTTCCCGTGATCTATGGGTTCAACAACGGTGGCTCCCCAGGCTTCTACTACGCGCAGCTGATCGCGGAGGATGGGGAGGTGCTGGGAAGCCATCTCTGCTCTCATGAGAGCTACATGCCGGGCGACCTGGGTATCATCGAGGGTCGGCGCGCGGATCGGCACGAGATGTTCCAGGCGAAATACCCTGGTGGGTATCGGATGTGCTTCGTCCCCTATGCCCAGGTGGGGACCCATCCCGGTCTCGAGGCGGCATGTCTCCGCAACCAGGCGGAGTCCGAGCGGATCGAGGCCGAGCGGGTCGCCGCGCTGCCATCGGAGGGGGAGGAATGAACTTCGCCGCGAGAGAGGTACGAAGACATCTCCTGGCCATGATCCGTGAGCTCGGTGCCCTGCTCACGGACAGGGAGGTGGCGAACTTCAACAAGATCACTCGCTCCATGAGTCGTGGTGACGACTGGCAGGCCGTGGCCTCCGAGGGTGATCTCCGATCCCTTCTTGACCTTGTGCATCGCTCTGTTGCCAAGAGGCTGCCGGAGAGGCCCCTAGAGACGGTGCCAGGCGCGGTGGCCCCGCTGGCCCAGGCCACCACCACCGCGCTCCTCGCCGAGCTTGCTAGCCGCCTCTCGGCTAGCCCCGCGCCCCGGACCACCACCCACAGTGGCGGCCAGGTGCAGCTTCTTGTCGGCATCGGTCGGCACCACACCGCGACGATCACCCTGGAGCGAGACGCGCTGGTCGCGCTCCACAATCTGGAGGGAGCTGAGAATGGAGAGGCCCTGGGAGTTTGACCTTCAAGACGAGAGTCGTGGGGCGCTCATGTTTGGCATCGCGACAGGTCTCCGTCGTCATGTCCAAGAGATGATCGAGATGGCCAAGAGGACCTACCTCGGGGCCGAGGTGCAGGTCATGTCCGGTCGATATCGTGGGCGGGCGGGGATCATTGACGGGGTGATCGTGGACCGAGACGGGGAGATGAAATTTCTGGTCATGGTCTTTCGATCGGGCACCACCGAGTTCCTGAACTCAGACGGGGAGAGCCGGAGCTACCGACCGCTTGGCGACTTCATCGTTCTCGCTGGACCACCAAGAGAGGAGAGACCACAGGATGACGTCCCGTTCTGAGAACCTGAGGATCGAGCATGTCGAGTACTACACCTTCGAGGGTCGGTGCACCGCGACCAACGTGATGTACACGGTGGATGGCCGCCCCCGCTCCTCGCGCTTCCCCTACTGGATCGACATAAACGAGGCTCGGCGCAGAGTCGAGAAGACCCTTTCACGTGAGCTCCCAGGGTCGTGAGTTGCCCATGGGGTGTCCAGCCTCAAGCCTTGCTGGGCGGTCACTGGAGAGGGCACTGATGTTGAAGCCGAGAGTCTATACGAGGTCTGAGCAGGTCATGGACATGCTCAGGAGCAAGATATACGCGAGCGAGCACGACTACCGTGTCATCGCTCGCCGCTGTGGGGTCTCCGAGTCCACGATCTACGCCATTCGCCGTGGGGCGACGCGCTGGCCTCGCCCTGCCACCTTCTTCGCACTGATCGAATTCTTCGATCTCCAGCTGGTACTCGCCGAGCGGGAGGAATTGAATTGAGCTATGATGTCTACATAGGTCGAGAGCACTTCAGCTACACCTACAATCTCTCGAAGCTCTTTCACACCCACCTTCGAGGAGCCGGGGAGCGCACTGGCATCCAGGCGCTGGACGACCTCACAGGACGAGAGGCGGCGGACATAATCTCGAGAGGCATGGACTCGATCGAGCAGGAGATGCTCTCGACCTGGCGTCACGAGGAGGTTGGGCAGCCAGAGTTTCTCGCGAAGTACGACGCCCCCAATGGATGGGGCAGCACGATCGGTGCCGTTATCTTCCTGGCGAGGCTGATGGACGCCTGCAGGCGACACCCAAGATCAAGAGTGGAGGTGAGCTGATGAAACCGTACAATGAGTACGAGAAATACGCGATCGTGCACCCGGTGCTGGGACCGCCGATCCCAAGCCAGGGTGGGGCCTTTCGCGTTGGGAGGATGCTCGTCATAGCCTCGTGGGTCGAGGGGTGGGACCACGTCTCGGTCTCCCGCCCCGATCGCTGCCCCACCTGGGATGAGATGGAGGGCATCAAGAGGATCTTCTTCCGACCAGAGGAGACGGCGATGCAGCTGCACGTGCCCGAGTCGCAGCACATCAACATGCATCCGTACTGCCTCCACCTCTGGCGGCCACACTTCCTGCCGATCCCGATGCCCCCGGCTGAGTTCGTGGGGTACAAGAGATGAAGAGACCAGCTCTCTCACCAGACACAGCTGACAGGGAGGGGGTGGTCCTGCGGCACTTCTTCGCCTCCTCCATGGCGACCTGGAAGGTATCCTATGATCTCGAGGGGCTGATCCGCTCCCTCCGAAGAGAGGGCTATCCCTTCGCGGTCTACTCCGTCCCTGGACCCCTGGACGCGGAATATGAGATCAAGATGTTCACCCCTCAGGTCGAGGGAACCCAGCACCTGGTGACATACAAATGAGCG
>ERZ1645187.1285-NODE-1285-length-23176-cov-8.729726_pt1 | contig 23176 bp, 21 predicted proteins | sample MGYA00575352_ERZ1645187 | MGnify/ENA primary metagenome ERZ1645187 (study PRJEB40837, sample SAMN11349314) | freshwater sediment metagenome | isolation source: river sediment | host: Sediment | place: India: Wazaribad , New Delhi | collected 2017-02-21 ... | reverse complement strand
TTGGTGAAGGTGCCGTCCTTCTCGAGGAAGGTCGAGCCCGGCAGGAAGACATGGGCGTAATTGGCGGTCTCGTTGAGGAAGAGATCGTGGACGATCACGCAATCCATCGCCGCGAGGCCGGCCGCGACATGGCGGGTGTCGGGGTCCGATTGCAGGATATCCTCGCCCTGGACGTAGAGCGCCTTGAAGCGCCCGCCGACCGCGGCGTCGAGCATGTTGGGGATCCGCAGCCCCGGTTCGGGGTCGAGCGTGACGCCCCAGGCCGCCTCGAAGACCGCCCGCGCGGCGGGGTCCGAGACATGGCGATAGCCCGGCAGCTCATGCGGGAAGGAGCCCATGTCGCACGAGCCCTGCACGTTATTCTGCCCGCGCAGCGGGTTCACGCCGACACCGGGGCGGCCGATATTGCCGGTCATCATCGCGAGGTTCGCGATCGCGATCACCGTGGTCGAGCCCTGGCTGTGCTCGGTCACGCCGAGGCCGTAATAGATCGAGGCATTGGGCGCCGCAGCATAGGCGCGCGCGGCCTCGCGCAGGGCCTGCGCGCTCACGCCGGTCAGCTCGGCCACCGCCTCGGGGGCATAATCGGGCGCCGAGACGAATTCGGCGTAATCCTCCCAGGCGTCTTGCTCGCAGCGCTCGGCGATGAAGGCGGCATCATAGAGCTTCTCGGTCACGATCACATGCGCCATCGCGGTCAGCACGGCCACGTTGGTGCCCGGGCGCAGCGCCAGATGCCGCGCCTCGCCGCGATGCGCGGTCTCGAGCAGGTCGATCCGCCGCGGGTCGATGACGATCAGCCCCGCGCCCTGCCGCAGCCGCTTGCGCAGCCGGCTCGCAAACACCGGGTGGCCGTCGGTCGGGTTCGCGCCGATCACCAGGGCGAGATCGGTTTCTTCAACCGAATCAAAATCTTGCGTGCCAGCCGAGGTGCCGAAAGTCTGCTTCAGCCCATAGCCGGTGGGCGAATGGCAGACCCGCGCGCAGGTGTCGGTGTTGTTGGTGCCGAAGACCGCGCGGGCGAGTTTCTGCACGAGGAAGGTCTCCTCGTTGGTGCAGCGCGAGGAGGTGATGACGCCGAGCGCATCCTTGCCATGCGCGGCGCGGATCGCCTCGATCCGCCCGGCGGTGAAGGCCAGCGCCTCCTCCCAGCTCACCTCGCGCCACGGCTCGGTGATCGCCTCGCGGATCATCGGCTTCAGGATCCGGTCCTGATGCTTGGCATAGCCATAGGCGAAGCGGCCCTTCACGCAGCTATGGCCGCGGTTGGCCTTGCCGTCCTTCCAGGGCACCATCCGCACCAGCTCCTCGCCGCGCATCTGCGCCTCGAAGGAGCAGCCCACCCCGCAATAGGCGCAGGTGGTCACGACCGAGCGCTCCGGCGTGCCGATCGCCTCGACCGAGGTCTCGACCAGCGTCGCCGTCGGGCAGGCCTGCACGCAGGCGCCGCAGCTCACGCAATCGGAGGAGAGGAAATCGGGCGCCGCGGTCGAGATCCGGGCATCGAACCCGCGCCCCTCGATGGTCAGCGCGAAGGTGCCCTGCACCTCCTCGCAGGCCCGCACGCAGCGCATGCAGACGATGCATTTCGCCGGGTCGTAGCTGAAATAGGGGTTCGAGGTGTCCTTGGCGATATAGAGCGGGTTCGCCTCGCCGTTCTGGCGCGGCTGGAAGTGGTTTTCGGTGCCGCTGTAGCGCACCTCGCGCAGGCCGACCGCGCCGGCCATGTCCTGCAACTCGCAATCGCCGTTGGCCGCGCAGGTCAGGCAATCGAGCGGGTGGTCGGAGATGTAGAGCTCCATCACGCCGCGGCGCAGGCGGCTGAGCCCCTCGGTCTGGGTATGGACCTGCATCCCCTCATGCACGGGCGTGGTGCAAGACGCCGGCGTGCCGCGCATGCCGTCGATCTCGACCATGCACAGCCGGCACGAGCCGATCGGCTCGAGGCTGTCGGTTGCGCAGAGCTTGGGGATCGAGATCCCGGCCTCGGCGGCGGCGCGCATCACCGAGGTGCCCGCAGGCACCGTGACCGCCACGCCGTCGATCGTCAGGCTGACCGGGGCGCCCTTCCGCGCGGGCGTGCCCATGTCCTTGGTGGGGATGATGAAATCCTTCATTCGGCGGCCTCCCGGACGGGGGTGAATTCTTCAGGGAAATGGGCAAGCGCGGAGAGCACCGGATAGGGCGTGAAGCCGCCGAGCGCGCAAAGCGAGCCGAGTTTCATCGTATGGCAGAGGTCTTCGAGGAGCGGGATCGCCGCCGCATCGCCCGCGCGCACCCGGTCGAGCGTCTCGACGCCGCGCACCGCGCCGATCCGGCAGGGCGTGCATTTGCCACAGCTCTCGACGGCGCAGAACTCCATCGCGAAACGCGCGAGCCCGAGCATATCGGCGCCCTCGTCATGCACGACGAGCCCCGCATGGCCCACCAGCCCCTTCTGCTCGGCGAAGCTCTCGTAGCAGAACGGCAGATCGTAATCGCCGCGCGGGTGATAGGCGCCGAGCGGCCCGCCCACCTGCACCGCCTTCACCGGCCGCCCCGAGGCCGTGCCGCCGCCGATCTCCTCGACGATCTCGCCCAGCGTGATCCCGAAGCCGGTCTCGAAAAGCCCGCCAAAGCGCACATTCCCCGCGATCTGCAGAGGGATCGTCCCGCGCGAGCGGTTGATGCCGATCGCATGATAGGCCTCCGGGCCGTTCGCGAGGATCCACGGCACCGCCGCCAGCGAGAGCACGTTGTTGACCACCGTCGGGCGGCCGAGGAACCCCTCGAGCGCGGGCAGCGGCGGCTTGGCGCGCACCACGCCGCGCTTGCCCTCGAGCGAGTTGAGCAGCGAGGTCTCCTCGCCGCAGACATAGGCCCCCGCGCCCTCGCGGATCTCCATGTCGAAGGCGCGCCCGGAGCCCAGAACGCTCTCGCCCAGCATCCCCGCCGCGCGCGCCCGCTCCACCGCCGCGCGCATCGCCGCGATCGCGTCGGGGTATTCCGAGCGGATATAGACATAGCCCTGCACCGCCCCGGTCGCGAGGCCGGCGATCGCCATCCCCTCGATCAGGCAGAACGGGTCGCCCTCCATCAGCATCCGGTCGGCAAAGGAGCCCGAATCGCCCTCATCGGCGTTGCACACGATATATTTGCGCGCCGCTTTCGCATGGAGCACGGTGCGCCATTTGATCCCCGTCGGGAAACCCGCGCCGCCGCGCCCGCGCAAGCCCGAGGCCGCGACCACATCGACCACCGCCTCGGGTTGCAGCGCCAGCGCCGCGCGCAGGCCCGCGAGGCCGCCCTCGGCCTCATAGGCGGCGAGGTCGAGCGGGTCGATCCGCCCGCAGCGCGCGAAGGTCAGCCGGGTCTGGCGCTTGAAGAAGGCGATCTCCTCGACGAGGCCCTGCGCCTTCGGGTGCGCCTCGGGCGCCTCGAAGAGGCCGGGCACATCGGCGAGCGTCATCGGCCCAAATCCGATCCGGCCCGCGGGCGTCTCGATCTCGACCAGCGGCTCGAGCCAGACCATCCCGCGCGAGCCATTGCGCGCGATCTCGACCGCGATGCCGCGGCGCGCCGCCTCCGCCAGAATCGCCGGCACCAGCGCATCCGCGCCACAGGCGCGCGCGGCCGCGTCGGAGGGAACCCAGATCTTCATGCCCGCACCTCGCCCGCCAGCGCCTGCGCCGCCGCCGCATCCAGCCGCCCGCGCGGCGCCCCATTCACCAGCGCCGCCGGCGCACAGGCACAAAGCCCGAGGCAATAGACCGCCTCCAGCGTCACGCCGTTCTTCGTCTCGCCGAGCTTCTGGCCAAGCGCCGCCTCGAGCGCGCTTTGCGTCGCGGCGCCGCCCATCGCCTGACAGGCCTCGGCGCGGCACAGCTTGATCACATGCCGCCCCGCAGGCGCCGCGCGGAAATCGTGATAGAAGCCCACCACGCCCGCAACCTCGGCCCGGCTGAGCTTCAGCGCGGCGCCGATCGGGGCGTAAACCTCCTCGGGGACATAGCCGAACGCCGCCTGCACATCATGCAAGATCGGCAAGAGCGCGCCTTCGCGCCCGGCATGGGCTTGCAAGATCTGCGCGAGCTGCGGCTCTGGCGTCATGGCTGTCCTCCTCGGTTGGCTCATTCCCCGTTAGCGCGGCTTGATAGGCAAAGCAATTCGCGCATTCCGTCAGGTGATAGAGAAAACCTATCGCTCTGAAAGCCTGTGCGCCTGTGCGATCAGCGCCCGCAGGCTCGGCGTATGGAGCGCGCGCTGCACCACCACGAGGCCGACGGGATGCGCCGCGACCGGCGCCTCGAGCGGATGCGCGACACAGCCGGGCGGCAGCGCGAAGCCCTCGCACAGCGCCTCCGCCAGGATCGCCGCCCAATCGCCGGTGGCGAGATGGCTCAGAAGCGCGATCGTCGAATTCGACTCGACCCGCGCCGCGGCTTCGGCGCCTGCCTCGGCCAGATGCGCGTCGATCAGCTGGCGGTTCTGCATCTCGGGGGTGAGCAGGCACAAGGGCCGCGTCGCCGCCTCGGCCCAGCTCAGAGGCTCGGCGGTCGTGCCCGGCTCGACGAGGCGATAGCGCTCGGTCCAGAGCGCGATTTCCTCGAACCGCCCGGGGTCGGCGCCGCCCAGATAGGTCACGCCCGCGTCGAGCTCCTGCGCGGCGAGCCCGTGGCGGATCTCGGCCGATGAGCGCGACAGCAGGCTGACCCGCGCCGCCGGGTTGCGCGCGAGATAGGGCGCGGTCAGCCGCGCGATCCGCGGCAGCGCGGTCGGGATCACGCCGATGCGCAGATGCCCCGCCACGCCGCGGCGCGCGTCGCGCATCTCCTCCTGCATCAGCCGCGCCTCGCCGACGATCCGGCGGGCATGGTCGAGCACGCGCTGCCCCTCGGGCGTGAGCCCCTGATAGCGCGCCCCGCGCAGCACGAGCTGCACGCCGAGGCTCTCCTCGAGCGCCCGGATCGCCGAGCTCAGCGTCGGCTGCGTCACCCCATGCGCGGCGGCCGCGCGGCCAAAATGCCCCTCGCGCGCCAAAGCCATGAACATTTCGAGCTTGTCGATCATGGCGCGAGCCTAACGCGCCCCCCGCGCCCGCGCCAGAGGCGCGATTTTCCCGCCCGGGTGGTTGTTCCGGCGCGGCGCCCCGCCTACATCGGAGGCATGAAACTTGCAGACCTTCTCCGTTTCGGGCGCAAAGCCCCGCCGCGCGTGGCGATGCTGCGCCTGACCGGCACGATCGGCGCCACGCGGCCCGGCGCGCAGGGGCTCTCCGACGCGGCGCTCGCGCCGATGATCGAGCGCGCCTTTCGCAAGGGCAAACCGGCGGCGGTCGCGCTGGTGATCAACTCGCCCGGCGGCTCGCCGGTGCAATCGGCGCTGATCGCGGCGCGGATCCGGCGGCTGGCCGAGGAAACCGGCGTGCGCGTTCACGCCTTCGTCGAGGATATGGCGGCCTCGGGCGGCTATTGGCTGGCCTGCGCGGCCGATGATATCTGGGCCGATGCGAGCTCGGTCGTGGGCTCGATCGGGGTGATTTCCTCGGGCTTCGGGCTCGAGGGGCTGATCGCGCGCCACGGGATCGAGCGGCGGGTGCATACCGCGGGCGGCTCGAAGAGCTTTCTCGACCCGTTCCGCCCGGAAAAGCCCGAAGATGTCGCGCGGCTGACCCGGCTCTTGGAGGATATCCACGAGAGTTTCCGCGACCATGTGCGCGCCCGTCGCGGCGCGCGGCTGGCCGAGGGCGATCTCTTCACCGGCGAGATCTGGACGGGGCGACAGGCGCTCGCCACCGGGCTGATCGACGGGCTCGGCCATCCGGTGCCCAAGCTCAAGGAGCTTTACGGCGAGAAGGTGCGGATCGTGCCCTATGGCCTGCGCCGCCCGCTTCTGCGCCGGCTCGGCGCGAGCTTTGGCGCGGGGCTCGGGCAGGAGATCGCGGGCGCGGCGCTCGAAACAGCACAGGAGCGCGCGCTTTGGGCGCGTTATGGGCTCTGAATGCTGATCAAGGGAATGACGCTTTTTCTGGTGGTGATGGCGGTGCTGGCGATGTTCGGCAAGCTGCGCCTGCCGGGCGGGCGGGGTGGGCGGCGCGCGATCGGGCGGGTGTGCCCGGCCTGCGGGCGCCCGAAAATCGGCGCGGGGCCATGCCCTTGCGGGAAATCCAGGGAGAGTTGAGTGCTCATTGATCTATTGAAAATCGCCGCCGGTCTGGGGCTTCTGGTCGTGGCGGGGGATTTCCTCGTGCGCGGCGCGGTGAACCTCGCGCTGCGGCTCGGGATCCCGGGGCTGATCGTCGGGCTGACGGTGGTGGCCTTCGGCACCTCGGCGCCCGAGATGATGGTCTCGGTCGCGGCGGTCCTGCGCGATCAGCCCGCGATCGCGCTGGGCAATGTGATCGGCTCGAACACCGCCAATATCCTTCTGGTGCTGGGCATTCCGGCGGTGATCGCCGCGATCCGCACCTCCGAGACCGATGTGCGCGAGAGCTATCTGATCATGCTGGGCGCGAGCGTGCTGTTCATCGTGCTGGCCTTCATGGGCCCGATCGGCTGGACCCATGCGCTGATCTTGCTCGGCGCGCTGGGCTTGATCCTCACCCGCCAGATCCGCCAGGCGCTCGCCCATCGTGCGGCGCGCGAGGAGGAGGAGATCGAGGGCGCCGATGCCCATATGGGCTGGGGCAAGATCTTGATGTTCCTCGCGCTCGGGCTGACCGGCCTGCCGTTCGGCGCGGATTTCCTCGTCGATGGCGCGAGCGCGATCGCGCGCGATTTCGGCATCTCCGAGGCGGTGATCGGCCTCACCCTCGTCGCCGTCGGCACCTCGCTGCCCGAGCTTGCCACCTCGATCACCGCCGCGATCAAGGGCCGCGCCGATATGGCGCTCGGCAATGTCATCGGCTCCAACATCTTCAACCTGCTCGGGATTTTGGGCGTTGCGGGGCTCGTCGGCCAGATGCCGGTGCCGCCGGTGATGCTGCGGCTCGACCTGTGGGTGATGCTCGGCGTCGCGGTGCTGATCGCGCCGTTCATCTTCTACCGCTGGCCGTTCACCCGGATGATCGGCGTGGGCTTGATCGCGATTTATGCGGCCTATGTATGGGTCTTGATGAACGGCAACGCGGTCTAAAGGAGGCATCATGGCGCGCGCATTGATCACCGGGGGCGCGAAACGGCTGGGCCGGGCGATGGCGCTCCATCTCGCGGGGCGCGGCCATGATGTCGCGATCCACTACCACGGCTCGGCCGAAGCCGCCGAGGCCACCGCCGCCGAGGCGCGTGCGTTTGGCGTGCGCGCGGTCACGCTCAGCGCGGATCTGCTCGACGAGGCGGCGACGGCGGCGCTCTTGCCCGCCGCCGCCGAGGCGCTGGGCGGGCCGCTCGGGGTGCTGATCAACAACGCCTCGATCTTCGAATATGACAGCCTCGCCAGCGCCACGCGGGAGAGCTGGGACCGCCATTTCGGCTCGAACCTGCGCGCGCCCTTCGTGCTGACCCAGGCCTTCGCCGCGCAGGCGCCGCGCGCCGACCGCTCCGGCCCCGAGCCGCGCGCGACCTCGCTTGTCGTCAACATGATCGACCAGCGGGTGCTCAAACCCACCCCGGAATTCATGACCTATTCGCTGGCGAAAGCCGCGCTCTGGTCGCTGACCCGCACCGCCGCGCAGGCGCTCGCCCCCGAGATCCGCGTGAACGCGATCGGCCCGGGCCCGACGCTGCAGGGCGCGCGGCAAAGCGACAGCCATTTCGCCCGCCAGCGCGCCGCCACGATCCTCGAACGCGGCGCTGATGAGGCCGATATCTGCGCGGCGCTCGGCTATTTTCTCGACGCGCCGGCGGTCACCGGCCAGCTTCTGTGCATCGACGGCGGCCAGCATCTGGGCTGGAAAACCCCCGATGTTCTGGGCGTCGAGTAGCGCACGCTACGTCAAGGCCGCGGCAACTTGTCCACTTTGCGGGGCGCTGTAACAAACTCGTTACGAATCTCTCAATGGTTTCAGGGGTTTGCCGCGGAGCCGAAATAATGTTAAGCAAATTCAATGGCTTACAAATGCGCCTAAATTTTAGGCAACCCGTGGAGCCCCCCGCGAAACAAGGCAAATTCCGTGATCGCCGGAACTTCCCAACAGAGTTATCCACAAAAACCGTGGACAGCTTTTCTCTTGAACTCGACACGCTAAGATTGCAGACCCGACCGAGAATCGACCCCGCCCATGAGCCCCTCCGATCCGCCTGACGCCGATGACATGCCCGAGCCCGCGCAAGATATGCCGCCGCGGCTGACCGGCCATGCGCTGATCGCAGATTACGTCACCCGGCTCGATGGCTCGCCCGGCGTCTACCGGATGCTGAACGCCAATCAGGAGGTGCTTTACGTCGGCAAGGCGCGCAACCTCAAGGCGCGGGTGTCGAACTATGCGCGCCCCTCCGGCCATTCCGGGCGGATCGCGCGGATGATCTCGGAAACGCGCTACATGATGTTCCTGACGACTCGCACCGAGACCGAGGCGCTGTTGCTCGAACAGAACCTGATCAAGCAGCTCAAGCCGCGCTACAACGTGCTTTTGCGCGACGACAAGAGCTTCCCCTATATCGTCATCGACAAGGGCCACGCCTTCCCCGAGATCCGCAAGCACCGCGGCGCGCGCTCGGTGAAGGGCGCCTATTTCGGGCCCTTCGCCTCGGCCGCGGCTGTCAACCGCACGCTCAACCATCTCGAGCGGGTGTTCCAGCTGCGCAATTGCTCAGATGCGATGTTCGCCTCGCGCACGCGGCCCTGCCTGCAATATCAGATCAAGCGCTGCTCGGGGCCCTGTGTGGGCAAGATCTCGGAGGCGGATTATGCGCGCACCGTGGCCGATGCGGAGCGGTTTCTCGAGGGCAAGTCGACCGCGATCCAGAAGGAACTGGCCGCCGAGATGAGCGCGGCCTCCGAGGCGCTGGAGTTCGAGCGCGCCGCGGCGCTGCGCGACCGGATCGGGGCGCTGACGACGGTGCAGCAGGCGCAGGGCATCAACCCGCGCACGGTGGCCGAGGCCGATGTCGTGGCGGTGCATATGGAGGGCGGGCAGGCCTGTGTGCAGGTCTTCTTCATCCGCGCCCATCAAAGCTGGGGCAACCACGATTTCTACCCCAAGACCGGCTCGGGCGCCGAGGAGGCCGAGGTGCTCGAGGCGTTTCTGGGCCAGTTCTACGACACCAAGGAGCCGCCGCGGCTGATCTTGCTCAGCCATCCGATCGAGGATCTCGATCTGATGGAGGCGGCGCTGGCGGGCAAGGCGGGCCACCGGGTCGAGATCGCTCTGCCCAAGCGCGGCGAGAAGGCCGAGCTGGTCGAGAACGCCCTGCGCAACGCTCGCGAGAGCCTCGGGCGGCGGATGTCGGAGAGCGCGGCGCAGGCGCGGCTGCTCAAGGGCGTGGCCGAGGCCTTCGGGCTCGCCGCCCCGCCCGCGCGGATCGAGGTCTATGACAACTCGCATATCCAGGGCGCCCATGCGGTCGGCGGGATGATCGTCGCGGGGGCCGAGGGGTTCCTGAAAAGCCAGTATCGCAAATGGAACATCAAGGGCGAGGATCTGACGCCGGGCGATGACTTCGGGATGATGAAGGAGGTCATGACGCGGCGCTTCGGGCGGCTCTTGAAGGAGGACCCCGAGCGCAAGACCGACGCCTGGCCCGATCTTCTCCTGATCGACGGCGGCGCGGGGCAGGTCTCGGCGGTGCAGGAGATCCTCGTCGAGATGGGCGTGACCGATATCCCGATGGTGGGGGTCGCCAAGGGCATCGACCGCGATCTGGGCAAGGAGGAATTCCACCGGATCGGGCGGCGGCCCTTTGCGCTGCCGCGGCAGGATCCGGTGCTCTACTATATCCAGCGGCTGCGCGACGAGGCCCACCGCTGGGCGATCGGCGCGCATCGGGCCAAGCGCGCGAAAGCGACGCTCGCGAACCCGCTCGACGAGATCCCGGGGGTGGGCGCCACCCGCAAGCGCGCGCTTTTGGCGCATTTCGGCTCGGCCAAGGCGGTCAGCCGCGCGGGGCTCACCGATCTGATGGAGGCGCCGGGGATCAGTCAGGCGATGGCCGAGACGATCTGGAACTACTTCAATGAGCGGGGTTGACGTGCGCCCCCGCGCGGCGTAGCGCGGCGCGCCATGAAGGACACCGCCGCCCCCGCGCTCACGCGCCCCGAAGAGCTGATCGCCGCCGGCCTCGCCCCCGAGGCGGCGGCCGAGGATCTGCGCGCGGTGGCCCGGGGGTTCAAGATCCGCATCACCCCGGCGATGCAGGCCGCGATCACGGCGCCCGGTGATGCGGTGGCGGCGCAATTCGTGCCCACCGCGGCCGAGCTCGTCACCCGCCCCGAGGAACGCGCCGACCCGATCGGCGATGCGGTGCACGAGCCGGTGCCGGGCCTGACGCATCGCTACCCCGACCGGGTGATCTTGCACATCACCAAGACCTGCGATGTCTATTGCCGGTTCTGTTTCCGCCGCGAGACGGTGGGCGAGACCGGCCCGCTCGCCGAGCCCGCGCTCGCCGGGGCGCTGGATTACATCGCCGCGCATCCCGCGATCCGCGAGGTGATCCTGACCGGGGGCGACCCGCTCACCCTCTCGCCGCGCCGCCTCGGGCACGTGATCGAGCGTCTCTCGGCGATCGAGAGCGTCGATCTGATCCGCATCCACAGCCGCGTGCCGGTGGTGGCGCCCGAGCGGATCGACGCGGATCTGCTTGCCGCGCTCGGCCGGGCGCGGCCCGCGCTCTGGCTGGTGGTGCACACGAACCACGCGCAGGAGCTCACCGCGCCCGCGCGCGCCGCGCTGGGCCGGCTCGCCGCCGCCGGCGTGCCGATGCTCTCGCAATCGGTGCTGCTCCGCGGGGTCAATGACACGGTCGAGGCGCTCGCGGGGCTCTTCCGGGCGCTTTTGAGCCTGCGCGTCAAACCCTATTACCTGCATCATTGCGACCTTGCCCCCGGCACCTCGCAGTTCCGCACCACGATCAATGAGGGCCGCGCCCTGATGGCGGCCCTGCGCGGCCATCTGAGCGGCACCGCGCTGCCCAGCTATGTCCTCGACATCCCCGGCGGCTTCGGCAAGGCGCCGATCACCGCCGATCATTTCACCCCCGGCGCCACCCCCGGCACCTGGCGCGTGACCGATTGGCAGGGCCGCGTTCACGATTACGTCGACCCGCCACGCTGACGCACCCCCTTTTCCTTGCGGCAGGCCGCGAGTAGGGTGCGCCCCATGACCTGGACCGTGCCCAATATCCTCACCCTGCTTCGCCTCCTCGCCGCGCCCGGCGTGGCGGTGATGTTTCTCTATTTCCACCGGCCCTGGGCGGATTGGTTCGCGCTGATCCTGTTCATCCTCGCCGCCGTCACCGACTGGTTCGACGGCTATCTCGCGCGGCTGTGGAAGCAGGAAAGCAAGTTCGGCGCCATGCTCGACCCGATCGCCGACAAGGCGATGGTGGTGATCGCGCTGGTGGTGCTGACCGGCTATTCGGGCATGAACCCCTGGCTGATCCTGCCCGCGACCGTGATCCTCTTCCGCGAGGTCTTCGTCTCGGGGCTGCGCGAATATCTGGGCGCCGATGCCGGGCGGCTGAAGGTCACCAAGCTCGCGAAATGGAAGACCACGACGCAGATGATCGCGATCGCGGTGCTGTTTCTGGGCACCGGGCTCAATTACCTCCAACAGGGGCGCGCGCCGCGGGCGGGCGAGGGCGATCTGCCCTCGGGGCTGTCGCCCGCGGATATGGCCAACCATGTGGGCCTCGCGCTGATCTGGGTCGCGGCTCTGCTCACCGCGATCACCGGCTGGGATTATTTCACCAAGGCGCGGCCCTATCTCAAGGACCATCGCCATGGTTGAGGTCGTCTATTTCGCCTGGGTGCGCGAGCGGATCGGCCTGCCGCGCGAGCGGGTCGAGACCGGCGCCGCGACGGTGGCGGGGCTCGTCGCCGAGCTTGCCGCGCGCGAGCCGCGATACGCCGCGGCCTTCGCAGACCTCAACGCGCTGCGCGTGGCGCTCGATCAGGAGCTCGCCGATTTCGACGCGCCGCTCGCGGGCGTGCGCGAGGTGGCGTTCTTCCCGCCGATGACGGGAGGCTGAGATGAAGATCTCGGTTCAGGAGGCCCCCTTCGACGCGGGCGCCGAGATCGCGGGCTTTGGCGCGGGCCGGGCCGATATCGGCGCGGTCGTGACCTTCACCGGGCTGGTGCGCGACGATACCGGCGCGCTTGAGGCGCTCGAGCTCGAACATTACCCCGGCATGACCGAACGCGCGATCGCCAAGATCGCCGAGGAGGCCATGGCGCGCTGGGCGCTGGCGGACTGTCTGGTGATCCACCGCTACGGGCGGCTTGCGGTGGGCGAGGCGATCATGATGGTCGCCACCGCCGCACGCCACCGCGTCGCGGCCTTCGAGGCGGCGGAATTCCTGATGGATTACCTGAAATCCCGCGCGCCCTTCTGGAAGAAGGAACATGGCCCCGGCGGCGAGACCGGATGGGTCGCCGCCAAGGACGCCGACGAGGCCGCGCTCAAACGCTGGTGATCAGCCCTTCTTGCCGATCTTCGGCTCGGTCCCGGCGAGGATCCGCGCGATATTGGGCCGGTGGCGCCAGAAGACGACCGCCGTCATCAGGCTCGCCGCGATGGCGAGCCCCGCGGGCCCGGTAAACCAGGCAAAGCCGCTCGCCACCAGCGCCGCGATCAGCGCCGAGAGCGAGGAGATGCGGAACGCGGCCGCCGCCGCGAGCCAGCTCGCGCAAGCCACGAGCCCCACCGGCCAGGCCAGCGCGATCAGCGTGCCGAGGAAGGTCGCAACCCCCTTGCCGCCCTGAAAGCGCAGCCAGACCGGGAAGCAATGCCCGAAGAAGGCCGCCACGCCCGCAAGCTCGGCCTCCGCCTCGCCAAAGAGCGCCCGCGCGAGCAGGACCGCGATCGCGCCCTTGCCGCTGTCGAGCAGGAGCGTGGCGAGGGCCGCGCCCTTGTGGCCGGTGCGCAGGACATTGGTCGCGCCGATATTGCCCGAGCCGATCTGGCGCAGATCGCCAAGCCCGAGCGCGCGGGTGATCACGAGGCCGAAGGGCACCGAGCCGAGCAGATAGCCGCCGATCAGCGCCGCGAGAGAGGTCAGATCCATCGCTCAGCCCTCCGCCGCGTCAAAGACCTTGCGCCCGGCGACGAAGGTCGCGCGCACGCGGCCCTCCATCCGGGCGCCGTCGAAGGGGGTGTTCTTCGATTTCGACTGCAGCGCGAAGCGGTCGAGCACGAAGGGCGCATCGGGGTCGAAGAGCACGAGATCCGCCGGCGCGCCCTCGGCGATGCGACCCTGCGCGAGGCCGAGCCGGCGCGCGGGGTTGAGCGCCATCGCCCGGAAGAGCTGCGGCAGGCTGAGCGCGCCCGCGTGGTAAAGCCGCAGCGCCGCGGGCAGGAAGGTCTCGAGCCCGACCGCGCCCGAGGACGCCGCCTCGAAGGGCAGGCGCTTGCTTTCCTCATCGGCGGGCGTGTGCATCGAGGAGATGATGTCGATCACCCCATCGGCGAGCGCCGCGACCATCGCGAGGCGGTCTTCCTCCGAGCGCAGCGGCGGGGTGAGCTTGAAGAAGGTGCGGTAATCGCCCACGTCGAATTCGTTGAGCGTGAGGTGATGGATCGAGATCCCCGCGGTGACATCGAGCCCGGCGGCCTTGGCACGGGCGAGCGCGGGCAGTGCGCGCGCGGTGGTGATCTGATCGGCGTGATAGCGCACGCCCGTCATCTCGACGAGGGCGAGGTCGCGCTCGAGCCCGATCCGCTCGGCCATCGGGCTGACGCCGGGCAGGCCGCGCAGGCTGGCGAATTTCCCCGAGGTGCAGGCCGCGCCCGCCGAGAGGCCGGGCTCCTGCGGGTGGCCGATCACCAGCGCGCCGAGGCTGCGCGCATAGGTGAAGGCGCGCGAGAGCACCTTGGCGTCGGTGGTGACCGCATCGGCGTCGGTGAAGGCCACCGCGCCCGCATCGAGCAAAAAGCCGATCTCGGTCATCTCGCGGCCCTCGCGGGCCTTGGTCAGCGCGGCCATGTGGCGGATCCGCACCGGCGCCTCCGCCGCGCGGCGGGTCACGAATTCGAGCGTCTCGGGCGTGTCGATCGCGGGCAGGGTATCGGGCCGGGCGATCACCGTGGTGACGCCGCCGGCGGCGGCCGCGCGCCCGGCGGTGCGGAAGCTCTCGCGGTGGCGCTCGCCCGGCTCGCCGATCTTGACGCCGATATCGACGATCCCCGGCGCGAGGCAGAGGCCGCCGCAATCGACCACCTCGGCGCCCGCCGGCGCCGCCATCGCGCCGATCGCGGCGATGATGCCGTTGTCGACGACGAGATTGGCGCGGGTCTCGGTCAGGGCCTCGGGGTCGATCAGGCGGGCGTTTTCAAAGAACAGGGTCATCGGGAGCCTCATGGAAACAGGTGCGGGCGGTCATGACTGCATCTGGATTTGCCGCAGGAGCCGGAGCACCTGCTCCGCCTCCGCGATGTTTTCGAAACCGGCGCGGAAGGTCTTGTGCTCGCCGTCGCTGTCATCGAGGGACTGGCTGTGGAACCAGACAGAGCCGGCGCGGCCGCTGGTCTTGACCTCGAGCTCGCCGCTGTTCTGGATCGGGTAGACCGAGAGCGCGCGCCCCCAAAAGCGGCGCGCGATATAGGCCGCGCGGGAGGAGAGCGCATAGCGCACCCGCCTGGGCGCGAGCGCCGCCATCACCCAGTGGCCGAGAAGGCAGAAGAGCCCGATGCCGAGAAACGGCAGCCCGAAGCAAAACCCCACGAAAGCGCCGAGCCGGTCGAGCACGGTCGCGGCCTCGAGAAGGCCGAAGCGCGCGGTGTGATAGGTCAGCCAGAGGCCCGCCGCGAAAAACGGCACGCCGAGCAGCATGTAGAGCAGATGCGGCGCCCAGCGATGGATGCCGGGCAGGGGCGCGCCTTGCCACAGGAGGGTTTCTCCGGGCAGGAAGTAGTCTTCCCAGCGCGCCGCGCTCATCGCGCCACCTTGGCGCGTTTGGCGCGCGCCGCCTCGATCTCGGCCACCACCGCCGCGCCATCGGCGAGATGTTTGATCAGGTGCTTGGCCCCCGAGGTGGTGACGATCTGCACATCGCCCATCAGCCGCCGCACGGTCTTGATCTCGAGCAGCATCACCGCGCGCCCCTGCGGCCCGACGAGCCGCTTTTGCGTCAGCCGCCAGCGCCGCGCGAAGACCTCGGAGCGGAACCAGGCGGTGCGCGCTACCATGCCCACGACGATCGCGGGCGCGGCGATCGGGAATTGATCGAAATCGCCCATGAAATAGAGGATCACCGCCACCAGCACGATCGCGATCGCCGTGATCCAGCCCGCATCGACCCAATAGCGGCGCGGGTCGGGGGCATAGGTCGCGAGCACTTTCTCGCCCTCGTCGAGCGGCGCCTCGCTGTCCGGGCCAGGGCGGTAGTTGTGAACCTCGTCGCGGCGGATCTCAGACATATTGGCCCTCGACCAGCGCCCGGCCCCGCTCGGCGCGCAGGTTCTGCGCCAGAAGATCCATCACCGCCATCCGCACCGCCACGCCCATCTCGACCTGCTCCTGAATGACCGAGCGGTTGATGTCATCGGCGATCGTGCCATCGATCTCGACCCCGCGGTTCATCGGCCCGGGGTGCATCACGATCGCATCGGGTTTCGCGCAGGCGAGCTTCTCGGCGTCGAGCCCGTAGCGGTGGAAATATTCGCGCTCCGAGGGGATGAAGCCGCCGTCCATCCGCTCGCGTTGCAGCCGCAGCATCATCACCACATCGGCGCCCTCGAGCCCCGCGCGCATGTCGTCATAGACCTCGCAGCCGAACTCGCCGATCCCCGCGGGCATCAGCGTCGGCGGCCCGACGAGGCGCACCCGGTTTTCCATCTTGCCCAAGAGGATCAGGTTCGAGCGCGCCACCCGGCTATGGGCGACATCGCCGCAGATCGCGACGGTGAGGCGCTGGATCCGGCCCTTGGCGCGCTTGATCGTCAGCGCATCGAGCAGCGCCTGCGTCGGGTGCTCGTGCTTGCCATCGCCCGCGTTGATCACCGCGCAATTGACCTTCTGCGCGAGCAGGTCGACCGCGCCGGAATGGGGGTGGCGCACCACCAGCAGATCGGGGTGCATCGCGTTGAGCGTCAGCGCCGTGTCGATCAGCGTCTCGCCCTTCTTCACGCTCGAATTCTGCATCGACATGTTCATCACATCCGCGCCGAGCCGCTTGCCCGCGAGCTCGAAGCTCGATTGCGTGCGGGTCGAATTCTCGAAGAACATGTTGATCTGGGTGAGCCCCGCCAGCACGTCGGTGCGTTTCACCGTGCGGCGGTTGAGGTCGACATAGCGGTCGGCCAGATCGAGGACGGTGCGGATGTCCTCCTGGCTGAGATGTTCGATGCCCAGAAGGTGCCTTGCGCGGAATGTCATCGCGGCCTCCGATGTTGTCCGGGGCCGTATATGGCAAATGCGGGGGCGCGCGTAAAGCGCGAAGGGCGGCGGCTTTACCTTGGGCGGGGGGCGCTTTAGCTTGGCGCGATGGAGAGTCGCGCCGAGATTGATTATTACGCCGCCCTCGCCGCGCTCGAATGGCAGATCGAGCTCGGGGTGGATGCGGCTGTGCTCGATGAGCCGGTCGATGCCTATGGGCTGCCCGAGGCGCTGGCGCGGCCCGTGGCGCCCGCGGCCCCGCCCGCGCGGGAGGCAGCACCCGGGGGTGCGGCCGTGGCGCCGGTCATGCGGGTGGTCGAGGGGCCCGATCCGGTGGCGGTGGCGCGGGCGGCGGCAGGCGCGGCGCGCGATCTCGCCGCGCTGGCCGAGGCGGTCGCGGGGTATGAGCTCTGTGATCTGAAGAAGGGCGCGCGGAGCACGGTCTTTGCCGATGGCAACCCGGGCGCGCGGGTGATGATCATCGGCGAGGCGCCCGGCCGCGACGAGGATTTGCAGGGCAAGCCCTTCGTCGGCCGCGCGGGCCAGCTTCTCGACCGGATGTTCGGCGCGATCGGGCTGGCGCGCGGGGCGCCCGATGCGCTGGCCGCGCTTTATATCACCAATGTCCTGCCCTGGCGCCCGCCGGGCAACCGCGACCCCGAGCCCGCCGAGATCGCGCAGATGCTGCCGTTTCTGGCGCGCCATGTCGAGCTTGCCGACCCCGATCTGATCGTGTTGATGGGCAATGCGGCCTGCGCGGCGGCGCTGGGCCAGCGCGGCATCTTGCGGCTGCGCGGCACCTGGGCCGAGGCCTTTGGCCGGCCCGCCTTGCCGATGACCCACCCCGCCTATCTCTTGCGCCAGCCCGCGGCCAAGCGCGAGGCCTGGGCGGATCTGCTGAGCCTGCGCGCGCGGCTCGATGCGGCGGGCTGACGATTGCGTGATTTCGGGCCGGCGCGGCCTTCCGCCGCGTAGGATCGTCGCTATCGTGACCGTAAACGGAAAGCGCGGGCCACGAGCCGCCCGCAATGAGGAGGGTCGATGCGGTTTCTGACGCGCAGCCTGACGGGGCTGTTTCTGCTGGCGCTGACGCTGGGGCTTCTGGCGGCGGCGGGCTATGCGATCAGCGCGGCGCTCGCGGCGCGCGCGGCGAAGGGGCCGGGGCCGGGGATGGCGCGCGAGCGGGTCTTCGCGGCCAATGTGCTCGCGCTCGACTTCCGTCAGATCACGCCCGAACTCACCGCCTATGGCGAGGTGCGCGCCGCGCGCCGGCTCGAGCTGCGGGCCGCGGCGGCGGGCACGGTGGCCGAGCTCGCGCCCGAATTCGCCGAGGGCGCGCAGGTCGCCGCGGGCACGCTTCTGGTGCGGCTTGACCCGGCCGAGGCGCGCGCGGCGCGCGATTCAGCCGCCGCCACCGTCGCCGAGGCCGAGGCGGCGCTGGCGCTGGCGCGGCGCACGGTCGAGATCGCGGGCGATGATCTCGCGGCGGTCATGCGCCAGGCCGAGCTGCGCGGCTCCGCGCTCGAGCGCCAGCGCGCGATCGACGCGCGCGGCATTGGGCGCGCGGTCGACACCGAGGCCGCCGAGCTCGCCCAGAGCGCGGCCGATCAGGCGGTTCTGTCGAAACGCTCGGCGCTGTCCTCGGCCGAGGCCGCCCGCGATCAGGCCGAAACCGCCCTCGCGCGCGCCCGCATCGCGCTCACCGAGGCCGAGCGGCGGCTCGCGGAAACCGAGATCCGCGCCGAATTTGCCGGCCAGCTCGCCAATGTCAGCGCGGTGCGCGGCGGGCTTGTCTCGACCAATGAAATGCTCGGCGAGTTGATCGACCCGCGCGCGCTCGAGGTCGCCTTCCGGGTCTCGAACGCGCAGTTTTCGCGGCTGACCGATACGGCGGGGGTGCTGATCCCGGCCGATGTGCGGGTGCGGCTCGATCTGCAGGGGCGCGCGCTCGAGCTGCCTGCGCGGCTCGTGCGGGTGGGCGCCGAGACCGGCGAGGGCCTCGCCGGGCGGCTTCTCTTCGCGCAGGTCGATCCGGGCGCGGCGGGGCTGCGGCCGGGCGATTTCGTGACCGTGCATCTGAGCGAGCCGCCGCTCGAGAACGTGGCCGAGGTGCCGGCGGCGGCGGTGGGGGGCGATGGCAAGGTGCTGCTCCTCGGCCCCGAGGATCGGCTCGTCGAGGCGCCCGTCGAGATCCTGCGCCGGCAGGGCGATGCGGTGATCATCCGCGCTGCGGGCCTCGCGCCGGGGCAGGAGATCGTGGCCGAGCGCACGCCTCTCTTGGGCGCGGGGCTCAAGCTGCGCCCGATGCGCCCGGGCGCGCCAACGGGGGGCTGAGATGGACGAGCAGGAGATCGCCCGCGCGGCCAACGCCGCCGCCCGCGACGCGGCCCGCAGCGCGGGCGGTTTCGTCGCCGCCGGTGGCGAGCTGCCGCCTGCGCGCGGGCTGATCGGCCTCTTCACCCGCCACCGCACGCTCGCCAATATCCTGCTCGTGGTGCTCCTGTGCGCGGGCCTCGCGGTGATGCCGAAGATGCGCGCGCAGTTCTTCCCCGATTCGGTCACCGAGGAGGTCGAGGTCGCCGTCACCTGGGAGGGCGCGGGCGCCGAAGATGTCGACCGCGCCATCGTGCAGGTGCTCGAACCCTCGCTGATCGCGGTCGAAGGGGTGGCGAGCTCGGAGAGCCGCGCGACCGAGGGCTCGGCGCAGATCACGCTCGAATTCGAGCCGGGCTGGGATATGGGCCGCGCGGTCAGCGATGTCGAACAGGCGATCACCACCGCCGCCGACCTGCCCGAGGCCGCCGAGGAGCCCGAGGTCACCCGCGGCGTCTGGCGCGATACGGTGACCGATGTCGTCGTGACCGGCCCGCTCGCGCCCGAACAGCTCGGCCGGCTGACCGATGAGCTCGTCGTGCGGCTCTATGGGGCGGGGGTGACGCGCACCTCGGTGCAGGGCTTCGCCGCGCCGCGCACGATCGTCGAGGTCTCGACGCCGGCGATGATGAAACATGATGTCACGCTCGCGCAGATCGCCGCGGTGATCGGCGCCGAGGCGGCGACGAGCCCGGCGGGCGATGTCGCGGGGGGGGCGGCGCGCGTGCGCACCGGCGAGGAGCGGCGCGAGGCGCGCGACCTCGCCCGGCTCGTGCTGCGCTCGAATGCGGATGGCTCGCAGCTTCTCCTCGGCGATGTCGCCACGATCCGCCCCGAGGGCGTCGACCGGGCGCGCGCCTATTACGTCGGCCAACAGCCCGCGATGACGATCAACGTCTCGCGCTCGGCGGCGGGCGATGCGATCGCGCTGCAACGCGCGGTCGAGAAAACCGTCGCGCAGATGCGCCCGACGCTGCCCGCCGGCACCACGATCGACCTGGTGCGCACCCGCTCGAACCTGATCCTCGACCGGCTCAACCTGCTCGTCAAGAACGGCATTCAGGGCCTCGCGCTGGTGCTTCTGCTGCTCTTTCTCTTCCTCAACGCGCGCACGGCCTTCTGGGTCGCGATGGGCATCCCGACCTCGATGGCGGCGGCTCTGGCGGTGATGTATTTCTCCGGCATGACGATCAACATGATCTCGATCTTCGCGCTGATCCTGACCCTCGGGATCGTCGTCGATGACGCGATCGTGGTGGGAGAGCACGCCGATTTCCGCGCCCGCGAGCTTGGCGAACATCCGGTGCTCGCCGCCGAACAGGGCGCGCGGCGGATGGCGGCGCCGGTCGTCGCCTCGACGCTGACCACGATCATCGCCTTCGCCGCGCTGATCCTGATCGGCGGCCAGATGGGGACGATGATCTACGACATCCCCTTCACCGTGATCGCCGTGCTCTCGGCCTCGCTGATCGAATGTTTTCTCATTCTGCCCAACCACATGGCCCATGCGCTCACGCATACCGCCGAGGGCCGCTGGTATGACTGGCCCTCGCGCAAGGTCAATATCGGCCTCGAATGGGTGCGGGTGCGGCTGATGCGGCCCTTCACCCGGGCGGTGGTGCGCGCGCGCTATGCGGTGATCGCGCTTTGTATCGCGCTGCTGGCCTCGCAGGTGGCGCTGCTGATCTCGGGCAAGGTGCAATGGCGGTTCTTCTCGGCGCCCGAGCAATCGACCGTGACCGGCAGCTTCTCGATGGTCGCGGGCGCCGCGCGCGCCGATACCGCGGCGCAGATGCGCGCGTTGCAGGCGGCGGTCGATGCGGTCGGCCAAAGCTATGCGGCCGAGTTCGGCACCAACCCCGTGCTCTATGCTCTGGCGCAGATCGGCGGCGCCTCGGGGCGCGCGCTGGCCTCGGCCGACAGCAAGGATACCGACCTTCTCGGCGCGATCTCGGTCGAGCTGATCGACGCCGATGACCGCCCCTATTCCAGCGCCGATTTCGTCGCGCGGCTGCAAGAGCGGGCCGAGCGCCACCCGCTGCTCGAGGAGCTGAGCTTCCGCCGCTATGGGATCGGGCCCTCGGGCGACGGGCTTTCGGTGCAGTTTTCCGGCGCCGAGAGCCGGGTGCTCAAAGCCGCGGCCGAGGATCTCAAGACCGCGCTGGCGGCCTTTCCCGAGGTCTCGGCGGTCGAGGATAACCTCGCCTATGACAAGGAGGAGCTGATCCTCGACCTCACGCCGCAGGGCGCGGCGCTGGGCTTTGATACCGATGCGCTCTCGCGCGAATTGCGCGCGCGCCTCAACGGGATCGAGGCCGCGACCTACCCCGATGGCGTGCGCTCGGCCGCGATCCGGGTCGAGATGCCCGAGGCGGAACGCGCCGCCGATTTCATCGAGCGGATGCAGATGCGCACCCCCGCGGGCGGCTGGGTGCCGCTCTCCGATATCGTCACGCTGCGCGCCGAAACCGGCTTCTCGACGATCCGCCGCGAGGACGGGCTGCGGCTCGTCGCGGTCACCGGCGATATCTCCGAGGACGACCCCGAGCGCGCCAATGCGATCACCCGCGCGCTCGAGACCGAGATCTTGCCGCGCATCGCCGAGGAGCGGGGCGTGGTCTGGATGATGTCGGGCGCCGCCGAGCAGGAGCGCGATTTCATGGCCGATGCGATGATCGGGCTCGGGCTTTGTCTCATCGGGATCTATATCGTGCTGGCCTGGATCTTTGCGAGCTGGACGCGGCCGATGGTGGTGATGTCGGTGATCCCCTTCGGGCTCGTCGGCGCGATCTGGGGGCATTACCTGTGGGATCTGCCGATGTCGATGTTTGCGGTCGTGGGCGCGCTCGGCATGTCGGGGATCATCATCAACGATGCGATCGTGCTGATCTCGACGGTGGATGAATATGCGGTGCGGCGCGGGCTTGTGCCGGCGATCGTCGATGCGGTGGCGGATCGGCTGCGGCCGGTGCTCTTGACCACGGCGACCACGGTTCTGGGGCTCGCGCCGCTCTTGTACGAGACCTCGAGCCAGGCGCTGTTTCTCAAGCCCACGGTGATCACGCTCGTCTATGGGTTGGGGTTCGGGATGGTGATCGTGCTGGTGGTTGTACCGGCGATGCTCGCGGTGCAGCTCGACATCACCCGCCAGGTGCAGGCGATGCGGCTCGGCGCGCGGGTGCCGGGGCTGCGGGCGGTGCTCTGGGGGGCGAGCGGCGCGGTGGTGCTGGCCTTTGCCGCGACGCTCGGGCGGGCGATGCTCGCGGGCGAGGGGGTGGGCGACGCGCTCGGGTTTTTCATCGGGCTCGCGGGCGGGATCGCGCTCGCCGCGGGGGCCTTTGCGCCACGCTACCTGCGCGGCCGGGTCGGGCTCATTCGGGGCAGCCGTTGAACTCGACCGCGCCGGCCTCGGAGAGCACGGTGATCCGCAGATCGCGCTGATCGAGCGCGAAGGGCTGGGCGTTTTCGGGCACGAATTCCGCCATCGCGACGAGGGTATCGCCCTCGCGATGCGCCACCGATTCCGAGACCCACATCGGCGTCGAGCGCAGCTCGAAGAGCGCCACCTGATCGGCCTCGGGCGGCAGGGTGATCCGGGCGGTGACCCGCATCCCGTCGCGGATCGGCTCGACGGCGCAGCGCGCGCCGCCCGGCATCGGCCGGGGTTGCTCGGTCAGCGCGGCGTTGATCATCGGATCGGGCGCGCCGGGGCCGAAGAGATCGCGCGAGACCGCGACCGAGACCGGAACGCAGATATCGTGGCAGATCCCCATCTCGAGATTGGCCGAGAGCTCGACGGGGCGGCGCGGGTCGGCGGGGGTGATCTCGAGCGGCAAGATCAGCTCGTTGTGATAGCCCACCGAGCGCAGCCCGTTCTGGTCGAAGACCTCGGGCGCGGGCCAGTGGACCTCGACGCCCGCGACATTTTCCGAGCTGGCGAAATTCAGGATCGGCGGGATGCCGGCATCGCCCGGGCTGCGCCAATAGGTTTTCCAGCCCTGATCGAGCGCGATGCGCAGCGCCGCGATCCGCTCGCCCGAGGGGGTTTGCCAGCCCTGCAAGAGCTCGACCCCCGCCATGCCGGGCGGCAGCGGGGCGTCTTGCGCGGCCAGCGGCGCGGCCAGCAAGAGGGCGATCGGAAGGGGCGCAAATCTGAACATACCTTCGGATACTGCCGCGACGGGGGGCAGGCAAAGTCACAAACGCGCCAGTTCGCCGTTATGTGCAGCTTTGTCACAGGGGGGGCGCCTGCGGGGGCTTGATCGGCGCGGGGCGCGGGCACAGGTTAGGGGGGAGGCCACAGGTGGAGGCGGCGATGGATCTGACGGGGAAGCTTCTGATTGCGATGCCC
>ERZ1645187.1283-NODE-1283-length-23194-cov-6.881239_pt1 | contig 23194 bp, 16 predicted proteins | sample MGYA00575352_ERZ1645187 | MGnify/ENA primary metagenome ERZ1645187 (study PRJEB40837, sample SAMN11349314) | freshwater sediment metagenome | isolation source: river sediment | host: Sediment | place: India: Wazaribad , New Delhi | collected 2017-02-21 ... | reverse complement strand
GAGGTGAAGGGATGAGATTTCACGGCGGCATGCACAGCATGATCAATTCGCCCGACGAAAAACCGAAGATTACGCGGCAGTTGCTGCTGCGCGTGCTGCATTATGCCAAACCGTACCGCGGCCTGATCCTCACCATGCTGGTTTTGATCCTGGCGAGCACGGGGTTGTCGCTGCTGACGCCTTTGATCCTGCGCGACATGATCGACAAGACCATCCCGGCCGGTGACACCCGCCGGCTGACGCTGCTGGCGCTGGCGCTGCTGCTGATCCCGGCCATCAACGGCGTGATCAACGTGTTCCAGCGCCGCACCAGCGCGCGCGTGGGCGAGGGCGTGATCTACGATTTGCGCCTGGCGCTTTATGCGAACCTGCAGCGCATGTCGCTGCGTTTTTTCACCAACACCAAGGTCGGCGAGCTGATGAGCCGGCTGAACAACGATGTGATCGGCGCGCAAAACGCCATCAGCAGCACCATTGTGGGCATTGTCACGCAGTTCATCCAGGCGGCCGCCGTGCTGGGCGTGATGCTGAGCCTGGAATGGCGGCTGACGCTGATCAGCGTGTTGATTCTGCCGCTCTTTATCCTGGCGGCGCGCCAGTTGGGCGACCGCCTGCGCGAGATGGCGCGCGCGCAGATGGAAGCCAACGCGCGCATGAACGCCATGATGAACGAGACGCTCAACATCGGCGGGGCGTTGCTGGTGAAGCTGTTTGGCCGCCAGGAATTGGAAGTGGACCGCTTCGGGCAGCGCGCCAAACAGGTGCGCGACCTGGGCGTGCAGCGCGCCTTCACCGGATCGATCTTTGCGGCCATCATCGGTCTGATCAGCGCAGTCGGTTCGGCGCTGGTGTACGGCCTGGGCGGCTATTTTGTCATCGAGGGCGCGTTCACGGTCGGCACCATCGTGGCCTTTGGCGCCTACCTGGGCAGCCTGTACGGCGCGCTCTCGGGGCTTTCCAATGCGCCGGTCGAGTTTGCCACCTCGATGGTCAGCTTTGAGCGCGTGTTTGAGGTGGTTGACCTGCCAGTTGAACTGCCAGAGAAAGCGGACGCGGTTGTTTTGAAGGACGTGAGCGGCGGTATCGAATTCGATCAAGTTTCCTTCCAATACGAGCGCGGCGACGAGCATTTGCTTAGCGACGTGCGCCGCTACGGCAGCATGGATAATGTCACGGCAGTGCTTTCGGGCGCGGAAGGCAGCGGCGGGGAAGAGGAAGAAGAAGCGCCGCGCAGCCAGGCACGCGGTGTGGCGCTGGACGGTATCAGCTTTCAGGCCCGCGCCGGGCAACTGGTGGCGCTGGTGGGTCCCAGCGGCGCCGGCAAGACCACGCTGACCTACCTGATCCCGCGGCTGTACGACCCCAGCGCCGGGGTCATCCGCATCGACGGGTACGATTTGCGCGACCTGAAGCTCAGCTCGCTCTCGGCGCAGATTGGCATGGTCACGCAGGAAACCTACCTGTACCACGACACCATCCGCACCAACCTGCAATACGCCAAACTGGACGCCGGCCAGGAGGAACTGGAAGCCGCCTGCCGGGTGGCCAACATTCACGATTTCATCTCCGCGCTGCCGGACGGGTATGACACCATCGTCGGCGAGCGCGGCTACCGCCTGAGCGGCGGCGAAAAGCAGCGCATCGCGCTGGCGCGGGTGATCCTCAAGGATCCGCGCATCCTGGTGCTGGACGAAGCCACCAGCAGCCTGGACAGCGAATCCGAAGCGCTCATCCAGGACGCGCTGGCGAAGGTGATGGCGCAGCGCACCAGCATCGTCATCGCCCACCGCCTGAGCACCATCCTGGCGGCCGACCTGATCCTGGTGCTGGACCGCGGGCGGATCGTGGAGAGCGGCACGCACGCCGAATTGCTGGCGCAGGGCGGGCTGTACGCGCACCTGTACCAGACCCAGTTCCGCAAGGAAATGCATCTGCAAGGCGGATTGTGATCGGGCCGGTGAAATCGCGCTGAAAGCGTTTGCCCTGTGCCGTTTTTCTGGCTATACTCAACACAGGTGAGCATATGAGCGCAGAAGAGAACATCATTTATAAGAAGATCGCCGACCAGATCCGCCTGGAGATCCTGGAGGGGCGCCTGCAGCCCGGCAGCCGGCTTCCATCCATCCGTGATTTGACCCGCCAGTGGCACTGCACCCCCGGCACGGTGCAAAAAGCCTACCTTGAGCTGGCTCGTCAGGGGCTGGTGACCAGCCGGGCCGGCAAGGGCACGCACGTGGCCGGCGGCATCGACCCGGTGATGATGCAATCGCAGGGAACGCTGCGCAAGGCCACGCTGGTGCACCGCGCGGAAGAATTCCTGCTGGAGGTGCTCACGGCGGGCTTTGACCTGCCGGAGATCCAGCAATCCTTCGAGCTGGCGCTGGATCGCTGGCGCGCGCTGGCACAGGCGCCCAGCACGCCGCCCGGGCAGACGTTGCACTTCTATGGCAGTCACGACATGGCCGTCACCTGGCTGGCCAGCCACGCGCAGGAGATTGCCCCCGGCGCGATCTTGCAGCTCAACTTCACCGGCAGCCTGGGCGGGCTGATGGCGCTGGCCGACGGCCGCGCCGACCTGGCCGGCTGCCACCTGTGGGACCCGGAAACGGACAGCTATAACCTTCCCTATATCCGCAAATTCTTCCCGGGCAAGCACATGCTGGCCGTGCGGCTGGCCGAACGGCGCATTGGCCTGATTTTGCCGGCGGGCAACCCCAAAAACATTCAAACCCTGGCGGATCTGACGCGGCCCGGGGTGCGCTTTGTCAACCGGCAGCTCGGCTCGGGCACGCGCGTGTGGCTGGACGCGGTGCTGGGGCAGCAGGGCATCGACGCGGCGAAGATTTTGGGCTATGAGGATGAGAAAACCACCCACTCGGAGGTGGCGCGCGCCGTGGCCGAGGGCCAGGCAGACGCCGGGCTGGGGTTGGAATCGGCGGCGCTGGCTTTCAAACTGGATTTCCGCTTTTTGGTGACCGAATCGTATGACCTGGTCACGTTTGCCGAGCGGGCGCAGCGCGAGCCGCTGCAGCGCCTGCTGGCCTGGCTGCAAACCCCCGCGGCGCGCGAAGCGCTGGGGAGCTTAAAGGGGTACGATTTCCACAAGTGCGGTCAAAAAGTCGATGTGTAAATGAGTTCTGATGAATTGCCTAATGACAAAAGAAGTAGCGGCTTAAAATTCCGGTAGTAACGGGTCGCGACCCGCTACCGGGAATGCAGAATCAAATTGTTGAAGTTGGGAAAATAATCCTACTGCTGCCTGGGATCCGGCGTGAGCGGTTTTTCGGGGCGGGCAGTGCCGCACACCCGGCAGGTGGCATCCTCGGCGCCAAAGGCCACCCCGCAGGTGGGGCAGTGAGTAAATCGATCCCAGGCGGCTTCCAGCAGAGCGCGCGCCGCGCGCTCCTGCTTCAGGCGGTCCTCGTAGGCTGCCTCGATGGCCTCGGCCGTTTGCCGGATGACCTTCCAGGCGCGTTCTTTGAGTTGCAAATTGGCAACCGCTTCGGCCAGGTCGGCGCTGGAGGCCAGGGTTTGCCCGGCCACGTCCACCGCCTGCCCGGGGGTGAGCCGCCCGCTGAGCAGGCGCAGCCCCTTGGAGGCCACGTCAAGCAGCTTCGCGCCGCCCGAGGTCACCACCGCCAGCACGCCGCGCGTCGAGAGGTCGTTGACCTTGATCTCGGTGCCGTCGTCCCTGGCGACCAGGTTGACGGTCATGGCGGCCACGCGGTCGAACTGGCCGAGCAGGAAGATGGTGACGTTGAGCGCATCCGGCGGCCCGCCCGCGGCGGCCACGGTCTGCGAGGAATTGAACTCGGCGCGCAGTGGCTCGACAAGGTCGGCCGGCTCGACGCCGCGAAAAAAGGCGGTGTTGCCGCTGATGGCCGCGCCGGCGGCCGCGCCCGCGCCGATGCCCAGCACCGCGGCGGCGGCTGAAAGCAGGTCGTCATCCGCGCTCTCGGCGGCTTCAGCGGCTTTGGCGTCCACCTCGGCCTTCACGCGCGCGGCGCGTTCGCGGCGCCTGATGTTGCGCTGTGCCAGCTCGCGTTTGCGCGCCAGCGCGGCGGGCAGGTCCATGGCGGAAAATTGCGAGGCGAAAAAAACCTGGTCGGCGGGCGGCAGTTGGGCAAAGAAGGCGGTAAGGTCCGCGTCCAGCGCGGCCTGTTGTTCGGCGCTCAGTTTTCGCAGGGGATCATCAGGCATGGGGGCCTCGGAAAGGGAGGTGATGAGTTCCGGGTAGGATCAAGCCCGGGAAAGGGATGCAGAATGCAGGTACGCTTCGACTGCATCCTCACCCAGTATACTATAAGGACGTACGCAGAATCACTGGTGAGGTTGTGAAAAATGGAAAACCGTGAGCGGTTCTGGCAGCACATCGATCGATTGGTCGCCGGGGCGGAGGTGGTCATCGACCGGCCGGCCGGTACGGCGCACCCGCGCTACCCGGATTTAATCTATCCGCTGGATTACGGCTATCTGAAGGGAACGTCCGCGGCCGACGGCGGCGGGATCGACGTATGGCGCGGCAGTCTGCCGGGTGGCGCGGTCACCGGCGTGATTTGCACGGTGGATTTGACCAAACGCGACTCGGAAATCAAGATTCTGCTGGGTTGCACACCCGAGGAGATGCAATTGGCGTTGCGAACGCATAACGATGGATCGATGGCCGGGGTGTTGATTGCAAGAGAATAATTCACCACGGAGGACACGGAGAAGAGAAGATTAAGAAGTAAGAAAATTACGATCCATTTTCGAACAAAGTCGATATAAAAAGAAGAGACCGATTGATTATCAAGTCTCTCCCCTTTTTTTTAAATAATTTCTTCTCCGTGTTCTCTCTGTGTCTCCGTGGTTATCTTCCCTAGAGATTGAACCGGATGTTGAGGATGTCGCCGTCCTTGACCGGGTATTCCTTGCCTTCCAGGCGCAGTTTACCGTGCGCTTTGGCTGCGGCCATGCTGCCCAGCGCCATCAGGTCATCGTAAGCCACCACCTCGGCGCGGATGAAGCCCTTCTGCAAATCGGTGTGGATCACGCCGGCGGCTTCGGGCGCCAGCGCGCCGCGGCGCACGGTCCAGGCGCGGCATTCGTCCTCGCCGGCGGTGAAAAAGGATTGCAGCCCGAGCAGGTCGTAGGACAGGCGGATCATCTTGTTCAGGCTGGGTTCCTCGATGCCGTATTCCTGCAGGAACAGTTCGGCCTCTTCGGGCGAGAGCTGGGCGATGTCCATCTCCAGCCTGCCCTGCAACGCGACCAGTTGGGTATGCTTGTGCGCATAGGCGATTTCCGGCGCGCGCTGGCCTTCGGCCAGGTTGAGCACCACCAGCAGCGGCTTGCGGCTGAGAAAACCAAAGCCGGCCATCATCTTTTCTTCCTCGGCACTGATTTCAACGTCGCGCAGCGGGGTTTCCTCGTTCAACGCGCCCTGTAACCGGGTGAACAACTCGATTTCGCGATCGATGACGGCCTTGTCGCGGCCGGCGCCCTTCTTGCGCTCCTCGGCCAGGCGTTCGAGTTTGCGCTCGACGGCGATCAGGTCGTTGAGCACGAACTCGCTGTCCATGGCCAGGATGTCGCGCAGCGGATCGATGCTGCCGCTGGGATGCGGCAGATTCTCGTCTTCAAAGCAGCGCACCACCTCGATGAACCCGTCCATCTGCGAAAGTTGGTTGAGCAGCGTGCCGGAGATGCCCGCCTTGCTGGCCGAACCGTCCAGTCCGGCGATGTCGCTGTAGGTGACCTTGGTGTAAATCTTCTTCTTCGGCTTGAACATATCGGTCAGCCGGTCGACGCGCGGATCGGGCACGTCCACCACGGCGGTGTGCACCTCGATGCGCCCGCTGGCCCCGGTCGGCTGCGTGCCGCGGGTGAGCGCGTTGAACAATGTCGTTTTGCCGGATTGCGGCAGTCCAATAATTCCCAGACGCATGAGAATCCTTGACCCTTCAGAGAGAAATGGATATACTAAGTGCTCACAAGGCCGAAGTGGCGGAACAGGCATACGCGCACGACTCAAAATCGTGTTCCGAAAGGAATGTGGGTTCGATTCCCACCTTCGGCACCAAAATTATAACACAGGCCCCTCATCATCCATGGGGGGCTTTGCTTGTCTGAATGAGGCGATCCATCATTACACATATGCCCAAAAGGGTAATTATGGACAAGCCATATTTATCCTTTAAGGCTCAAGTGTAAATTTGGATCGTTTGTTTGTCATAAAGCGTGGGGAGCGCATGGAAGAGGCTTTTGTGATAAGCTTCAGGCTGAATGTTGGGTTGGGGAGTGTATTTTGAAATTTCTGCGGATTCTCATCTTTGGGGCGCTGGTGCTGCTCGCAGCCTGCCAGCCGCGAGCGGCGACAACCGCGCCGATGGACGCACCCACCGCAGCTCCGACTGTGACGCGCACGCTGCCCGCCGCGACCCAAACCGCGGTCGCGCCAACGCCCACCCCAACGGCCGCGCCGTTGGCGTTCTGTTCGCCGCTGCAGGGCTTGGGGCAGGCCGACCTTCTGGCGCGCATTAGCAACCCGTTCGATCCGCCCGCGCCGGGCTCGGACATGCCGCACCAGGGCGTCGATATCGGCGATTTTGACCCGGCCGGCGCGGCGCGCATGGCTGTGCCGGGGCGGGGCGTGCTGGCTGCCCTGCCCGGCACGGTGGCGCTGGTGCAGCCGGATCGCTTTCCGTACGGCGCGGCGGTGATCGTCGAGACGCCGCTGGAGGCGCTGCCCGCCGAATTGCAGGCGCAGTACCGCGCGTTGGAAGACTGGCCGCCGCGTTCACCCAACGACGCGCTGACCTGCCCGCCGCCGCCGGAGCCGTTTCAATGGGATGAATCCGGCCAATCATTGTATGTGCTGTACGCGCACCTGGGTTCGACCGCGAATTTAAACGTGGGCGACGATGTCGCCTGCGGGCAGGCGCTGGGCACGGTGGGGCAGAGCGGTAACGCTCTGGCGCCGCACCTGCACTTCGAGGCGCGCATCGGACCGGCCGGGGCGCGCCCGGGCAGCCTGGCGCACTACGACGTGAGCGCGTCGGCGCAGGAGATGGCGGCCTATTGCGAGTGGCGCGTCAGCGGAACGTTCCGGTGGGTCGATCCGGTTGAGATTTTGAAATCCCTGGAGAAAAAAAGATAACCACAAGGCAACCCTATTCGAGAATAACCGGCTCCACCGGCGGTTGCTCCGCTTACCCGACCAGCGCCTTTAGATACTTCTCCGTCATCCGGTCCAACCCAAAATTTTCTTCGGCGCGTTTGCGCGCGGCGGCCCGGTAGTCCTCCGGATGGCGCAGCACCTCCAGCGCGGCTTCGGCCAGCGGTTCCACCACCGGCGGCTCCAGCTTCCAGTAATTGCTGCCGTAGGGCGCCACCTGCCCCGCGCCGTCGGCCAGCAGCTCGGGCAGCGCCCCGGTGGCAAAACTCACCACCGGCAGCCCGCAGGCCAGCGCCTCGACGACCGAATTGGGGCAGGCCGCGTTCAGGTCGGCCGAGAACAGCAGGTGCGCCGAGCGGTCCACTCGCGGAATCTGGTCGCGCGGTACCACGCCGGCCCAGTTGACGCGCACGCCGGTCGGCATGTGCATCGATGCGCGCAGCCCCGAAGGCACCTCGCCCACCACCATCAACTCCACCGGCTGCGTCACGCGCCGCGCCAGCTGCGCGGCCAGCGCCAGCGCGTTCTCCAGGCCGGGCTCGTTGCCGCCGCCCAGGTGGGCTTCCACCAGCAGCAGCCGGATGAAGTCCTTCGGCCGCTCGCCTTCACCCTCGGGCGAAAAGACGTTCAGATTCACGCCGTTGTAGATGACCTCGTGGCCGGCGCGGGTGCTGCCGTGCACCGTTTGCCACCAGGTGCGCGCGAACTGGCTCTGATAGACGATATGGTCGGCAATCCGCCCGCGGATCAATGCCAGCAGGCGGTTGTTCCACTCGGACTTAAGATAATGGCGCACGCCGGTGAAGCGCTTGCGGTGAATCCAGTTCATGCCATTCAGGCGCTGCACGATGCGCACGCCGTTGCGTTTGGCCGCCAGCAGGTCGGTGATGCGACTGGTGCCGCCGATCATCAAAATCGCGTCCAACGCCGGGTCGCGCGGATCATCCACCAGCGTCACGCCGCGCGCGGTCAGCCCGTCGCTCAGGCGCGCGCGAAACGACGCCGGCCCGCCCACGCCGTGCAGGCGCGGCAGGACGCACACCCGCGCAGAGGTCCGGGCCGCTTCGGTCATGCGCCTTTTTCCTGCCTGCGGCTGAGCACGATGGAGGCCAGGAAGATGGTCAGCAGCAGCGCGGCGACGCCGGTCAGGTAAATTGGAATCACCTCCAGCGAAATGCGCCGCGCCAGCACGCCCGCCAGCGACGATAACACCGCCCCGCCCAGCCCGGCCGCGGATATCTGCATGCCGATGGTGTTGGCGGCATGTTTCGCGCCGACGCGGTCGCTGGTGAGCGATACCAGCGCCGGGAAGACCGGCGCGATGGCAAAACCCACCGTCGCAACGCCGATCAGGCTGACCGTGTTGCTGGGATTCCACCACAGCAGCAGCGCGCCGGCCAATGCCAGCAGCAGGCTGCCCGCCACCAGTTTGCGCCCGCCGACGCGGTTGGCGTACAGGCCGGCCAGCACGCGCCCGACGGTGAAGGTGAACCAGTAGCTGCCGGTCCAGAAGCCGGCAGCCTGCGGATCGATGCCGCGCGATTCGGTCAGCAGCGAATAGGCCCAGTTGCCCAGGATGACTTCCATGCCGGTGTAGAGAAAGAAAAGCAGGATGCTCAACCACACGCGCGGCTCGCGCAGCGTTTGGCGCATGGGCGTGCGGTAATCGGTCAGTTTGCGCTCGCCTTCGCCGCCGGCAGGCTTGCCGTCGCGCCACAGGGAGGCGGTCAACGCGAAACACACCGCCAGCAGCACCTGTGCCGTGCCCACCACCCAGTAGCCCGTCCGCCACAGGCCGGTGTTGTTCAGGCCGACGGTCATGATGATGGGGCCGAGGGTGATGCCCACGCCAAAACTGGCGTGCAGCCACTGCATCAGGCTTTCCTTGAAGTGCGCCGCCACGTAGGTGTTGATGGCGGCATCAATCGCGCCGCCGCCCAACCCGGCGAACACCGCCAGGCCCACCATCACCGGCCAGGCCGGCGCCACCGTGTAACCCAGCAGCGAAAGGCCGGTCACCGCGCAACTGGCCGCCAGCAGCCCGCCCACGCCCAACCGCGCCATGATCTTGCCGCTGATGAAACTGGAGGTCATATAGCCCGCCATCGCGGCCACCAGCATGAAACCCAGCGAATCGAGCGGCTGATTAAACTCGGCGCGCAGGGTCGGCCAGGCCACGCCCATCAGTCCGTCCGGCAGGCCCAATGAGATAAATGCGATAAATGCCAGCGCCACCAATCCAACCAGGGATCGTTGCATGCCGGTGGACTTCACTTGCGCTTTCGTTTCCAAACAAAACCCTCAATCCACAAAATTTAGAATCGCCTGCGCGATGCGCTCGCCGGCATGCCCATCGCCAAACGGGTTGGCTGCCTGGGCCATGGCGGCATAGGCGGTCGGGTCCTCCAGCAGGCGCACCGATTCGGTCAGGATGGTATCAAAATTGGTTCCCACCAGCTTCAACACGCCGGCCGTCAGACCTTCGGGGCGTTCGGTCACGTCGCGCAGCACCAGCGTGGGCTTGCCCAGGCCGGTGGCCTCCTCCTGGATGCCGCCCGAATCGGTCAGCACCAGCGTGGAATGCTGCATCAGGTGCACCATCGGCAGGTAATCCAGCGGCTTGAGCAGGGTGATGTTGGCCACGCCGCCCAGCAGGCGGTAAACCGGCTCCTGCACGTTTGGGTTGAGGTGCACCGGGTACACCAGCTCCAGCCGGTCGGGGAAGCGTTCGGCCAGCGCCTTGAGCGCGGCGCACACCTCTTCCAGGGGCGCGCCAAAATTTTCGCGCCGGTGGGCCGTTACCAGCACCAATTGTTTACCGCCCGGGTGGATATCCAGTTGCCGCAGCAGTTCCTGTGCCTCGGCGGGCGCGGGACGTTTGACGATCTCATGCAGAGCGTCGATGACCGGGTTGCCGGTCACGTCGATGCGCCAGTCGGGCACGCCTTCCTTCAGCAAATTCTGCCGGCTGTGTTCGGTGGGCGCGAAGTGCAGGTCAGCCACCACGCCGGCCACCCGGCGGTTGATCTCCTCCGGGAAGGGCTGCCATTTGTCGCCGGTGCGCAGCCCGGCTTCCACATGCCCCACGCGGATGCGGTTGTAATAGCACAGCAGCGCGGCGGTCATCACTGTGGTCGTGTCGCCCTGCACCAGCACCCAGTCTGGCTTTTCCGCGCGCAGCACGGGATCCAGGTGGGTCAGAATGCTGGCGGTCAATTCCGCCAGGCTCTGGTTGGGGCGCATCAGGTTCAAATCCACATCGGGCGTGATGTCGAACAGGTTCAGCACCTGGTCCAACATCTCGCGGTGCTGGGCGGTGACGCATACGCGGCTTTCAATGCCCGCGGTGCGCGCAAGGGCTGCCACCACCGGCGCCATTTTGACGGCTTCAGGGCGGGTGCCAAAGATGGAAAGAACGCGAAGGGGCGGCATGTCGTTATTCCTTTCGGGCAGGCGGGAAGTGTTCAGCCGGATGCGCGCCTGTGCAGCGATTATGATTTGCGCACGCCAATTTTGAACACGCGGAAGCCCAGTCCCTGCCAGGTTTCGGCCGGCCAGCCGTTGACCGTGTCCACGATCACGCGCGCCGGGGTGAGCTGCGCCGCCACTTCCGGCTGCAGCTCGCGCAGCGGGGTGTGCCCCACCAGCAGCAGCAGCGCGTCGGCGTCGGCGATGGCCTCGGCCAGCGTCGGCACGATGTTCAGGCCGTCAATACGCGCGTCCGTCTTGTACGGTTCATAAGCCTTCACCACGGCGCCGGCTTTTTGCAGCAGGTGCGCCGCCTCGACGGCCGGGCTCTCGCGCAGGTCGTCCACGTCGGGCTTGTAGGAAAGCCCCAGCGCGGCGATGGTCTTGCCTTCCAGTTGGCCGCCCAGCGCGCGCCGCACCAGTTCCACCACGTAATGCGGCTGGCCGTCATTCACCCGGCGCGCCGTGGCGATCAGCGGGGTCAGGTCGGGCGCGGCTTCCACCAGGAACCACGGATCGACGCTGATACAGTGGCCGCCCACGCCCGGGCCGGGGTTGAGGATGCGCACGCGCGGATGGCGGTTGGCAATGGCGATCGTCTCCCAGATATCCACGCCAAAGCGGTCGGCCAGGCGAGAAAACTCGTTGGCGATGGCGATGTTGACGTCGCGGTAGGTGTTTTCCATCAGCTTGACCATCTCGGCCGTGGTCGCGTCCGTCAGGATGATCTCGCCTTTGACGAAGGTGGCGTACAGGTCGCGGCCGGCTTCCGCCGAGGCACGGTCCACCCCGCCGATCACGCGCGCGTTTTCGATCAGCTCGCGCAAAATCTGCCCGGGCAGCACGCGTTCGGGCGAATAGGCCAGGTGAAAATCGACGCCGGCCTTCAGCCCGGATTTTTCCAGGATAGGCGCGACGATATCCAGCGTGGTGCGCGGTGGCGAGGTGGATTCAAGCACCACCAGGTTGCCGCGCTGCAACACCGGCACAATCGACTCGGTCGCCGATTTGACGAAGTCCAGGTCGGCGCGCTTGTCATCGTAGAAGGGCGTCGGCACGGCAATCACGAAGGCGTCGGCGGCTTCGGGCTTTTGGCGGATGGCAAGGTGCCCGGATTTGATCGCCGCCTGAACCAGCGTGCGCAGCCCGGGTTCATAAATGTGAAGTTCGCCGTTTTGCAACCCGGCGACGATGTGCGGATTCACGTCCACGCCGGTCACCTGCAAACCGGCCGTGGCAAAGGTGCTGGCCGTGGGCAGGCCGATATAACCCAGCCCGATGACGCAAATTTTGTTGAATTTCACAGGCGCTCCTTGCGATTCTATTTCCACTCCCGTTTTTTTTCACGGAGCGAATGGTTATTATCTCATAACTGTCCGGGGTTGCGTAGGCTTCAAATTCGGCATGTTCCGTGCAACCTGTTATCTGCCAATCCATTCGACTTGCCCCTATTTTAAGCCCGTGATACACTTTTAACGTGCCCAAACAGATTCTCGTTGCCAGCCCACATCTTGCCTTTGGTGAATTGCTGCGCCTCAGCCTCGAGGAAAGCGGCCAGTACCGCGTGCGCCTGGCGCAAACCAGCGCCGAAGCACGCGGCAGCGCCGGACGGGCCATCTTTTCGCTGCTCATCCTGGATGCCGACCTGAAGGACTGCGTCTTTGCCGACCTGGCGCGCGAAATCCAGGAGCAGCAGTCGCAGGCGCGCCTGATCCTGATTCCCCCGGATAACAATCCCCAGCATCCTGCCCTCAAGGGCCTGAGCGCCGACGCCTACCTGAACAAGCCGTTCTATCTGCCGGACTTGATGGAAATGGTCGAGCGGCTGATGTCAGCGCCGGCGGCCGACGAAGCAGCCCCCGAACCCGCGCCGGAGGCCGCCCCGGAGAGCACGCCCGCGGACGTCCCCGCGCCGCCCGCCGAACGCCCCGCCTGGCTGAAAAATACCACCGGCGCGCAGCGCCTGCTGGATGAAGCCCTCAACGACTCGCGCGCGCGGGCCGCCATCGTACTCAACGATGGACAGGTCTGCGCCAGCAGCGGAAATCTGCCCCCCGCCGCGGTGCAGGAATTGACCGAGATCCTGGCGCGTACCTGGGAACGCCACAAGAATTACGACCTGGCGCGCTTCATCCGCCTGAGGGAAGGCGGTGAACACCTGCTGTATGCCACCAGCCTGGCCGACCGGGTGGCGCTGGCGCTGGCCTGCGATGTGACCCTTCCGTTGACGCGCGCGCGCGGCAAAGCCATTTTGCTGGCGCGCCAACTGGCCGAACTGCCCCCCGAAGAAGCACCGGCCGCGCCGGAAGCGGTCGCTGCCCAACCGCCTGAACCCGCGCCCGAACCCGAACCACCGGAGGAAGATTCCCAACCGGAAGACGAGGATGCGCTGGAGGACGGCGGAATGGAAATCCCCGACCTGCGCCTGCTGGAATTGCTGGCCGACGCGCCTCCGCCCAACCCGGCGGCTGCCGGGAACTGGGCGCCGGAAGCTGCCGGCGAAACCGCGCCGCACGCGCTCAACCTGCCCTGGGAGCAAATTCTGGCGGGGCCGCCAGTGCGCCTGCCGGACGAACCGCCCTCGCCCTACGATGCTCCCACCATCGCCATCCGCCGCCGGCCGTCGGCGGCCAGTGATGCCCCCACCGTTGCCATCCGCGCGCAGGAAAACGGCAACGGCCAGCCTGCCCCCCAGGCACCCCGGCCGGCCGACCTCATTTCCACGCCGCCGCCGGCCATCCTGCCAGCCTCCACCGCGCCCCGGGTTGCGCCGGATGAAAATGCCGCGCCGCAGCAGTTCTCGGAAGCGCCGCGGGGCAGCCTGCTTTCGGTCGAACCGGTCTCGCCGACCCTCAGCCACCTGGCCTACACCGCCCTGCTTCTGCCGCGCATCCCGCAGCACGTGCTGGTCGGCGAGCTTTGCGAAGAGCTGGGGCTGTGGGTGCCGCAGTTGTGCCTGGCCTTCGGCTGGCGGCTGGAAGGCATGTCCATCCGCCCGGAGACGCTTCAATTCACCCTGCAGGTGGCGCCCTCCGTTTCGCCGGGCAACGTGGTGCGAATTTTGCGTCAGCGCACCTCGCAGCGCATCTTCAGCCGCTTCCCCGAACTCAAGGAACTCAACCCCTCGGGCGACTTCTGGGCGCCGGGATACCTCATCATCAGCGGTTCAACCCCGCCTCAGCCCAATTTGCTGCACGATTTCGTCGTTCAAACGCGCCGCCGGCAGGGCCTGACGGTGAGTTGAGCGCCGCCTGAAACAAGAGGAGCGCCATGCCTCCAGTTCTTTATTTAATTGACGGCCACGCGCTGGCCTACCGCACCTATTTTGCGCTGGCAACCGCCGGCGAACGCCTGCAAACCCGTTCCGGCGAACCCACCGCAGGCATTTACGGCTTTTGCAGCGTGCTGCTGAAAATACTGGAACAGGATCGCCCCGATTACCTGGCAGTGGCCTTCGACACCGGCAAAACCTTCCGCAACGATCTGTATCCCGACTACAAGGCCACGCGCGCCAAGATGCCCGACGACCTGCGCGCGCAAATCGAGCGCCTGCGCCAGATCGTGGATGCCTTCAACCTGCCGCGGCTGGAAAAAGAGGGCGTCGAAGCCGACGATGTGCTGGGCAGCATCGCCAGGCAGGCTGTTGAAAAGGGGCTGGGCGTCAAAATCATCACCGGCGACCGCGACCTGCTGCAACTGGTGCGGGAGCGCGTCATCGTCAACCTGGCGGGCAACAAGCTCTCCGAGGCGCGCGATTTCACCGCCGCCGACGTGGTCGAAACGCTGGGCGTGCGCCCCGAACAGGTCATCGAGTACAAGGGCCTGGTCGGCGATAAATCCGACAACATCCCCGGCGTGCCCGGTGTGGGTGAAAAGACTGCCGTCGGCCTGCTGCAGCAATATGCCACCCTGGAAGAGATTTACGCGCACATCGATGAGCTCAAGGGCGCAGTGCGCACCCGCCTGGAAAACGGCCGCGATCTGGCCTTCCTCAGCCGCGACCTGGCCACCATCCGCACCGATGTGGGCGTCTCGCTGGACCTGGAAAAGGCGCGCGCCAATGATCTTGACCTGCCGGCCGTGGAGGCCATCTTCCGCGAGCTGGAATTTAAATCGCTCATCGCGCGCCTGCCCAAACTGGCGCCCGGCTACCAGCCGCCGCAGGCAGCCGCTGCCGGCGGGCAGCTTTCGCTGTTCGGCGAACCCATTACGCAGATCTCGCAGAGCGAAACCTTCGATAACCATTTCACCGTCGTTGATACGCCCGAAGCGCTCAGGGAACTGCAACATGTACTCGCAAAGGCGGAGGGCCTGGCGGTGGATACCGAAACCACCGGCATCGATCCGCTGCGCGCCGAACTGGTGGGCATTTCGCTCTCGGTCGCCGAGGGCCAGGGTTACTACATCCCGGTCGGCCACCGCACCGGCGAGCCGCAACTGCCGCTGGAGACCGTGCGCGCTGCCCTGCTGCCGGCCTTCACCGACCCCGGCCTGCCCAAATACGGGCACAACGCGAAATACGACCTGCTGGCGCTGCGCCAGGCCGGCCTGGACCTGGCCCCCATCACCTTCGACACGATGATCGCGGGCTTTCTCATCGATCCCGCCTCGCGCGCCCTGGGGTTGAAGGACATGGCCGAGGACTACCTCAGCCTGACGATGACGCACATCGAGGAGTTGATCGGCAAGGGCAAGAACCAGATCAGCATGGACGCCGTGCCGGTCGGGCGCGCGGCCGCCTACGCCGCCGCCGATGCCGAGGTGACCCTGCGGCTGGTGGCGCCGCTGCGCGCCAAAATGGCCGAGCGCGGCGTGGAAAAACTCTTCGAAACGGTCGAAATGCCGCTGGTGCCCGTGCTGGCCATGATGGAGCAGAACGGCATCGCGCTCGACCTGGATTTTCTCAAGCAAATGTCGGTTGAACTGACCGCCCGGCTGGGCGAGATTGAAACGAAAATCTACAGCCTGGTTGGCTACAACTTCAACCTCAATTCCACCCAGCAGCTTTCGGACGTGCTGTTTAAGACGCTCCGGCTGTTGCCGCCCGATCCGCGCAAAAAGACCGCCAGCGGGCACTTCTCCACCTCCGCCGATGTGCTCGAGGAGCTGCGCGGCCAGCACGACGTGGTGGACCTGATCCTGGAATACCGCGAACTGGCCAAGCTCAAGTCCACCTACCTGGACGCGCTGCCGCTGGAAGTCAACCCGGCCACCGGGCGCGTGCACACCTCCTTCAACCAGGTCGGTTCGGTCACCGGGCGGCTGGCATCGTCAGATCCCAACCTGCAAAACATCCCCACGCGCACCGAACTGGGCCGCAAGGTGCGGCAGGCTTTCGTCGCCGCGCCCGGCCACCTGCTGCTCTCGGTGGACTATTCGCAGATCGAGCTGCGCATCGTGGCGGCCATGTCCGGCGACGAGGCTATGCGGGCTGCCTTCCTGGCCGGGCAGGATATCCACGCCGCCACCGCGGCGGCCATTCTCAACATTCCGCTCGAGCAGGTGACCAAAGACCAGCGCCGCAACGCCAAAGCCATCAACTTTGGCCTGATCTACGGCATGAGTTCCTTCGGGCTCAGCCGCAGCACCGGCCTGACGCTGGCAGAGGCTGAAAACTTCGTCAAAGCCTACTTTGCCCAGTTTCCCGGCGTGCGCGCCTACCTGGATGACCTCCGCCGCCAGGCGGGCCAGCGCGGGTACGTCGAAACCCTGCTGGGCCGGCGGCGCTACTTCCCCAATCTGCAAAGCGGATCGAATTACAACCTGCGCGCGCGCGAAGAACGCGAGGCCATCAACGCGCCCATCCAGGGCACTGCCGCCGACATCATGAAGCTGGCCATGATCGCGCTGCCCCCCGCGCTTGATCAAGCCGGCCTGCACGCGCGCCTGTTGTTGCAGGTGCACGATGAACTGGTGCTGGAGATACCTGAAAACGAATTGCAAGGGACGGCGCGCGTGGTGCAGGATATAATGGAGAATGCGTATCCGCTCTCCATTCCCCTGGAAACCGAAGCCCGTTCGGGCATCAGTTGGGGTGTGCTGCAGCCGCTCAAATAAAATTTCAAAGACAAGCAGGTGATTATGTCCGGTAACCAGGACGCCTATAAAAACGCGATGAACCAGGGCCACAATGCCGCCTGGGAGCAAAACTGGGACGAAGCCGCCCGGTGGTATCAGCAAGCCCTGGATGCGCTCCCCAATGATGCCGTGGCGCTGACCAGCCTGGGGCTGGCGCTGTTCGAGCAGCGCCGCTACGACGAGTCGCTTGGTTATTACCAGCGCGCCGCCAATTTATATCCCAACGATCCCGGCCCGCTGGACAAAATGGCGCGCCTCTACGAGCTGCAGGGACGCATCCCCGAGGCTGTGCAGGTGTGGATGACCGCTTCCAATTTGCATCTCAACCTGCGCGACGCCGATAAGGCGGTTTCCGACCTGCAACAGGCCATCGCGTTGCAGCCCGAAAACGTGAACGCGCGTTCGCGCCTGGCGATGATATTGGATAAACTGGGCCGCAAAAACGAAGCCGTCACCGAATACCTGGCGGTGGCCAGCCTGCTGCAAACCACGGGCGATAAATCCAAGGTCAACCAGATCATCCAGTACCTGTACCAGTCGCAGCCGGAGAACCCCGAGCTGCGCCACGCGCTGACCCTGCTGCGCAACAAGCAGCCGCTGCCGCGCCCGGCCAAACCCCGCCGCAGCGGCACCGGCCCGATCCCGACCGAACCGTCCCATCAACTCGAGAAAGCCAAAGAAGCGCCGCAGACGCCCGACCCGATCCAGGAAGCGCGCCAATCGGCCATGGCCGAACTGGCCGCGATGCTCTTTGCGCAGGCCGACGAGAGTCAGGCCGGGCAGGGCAGCCGCCGCGGCATCAGCGCGCTCACCCGCGGGACGGGCAACCTGTCGTTGGAGCAGGCCGAACAGACCCGCATCCTGCTGCACCTGGGCCAGGCGATCGACTCGCAGGCGCAGGGACAGGAGAAGCAGGCCGCCGAGGAATTGGAACGCGCCGCGTCCATCGGCCTGCGCCAGCCGGCCGCGTACTATGACCTGGGGCTGCTCACCTGGCAAAACAATCCGCAGGCCTCCATGCGCTACCTGCAGGAATCCGTCAAACATCCCGATTACGCCCTGGCTTCCTACCTTTTGATGGCGAAAATCCAGGAGCAGGCCGGTGAAATGGGCGACGCGGTTTCCAACGCGCTTCAGGCGCTGCGCCTGGCCGATCTGCAAACCGTGGCCGTGGAAGAAGCGGACGACCTGCGCCAGATTTATGATCCCATCATCGAATCCCAAACCCAGACCACGGATCCGAAGGTTCTTGGAGAGGTTTACCGCACGGTGATGGAACAGGTCCTGCGCCCCAACTGGCGCGATTACCTGCGCCTGGCACGCACCCAGTTGCCGCCGCAACCGGAAGGCACGCCGCCCCTGCCCCTGGCTGAAATGCTGCTCGAATCGCGCAGCAGTCAGGTGGTGGAGGCCCAGGCAAACATCCGCCGGCTGTCGGCCCAGGGCCGGACGCGCTCGGCCATGGAAATAGCCTACAACGCGCTGGAAGCCGCCCCCACCTACCTGCCGCTGCATGTCCAGATGGGCGAATTGCTCATCCAGGAAGGACGCTCACAGGACGGCGTGGACAAATTTATGCTGGTGGCAACGCTTTACACGCTGCGCGGCGAAGCCGAACAGGCCATCCGCCTGCTCACCCGCGTCACGCAGATGGCCCCCATGGACATCACCGTGCGCAACCGCTTGATCGATTTGCTCACCGCCAACGGCAAGATCGACGGCGCTTTGCAGCAGTATGTGGACCTGGCCAACGTATATTACCAGATGGCCGACCTGGATGCCGCCCGGGCAACTTATGCGGCTGCCATGAAACTCATCCCAAAATCTAAAAATGGGCGCACCTGGGTTGCCCAGATTCTGCCAAAACTGGCGGATATCGACATGCAGCGCCTGGATATGAAATCGGCCCTGCGCACCTACGAGCAACTGCGCACGGCCATTCCAGACGAATCCGAACCGCGCGCACTGCTGATCAACCTGCACTTCCGCATGGGCCAGGATGCCGCCGCCATAAACGAGATGGACGCCTACCTGACCGCGCTGGAAAGCGCCGGGCGGCGCGAACAGGCCATCCAGTTCGTCGAATCGATTGCACTTGACCATCCCGACCAACTGGAAGTGCACAAACGCGCCGCCGGACTGTTGATGCACGCCGGCGAAATCGACCGCGCCATTGTGCAAATGGATCAGATCGCGACCGGCCTGCTCAAGAGCGGCAACCGCGTGGCGGCCATCGCCATGTTGGAAGATATCCTCGCGCTCAACCCGGCCGACGGCGAAAAGTATCAGCACATGCTGCGCCAGGCGCGCGGCGACTGATTCGGGTCAGGCGCGCTTGCCCAGCGAGGCCGCGTAAACCGCAAACAGCGACTCGCCGTCAATGCCCAGTTCGGCATTGAGCGCGTCGTCATCAAACGCGCCGATGGCGCACGCTCCGGCTCCAACAGCTTCGGCTGCCAGGTACAGGTTCTGGCAGACGTGCCCGGCATCCAGGAACAGGTAGCGGTAACCGCGCTCGCCGTAGCGCCAGTACATGCGCTCCAGCACCGCCACCCAGAAGAAAGTCACCGCGCTGTTGGCCACCTGCTTCTGTTCGTAGCAGCCGCGGGTCAGGCGCGCCTTGACGTCATCGCGGCCGTCCAGCAGCAGCAGGGCATGCTCGCCGGCCACGTAACGGTACAGGCCGGGCTGCAACCCGTCCACACGGTTGACCAGCAGGTAGGTCTCAAAGGCATGCCGCGCGCCGGCGGAGGGCACGTTGCGCAGCGTCACCGGCCGGGCAGTCACCTGGCGCACACCCTGGGTGGCCCACAACAGGAAGCCCAATTCTTCGAGAGCAAGCGGCTGGTCGCTGTAGTGGCGCACCGTGATGCGCGCTTCGATCGCGGCGCGCAGGTCGATGCCCGGCACCTGCGTCCGGTCCGGCTCGGGCAGGGCAATCAACGCGCTGGCCGGCGGATAGTCCAGTTCCAGCGGCGGTTGCGGCGCTCCCTGGCTTTGCAGCGAGGGTTCGGCGTATTTGGATTTGGTCTCTTCGATAAACTCTCGGCCGATGGATGCAGACATGGGGGACCTCCGTGGATAGAAGAGGAATGAGTTGATGGGTGATGAGTAATGAGGGGATCAAGAATAGCGAAAAAGCAGGGGCTTTTTGATCTGATATGCTGCTTTCTTTCCGCGTCTTCCATGTGTTCCGTCGTCTTTTTACCCGCTCAAGCGCGCTTTTTTGCCAGTCTCCGTCGCACCGCCGCCAGCGCGCCGCCCAATTCGGGCACGCGCAGCGCGGCCATCGCGGCCGCGTAGGCGGCCACACCCAGCAGCGCGCCGCCAATCAGGCGCAGCACTTCCGGCACGGACGGGGTCAACCCCAGCCAGCCAGCCAACGCCAGCCCCATGCCCAGCGACCCCAGCGCGCCCTGCAGCAGCGCGCGCGGCACGCTCGCGCCGCCCAGGCTGCCCAGCCGGCGGCGCAGCAGAATCAGCAGCGTGCCCATCTCCAAAAAGGTTGCCAGCGAATTGGCCAGCGCCAGGCCGCCGTGCGGCATCCAACCCCAGGCGGCAAACAGCCGGGCGAACAGAAAGCTGAAGGCCACGTTCAGGCTCATGGCGATCACCCCCACCGTCACCGGCGTGCGCGTGTCGTGCAGCGCGTAAAAGGCGCGCACGATCACCTCCAGCACCGAATGGCCCACCAGCCCCAGCGCGTACCACAGCAGCGCCCAGGCCACCATTGCTGTCGAGCGGGCGGTGAAACTGCCGCCTTCATATAAAACCCGGATCAGCGGCACGCGCAGCAGGATCAAACCCACCGCGGCGGGTAGCGCCAGCAGCAGCACGCCGCGCAGGCTGCCGGCCAGCGAATCGCGCAGCTCGCCCAGTTTGCCCAGCGCGGCCTGCGCCGAAAAGGTGGGCATGGCTGCCACCGCCACCGACTGGGCAATCGCCACCTGCGGCATCAGCATCCAGGTGAAGGCCAGCGAGATGGCCGAAACGCTGCCTTCGGGCAGGCTGAGCGCGATGATGGTGTTAACGATGAAGTTCAACTGTACCACCGCCACGCCCAGGATGCGCGGGCCCATCAGGCGCAGCACCTCGCGCACCTCGGGCATGCCGCGCCCCAGCGCCGGCGTATAGCGCCCGCCCAGGCGCAGCAGGTCGGGGGTTTGCACCAGCAAATGCAACAGCGAACCCATCAGTGCGCCCCAGGCCAGCCGGCTGATGCCCATTTCCTGCGGCAGCAGCAGCACGCCCAGGATCTGGCCCAGCGAGTACATGGCCGGCGCGATGGCGGGCAGCCAGAAACGCTGGTGCGCGTTGAGCACGCCCATCGCCAGTCCGCTCAGCCCGAAGATCACCACAGTGGGCAGCATCACGCGCAGCAGCGCCACCGTCAGCGCCTCCTGCCCCGGCGACTGACCCGGCGCCAGCACGTACAGCCCGTAGCGCACCACCTGCGGGGCAAAAACCACCGCCAGCGCCGCCGCCAGTGTCAGGATCAAGAGCAGCAGGTTGGCCACCGCCGAAGCCAGTTTCCAGGCGCGCTCGCGCTGCTCGTGCGCCAGCAGCCCGGTGAAGGTGGGAATGAACGCCGAGCCCAACGCGCCGCCCGCCATCAGGTTGAACAGCAGCTCGGTGACGCGGTTGGCCGCATTGAACGAATCCAGATCGGCGCTGGTGCCAAAGGCGCGGTAAATGAGAATGCCGCGCAGCAGACCGACCGCCTGGGTGATCAAAAAAGCCGCCATCACCGTCCCGGCGGCGCGGGCAATCTAGTGGGTGGCGGAACGCACGGGTTGGGCGGAAGAATCCATACCGTCGATTATACCTGCGTTCGCCCTCCCTGGCTCTTAAGGCAACAGCTCGCACGCAGGGTTTGCGCCTGCATGCCGAAGGGACTATACTAAAACCAGACCGCGCCTGTTTTGCGCGGCATGAACCTGATTTTTGAACGTTGCGGAGGAATGATGGACGCGGATCGCCCGGAAACCAGTAAGGATGAAGAAATTGTAGAAACATCCGCCTCGGTGGATGTGAACACCGAAACCGGCCCGGCGGAGGAAACGCAGGCGCCGGCCGATACGATCTACCAACCTGAAAAACAGCGACGCTCCTGGTTCGGTTCGATGATGAATTTCCTCTTCAGCAGCGAAACGGCGGTCGGGCGGGGCATGCGCCGCACGCTGCGCTGGACGGCCTTCGTGCTGGTGCTGTTTGCCGCCGGTGCGCTGACGATGTTCTTCTGGCGGGTGCGCCCCACCGAGCAGATTTTGGCCCAGACCGCCGCGCAGTTGGTGGCGGTGCAAAACGAAATCGACGGCGCGCGCAGCCAGGTGGCCGAAAGCCAGTCAGAAATGAGCGCCATGCAGGAGCGCGTGCAGGCCGCCGAGAACGCTGCCCAGGCTGCCGCCCAGCGCCTGTTGCTCACCACGCTGCGCAATGACATCGCCTCCGCGCGCGTCGCGCTGATCGCCGACAAGGACGTGGCCGCTGCCATTCTCAATATCTCAGCGGCGGACCAGGATTTGAAGGAACTTACCCCGGCGATCGAGAAAATCAATGCGACCCTGGCGGGTGAATTGCAGCAGCACCTCAAGCGCATCCAAACCGGGCTGAACACGCGCCCGGTCAATCAGGCCGGCCTGGCCAACGAGCTGTTCGCTTTCGATGTCAAGCTGATTGGCCTGCAGGAGTTGATGTTCCCGGAATAAGAAGGGGAGAGACAGCCACGGAAGGCAGGGAGAGTCTCCAGGGAAGGGTACTAATTGATTCTCCCTAAAACTTTAGTTTTCGCTAACTGAAAGGAGGTGTGGCAAGACAAGCAATCGTCGTATCTGTTAAAATTTGAAGAAAATCTAATCCAACACGCACAGGTGAAATACATGACAGCAAATCTACCAGCCGAAGTCCGAATCGCTTTGACAGGAAAATAATTATTCGGGGCGGGGCTGAAACAACGGCCCTGCCCCGAATTTTAAAATCGCCATGCTCGAATGGAGTAGTAATCAGCGAAGGCTATTATCCACATCCGATTTGTAATAATCGCACAGGCGGCTTATACACAGGTGAGCCAGCGGTGGAACCCGGTTATTTGATTGAAGCCGATCAGGGCAGAACGCCCTTGGGCGCCGTGGTTGCCTGAACCAGTTGCGCCCGGTCGGTGAAGTCGTTGAGGATCATGCGGCCCATCTCTTCGCCGTAACCGATCAGCGCCGGGATGCTTTTGGGATCGTCCATCTCGATCGGCTGATTTAAGTCCACCTGGAAGCGGCGGAAATCGAGCTGCTCAAAGAAGGTTTCCACCAGGTGCACCTGCTGGTCGCCGGCTGAATGCAGGAAGGCTCCCAGCACCGGGCCGATCCAGTTCCAGGCGTAATATTTATCCGCCTCGCCTTCCTTGAGCTTGCCCGGATCGCGCCCGGTGCCCAGGCTGATTAGCGTCGTTTCGGCCGGATCCCAGTTGAGCACGTATTTGATCTCATAGGCGGCCAGGTA
>ERZ1645187.1282-NODE-1282-length-23203-cov-10.601650_pt1 | contig 23203 bp, 21 predicted proteins | sample MGYA00575352_ERZ1645187 | MGnify/ENA primary metagenome ERZ1645187 (study PRJEB40837, sample SAMN11349314) | freshwater sediment metagenome | isolation source: river sediment | host: Sediment | place: India: Wazaribad , New Delhi | collected 2017-02-21 ... | reverse complement strand
TGCAGGTGGCGGGCGCGCTGGTGGTGGTGGCCACGGTGGTGTGGCTGGGCATGCGGAAGAGGTGAGGGGATGGGGGCGCTTGGAGTTGAAGGGCCCCGATTTGGACTAGGACGAATGGCTCCCTCAGGCTGAGAGCGGCCGGTCGTCGCCACCTGACTCTGCGATCGCTTTCGACCCATATGTGACATTCGACGCACTAAAGAGCGGACGTCGTTCCCTCCACAAGTCTGCGAATGGCTTGCGCCAGATGGCGTGGGGCTACTTTAGGCCGGCACGTTCTTCCGCCCCGCACGGACACGGGCAATGACCGTCTTCATGATCTGCGCGGTGCCATCGCCGATCTGGTAGCCCAGAACATCGCGCAGACGCTGCTCCATGGGCCCGCGGTCATAGCCGCCATGACCGAAGCTCAGGAGACACTGGTGGATCACGTCGTAGGCAAGCTTCGGGCCCCACCACTTCGCCATGCCCGCTTCGGCACTGTGCGGCAGGCCCTTGTCCTTCAGCCACAGGCCGTGCAGGCACAGCAGCCGGGCGCCCTCGACTTCGGTGTCGAATTGCGCCAGCGGATGCGTCACGCCCTGGAATGCCGACAAGGGCTGTCCGAAGGCCTGCCGCTGGGTAATGTAGGACCAAGTCTCGTCCAGCGCCGCGCGTGCGACCGCCAGGCACTTGAGCCCGATGAGCGAGCGCGAGTAGTCGAAGCCGTGCATGACCTGCACGAAGCCCTTGTTCTCCTCGCCAAGCCGATGATCCAGCGGCACGCGAACGTTCTCGAAGAAGATCGAGCCGCGGCCGATGGCGCGCTGACCGTGGCACTCGAATCGATTGGTCGTCAAGCCCGGCGCGTCCATCGGCACCAGCAGCGCGGTCACGCCGTGGGCGGCCGATTCCGGCGTGCCCGTGCGCCCGAAGACCACCGAGATGTCGGCTTGGTCCGCGGCAGATATGGAGGTCTTCTCGCCGTTGACGAGATAGTGGTCACCGCGGCGTTCGATGCGCAGGCGCAGGTTCGCGGCATCGGACCCGCCCCGCGGCTCGGTCAGTGCGATCGAGCACAGTGCTTCGCCGGCAATGATCTTTCGCAGCCAAGGGCCCACGACTTGGCGGTCGCCATGCTCGGCCAGGATCTGCCCGTTCAGCGAGGCGAGCAGATTGATGTATGCGAGGTTCAGGTCAACGCGTGCGATTTCCTCGTGGATCACACCGGCCGCCAGACACCCCAGGCCCAGGCCGCCGAAGGCCTCCGGAAGTTCGGGGCCGATGAAGCCGAGGTCGCCCATCTCGCGCATGAGCGCCCGGTCGAGAACCCGAGTCTGATCGCGATCAAGGAATCCGGGCTTGACGCGCTCGTCCGCGAAGCGCCGTGCGCTGTCGGCCAGCGCTCTCAGGTCATCATCGATGTAGGGATTGGGATTCATGGCATGGGCCGACCTGCAAGGCGGCTGCGGTGGTGGTGTTTGAAGGGATTGGCGAGAGTGGCGCCGGTCAGGCAGCCAAGCCAGGGAACGCCGCTTGCGCGGCGAGGCGAATGTCCTCGGGCACTGGGACCGCACGCCTGCGCGTGAGATCCATCAGCAGGCACTTGTAGTCCACCGTCATAGCGACTTCGCCAACGGGGACCGTGCGCAGCCGGTGTTGGAACACGACCAGCTTGTCACCCATCTCGGTGACCGTCGACTCCAACGCAATGGCCTCTCCTGCACGCAGCTCGCGACGGAAGTCAGTCTCTGCGCGAACGACGGCGAAACACAGCTTGCGCCGTGCAATCTCGGACTGCTCCAGGCCCAGGTGCGCCATGACGACGAACATGCCGTCGCTGACCGCGCGGAAGTAGTGCTGGACATTCATGTGGCCCAGCGCGTCGCAGTCTTCATGACGAACGACGGAGCGATAGGTCTCCAGGAACGGAGGTGACGACATGCCGCAGCCGTTGCTCAAAGCGCGTCGACAAGTTCCGGGACGGCGGTGAACAGGTCGGCCTCCAGCCCGTAGTCGGCCACGCTGAAGATCGGCGCCTCGGGGTCCTTGTTGATGGCCACGATCACCTTGCTGTCCTTCATGCCGGCCAGGTGCTGGATGGCACCGCTGATGCCGCAGGCCACATACAGCTGCGGCGCCACGATCTTGCCGGTCTGGCCCACCTGCCAGTCGTTGGGCGCGTAGCCGGCGTCCACCGCGGCGCGGCTGGCACCCAGGGCGGCGCCCAGCTTGTCGGCCAGCGGCGTGAGCACCTCGTTGAACTTCTCGCTCGAGCCCATCGCACGGCCACCGCTGACGATGATCTTGGCGGCGGTGAGCTCGGGCCGGTCGCTCTTGTTGACTTCGCGGCCGACGAAGCTGCTGCTGCCTGAGTCGGCCACCGCGGCCAGGCTTTCCACCGCGGCGCTGCCACCGCTGGCAGCGGCGGCATCGAAGCCGGTGGTGCGCACGGTGATCACCTTCTTGGCGTCGCCGCTCTGCACCGTGGCGATGGCGTTGCCGGCGTAGATGGGGCGCTCGAAGGTGTCGGCGCCGATCACCTTGGTGACGTCGCTCAGCTGCGCCACGTCCAGCTTGGCAGCCACACGCGGGGCCACGTTCTTGCCGCTGGCGGTGGCCGGGAACAGGATGTGGCTGTAGTTGCCGGCGACGGCCAGCACCTGCGCGGTCAGGTTCTCGGCCAGACCTTCGGCCAGGCTGGCGCCGTCGGCATGCAGCACCTTGGCGACGCCGGCGATCTTGGCGGCGGCCTGCGCGGCGGCGGCGGCGTTGTGGCCGGCCACCAGCACGTGCACTTCACCGCCGGCTTGGCCTGCGGCGGTGACGGTGTTGAGCGTGGCGCCCTTGATGTGGGCGTTGTCGTGTTCGGCAATGACGAGTGCGGCCATGGTCAGATCACCTTCGCTTCGTTCTTCAGCTTGTTCACCAGGGTCGCGACATCGGGCACCTTGACAGCGGCGCCGCGCTTGGGTGGCTCGGTGACCTTCAGGGTCTTGATGCGCGGCGTGACGTCCACGCCCAGGTCGGCCGGCTTGACGGTCTCCAGCGGCTTCTTCTTGGCCTTCATGATGTTGGGCAGCGTGACGTAGCGCGGCTCGTTCAGGCGCAGGTCGGAGGTGACCACCGCCGGCAGCGTGAGCGCTACCGTCTCCAGGCCACCGTCGACTTCACGCGTGACCCGCGCTTCGCCGCCGTCGATCTCGATCTTGCTGGCGAAGGTGGCCTGCGGCAGCTTGGCCAAGGCGGCCAGCATCTGGCCGGTCTGGTTGCAGTCGTCGTCGATGGCCTGCTTGCCGGCGATGACGAGGCCGGGCTGTTCCTTGTCGACCAGGGCCTTGAGTAGCTTGGCCACGGCCAGCGGCTGCAGTTCGACGTCGGTCTCGACCAGGATGGCGCGGTCGGCGCCGATGGCCATCGCGGTGCGCAGGGTTTCCTGGCACTGGGCGACGCCGCAGCTGACGACGATCACTTCGGTGGCGGCGCCTTTTTCCTTCAGGCGCACGGCCTCTTCGACGGCAATCTCGTCGAAGGGGTTCATGCTCATCTTCACGTTGGCGATGTCCACGCCCGTGCCGTCGCTCTTGACGCGCACCTTGACGTTGTAGTCCACCACTCGCTTCACAGCGACCAGCACTTTCATGGTTTTAGTCCTCACTCAAACACGTTCAAGAACCAGCGCGATGCCCTGGCCGACGCCGATGCACATGGTCGCCACCGCATACCGGCCGCCGGTGACATGCAAGCGGTTCACCGCCGTGGCCGCAAGCCGCGCACCGCTCGCCCCAAGCGGATGGCCCAACGCGATGGCGCCACCCCAGGCATTGACGCGGACATCGTCATCGGCAAGCCCGAGCAGGCGCAGCACGGCCAGGCCCTGGGCCGCGAAGGCCTCGTTCAACTCGATGACATCGATCTGTTCGAGGGTCAGGCCGGTCAGGCTCAACACTTTCTGCACGGCCGGCGCCGGGCCGATGCCCATCACGCGCGGCGCGACGCCTGCGGTGGCCATGCCGACAACGCGTGCCTTGGCCGAGAGCCCGTGACGCGCGACCGCGGTCTCTTCAGCCAGCAGCAGTACGCAGGCTCCGTCGTTCACACCGCTGGCATTGCCTGCCGTCACCGTGCCGTCTGGCCGCACGACGCCCTTGAGCATGCCCAGCGCCTCCAGGCTGGTCTCGCGCGGATGCTCGTCGCGATCGACGACGATCGGGTCGCCCTTCTTTTGCGGGATGGTTACCGGCGTAATTTCCCGCGCCAGGTGCCCCGCGCGCTGGGCCGCCACCGCCCGCAGCTGGCTGGCCAGCGCCATGCGGTCTTGTGCCTCGCGCTCGATCTTGAAATCGGTAGCGACGTTCTCGGCCGTTTCGGGCATCGAGTCAACGCCGTACTGCGCCTTCATCAGCTTGTTGACGAAGCGCCAGCCGATGGTGGTGTCGTACACCGCGTTGCTGCGGCTGAAGGCGCTCTCGGCCTTGGGCATCACGAACGGCGCGCGGCTCATGCTCTCGACGCCGCCGGCGATCATCAGCGCGGCTTCGCCCGACTTGATTCCGCGAGCGGCGGTGCCGACGGCGTCCAGCCCGGAGCCGCACAGCCGGTTGATGGTGGCGCCGGGCACCGCTTGCGGCAGCCCCGCGAGCAGTGACGACATGCGTGCGACGTTGCGGTTGTCCTCGCCGGCCTGGTTGGCGCAGCCGAACAGTACGTCGGTGACCGCGTCCCAGTCGGCACGCGGATGACGTTCCATCAAGGCCCGCAGCGGCACGGCGCCCAGGTCGTCGGCGCGCACCGAGGACAGCGCACCGCCGTAGCGACCGAAGGGCGTGCGGATCGCATCGCAGATGAAGGCGTGTCGTGTGCTCGTCATGTCGTCGTCCTGGATCAGGTGCCCGTGAAGCGGGGCTCCTGCTTGTCGATGAAGGCCTGCAAGCCGGCGGCGAAGTCCGCATCCAGCGAGCAGGTTGAGAAGCTGTCCTGCTCGGCCAGCAATTGATTGGCGAGGTCGTTGCTCAAGGACGTGTTGAGCAGTCGCTTGGTTCGGCCCAGCGCACGAGTCGGTCCGGCCGCCAGGCGTGCGGCCAGCGATCGGGTTTGCTCCGCAAGCTCCGCGGCAGCCACCACGCGGTTGACGAGACCGAGCTCCAATGCCCGCCTGGCATCGAAGCGCTCGCTCAGCAGCGCAATCTCCATCGCGCGCTTGAGGCCGACGATGCGTGGCAGGCTGAAGGTGCCTCCGCCATCGGGGCTGGCGCCAATGTTTCGGTAGGCCATGGCGAAGTAGGCGTTGTCGGCGGCGATGGCGAGATCGCAGCTGTTCATCAGCGAGAGGCCGAAGCCGGCGACCGCACCCTGCACGCTGGCGACCACCGGCTTTTCCATGCGGCGGATACGCGTGATCGTTTCGTGGACTTCGCCGATGAAGCGCTCGAAGAAGAGCCGGCGCGCGGCAGCGGAGTCCCGCAGCGTGGGCAGGAAGGTCTTTATGTCGCCGCCGGCCATGAAGTGGCCTCCGGTCCCCTGGATCACGACGGCCCGCACGGCGTCATCCCGCTCCACGCGGCTGACCGCGTCGCGCAATGCCGTGCTCAGCGGCTGGTCCAGCGCGTTGAGCGCCTTCGGGCGGTTGAGGGTGATGGTGGCGATGCCGGCAGCGGCATCGATGTCGAGAAGGACGGGTTGTTCGGTCATGGCTTGGACTCCGCAAGTAAGTGGTCAGTTGGACAGAAGGGTGTCGAGATCGCCCAGCACGAAGCCGTGCCCTGCCTCTCGCGCCATCTCCTGCAGGTCGGCTTCGAGCTTGGCGCGGTCCTGTCGCCGCGCCCAGAACACCGGGCCACCTTCCCAACGGGGAAAGCCATAGCCCTGCACGAGCACGACGTCGATGTCGCTGCGCTGATTGGCGACGCCCTCGGCCAGCAGCAGCGCAGCCTCGTTGGCCATCGCCAGCAGCGCGCGGCGCTGGATGAACTCGGGTACCAGCGTTCGGCGCACGATGCCGCGCTGCATGCTGGCCTGTTCGATCAACTCGCGCACGGCCGCGTCGCTGGTCCTGGCCTGCTTGCCGTCGGTGTAGGCGTAGTAGCCGGCACCGGTCTTGCGGCCCAGCCGCCCCTGCTCGCACAACCGATCGAGGATCGCGACGTAGCGTTCCCGCGGGTCGCGCGTGCCGGCCTGGGCCTTGCGCATGCGCCAGGCGATGTCCAGGCCCGACAGGTCGGCCACAGCGAACGGGCCCATCGCGAAGCCCATCGCGGTGAGTGCGTTGTCCACGTCCTCAGGCCAGGCGCCGTCTTCGAGCATGAACTCGCATTGCCGCCGATAGGCGTTGTAGATGCGGTTGCCGATGAAGCCGAAAGCGTTGCCCGTCATCACCGGTGTCTTCTTCAGCGCCGCGCCGAAAGCCATGCCGGTGGCCAACACGTCGGCGGCCGTGACTTTGCCTCGCACCACCTCCAGCAACTTCATCACCTGGGCCGGACTGAAGAAGTGCAGGCCCAGCACGTCAGCCGGCCGGGCAGTCACGGCGGCGATGGCATCGACATCCAGGTACGAGGTGTTGGTGGCCAGCACGGCGCCCTGGCGCGCATGCGCGTCGATCTTGCGGAACACCGCGCGCTTGACCTCCAGGTCTTCGAAAACGGCTTCGACGATCAGGTCGCATTCGGCCAGGTGGGACCAGTCGATGCTGCAGGTCAGCCGGGCTTCGTTGCTCGCCGCGATGGCCTCGGTGAGCTTGCCCGCGGCGACACGGTCGCGGTAGTGCTGACGCACTCGCTCGAAGCCCCGATCCAGCGCGGCTTGATCCTGTTCGAGCAGGACGACTTCGAAGCCCGCATCAAGCGCGGCGATCGCGATGCCCGACCCCATCGTGCCTGCGCCGATCACGGCCACGCGGCGCACTGCCCGCGGCGTGGCCTGCAGCGCCTGCGGCAAGCGCGTGGCTTCACGCTCGGCCTTGAACTGGTAGCGCAGCGCCTGGGCCGGCGTGCTGGGGATCAGGTCCAGGAACAGCGCGCGTTCGCGCGCCAGGCCCGTATCGAATGGCTCCGCGCAGGCCGCGAGCGCATCGAGGATCGCGCCATAGGCCGGCTGCAGCCGCTGACGGCTGTTCAGCTTCGCGCGCTGAGCTTGCACCGCCTGAGCCACGGCTTTGGCATCGAGCTGGCGATCGCGCGCGCGCGGGAACGGAGCGCCGGCCTGCACCAACGCAGCCGCGTGGCGGGTGGCCGCCTCGACCACGCCTTCGGACACCACCGCATCGAGGAGCCCCGAGGCGGCCAGTGCCTGCGCCGACTTCGGCTGGCCGCTCAGGATCAGGTCAAGCGCCGGCCCTGCGCCGATCAATCGCGGCAGCCTCTGCGTGCCGCCCGATCCGGGGATCAGGCCCAGCGTCACCTCCGGCAACCCGACGCGCGCCGACGCCAACGCCACGCGACCGTGGCAGGCCAGCGCGAGTTCGAGGCCGCCGCCCAGTGCCACGCCTGTGAGGGCGGCGACGACCGGCTTGCTGCAACCCTCGATGCAGGCAATCACCCCCGGCAGGATCGGCTCCTGCAGTTGGTGCGGCGTGCCGAACTCGGTGACGTCGGCGCCCGCCGAGAAGGCCTTGGCGTTGCCGGCCAGCACGATGGCGCGTACCGACGCATCCGCCTGTGCAGCGACCAGTTGCTCCACGATGCGTGCGCGCAGCGCGGCGCTCAGGCTGTTGACCGGTGGGTTGTCGAGGGTGATGACGGCCACGCCGTCGGTTATCTGCAGCATGCGGGTTCGCTCGGTCGTGCCGCGTCAGTCCGCACGCATCAGATGCTTGCCGATGACCAGTTGCTGGATCTGCGTCGTGCCTTCGTACAGGCGCAGCAGGCGCACGTCGCGGTAGAAGCGCTCGACAGGGAACTCGTTGATGTAGCCCGAGCCACCATGAATCTGCACGCCGCGGTCAGCGACGCGGCCGACCATCTCGGTGGTGAACAGCTTGGTGCAGGAGGCCTGCATGCTGACCTCCGGGTCGCTGGCGCCGAAGGGTTTGGCGTCGTAGCGCTGCGCCGTCTGCCGCACCAGCGCCCAGCCGGCGAGCAGCTCGGCCTGGCTGTCGGCGAGCATGGCCTGCACGAGTTGGAAGTCGCCGATGCGCTGTCCGAACTGCCTGCGCTGCTGCGCGTAGGCGAGGCTCTCCCGCAGGATGCGCTGCGCCATGCCGCAGGCCAGCGCGGAGATGTGCAGGCGGCCGCGGTCTAGCACCTTCATCGCGGTCTTGAAGCCCTTGCCGGGTTCACCGCCGATGATGTTGGCGGCGGGCACGCGCACGTTGTCGAGATTGACGTCGCAGGTGCGCGTGCCCTTCTGACCCATCTTCTTGTCCGCCTTGCCCAGGCTCAGGCCTGGCAAGCCGGCCGGGACGATGAAGGCCGAGATGCCGCCGGCGCCCGCGCCACCGGTACGCGCCATCAGCGTGAACGCACCGGCGCGCGGTGCATTGGTGATAAAGCGCTTGGTGCCGCTGATCAGGTAGTCGCTGCCGTCAGGCGCCGCCTTGGTCTTCAGCGACGCGGCATCCGAGCCAGCGTCCGGCTCGGTCAGCGCGAAAGAGATGATGAGCTCGCCGCTGGCGATGCGCGGCAGGTACTCGGACTTCTGCTCCTCGGTGCCGTCCATCAGGATGCCCTGCGAGCCGATGCCGATGTTGGTGCCGCAGACGGAACGGAAGGCCAACGCGGTTTGACCGAGTTCGTAGGCCACCTCACACTCCTGCGCCATCGACAGGCCGATGCCGCCGTATTGCTCGGGGATCGAAATGCCGAACAGGCCCAGTTCCTTCATGTCGGACACGATGTCGGCGGGCACCTCATCGTGCTCTTCGAGGTGGTTCTCTGCGGGAACCAGCCGCTCGCGTACGAAGCGCTGCACGCTGTCGAGCAGGATCTGGAAAGTTTCGGGATCAAGGGACATGGGAGGCTCCAGGAAATAGTTAGACATCAGGCGTATTCGAAGCGGCCGTTCGACAGCACGACCCGGCCCCGCTCAGGCACGCTGCAGCGAAACTCCGCACATCCGACAGCGTCGCGCCAGATCTCCGTCAACAGCGTCTCGCCGGGGTAGACCGGCGCGGTGAAGCGCGCCGACATGTGACGCGCACGGTGGACCTGATCAGCGCAAAGCGCCCGCAGCAGCGCCAAGCCGGCGATGCCGAAGGAGCACAGCCCGTGCAGGATGGGCCGCTCGAACCCGGCGCTGCGAGCCACCTCGGGATCGACATGCAGCGGGTTGCGGTCTCCGGTCAGTCGGTACAGCAGGGCCGCCTGCGGCAGCGAGCGGCGCAGGACGCTTACGTCGGGCGGCCGTGATGGCGTGGATTCGACCGGGCCCCTGGGCTTCGCCGGCCCAGCCGCCACGCCCGCACTACGGCAGACATAGGTCGACTTGACCGTGCAAAGCCACTGCCCGTTGGCCTGATGCGTCACCTCGCGGCGCAGGTGCAGCAAGGCGCTCCGCCCCTGCCCCCGATCGACCACACCATCCACATGTGTCGTACCCACCACCTCACCTTGGACGGGCACGGTGTCGTGCCAGTCCACCGACACCTGGCCGTACAGCACTCGCGGCCAATCGATTCCGGCTTCAGGGTTCTGCAGCCAGAAGCCAGCGTCGCCCAAGACCAGCGCCATGGTCGGCAATGCGCGCAGATCGGCCTCGTAGACGAAGGGCAGTTGGCGGGTGTCCGCCGGATCGTCTCCCAGCCCCAGCGAAAGGGCATAGAGGATCGTGTCTTCGGCTGCGTAGCGGTGGATCACGGGCGCTGGGGCGCAGCGCTCGATCCGGGCAAGGTCGATGGCCATGTCGCGTCAAGCCCTCCGCCTGACAACCAGGCCCACGCCCGCCGCGGTCAGCAGGGTGCCCAGGATCGTCAAGGTCGTGATGGCCTCGCCGAACAGCAACCAGGCGAGCAACGCGGTCGTCGGTGGGACGAGGTAGAAGAGACTCGCCACCGACGTGGCGGCGCCGCGCTGGATCAGCAGGTACAGCAGCGAGCTGCCGCCCAGCGTCATGCCGAGAACGGACCATGCCATCGCGCCGGCCAGTTCCAGGTTCGGGGCACTCACGCTGCCCCAGCGCAGCGGTTCCGCTTCCAGCGACGCCAGCGGCACCGTCACAGCCAGGGCGGCCGCGAGCTGGATGAGGTTGGCGGTGCGAACATCGCACGGCGCCACGTGGCGCTTCTGATACAGGGTGCCAGCCGTGATGCCGAGCAGCGCCGTCAGTGCGCAGGCGAGGCTGCCGGTGCTGATCTCGCCGATGCCCAGTTTGGCCCAGACGACCATCACCAGCCCGGCTAGCCCGAGCGCGAGGCCTGCCCACTGCTCGCGGGACACCTGCCCGCCGCGGTGTGAGAGCCAGATGGCGGTGAGCACGGGCTGCAAGGCCACCAGCAGCGAGGTCAGCCCCGCCCCCATGCCCAGCTTCACAGCCGACCACACGCCGCCGAGGTAGACGGCGTGCATCAACACGCCGGTGACGGCCAGATGGAACCACTGTTCGCGCGATGTAGGAAACGACACGCGCGCCAGCAGTGCCCAGGCGACGAAACAGACCACCGACAACGCATAGCGGACAGCCAGGAACTTCATCGGCGGCGCATGCGGCATGCCATAGCGCGCCACGATGAACCCCGTCGCCCAGATCAGCACGAAGACCAGCGGCATCGCATCGATCAGCGGACTGGACGGGCGTGACGCTGCGTCGGCGAGGCGCTCGGCGCCCACCTGGCTGTCGGCATGTGCCATGGCTGCCTTAGCGCGGTGCGGCTTGCGCCGGCGCCGGCAACTGGTTCTTCTGGTGGCGTGAGTCGCGCCATGCTGCCCACTCACCGACGATGCCGCGGCGGAAGAGCAGGACACACAGGACGAACATGAAGCCCATGATGACGGTCACCCACGAGCCCACCTTGTCTGCTAGCCCGTTCTCGAGCGACACGATGGTCAGCGCTCCGACCGCGGGACCGAAGACCGTGCCCAGTCCACCGATCAAGGTCATCAGCACAACCTCTCCAGACATGTGCCAGTGCACGTCAGTCAAGGTGGCCAGCTGGAACACCAGCGCCTTGAGCCCGCCTGCGACGCCGGAGATGGTGGCCGACAACACGAAGGCCAGCAGCTTGTACCGCCCCACCGCATAGCCCAGCGAGACCGCACGAGCCTCGTTCTCTCGGATCGCCGTCAGCGCGTTCCCGAATGGCGAGTGGATAGTTCTGTGGACGAGCCAGAAGCCCGCGCCGCACACCGCCAGCACGAAGAAGTACATCGCGATGTTGTCCGAAAGATCCACCAGGCCGAGGAATCGGCCGCGCGGCACGCCCTGGATGCCCTCCTCGCCGCCGGTGAAGGGCAGTTGCAGGGCCATGAAGAACACGAGCTGGGCCAGCGCGAGCGTGATCATCGCGAAGTAGATGCCGGAGCGCCGCACGGCCAGCCAGCCGAAGAGGGCCCCCATCACGGCGGCGTAGGCAGCGCCCGCGAGCACGCCCAGCTCCGGGGTGAAGCCGAAGTTGCGGCAGACGGCAGCGCACACATAGGCTGCGCCACCGAAGAAGGCGGCGTGGCCGAACGACAGCAGGCCGCCGAAGCCGATCAGCAGGTTGAAGGCTGTGGCAAACAGGGCGAAGCACAGCACCTTCATCAGGAAGGTCGGGTAGATCACGAAGGGCGCGGCGCACAGCGCCAGCACGAGGGCGAGGTAGCGAACTGCTTGCGGATTTTTCATGACTGGCCTCAGGTGGCTTTTCCGAAAAGGCCGGCTGGCCGCATGAGCAGCACGATGGCCATGATCACGAAGATGACGATGGCAGAAGCCTCGGGCAGAAACAGCTTGGTCAGGCCCTCGATGAGGCCCAGCCCCAAGCCGGTGACGATGGCCCCCAGGATGGATCCCATGCCACCGATCACCACCACAGCGAACACGACAATGATCAGGTTGGACCCCATCACTGGGTTGACTTGGAAGATGGGCGCCGCCAGCACGCCCGCATACGCCGCGAGCGCCACACCGACGGCATAGGTGGCCGTCACCATCACCGGAACGTTGATGCCCAGCGCCTGGGTCTGCTGTGGTCGCTCCGTCGCGGCACGCAGGCGCGCACCGAGAGGCGTACGCTCGATGACGAACCAGGTCAGCAAGCACACTGCCAGCGATGCTCCCAGCACCCAGGCCCGGTACAGCGGCAGGAACATGACGCCGATGTCCACCCCCCCTCGCAGCGACTCAGGCACCGGATAGGCCTCGCCCGAGATGCCAAATCCCCAGCGGAAGAGGCCCTCGGCGATGAGCGCCAGGCCGAACGTCAGCAACAGCCCATACAGGTGATCGAGCCCATGCAACCTTCTCAGAAGAAGCCGCTCGATTACCACGCCGAGCGCGCCGATGACGATCGGGGCGACCAGCAGCGCACCCCAGTAGCTGATGCCGAACCAGCGCATTCCCAGCAGCGCGCAGAAGGCGCCCATCATGTACAGCGCGCCGTGCGCGAAGTTGATGATGTTGAGCAGGCCAAAGATGACCGCAAGTCCCAAGCTCAGGATGGCATAGAACGATCCGTTGATAAGACCCAGCAACAGCTGGCTGAGCAAGACCTGTGAGTTCATCTTCGGCCCCTTGGTGGCGTCGTCAGGACTTCTTGATCAGCGGGCAGCGCGAGGCGGACAGCGGCTGGAAGGCCTCGGCCGCGGGAATCGTCGCGCGCACGTGGTAGTAGTCCCAGGGCACAGTCGATTCGGACGGCTTCTTGACCTGCAGCAGGTACATGTCGTGGACCATGCGGCCGTCATCGCGGATCTGGCCGTTCTTGGCGAAGAAGTCGTTCACGGGCGTCTTCTTCATCTGGGCCATCACCTTCTGCGTGTCGTCGCTGTTGATGGCGTGCACGGACTTCAGGTAGTGCAGGACGCCCGAGTACTGGCCGGCGTGGATCATGGTCGGCATGCGCTTGTGCTTGTCGAAGAAGCGCTTGGACCAGGCGCGGGTCTCGTCGTTGAGGTTCCAGTAGAAGCCCTCGGTGAGGTACATGTTCTGCGTCGCCTGCAGGCCCAGGGAATGCACGTCGGTGATGAACATCAGCAGGCCGGCGAGGGACTGCTTCTGCGTGATGCCGAACTCCGCCGCCTGCTTGATGGTGTTGACCAGGTCGCCACCGGCATTGGCCAGCCCGATGACCTGGGCACCCGAGCCCTGGGCCCGCAACAGGAAGGACGAGAAGTCGCTGCCCGGGAAGGGGTGGCGCACCGAGCCCGCGACCGTGCCGCCGCTGGCCTTGACCACGTCCATCGCATCCTTCTCGAGCGAATGGCCGAAGGCGTAGTCCGCCGTCACGAAGTACCAGCTCTTGCCGCCCTGCTTAACCATAGCCTTCGCGGTACCGCTGGCCACGGCGTAGGTGTCATAGGTCCAATGCAGGGTGACGTCGTTGCAGTCCTCGTTGGTGACGCGCGTCGATGCCGTTGCGGTGTTCAGCGCGATCTTGTTCTTTTCCTTGGCGATCTTCTGCACCGCAAGACCCACGGTCGTCGTGACCAGTTCGGACGCGATGTCGACCTTGTCCTTCTCGAACCACTCGCGAGCCTTGTTCGACGCGATGTCGGCCTTGTTCTGGTGGTCGGCCGTGACCATCTCCACCTTGAAGCCCGGCTTGTACTTGGCGACGAAGTCGTCAATGGCCATCTGCGTGGCCAGTACCGATCCGGGTCCCGCGAGGTCGGAGTACAGGCCGGACAGGTCGGTCAGGACGCCGATCTTGACGACGCCGTCCGAGATCTGTGCTTGTGCCGGGATCGACACGAGGCCGGCGATGGCGGCGGTGATGGCACTGGTGGCCAGCTTCTTCGACAGGTTCTTGCTGCGCATGGGATGTCTCCTTGTGAGTGGTGGACGTGGTAATTCAGACACCCAGCAGTTCGTGCAGGGTGTCGGTGCTGGAAGCGAGTTCGGAGCGTTCGATCGCGAGCACGACTCGGCCGTGCTCCAGGACGTAGTGGCGGTCGGCCAGAGGCGCCGCGAAGCGGAAGTTCTGCTCGACCAGGACGATCGTGTAGCCGCGCTCCTTCAACTGCCGGATCGCGCGGCCCAGGGCCTGCACGATCACCGGCGCCAGGCCCTCGGTGATCTCGTCGAGCAGCAGCAGTCGCGCGCCGGTGCGCAGGATGCGCGCCATGGCCAGCATCTGCTGCTCTCCTCCCGACAGCCGCGTGCCGGGGCTGTTGCGACGCTCGTGCAGGTTGGGGAACATGGCGTAGATCTCTTCCACGCTCATGCCGCCCGACTGCACGACCGGCGGCAGCATCAGGTTCTCTTCGGTCGACAGACCGGCGTAGATGCCGCGTTCCTCGGGGCACCAGCCGATGCCCGACCGGGCGATGCGATGCGGCTCCAGACCGGAGATGTCCTGGCCCTTGAACCGCACCACGCCTTGCATGCGATCGGTGAGGTTCAAGATCGCCTTGAGCGTGCTGGTGCGTCCGGCGCCGTTGCGGCCCAGCAGCGTGATCAGTTCGCCCTCGCCGACCTGCAGGTCCACGCCATGCAGCACATGTGATTCGCCGTACCAGGCATGGAGGTCTTGCACCTCGAGCAGCGCCGGACTCTTCATGACGCCTCCGAGCCCATGTAGGCCTCGCGGACCCGTGAATCAGCGGATACGGCGGCGTAGTCACCCTCGGCCAGGATCTGCCCACGCTGCAGCACGGTGATCGTGTCGCACAGTCGCGAGACCACGGACAGGTTGTGCTCGACCATCAGGATGGTCCGGCTGCGCGACACCTCGCGGATCAGGTCGACGATCTGGCCGACATCCTCGTGCCCCATGCCTTGCGTGGGTTCGTCCAGCAGCATCAAGTCGGGGTCGAGCGCCAGCGTGGTCGCGATCTCCAGAGCACGTTTGCGTCCGTAAGGCAACTCGACCGCCCTGATTCCGCGAAGTTCAGCCAGGCCGACAGACTCCAGCAACTCGGATGCGCGCTGGTCGAGGTCGCTCAATACGCGCTCGTGGCGCCAGAACTCGAAGGAGGCGCTGCGCTTGCGCTGCAGCGCGACGCGCACGTTCTGCAGGACCGTCAGGTGCGGGAAGGTGGCCGAAATCTGGAAGGAGCGAACGATGCCGCGGCGTGCCGTGCGGTCAGGCGTCTCGTGCGTGATGTCCTCGCCGCGATAGCGGATCTGTCCGCTGGACGCCGGCAGGAACTTGGTCAACAGGTTGAAGACGGTTGTCTTGCCCGCGCCGTTGGGACCGATCAAGGCGTGGATCGATCCCCGCTTCACACGAAGGTTCACATTGCTGACCGCCGAGAAGCCGCTGAACGATTTGCTCAGGTCGATCGTCTCGAGAAGGATGTCGGGTGCCACGGCTGTTCTCCTGATCTGGCGGCTATGCCCCGATGAAAGCGGGCTTGCGCTTGTCGAGGAAGGCCTGCATGCCCTCGGCGGCATCGTGCGTCTGCGAGGCCGCGGCGAAAAGGTCTGCCTCCACGGCCAGCCCTTGTGCGAGCGGCAGGTGAGGTGCGCGCCTGATCGCTTCCATGGCCTGCACGAGCGCCGCCGGAAATGGCGCGCCAAGACTGGCCAGGAACCGCATGCCTTCCGCCACGGGATCGCCGCCATCGACGATGCGGTGAATCAGCCCGATGCGCTCTGCTTCGGTGGCGTCCACCACCCGGCCACTGGCGATAAGCTCCAGCGCGCGGGCCGTGCCGACCAGGCGCGGCAGACGCTGCGTACCGCCATAGCCCGGCAGCAGCCCAAGCTTGATCTCGGGCAGCGCGAGTCGAGAGCTCGAGGTCGCGATGCGGAAGGTGCAGGCCATGGCCAACTCCAGTCCACCTCCGAAGGCCACGCCGGTGATGACCGCCACAGAGGGGACCCGCAGTGCATCCAGCTTGGCGAAGACGCCCTGTCCCCGTTGGGCTGTCGCACGCTGGGTGTCGGCATCCTTGCCCTGCAATTCCTTGACGTCGGCGCCTGCACAGAAGGCCTTGCCACCGTTGCCGACGATGAGCAATGCGCGGGCGTCGGACGCGGCCACGTCGCCAAGGCGTGCGTCGATCATCCCGAGCATCTCGGCATTCAGCGCATTGAGCGCCTGAGGCCGGTTGAGATGCAGGACCGCGACGCCGTCGCGAGTGGTGAGCTCGACGCTCACGGCTGGCTCCCCTCGGGATCGGGGCGGAAGCGCGGCTTGCGTTTGCCCATGAAGGCGGCCACGCCTTCCTTCGATTCCTCGGTGCCGTAGTACAGCGCGAGCGCCTGCATGCCCAGGCCGCCGATGCCGCGGATGGAATCCGTATCGGCATTGAAGGAGCGCTTGGCGATGGCGATTGCGGTCGGGCTCATGGCCAGGATCTCCTGGCACCACTTGTCGACCTCGGCGTCGAGGTCGGAAGCCGGCACGACGGCGTTGACCAGGCCCATCGCCAGCGCCTGCTGCGCCGTGTAGCGACGACACAGGTACCAGATCTCGCGCGCCTTCTTCTCGCCCACCACCCGCGCCAGCAGCGCGGTGCCGAAGCCCGGGTCGACCGATCCCACCTTCGGCCCCACCTGGCCGAACTGGGCCGTCTCGGAGGCGATGGCCAGATCGCAGCAGGTCACAAGCACGTTGCCGCCGCCGATCGCGTAGCCATTCACACGGGCGATCACCGGTTTGGGCGCCTCGCGGATCAGGCCCTGCAACTCTTCCACCGGCAGGCCGATCAGGCCGCGGCCGTCATAGCCGCCGTCGTGGGCCGATTGATCGCCGCCGGTACAGAAGGCCTTCTCGCCGATACCGGTCAGGACGATGACGCCGACTGCAGGGTTCCACGCCGCACGGTGCAGCGCGTCGATCATCTCGTCGCAGGTCTTGCCGCGGAAGGCGTTGAACTTCTCCGGGCGGTTGATCGTGATGCGGGCAACCCCCGCCTTCTCTTCGTAGAGGATGTCCGTGTAGGTGGTGGTGCTCATGATTTCATCCATGCATGGTCAGACCGCCGGACACACTGATGACCTGTCCGGTGATGAAGTTGGCGTCGTCGCTGGCGAGGAAGGCCACCATGCCGGGGATGTCCTCGGGCTGGCCCAGGCGCTTCAGGGGGATGGCGCGCTTCAGGCCGTCATAGACCTTTTGGCCATATTCGCCTTCGCCTGCGAAGGAGCGCAGGAGCGCGGTGTCGGTGGGCCCCGGGCAGACGACGTTGACGCGCACGTCCTTGCGCGCCGTCTCCCGGGCCAGCGTCTTGCTGAAGGCGATGATCCCGCCCTTGCAGGCCGAGTACACCGACTCGCCTGACGAGCCGACACGGCCGGCGTCGGAAGCGATGTTGATGATCTTGCCGCCGCCGGCGTCGATCATCGCGGGCACCACGGCGTGCTGCAGATTCAGCGGCCCCTTCAGGTTGATCGAGATGACCTTGTCCCAGAATTCGGGCGTCGTCTCGACGAACGGCATCGCGACATCCCATCCCGCGTTGTTGACGAGGACGTCAATGCGGCCCCGCTCCGCGAGGATCTGGCGAACCGTCGCCGCTACGGCGGTGTGGTCGGTGATGTCGAGCGTGCGCAGGGTCAGCCGCGCGGAGAACTCGCTCAGCTGCGCGTCCAGTTCCTTCAGACCATCGGCGTTGAGGTCCAGACCGACGACCTGGCTGCCTTCCTCGCAGAAGCGGCGCACGAGTGCTCGGCCGATTCCACCGGCGGCGCCGGTCACGACGACGACCTTGTCTTTCAATCCACGCATGGGGGTTCCTTTGAGATGAATGGCATCAGCGCAGGCGCGCCGCGATCACTTCGGCCGCGTGCGAGCGCAGCCTGAACTTCTGCAACTTGCCGGTGGCGGTGCGCACGATCGGCTCGAAGATGACGTGGCGCGGCGACTTGAAGCCGGCCAGCCGCGAACGGCAGAACTTGATGACGTCGCCTTCGGTCAGCGTGCCTGCGGCCTCGGGCTTGAGCTCCAGCACAGCGCACACGACCTCGCCCCACTTCTCGTCGGGCACGGCGACGACCGCCGCGTTCAGCACGGCCGGGTGGGTGTAGAGAACTTCCTCGACCTCGAGGGAGGACACGTTCTCGCCACCCGAGATGATGATGTCCTTCGAGCGGTCCTTGATCTCGATGTAGCCGTTGTCATGCACGACTGCCAGGTCACCGCTGTGGTGCCAGCCGCCGGCAAAAGCCTCCTGTGTCGCCTCGAGGTTCTTCAGGTAGCCCTTCATGCCGAGGTTGCCGCGGAACAGCACCTCGCCCATCGTCTTGCCGTCGCGCGGCACGGGCTTGAAGGTGACGGGATCGGCCACGATCATCTGGTCCGACACGGCGGTGCGCACGCCCTGGCGGCCCATCTGCGCAAGCTGTTCGTCCGGCGAGAGGGTGGCCCAGGTTTCCTGCGGCACGCACACCGTGTTCACGCCGTGCTGCTCGGTCATGCCGTAGACGTGCTGGACACGAAAGCCCAGCGCCTGGGTTGCCTTGATGATCGGCACGGGCGGCGATGCGCCGGCGCAGGCGATCGTCACCGGTGCGGACGGTGCCTTCCAACCCTCCGGCTTGCCCGCCACCAGGGAGCCCAGCACCGTCGGCGCGGCACAGAAGTAGCTGACCCCATAGCGCTCCACCGCCCGAAAGATGTCCTCGGCCACCACCTTGCGCAGGCAGACATGCGTGCCGGCTACCGCGGCCAGGGCCCACGCGAAGCCCCAGCCGTTGCAGTGGAACAGTGGCAGCGTCCAGAGGTAGACGGGAATCTGCGCCGAGCTGCCGGGGCTCAGGCCCGTATAGATCACGTCGCTGAGCGAGTTCAGGTAGGCACCGCGATGGTGGTAGACCACGCCCTTCGGATTGCCGGTCGTGCCGGAGGTGTAGTTCAGCGCGATGGCATCCCACTCGTCCTCCGGGTATCGCAGCTCGACATCGGCCGGCGCATTGCGCAGGAATTCCTCGTAGTCGATACGACCGACACGCGCCGCGTCCGGCACGTCGTCACCACGAATGTCGATCACGTCGATCTGCAGGCCCGACAGCCGGACGGCCTCGCGGGCTGCGTCGGCGAACATCTGGTCCACCAGAAGCAGCCGGGTCTCGGAGTGCTGCAGGATGAACGCCATCGAGGCGGGTTCCAAGCGCACGTTGATGCAGTTCAGCACGGCCCCGGACAGCGGCACGCCGAACTGGGCTTCCAGCATTGCGGGGATGTTCGACGCGATGATGGCCACGGTGTCGCGACGCTCGATGCCGGCGGCCATCAGGGCGCGCGCCAGACGGCGGCAACGGTCGGCATATTCGGCCCAGGTGTAGCAGCGCTCGCCATGGATCACGGCGGTGCGGTCGGGGTACACGTCGGCGGCGCGGTCCAGGAAGCGCAACACGGTCATGGGCTGGTGGTTGGCCTGGCACTTGTCCAGACCGGTGTCGTACTTGTCCGGCATGGGCGGTCTCCTATGGGGTGTTGCCGGCGGCGGCCGAGGCGGGCATTCAGAAGGTCTGGGCCAGGCGCGTGGCCTGGTCGATGGCGCGCAGGGCGTCGAGCTCGGCAGCGACGTCCGCACCACCGATCAGCCGCGCATTGACGCCGTGCCGCGACAGCTCGTCGTGCAGCTGACGGTTGGGCAACTGGCCGGCACACAGCACGACGGTGTCGACATCGACCACGCGCGGCTTGCCGTCGACCGTGATGTGAAGGCCAGCGTCGTCGACGGCGTCATAGGTTGCGCCGGCGGTCATGGTCACCTCGGCCCGCCGCAGCTTGGATTTCAGGATCCAGCCCGTGGACTTGCCGAGGTTCTTGCCGAGCGTCTCGGGCTTTCGTTGGAACATGTGGATGCGGCGTGCCGGCACCGCGTGGTGCACTGGCGGCTTCAGGCCGCCGGCACTGGCGATGGCCGGATCGACACCCCAGACATCCATGAAGACCTGCGGGTCCAGTGACTCCTCGGCGCTGCCCACCAGGAACTCGGCCACGTCGAAGCCGATACCGCCGGCGCCGACGATGGCTACCTTCTCGCCGACCTTTGCGCCGCTTCCGAGCACGTCGAGGTAGCTGAGCACCTTGGGGTGATCGACACCTCGGATCTCGGGCGTGCGCGGCACGACCCCGGTGGCCAGCACCACCTCGTCGAATTCGCCGGCCTTGACCCGGCACGCCAGCGATTTGGCATCGACCCGCGTGCCCAGATGCACGGTGACGCGGGCCCGTTCTAGTGCAACGCGGAAGTAGCGCAGCATCTCGTTGAATTCGTTCTTGCCGGGAACCTTTCTCGCCAAGTTCAGCTGCCCACCGAGTTCCGGGCCGGCCTCGAACAGGGTGACCGCGTGGCCGCGCCGCGCGACATTGATGGCGAACGCCATACCTGCTGGACCACCGCCGACCACCGCGAAACGCTTCGGCTCGGTCGTGATGCCGTCGTCGAACTCGATCTCACGGCCGGCACGGGGATTGACCAGGCAGGTCGCCGTGCGCTCGGTGAAGATGCGATCCAGGCAGGCTTGATTGCAGGCGATGCAGGTGTTGATCTCGTCGGCCTGGCCCAGCCGCGCCTTCTGCGCGAAGTCCGGGTCTGCCAACAGTGGCCGCGCCATCGAGACCAGGTCCGCGGCGCCCGATGCAATGATCTGCTCGGCCACTTCCGGCGTGTTAATCCGGTTGCTGGCCATGACCGGAATTGACACCGCTTGCTTGACATTGCGGATGGCGGAGATCCAGGTGGCACGGGGTACTGGTGCGGCCATGGTTGGCACCGAAGACTCGTGCCAGCCGATGCCGGTGTTGATCATGTCGGCGCCAGCGGCTTGCACGCGGCGGGCGAACTCCGCCACTTCCGCGCCGGTCATGCCGCCGTCCATCAGGTCGATGGCCGAGATGCGGTAGATGACGATGAACTCGCGGCTCACCCGAGCACGGACCGCCTTGACGATCTCCAGCGGCAGCCGGATGCGGTTGTCGAAGCTGCCGCCGAACTCGTCGCTGCGCTGGTTGGTGAGGGCAGCGGTGAACTCGTTGATCAGATAGCCCTCGGATCCCATGATCTCGACGCCGCAGTAACCGCCCAGCTCGGCCAGTGCCGAGGTGTTGGCGAAGCGCTCGACGGTCGCCCAGACTTCCTCGGTGGACAGAGGCCGCGGCGGGAACACGTTGATGCGAGCCTTGCCCGGCGAAGGCGACACGCAGGACGCCACCTTGGCGTAGCGACCCGCGTGCAGGATCTGCAGGACGATGCGACCACCGGCCCGCGAGACGGCGTCGGTGATCAGGCGGTGTTCGGCCAACTGCTCTGGGCGGTCGAGCACCAGCCCGCCCTCATCCATCACGCCTTCGGGAACGGGCGCATAGCCGCCGGTGAGGATGAGGCCGACTTCACCCTTGGCACGCGCTGCATAGAAGGCCGCCAACCGCTCTTGCGGGCGATCCAGCGTCTCCAGGCGCGTATGCATGGCGCCCATCACGGTCCGATTCGGTAGGGTCACGCCCGCGACTGGCAGGGGATTCAGGAGGTGTGGGTAGTGAGACATGGCTTTCACTCGGTGACGAAGTCCGCATGATCGTCGTGAGCCGACAATATGTCAAGGCCTTGATAGATAAATTCCTGATCGCATCGGGTTAATACCTATCCATCTCGGCGCTACAGAAGGAGTTTACCTATAGTACTTCGCTGCATGATGCCAAGACACGACAATGCCGACATTCACGGCTGCGCGTCATACACATCAAGTACATGACACACTAGTGACGCCACCGCTACCCGCCGCCTTGCACGGCCGGCACCTCAGGTACGATCTTCTTGAGACCTCCAGAAATGCATGTCGAAGCCACCGTGACCGAACCACTCGAACCGTCCTACGACCAATCGGTCTCGGCCGTCCACAACCGCCTGTTCTTCCGCCTCTTCCAGTCCGGCAATACGCTGGACCGGCAGGCCAACAAGGAACTCGGCGTATCTCCCGTGCACTGGGCAGTGCTGGGTGCCCTGTCGCGGCCGCAGGTGGCCGCCGGCATGTCGTTCTCCGACTTGGCCGACTACCTCGTCGTGAGCCGACAAAGCCTCGATGGCGTGCTGAAGCGGCTGGAGCGCGATGGGCACGCCGTTCGCGTCGCAGATACCGCGGATCGCCGCGTCAAGAAGGTCGTGATGACGCCGGAAGGGCGTCGCGCCTGGGGCATCCTCCAGCCCAAGATCTACGAGTTCTACCGGCAGGCGCTGGACGGCTTCAAGTTCGACGACAAGGTCGCGCTCCTGCACTTTCTGAATCGACTCAACGACGGAATGCGAGAAGTCACGTTGACCGAGCTGTCCACCGAGGCGCGGGCAGCAGCAAGCTCTGAAACCGGAAGGCGAAAGGCCAAGGCCGGGCGCGCTTGAGGCTTCGGGTAGCGTCCCCCTGACGAGCCGGCCGCATCGTCAGGAGGACGCCAAGCTCCAGAGCCCTGCGCATTCTTCGCGCGGCCTTGTCCCCACGAGGCAGAGATCCATGCGAGATGGACGTCGCGAGCGACTGCTGCTGCACTGCTTGGCTCAGATTCTGCGATTGGCCGATATCGGCCAGACGGTCAACGGACCTGAACGATCGCTATCGCTGCGTTGCGGTCACCGAAATAGATGCTCTGGCCAGCCGCAATCTGGCCGAATCCAGATCGGCGCACCCAACGCAAGCCAATTTCCCACCAAATTTCCGCCTAAAACCCTACATCCCAGCGTCATAAGGTCATAGTCAGCTATCGATTTCGAAGTTTTCTTCTCGACCACCGACACTCACCCGGCCTCAACACCGCGCCCCGATTGACCGGCGGCTGACGCCCCACCTTCACGCAGTTCTTCGTCGCCAAGGTGTCCAAGTCTTGACGTTGGCAGAGGCGATGAACCGTTCCCATTCCAGAGCGACACGCGGGTCCATCGCAAGCTCGTGGCCCATCCGCACCCAGTCCCCCGTCGCGATTCGAAAAGCCCTCAGATCCCGCTCCACGCATGCCGCACCATCGCCACCGCCAGCACGGCCATGGTCACGCCGATGAGGCCGTCCAGCACGCGCCAGGCGGCGGGCCGGGCGAACCAGGGCGCCAGCCAGCGCGCGCCCACACCCAGCAGGCTGAACCACATCACGCTGGCGGAGCTGGCGCCGGCGGCAAACCAGGTCTGCAGCGGCGCCGGTTGCTGCGCGCCCAGGCCACCCACCAGCAGCACCGTGTCCAGGTACACATGGGGGTTGAGCAGGGTGAAGGCGG
>ERZ1645187.1281-NODE-1281-length-23241-cov-8.390408_pt1 | contig 23241 bp, 21 predicted proteins | sample MGYA00575352_ERZ1645187 | MGnify/ENA primary metagenome ERZ1645187 (study PRJEB40837, sample SAMN11349314) | freshwater sediment metagenome | isolation source: river sediment | host: Sediment | place: India: Wazaribad , New Delhi | collected 2017-02-21 ... | reverse complement strand
CGCCCTCTACGGGATTCGAACCCGTGATCTCTGCCTTGAAAGGGCAGCGTCCTAACCGCTAGACGAAGAGGGCCTGCTACTTACTAATAAAAGCCGGCTTTTGACCGGCTTTGTTTTATTAGTAGAATACAAGTTTACAATTTACCGTCGTTGGAAGTCAATCACGGGGGAACATGACAGAGAATACGAACGCGCCGAAGCCGGAAGAGAACAAGCCCGCGGCCCCTTCTCACGAGGACGAACTGCGCGCCGAGCTGGAACGCGAGCGCGGCAAAGGCCGCCTGATGAAGATAGCCGCAGCCGTGCTGCTGGGGCTTTTCCTGATAGTGGCCGGCGTGGCCATTTTCGTCTACCGCCGCGTGGCGGCGCCCATAGTTGCGGCGCAGAGCGCGCTGCAGGGGCTGGCCCGCCCGCAGTCCGCCAATTACGGCGGGGACGGCGAGCCGCAGCCTTTCGCGGCGCCCGGTCCGCAGGGGCAGGCAGGCATGCCTGCCTCGTCGCTGGGGCTTTTTGCGGGCTCGCTCGCCGAGGGCCAGGCCTCGCCGCAGGACCTGCCCAAGGTGGACCCCGAGAAGGCAGACCGGATGATGAAGGTCTTCGCCAAGTACGCGCAGGAGCCGGTGGCCAAGGAACTGCTGGAGGAACTGCGCGCGGACCCGGCCATAGCCAAGGCCATGGCCGCCGGTGACGGCGGCAACCCGCTGCAGATGGTGATGCTTGCGCAGCGCTCCGGTTCAGCGCAGAAGATAGTGGCCAAGTACGCCACCCGCCCGGATTTCCTGAAGCTGATGATGCGCCTTATGAAGGAGCCCGAGCTGCGGGACCTTATGAAGGACATGCCCGGCGGCATGCCGCAGGCGCCGCAGCCGGGGACGGTCCCTACGCAGGCCTCCCAGCCGCAACAGCCTCAGGAGGAGGGGGATATGACCTTCGACGCCTCGGTCATCAGCGGCCAGCAGCCGCCGGCCTCCAAAACCCCTGCCGCCAAGGTGCCTCCTCCGGTTGACAGCGAATAATATAATAAGTTTAATATTCAGAATGTTAAAAGCGTTGGCCCGTTTCCTGAAGAGCGCCGCCAAGCCGGTGAGCGTCTTCATCATACCGCATAACGGCATGCCGTCGGTGCGTTTCAACCTGCCCATACTTTTCCTCCTCGTCTTCGGCGCGCTGTGGACCGGCACCACCATCTGGGCCGGCTATATCGCCGGGCGTCACTTCGATTATTACGTCACCAAGGCCGACAACAAGATCCTCCGCGCCAAGATGGCCTACGTTACCGGCCAGGTGGAGAAGGGCCTGGCCTACCTGGAGATGACCAGGCGCACCGACAACCAGCTGCGCAAGGTGCTGGGCATGGACCCGGGCGCCTTCAACGAGCAGGAGGGCGTCGGCGGGCCGCAGGATTCCGACGTGGCCGATTTCCGCAAACTGCTGAACGCCAAGGCCTCCGAGATAAAGGAGACCTCGCTCAACCGCTCCATACAGAAGATGCAGGACGAGTCGCGCCGGCGCCTTTCCAGCTACACCGAGATCACTTTCTACCTGGCCGACAAGCATAACAGCTCGCGCGCCACGCCGGCCGCCTGGCCGTCCGAGGGCCGCATAACCTCGTCGTACGGCTACCGCGTGCACCCGCTGCGCCTCAGCACCGAGTACCATTCCGGCATAGACATCGCCAACGAGGCGGGCACGCCCGTGCGCGCCACCGCCGACGGCGTGGTGCGCCACGCCGGCTGGGCCCAGGGCTACGGTATGTGCGCCGTGCTGGACCACGGCTTCGGCTATTCCACTCTTTACGGCCATATGAGCGAGATAGTGGCCAAGGAAGGTACCGTCGTGAAGCGCGGCCAGATCATCGGCCGCATGGGCTCCACCGGCACCTCCACCGGCAACCACGTGCATTACGAGGTCTGGACCGGCGGCCTGCCCAGGGACCCGATGAAGTACCTGCAGGCCGGCGCCACCGCTGCCGCCTCCGGCCTGTTCGACGGGATCTTCGGGGGATTGTAAGGGGGACGCATGACTCTGTTCAAGAACACCAACATCAGTTTTGAAAGCAAGAACGGCGACACCGTGGTCGGCGGCGAGGCCTATTTCCAGGGCACGCTGACGGCGCGCGGCTCGCTGCGCATAGACGGGCGCATCGACGGTTCCATCGTCGACGCCAAGATAGTTACCGTCGGCAAGACCGGCAAGGTGAAGGGCGACATCTCCTGCGAGATCTGCTACATCTGCGGCGAGGTGAAGGGCAACGTGACCGCCATAGACCACATAGAGGCGCTTTCCGGCGCCCGCGTGGACGGCGACCTGCGCGCGCCGCGCATCATGCTGGAGGACGGGGCGATTTTCAACGGCAAGTGCTCGATGGAGACCTCGCGCAAGAAGGAAAGCGCGTCGGAGCCCGAGCCTGCCAAGAACACTAAAACAGAGGCTAAATAAATGATCTCATTCTTCTCAAAGCACCGCCGCATAGTCTTCATAGTCACGGTCTCCATCTTCCTGGTGGGCGTGTTCGTGGGCCTGGGCGCCTACGTGTTCACCGACACCACCGGCGGCGCCGTGGCCGAGGTGGGCGGGCACAAGATCCCCTACCAGCGCTTCACCGTGCAGGTGAACCGCGTGATGTCCAGCTTCAAGGACTCCGGCACCGATGTCAACGAGATACTCTCCCGCAGCGTCAAGCAGGAGATCTTCCGCGACATGGTGATAGAGGAACTGCTCAGCCAGCAGGCCGACAAGCTCGGCATGCGCGTGCCCGACTTCGAGGTGGCCGTCGAGGTGCAGAACACCCCGCAGTTCCGCGAGGGCGGCCAGTTCAGCCCGCGCGCCTATTACCAGACCGTCTACAAGGAATTCCAGATGTCCCCGACGGAGTACGAGGCGTGGCGCCAGAAGGCCCGCCTGGCCTCCAAGTTCAAGCAGTTCCTGTACACCTCCGTGAAGGTGACCCCCGAGGAGGCGAAGGCCTTCTACCTGGCGAAGAACAAGGGGCTCGGCAATTTCGAGAAAGAGCGCGCCAAGTACACCGACGAGCTCGCGAAGCAGAAGTTCGCCGACGTGGCCAACTACATGCTGCGCCAGCTCACCACGAAGCAGGAGATAAAGAGCTTCCTGGACCAGCGCGAACAGGGCCGCTGAGGGGCGGCATCCGCGCGGAGCTTCAAGATCCCCTCGACGAGGGGATTTTGAATTTATGGCATGATAGAGATAAACGACCTTACCAAGACCTTCGGCACTTTCAAGGCGGTGGACGGGCTTAACCTGCGCGTCGAGCCGGGCGAGATCTTCGGCTTCCTGGGCCCTAACGGCGCCGGCAAGACCACCACCGTCAAGATACTTTCCGGCATCATGCGCCCTACGTCGGGCTCGGTGAAGGTGGCCGGCCACGACGTGGCCGCGGCCCCGCTGGCCGCCAAGCGCGCGCTGGCCTACATCCCCGACGAGCCTTTCGTCTACCCCAAGCTCACCGGCTGGGAGTTCCTGCGCTTCATCGGCGACCTTTACTCGGTGCCGCGCGCCGAGCAGCTGCGCCGCATCCCCGAGCTGCTCGAGATGTTCGAGCTTTCAGCGCAGTCGGGCGAGCTGCTGGAAAGCTATTCCCACGGCATGAAGCAGAAACTGCTGATAGCCAGCGTCCTGCTGCGCCGGCCCAAGGTGGTGCTCTTCGACGAGCCCACCGTCGGCCTGGACCCCAAGAGCATACGCCGCTTCAAGGCGCTGCTGGCCGACATCGCCCGCGGCGGCACGTCGGTGTTCATGTGCACGCACATACTGGACATGGCCGAGAAGCTCTGCCATACCGTCGGCATCATCTACCGCGGCAGGCTCATAGCCCGCGGTTCCGTGGCCGAGGTGAAGAAGCTGGCGCCCGGCGGCCTGGCCGACCGCTCCCTCGAGGACGTCTTCCTGGAGCTTACCGAGTAAATGCTGCCCGTACTGCTGGAACGCAAGGCGAGGACCTTCGCCAATACGCTGCGCTCGCTGCGCGGCTGGAAGCTGGCTAAGAACCTGATGTTCGCCGGCGCGGGCCTGCTGATGCTCACCGCGCTCTACGGCGGGTTCTGGCGCCTGCTGACCTACCTCGAAGGGGTGGAACTCATCGGTCCCATCCTTTCGTGGAAGCTTACGTCGATGGTGCTGCTGATGACGTTCTCGATGGTGATAGTCTCGTCCATCATCATCTCCATGACGACGCTGTACTATTCCTTCGACCTCAAGTTCCTTTTCTCCTGCCCGCTGGACCTGCGCTCCATCTTCCTCGACAAGGCGCTGGAGACGGTGTTCTACTCGTCGTGGACGCTGGCGCTGGCTATACTGCCTTTCATCGTGGCGCTGGGCCGCGTTAAGGGGCTGGACGCCGGGTTCTACCTTTCCTACCTCATGCTGATGGTTCCGTTCATGATGCTGGCCGGAGCCTTCGGCATACTGTTCAGCATGGTGGTGATGTATTCCTTCCCGTCGTCGCGCACGCGCGACATAACCTGGCTCCTGGGCAGCCTGTCGGTGGCCTTCGTCTACGTGGTGTTCCGCTTCTCCAAGCCCGAGAAGCTGCTGCGGCCGGATTCCCTGCAGGTGGTGGCGCAGTACATACAGTACCTGCAGTCCCCTACGGCGGCGTACATGCCGTCGTGGTGGGTGACCAAGGCGATGATGGCCTATTCCGCCCGGCATTGGGGGGACTTCTTCCTTAACTCCGGCGTGCTGTTCGCCGCGGCCGCGCTGCTGTACTGGGGCATATACGCGCTGTCCGGGCGGCTTTACATGCGCGGCTTCAGCGGCGCCCAGTCCTCACCGCGCTTCCGCGGCGAGCGGGTGGAGTCCGCCGAGCAGCGCCTGGCCCAGCGCCTGCCGCGGCTGCGCTCCTTCGCCGTGATGCTCTGGAAGGACCGCCTTGCGCTGGGCCGCGACGCCCGCTACTGGTCGCAGATAATCCTGATAGCCGCGCTGATAGCCGTGTACCTGTTCAGCATACGCCAGCTGCCGCTGGACACGCCGGACCTGAAGAGCCTGATCTCCTTCCTCAACGTCGGGGTGGCCGGCTTCGTTATGGCGGCCATAGGCCTGCGCTTCACCTTCCCGGCCATAAGCCTGGAGGGCAACAGTTACTGGCTGCTGCGTTCGGCGCCGCTGTCCACGGCCGCCGTGATGAGGGAGAAACTGGCCGTCTCGCTGCTGCCATCGGTGGTCATCGGCGTCATACTGATAGCCGTCTCCAACCGGCTGCTGCACGCGGACCTGTTCGTCTCGCTGCTCTCCACCTTCACCATAATCGTCGCCGCCGCGGTGCTCACCATCATGGGCGTGGGCATGGGCGCGCTGTTCCCTGATTTCAACGTCGAGAACATACACCAGCTGGAGTCGTCCTACGGCGGTTTCCTCTATATGGCCTGCTCCATGGGCTACCTGGCGCTCATCGTCGGCGTGGAGGCCTGGCCGGTGCAGATGCATTTCGCCGAGCGGCTGGGCCGCGCCAACCCGTGGGACCCGCGCGCCGTGGCGCTCTGCGCCGCCGTTTTCGTGATCATCAACCTGGCCGCCGCCTGGCTGCCCTGGCGGCTCGGCCTGAGGAACCTTGAACGATATGAAATATAACCGCACCGTGTTCGCAATGCTCTTCGTTACGCTGTTCGCGGGGACCGCCTTCGCGGCCAACCCCTACGCCGGCAAGTTCTACGCCTCAGGCGACGTCAGGAAGGCCGAGTTCGCCCTCACCTTCGACGACGGGCCGGGCTATATCACCGAGGACCTGCTTAAACTGCTGGCGCAGCGCAACGTGAAGGCCACGTTCTTCATGCTGGGCTCGTCGGCGCGCGCCTTCCCGCAGAAGGCCGCCGCCGTGCAGGCCGCCGGCCACCTGGTGTGCAACCACACCGACACGCACAAGAACTGGTACAAGATCGGGAACTCCGGCAACGCCGGTAAGGTGCTTGAAGCCGAGCTCAACAAGGCGCAGGAATCCATACGGAAGGCCACCGGCTACAGCCCCTACATACTGCGCATGCCCAACGGCTATTCCAGGCCCTGGGTCAAGGCTACCGCCGGCCGGCTGGGCTACACCTTGGTGAACTGGACCTACGGCAGCGACTGGACGAAGACGCCCGAGGACAAGATGACCGCCGAGTACCTGAAGGCGCTGGAGCCCGGGGCGATATTCCTTATGCACGACGGCGGGGGGAAGGTGAAGGAGAAGAACCTGCGCATAGTGGCGCGCATACTGGACGAGGCCGCCAAGAAGGGCCTTAAGCCGGTGCGCCTCGACGCGCTGCTGGGCATAACCGTGCCGGCGCAGGGCGGCGCGGGGAAGTAATTTAGTAGAATCTTTAGGCGGTATACGTGCCGAAGTGGCGGAACTGGTAGACGCGCAGGTCTCAAAAACCTGTTCGCCCCTGGCGAGTGAGGGTTCGAGCCCCTCCTTCGGCAAAACCGCTGGGCGGGGAAAACTATGGCCAAGATACGCGTTCTTGTTGTGGACGACAATATAAACTTCCTGCAGCTGGCGCAGCTGGCGCTGGGCACCGAGGATTACGACGTGCACACCGCCACCGACGGCAGGGACGGCTTCGACCAGGCCAAGGCCCTTAAGCCCGACATCATACTGATGGACGTCATGATGCCGCGCGTCTCCGGCGTGGAACTGATGCGCATGCTGCTGGCCGAGGACGACCTGCGCGACATCCCCGTGCTGGTGATGACCGCCAGCCATTTCGACCCTTCCACCGAGCAGGTCTTCAAGCAGGAGCCCAACATAAAGGGCTTCCTGCAGAAGCCCTGCCCTGTCAATATCCTGCGCGACGAGATCGCCCGCGCTGTAAAGAAATAGCACGCGGCCTTAAGGCATAAAAAAAGGCGCCTGTCGGGCGCCTTTTTTATTTCCTCGGGGGCGGATCAGGTGTACGGAATGCTGATGCGGGTGGGCTCGGGCTTGGGCTTCCAGCGGAACTCGGTGGCCTGCAGTTCCAGCGCTATGTGCAGTATCTCCTTTATCACGCAGGTGACGGGGATGGAGAACAGCACGCCCCAGATGCCGCCTATCTCAAGGCCGGCCATCAGCGCCAGCAGTATTATCGCCGGGTTAAGCTCCACGGCCTTCTTCATGATGTAGGGCTGCAGGAACCAGTCGTCGAAGAAGCGTATGCCGGTGAAGAACACCACGATCTTTATGATCGGCACTATGCTGCCGAACTGCAGGTAGGCCACTATCGACGAGACCACCACGCCGACGATAGCGCCCAGGTAGGGTACCAGGCTGGAGATGCCTATGAGTATCGCTATCACGGAGGCGTAGTTCAGGTCCATCACCAGCAGGCCGGTGAAGGCTATCAGGAAGATTATGAACGCCTCGGTCAGGATGCCGCGCAGGTAGTTGCCCAGCGAGCTGTCTATGCGCGACGCTATGTGGTAGATGATCTCGGCGTGGCGCGAAGGCAGGTTGTCCACCAGGTAGTCTATGATGCCGCTGCCGCCCAGCAGCATGAAGAACGTGATGAACGGCACCACGAACAAGAGCGACAGCGCCGGCAGCAGCGACAATATGAACTGCGGCGCCGCCTCCAGCAGGTGGTTCAGCTTGGCCTCCAGGTTCAGCGAAGCCAGCGCCGGGTAGCTGGCCACCATCTTGGCGTTGAGGTTTATCACGAACTTCTGCAGGCGGTCGGCGTAGGCCGGCCAGGACTGCTGCAGCGATTCCAGGTCGAAGGACAGGAAATGGAACAGCAGGTACACCACGGTGAAGAACAGCGCGCCGGCCCCGACGTAAAGACCTATCACCGCGTAGCTGCGCTTTATGCCGCGCACCTCGAAGTATTTAATTATGGGGCTCAGCACGTAGGCCAGCGCCGCCGCCAGTATGAAGGGGAACACCGCCGCCTTCGCCAGCACGATGAAATAGATCACCGCCGCCGCCACGAAGGCGGGGAGTATGAACTGGGAGTAGTTCTTCTTGGGCTGCTGTATTTCTGCGGCCATGTCAGTCCTGCGAAGGCTTCTCCAGCATCGCGCGCAGGCGTGCGGAGAGGATCTTGGCCAGCTGCGCGGCTATTACCACGCCTATCTTCGGGCGGGCGAACAGCAGCGCCTCCATCTTGATCTTGAACAGCATGAAGACCTTGGTGTCCTCGAGCGCGTAGGCGGTGGCGGTGCGGGGCATTTCCTCCAGCAGCGCCATCTCGCCGAAGAACTCGCCGGGGTGAACCTCGGCTATCACGTCGGTCTTCTGGGTCACCGGGTCCAGGCGCGAGAGCGCCACCTTGCCGGAGAATACTATGAACAGCGCGCGGCCTATGTCGCCCTGCGTGAATATCGTCTCGCCCTTGAGGTAGGTGCGCTCCTGCAGGCTCTCCAGCACGTGTATCTGCTGGCGCTTGCCTATGCCTTCGAAGAGCTTGATGTTCTTGAGGAAGCTGAGCTTGGCCAGTATTTCCTCGTCGTAGAGCCTGTTGACGACGTTCAGCGGGTTGTAGAAGCGCATTTATTTCCTCGCGAAGAGCCCGTACATCGTCTGGGCCACCTTGAACCAGCCGGCGCTGACGGCGCCGGAAACGGTCTTCACCGCGCCTATGATCGGGTCGAGCGCCGTAAGTTTTCCGTCGGCGTTGAGCGCCAGGTACTCCACGGCCTTCGCCGTGTGGCGCACCTGCTGCAGCGTAAGTATTGCCTGGGCCACCAGCGCCACGAAGGCCAGAGTCACGACTACAGCGCAAACGGTAAGTATGGTTTCCATGTCCCCTCCAGGAACGCTTCGCCGGTCTGCCGGCGCGTCCGTTGTAAGTATATAAAATCTTTGGCCCCCGCGCTAAATGTATAATATCCATATGCGATACCTGCTTTCCCTCGCCCTGCTGCTGCCGTCCGTCTGCCGCGCCGAGACCGTGCGCGTGGTTGCGCCTTACCTGGGTTCCATAACCCACCATTACGAAAGTTCCAGGCTGGACCTGAAGGACACCGGCGCGCTGCGCGGCGTCTACGCCCAGTGGGTGAACACCGAGAAGTTCCAGGCCAACGCCTTCTTCTACTCCGCGCCCGACGTGAACTACAGCCGCGTGGACGGCCTGCACCTGAACGCGGACTATTACCTGCTGCCGTCCAGGAACGGCAAGTACGCCGTGGGCGGCGGCATAGAGAGCCTGCGCGTGGACCTGAAGGCCGACCACAAGATAACGGGGTACGATTACCTGTCGATGAAGAACGACATCCTGTACTATTACGGCCGCGCCGGGCGTTACTTCTATTTCAGGCCCGGCGCTTTTGATGTCTCCGTAATGCCCTACGCCGGCTACGCGCTGGAGGACGTGAGCGGCGACATCTACGCCGATCCGGCCTTCGGTCCTACCCCGCCCAGGGTCAGCATCGACGACAGTTCCTCCTACGCCATCGGCGGCGTGAACCTCAACGCCTCGTACAACCATTTCCTGGAGGCGCAGGCCAAGTGGATGCGCCGCTTCCACGGCGACGGCCCGCTGGACGACTGCTCGCTGATGCTGAACTTCTTCTTCACGCGCCGCTTCGGCGTTTCTTACCGCTTCAAGTACATGGAGGAGACCTCCGGCTCCGTCGTCTACCACATGGGCGGCGTGGCCATAACGTTCTGAGCGGCGGGGGGAAATAAAAAAGCCCGGCTTTGAAGCCGGGCTTTTTTTGCGTCCGGACGGCTCAGGTCTCGTCGTGGAAAGAGTCGTCGCCGGCCACCTCGTAGCGGACGGTGTTGGTGGGCAGCCTCTTGCCGAACGGGCTCGACGCCATGAACACCATGCGGTCACCGTTCTCCAGCGCGCCCTTCTCCTTCAGCACGTCCATTATGCGGCGGGCCACCTCGCTGAAGCGCATGTTCTCCGGGTTCTCTATCAGGTGCGGGTACACGCCCCAGTTCAGCGAGAGCTGGTGGTACAGGGCCTCCAGGTGCGTGAAGGCGTATATCGGCACGCCGGGGCGGAACTTGGAGAGCGCGCGTGCGCCTATGCCGCTGGCGGTCACCACCGCTATCGCGCGGGCGTTCCAGTCGTGCGCGGTGTTCACCACGCCGTAGGCTATGATGTTCGTTATCTCGCCGCGGGCCACGTACTCGTGCGTGATGCGGGCCAGCGTGCGGTAGTCTATGCCGGCCTCGGTGCGGTCCACTATGCGGCCCATCATGTTGACGACGCGGCGCGGGTGCGCGCCCTGCGCGGTCTCGCCGGACAGCATCACCGCGGAGGTCTGCTCGTGCACCGCGTTCGCCACGTCGGTAACCTCGGCGCGCGTCGGGTAGGTGTTCTCGGTCATCGACTCCAGCATCTGCGTGGCCACTATCACCGGCTTGCCGGCCAGGTAGCAGCGGCGCACTATGGTCTTCTGCAGGTTGGGTAAATGCTCTATCGGCAGCTCTATGCCCAGGTCGCCGCGGGCCACCATGATGCCGTCGGAATCCTTTATAATGTCGTCGAGGTTCGCGAGCGCCTGCTTGTCCTCTATCTTGGCTATCAGCTTTATCGGCCAGTCCTTGTCGGCCGCGCGCACCAGCTCGCGCACCTCGGCTATGTCGCCGGCCGTGCGCACGAAGGACAGCGCTATGTACTCGAAGCGGTTCTCTACGGCGAAGCGGATGTCCTTCTTGTCCTTCTCGGACATGAAGGGGATCGGGTAATGCGCGCCGGGTATTGCCAGGTGGGTGCGCGGCTTTATGACGCCGTCGTTCATCACGCGCATGCTCAGCGCGCCGGGCGCGGCGTTGTGTATCTGCGTCACCTCCAGCTCTATCGAGCCGTCCTGCAGCAGCACGCGCGAGCCGGGCTGGCACAGCGTGTTCAGGCGCGGCAGGTTGGTGTAGAAATGGCGCTGCTCCGGCGGAAAAGGCGCCACCGCGTCGGGCGCCAGCTCGGTGCTCTCCACGTATATATCCTCGCCCTTCTTCAGTTCCACCGGCTTGGCGTAGCCGAACATCCGCACCTCGGGGCCCTTGGTGTCCAGCATTATAGCCAGCGGCACGCCCATCGACGAGCGCACGCCGCGCAGTATCTTTATGCGCTCCAGCGCCTCGTCGTAGCCGCAATGGGAGAAATTGATGCGGGCCACGTTCATGCCTTCCTTCACCAGGTCCCTTATGCAGGGCTCGTTGCTGGAGGCCGGGCCTATGGTACAGATGATCTTGGTTCTGCGGTGCATATCCTTCCTTGGTTAGGGGCGGTCGTGGGGGGAATGCGCCGCCTCGAAATCCGCGTCGCCTATCACCGCGTCGCGGTTCTTGTCGAAGGGCCGCCAGAACTTGCCCGGCGCGGTCTCGGCGAGGAAGGCCGCGTATTTGGCCGCGGCTTCCGCCGGGTCGGCCGAGAAATAATTAAGCACCAGGCCGGGTTCGGCCGGACCCTGCGCCGCGCCCAGGTACTGCGCCGCGCTGGACCAGCGGTAATCCTCGGGTTTCGCCGCGAGGCCTTCCTTCACGGCTTCCTTGTGTATGTAGCGCGCCAGGTGGGCGGCGTACAGCTCGGGCTGCAGCAGCTTGTACTTGCAGTGCCCGGCCTGCCAGCCCGGCACCTCCGCGCCGAAGCGCCCCATCACCGATCGCAGGTCCGCTCCCGGCGTCACGAAGTACAGCAGCGCCCGGCCGGGCAGCAGCGCGTAGGCCGGCAGTTTCAGCGAAAGAGCGGCCACGGCCTTTTGCAGGGCGGCCATGTACGCCGCTTTGGCCGCGTCGTCGGCGAGGGCGGAGCCGCTGTCGGTAACCAGGCAATGGGCGTTCTCGAAGAATTTCATGGACATAATTGTAGCACATGGACGGGCAGGAGGACCCGGCGGCTTTTTTTGTATAATTAATATTGTTTTTTATTAAAGGATACCGCAAATGACCACCCAGAACGCTGACTACTCCAAGACCGTCTTCCTGCCCAAAACCTCGTTCTCCATGAAGGGAGACCTGGTTAAGAAAGAGCCCGGCATGCTCGCCGAATGGGAGAAGAACGACATTTACGGCAAGATGCTCGAGAAGCGCCGCTCCGCGAAGCCTTTCGTCCTGCACGACGGGCCGCCCTACGCCAACGGCCCCATACACCTCGGCACCGCGCTCAACAAGATACTGAAGGACATCATAGTGAAATCCCACGCCATCATGGGCTACCATACGCCCTACGTGCCGGGCTGGGACTGCCACGGCCTGCCCATCGAGCAGGCGCTGCTGAAAGAAATGAAGATGGGCAAGCGCCACATCGACGACATCCCGGCCTTCCGCCAGAAGGCCCGCGATTTCGCCACCCGCTTCCTCGACATACAGCGCCAGGGCTTCAAGCGCCTCGGCGTGTTCGGCGCGTGGGAGCACCCCTACATCACGATGACCAAGGAGTACGAGGGCACCGTGATAAAGGCCTTCCGCGAGCTGCTGGAGAAGGGCCACATACACCGCGACAAGAAGACCATCTACTGGTGCGTCACCTGCGAGACCGCGCTCGCCGACGCCGAGGTGGAGTACCACGACCACACCTCCCCGTCGATCTACGTCCGCTTCCCGCTCGAGACGCTGCCCGAGGGCCTCGACGCCGTGGCTAAGAACCGCGCCTCGATAGTGATCTGGACCACCACGCCGTGGACGCTGCCGTCCAACATGGCCGCGGCCGTCGCCAAGGACGAGGAGTACCGCGTGCTGGAGACCGGCGGGCAGTACCTGATAGTCGCAGACAAGCTGGCCGACGCCTTCCTGGCCGCCACCGGCCTGGAGGCCTCCAAGGGCGCCACGATCCCCGGCGAGAAACTGGTGGGCCTGAAGTACAGCCATTGCCTCGCGCCGCATCTGCCCGAGAGCCGCCGCTTCCCGCGCCAGGTCATCTCCACCGACTTCGTCGACATGAGCACCGGCACCGGCATCGTTCACATAGCCCCCGGCCACGGCGAGGAGGACTTCCACGCCGGCAAGAAGTGGGGCCTCGACATCTTCTGTCCCGTCATGGCCGACGGCCGCTTCAACTCCGACGCCGGCATCTTCGAGGGCATGAAGGTCTTCGAGTCCAACGACAAGGTGGTCGAGACGCTGAAGGCCGACGGCCTGCTGCTGGCCCTGAAGAAGATAGACCACAGCTACCCGCACTGCTGGCGCTGCAAGCAGCCGGTCATCTTCCGCGCCACCGAGCAGTGGTTCCTCAAGGTGGACCTGGACGGCATGCGCGAGAAGCTCATAAAGAAGGCCGACGGCGTGCGCTGGCTGCCGTCGAGCGGCCACGAGCGCATGGTGGGCATGCTCAAGACCCGCCCCGACTGGTGCCTGTCGCGCCAGCGCTACTGGGGCACCCCGATCATAGCCGTGTACTGCAAGGACTGCGGCAAGGTTCACGAGGACCCCGCCTTCCTCAAGCGCATGGAAGAGCGCGTCTTCAAGGAAGGCAGCGATTTCTGGTTCACCGAGCCCGTCGAGAAGCTTATGACGCCCGGCGCCAAATGCTCCTGCGGCGGCACCGCCTTCGCGAAAGAGAAGGACATCATGGACGTCTGGCTGGACTCCGGCGTCAGCTGGTACGCCGTGCTCGAAGGGGGGATGCTCGGCCCCGGGAAGTTCTTCCCGGCCGACGTGTACCTCGAGGGTTCCGACCAGCACCGCGGCTGGTTCCAGACCTCGCTGATCCCGTCGGTGGCGCTGCGCGGCGAGCCGCCTTTCAAGTCGGTGGTGACCCACGGCATGATCCTCGACGAGAAGGGCCACGCCATGCACAAGTCCGCCGGCAACGCCATAGACCCGGACCAGATCATCGGCAAGTACGGCGCCGAGATCCTGCGCCTGTGGGTGGCGCTGTGCGACTATTCCGAGGACGTCAGGATCTCCGAGAAGATCCTCGGCGGCCCGATAGACACCTACCGCAAGATCCGCAACACGCTGCGCTACCTGCTGGGCAACCTCGCCGACTTCAAGCCGGCCGCCCACCGCGTGCCCGACGATAAACTGCTGGAAGTGGACCGCTACATGCGCGCCCGCCTGGCCGTCACCGTCGCCGCCGTGGAAGGGCATTACGCCAACTTCCAGTTCCGCCAGGCCATACGCGCCGTCACGGACTTCTGCATACTGGACCTCAGCGCGTTCTACCTGGACTCGCTCAAGGACAGGCTCTACACCTACGCGCCGGATTCTCCGGAGCGCCGCTCGGCCCAGACCGTGCTGCACGACATCCTGACCTCCGTCGTCAGGATGATGGCCCCGGTGCTGAGCTTCACCGCCGAGGAGGCGTGGAAGACCGCCAAGGCCGAGATCGACCCGTCGCTGGAGGACAGCGTGTTCCTCTCCGACTACCCCAAGTTCCCGGCCGCCTGGTCCGACGAGGCCCTGCTCGCGCGCTGGGAGAAGATCATGTCCGTGCGCGAGGCCGTCACCAAGGCCATAGAGGAGAAGCGCCAGGCCGGCGAGGTGGGCTCTTCGCTGGAGGCCAGGATAACCCTGCGCACCTCCAAGCCCGAGACCGCCGCCTTCCTGAAGTCCGTGACCTGGCCGCAGGTGGCCATAGTCTCCGAGGCCTCCGTCGAAACTGACACCGCCGCGCCCGAACTCGAGGTTAAGGTGGCCAAGGCCGAGGGGGCCAAGTGCCCGCGCTGCTGGCAGTGGCGCCGCGACATAGGCTCCGACCCGAAGCACGCCGACGTCTGCGGCCGCTGCGCCGGCGCCCTGGAGGCCGCCGCCGGCAGATGAAGAAACTGCTGACGCCGGCCGTCATACTGGCCGTCTTCGCGCTGGACCGCGTCTCAAAGGCCGCGGTCCTGGCGCGGCTGTACCAGAAGTCCGAGGCCGTGCTGCCTTTCTTCAGGCTGACCTACGCCGAGAACACCGGCGTGGCCTTCGGCATGTTCCGCGACAGCAACCTGTTCTTCATGGTGTTCAGCGCCGGCCTGGTGGCGGCGCTGCTGCTGCTGCGCCGGCGCATACAGGCGCACGGCCGCCTGGCCTCGGCCGGGCTCGCGCTGGTGCTCGGCGGGGCGCTGGGCAACCTCTACGACCGCATAGCCTACGGCTTCGTCGTGGACTTTTTCGACCTGTCCTTCTTCCCGGCGGTGTTCAACGTCGCCGACAGCGCCATCACCGTCGGCGCTTTCTTCCTTGCGCTGGGCATGAAGGACGACAAAGTCAAGCAGAAGGCGGCCTAGCCGCCCGGGGTGGAAACTATGAAGAAGATCATTCTCCTGTTCCTGGCGGCGGCCGGCCTGGCGGCCTGCAACCGTTCGCCGGAGTTCTATTTCAAGCGCGCCAACAGCCAGGTCTCGTCGGGCAAAGAGGCCGAGGCGCTGGAGAACTACAACAAGGCCATCCTGCTGCAGCGCCGCTTCCCGGAGGCTCTTACCGCCCGCGGCCTGCTGTTCGAACGGCAGGGCGACGTGCAGAAGGCCGGCCTGGACTACCGCAAGGCCATCGAGCAGAACGCCGCCTACCTGCCGGCCTACAACAACCTCGGCGCCATGCTGATGGACGCCGGCAACTACCGCGAGGCCGTCGAGCTCTTCACGAAGGCCCTCGACGTGAACCCCGGCTACCCGTACGGCCTGCTCAACCGCGGCCTGTCCTATTACAAACTGGGCGACTGCGCCCAGGCCTCCGCCGACCTCAGCCTCGCGCTGGACCTCAATCCCAGGTTCGAGCTGGCCTATTACCACAGGGCGCTGTGCGCCAAGAAGGCCGGCAACCTGCCGGCGGCCCTGTCCGACCTGGACCAGGTCCTGCAGCTCAACCCCGCCGCCGTGCTGGCCCGCTTCGAGCGCGGCCAGGCCCTCTACAAGCTGGGCGACTACGCCGGCGCCTCGTCGGAATTCTCGAAGGCGGCCGAGCTGAAGCCTGAGAATCCCGCTTACGCCTACGCGCAGGCGCTGGCCGTCTACAAGTCCGGCGACCTCGAGGCGGCGCTGCCCTTCGCGCGCCGCTCGGCCGAGCTCCGCCCCGATTCCTACCAGGCGCAGGGCCTCATCGGCGACATCTGCGCCGGCCTCGGCCTGAAGGACGACGCCAAGGCCGCCTACAAGGCCGCGGCCGCCATGGCCCCGCAGTACGCCTCTGCCTATATGGCCCGGCTGGCCGCGCTTGACCCGCCGCCCGCCCGACGCAAGAACCGCCGCTGACGGAGATCTCATGTCCGAAGAAAAAGAACTGCCGCCCTGGAGAAAGAAGTTCCTGGCCAGCCGCATGGCCTTCGAGAGCATCCTCTTCGAGAAGGAGCTCTCTACCCAGAAGAAGGAGAACCCGTACGTCGGATTCCTCGTCGTGCTGGGCATCTGGCTGCTGCAGGCCGCGCTGCTGGCGCAGTGGGCCTTCCGCCGCGGTTACTTCTTCACGCAGGCCGACAGCGAATGCTTCGGCGCCGTGCTGCGCTACGCCGCCTATCTCAAGTCTCAGGGCTTCTGGGCGCTGCTCAAACCGGACTTCTCCGGCCTCACGCTGAACCCGCCGCTGTACTACCTGGCCTACGTTCCGGTGCTGGACTTCGTCACCAAGGACCTCAACGCCGCGCTGGTTATAGTGAACTCCTTCTTCATGCTGGTCCTCGCGCTGTCGGTGTATCTCGCCGTGCGGCGCAGCCGTCCCGCCGGGGCCGGCTGGCTGGGCGCCGCCATGGCGCTCTCCTTCCCTTTCGTGCTTGAGACCGCCCGCCGCCCCGCGCCAGAGATGGCGCTGATGGCGTTGGCCGCCGCGATGTACGCCTGCTACATCCGCTCCGACGAGTTCGAACACCCGCGCTGGACCTTCGCCTTCGCGCTGGCCCTGTCGCTTGGCTTCTTCGCTCACCGCTTCTTCTGGATCTTCGCGCTGCCGCTGCTGCCGTTCATCGTCGCCGGCCTGGCCAACCCGCTGTCCCGCGACGAACTGTTCAAGGGCTTCCTGCCCGGCCTCGTCGTGAACGCCCCGTGGTACCTGTTCATAGCCGCGGCCCTGGCCGGCGGCCTGCTGCCGCTGTGGGGCCCGTACCTCGGCTTCTGGCATTACTTCGGCCTCGCCGCCGGCGGGGCCGGCCTGCCGCTGTTCCTTCTTGGCGGCGCCGCGCTGGCCTGGATGTATTTCTCCGTCTTCATGCCTTACGAGAAGAAGGACATAGTGGCCGCGTGGTTCTGGGTGCCGTACCTGCTGCTCGCCTTCCTGGTGCGCGGCAGCCGTCCCGAGCTGCTCTACCCGGCGCTGATCCCGCTGGCCATCGCCGTGCCGGTGATGACGCCACACAAGGCGCGCAGGTACCTGCTGGCCGGCGTGCTGGCGCTCGGCGCGCTTAACCAGAGCGGCCTGCTGCGCCCGGTGGACATTGCCGGCGTGCGCGCGGCCGGCCTGCCGCTGCCTCCGACGCGCGACTACCGCGCCGCCGAACTGGCCGAACTGGTTAAGACCAGCGCCCCGGAGGGGGGCGGCCTGGCCGCCTTCTTCGGCGGGGACGAGGCCCTTAACGCCGGCTCCCTGCGCTACGCGCTGCCCGCCGAAGCCGGCATACGCTTCGTGGATTCCCCGGCCTGCCCTTCCTGCGCTTTCGTGCTGATACACCGTACCCCGCGCTTCGGCCAGGCTCAGTCCGCCGACGAGAAGGCCTTCTCGGCCATACGCAAGGAATCCTGGTTCCAGGCCTCCTTCGACAAGAAGGCCTCGCTGGAGCTCGCCGACACCTCGTCGGCCGAGGTCTACGTGAAGGTCCCTGCCGCCACGCGCTTCCTCGACGAGGGGGAGCACACCGTCTACGCCCTTTCCTTCGGGAACCTGAAAATCCCCGAGGCCACGCTGACGCTGAAAGGTTTCGACGAGTATACCGGCGAGTACGCCTCCGCGCAGCTCTTCGCGCCGTCGGCGGAGATGCTGGGCGGCGACATATACGGCCTCACGCTGGACCTCAAAGGCCTCTCCGCCGCCGGCCCGTCGCTCGCCCCGTTCGTCCCGGCCTCGCTCAAGGGCGTGCGCGTGCGTTCCGCCAAGATCAGCGCCTACGCCGTAGAGAATTTCATCTCCGCCAGGCTGCCCTTCCTGAAGGACGTAAAGGTGGACCTCGAGGACAGGCTCAACGTCACCGCCAAGGCGCGCGGCCGCGACCTCCGCGCCGACTTCGCGCTCTCCGTCGGCAAAGGCGTGCTGGAAGCCCGCCCGGTGTATTTCTCGCTGGGCCCGGTCACCGTGCCCGACTTCATGCTGGGCCTGTTCGTCTTCCGCTACGACTTCTCCGGCAACCCGTACGGCATAACCGTCTCCCGCCTGAAGATAGGCGGGCAGATGATAGAACTGCAATAGCCGATCATGATATCCCGCTCCATGACGATGATCCCGGCCTGCGCCGCCGCGCTGCTCTGCGCGGCCGGCTGCGTGGACCTGCCGCCGTCTGAGCTGCCGCGGTCCTCGGTGTCGCGCGCCGTCGAGAGCCCGTTCAAGGGACTGGACCCCGGCTATAAGACGCAGGAGACCGCGCATTTCCTGGTGAGCGCCTACGGCTCCGAGAGCGCGTCGCGCTACGCCTCGCTCTGCGAGACGAACTATACCCGCATCATGCAGGACCTCGGCCTCTATTCCTTCGCGCCGGCCCGCCCTTACAACGTCGTGATCTACAAGGACTCGGCCGAGTACCATTCCAAGACCGGCCAGCCGGACTGGAGCGGCGGCGCCGCCTACGGCAACGCCCTGCTGCTCTACGAGGGCCAGGGCCTGGAGGCCACGGCCGCGCACGAGATGACGCACCTGGTCTTCAACGAGTTCATGGGCCTCTCCGTCAACGAGCAGCTCCGCTGGATCAACGAGGGCGCGGCCGTCTACGAGGAGACCCGCTCCAACCAGAACTCCGCCGCCTGGTACGCCGCGCGCGTGACGCAGGCCGTGGCGCCCAACCCCATCCCTTTCTCGCAGATGATCAACCTGGCGCCGCAGACCGAGAGCCGCAGGAACGTGGACCGCTGGTACGCCCAAGCCGGCTCCGTGGTGGGCTTTATGATAAGGAAGGGCGGCTCGTTCAGCTTCTACCAGTTCCTCGACAGGCTGCGCGGCGGCGCCTCCGCCGACGAGGCCGTCTCCGCCGTCTACGGCAATGCCTGGAAGAGCCTCTCCGACGTTGAGAAGGCCTGGCAGCTGGAGGTGGGGAGCTGATGTCCGGAGAACTTAAGTTCCGCAAGGCCGTGGTGCCGCTGGAGGGGGTGCACTGCGCCTCCTGCGTGGCCCGGCTGGAGACCGGCCTGGGCGCTCTGCCCGGCATGGCCCGCGCCTCGGTCAACCTCACGTCCCGCACCGCCTTCCTCACCTACGACCCGTCGCTCGTCGGGCCCGACGTGATAACCGGCAAGATAGAGGCGCTGGGCTACAAGGCGCTCGCCTTCTCGGAGAGCGCGGGCGCCGCCGAGAACACCGCGCTCAGGGAACTGGCCCGCGAGAAGTACATGTTCCTGCGCCGCTTCCTGCTGGCGCTGGCCCTCACAGGCTTCCTGCTGCTTGACTACGTGTTCGGTTTCTCGTCGTACACCATGCTGGCCGCGGCCGCCGCGGCCTGGGGCATCGCCGGCTGGCATTTCCACGCCGGGTTCCTGCGCGCGCTGCGCGCCCGCACCGCCGACATGAACTCGCTGGTCTCGCTCAGCACCAGCTCCGCCTTCTTCTACGGCGTCTACCTCACGCTCTTCCCGTCGGAGACCGCGCACTTCCACGCCCAGTGGCACGAAGTGGCGATGCTGATCACCTTCATAAACCTCGGCCGCTGGCTGGAGGCCCGCTCCAAGAGCAAGGCCGGCGAGGCCGTGTCCAAGCTTTTCAAGATGGCGCCCAAGTTCGCCCGCCGCGTACGCGACGGCCGCGAGGAGACCGTGCCCGTGGAGGAGATTCTCCCCGGCGACGTCATAATGCTGCGTCCCGGCGAGCAGGTGCCGGTGGACGGCGAGGTGACCGGCGGCGCGTCCTCGGTGGACGAGAGCCTGCTCACCGGCGAGTCGCTGCCCGCTGAGAAGAGCCCCGGTTCCAAAGTGTACGCCGGCACCATAAACAAGACCGGCGCGGTGCAGTTCCGCGCTTCGGGCGTGGGCGAAGAGACCGTGCTGATGAAGATCATAAAGGCCGTGGAGGAAAGCCAGGCCGAGAAGAGCGCCGTGCAGCACATGGTGGACCGCATCTCGGCGTGGTTCGTGCCGCTGGTGTTCCTGGCCGCGCTGGTCGCCGCCGGCTTCTGGCTGCGCTACGAGGGCCTCGGCATGGCCGTCAACATCTTCGCCGCCGTGCTGGCAGTGGCCTGCCCCTGCGCCATGGGCCTCGCCGTGCCGGTGGCCGTCGCCGTGGGTTTCGGCCGCGCCGCCTCCGCCGGCATACTTATACGCAACGCCGACGTGCTGGAGCGCGCCTCCCGCGTGGACGTGGTGATCTTCGACAAGACCGGCACCATAACCGAGGGCCGGCTGCGCCTCGAGCGCCTGAACCCCGGGGACATGAGCGACCGCGAACTGCTGGCCCTGCTGGCCACGGTGGAGCACAAGTCCGAGCATCCTTTCGCCGAGGCGGTGCGCCGCGCCGCCTCCGACGCCGGCGTGAAACCCGGCGAGGTGTCCGCTTTCGAGGCCGTGCCCGGCAAGGGCGTGAAGGCCCGCGGCGCCGGGGGGGAGATACTGGCCGGCAGCCTCAAGTGGTTCGCCGAGCTTAAACTGCCCGTTCCCGCCGCCGCGCGCGCCGCCGTGGAGGATTCCGCCTCGTCGGCGCTGCTCCTGGCCGTGGACGGCAAGTACGCCGGCTGCGCCTTCTTCGCCGACGCGCCGCGCCCCGAGGCCGCCGCGCTGGTGTCCGAACTTTCCTCGCTGGGCGTGGAATCCATCATGGCCTCCGGCGACCGCCAGAGCGTGGTGGCCGCCGCGGCCGCCGCCGTCGGCATAAAGACCTTCCACGCCGAGGTGTTCCCCGACGAGAAACGCCGCATCGTGATGCGCTACAAGGCGCTGGGCAAGCGCACCGCCATGGTGGGCGACGGCTTCAACGACGCGCCGGCCCTCTCGGCGGCGGACCTCGGCCTGGCGATGCGCAGCGGCACCGACGTGGCCGCGCAGGCCGGCGACATCACGCTGATGCACAACGACCTGCGCTCGGTGATAACCGCCATCAAGCTTTCCCGCGCCATAAAGCGCGTCATCAACCAGAACCTCGCCTGGGCTTTCGTGTATAATATCGTCCTCATCCCGCTGGCCGCGGGCGCGTTCTACCCGAAGTGGGGCGTGGTGATCCCGCCCTATTTCGCCGGCGGCGCCATGGCGCTCAGCTCGGTTTCCGTCGTAATGAACTCGCTGCGCCTGAAGCGCGCGAAGATATAGGCAACACAAAGGAGCTGCAAATGAAAGAGACCACGACTTCGTTCGGCTACACGCAGGGCCAGGCCCAGAGCGTAAAGCGCATAAAGCTGCCCGAGATAGAATCCTGGGAGAACCAGTACGAGCGCGACTACACCATCCGCATCGTGCACCCCGAGTTCACGTCGGTGTGCCCCAAGACCGGCCTGCCGGACTTCGGCACCATCACCATAGATTATGTCCCCAACAAGCTCTGCCTCGAGCTCAAATCCCTGAAGTATTATTTCCTGCAGTACCGCAACTGCGGCATCTTCATGGAGAACATCGCCAACCGCGTGATGGACGACGTGGTGCGCGCCTGCAAGCCCAAGAGCTGCACCGTCACCGGCGACTTCACGCCGCGCGGCGGCCTGCGCTCGGTGGTGACGGCGACGTACCCGTTCAAGAGGAAATAAACGTCCTCTTTTTGATATAATATTCTGGTCGCAGTAAAAAAGCCCAGTTGGCGCAGCGGTAGCGCGTTCCCTTGACATGGGAAAGGTCATAGGTTCGATCCCTATACTGGGCACCAGATTTAAACACGACAAAGCCCGTCAGAACCCGCTCCGGGTGACGACGGGCTTTCAACTTAAAGGAAATCATGCCCGAAGAGAATAAAGAAGAACTGCTGCATAAGATGCGTCATTCCCTGGCCCATGTCATGGCCCAGGCCGTGGCCGAGCTCTGGCCCGGCGTGAAGTTCGGCATCGGCCCCGCCATAGATAACGGCTTCTATTACGATTTCGACCTTGAGCATCATTTTACCCCCGAGGACCTTCCGCTCATCGAGAAGAAGATGAAGCACATCATCGGCGCCGCGCAGAAGTTCGAGCGCGTCGAACTGCCCCGCGCCGAGGCCCTGAAGCATTTCGAGGCCAAGGGCGAAAAATACAAGGTGGAGCTTATCAACGACCTGCCCGAGGGCTCGGTCATCTCCATCTACAAGAACGGCCCGTTCGAGGACCTGTGCAAGGGCCCGCACGTGGAACACACCGGCAAGCTGAAGGCCTTCAAACTCACGCACGTGGCCGGCGCCTACTGGCGCGGCAGCGAGAAGAACTCCATGCTGCAGCGCATCTACGCCGTGGCCTTCGAAACGCCCGCCGAACTGGACGCCTACCTGAAGCAGCAGGAAGAGGCCGCCAAGCGCGACCACCGCAAGCTCGGCCGCCAGCTGGACCTTTTCAGCATCAACGAGACCGTCGGTCCGGGCCTGGTTCTGTGGCACCCCAACGGCGCGCGCATCCGCCACGAGATGGAGACTTTCTGGAAAGAGGAACATTTCAAGGGGGGCTACGACCTGGTGAACACGCCGCACATAGGCCGCGCCCAGCTGTGGGAGACGTCGGGCCACCTCGGCTTCTACAAGGATTCCATGTACGCGCCCATGGACATCGACGGCATAGAGTACTACGCCAAGCCGATGAACTGCCCGTTCCACATAGAGATCTACAAGGCCAATTCGCACAGCTACCGCGACCTGCCGCTGCGGTGGGCCGAGCTCGGCACGGTGTACCGCTTCGAGAAGGCCGGCGTGCTGCACGGCCTGATGCGCGTGCGCGGCTTCACCCAGGACGACGCCCACCTGATCTGCACCCAGGAGCAGATGGAGTCCGAGGTCATGGAGGTGCTGCGCTTCAGCATGAATATCCTGCGCACCTTCGGCCTGAAAGATATTAAAGCCTACCTCGCCACCCGCCCCGAGGGCGCAGTGGGCGAGCCGGCCCTCTGGGAAGCCGCCCAGAAGAGCCTGCGCGCGGCCGCCGAGAAGGAAGGCGTGCCGGTAACCCTCGACGAGGGCGGCGGCGCCTTCTACGGCCCCAAGATCGACCTAAAGGTGAAGGACTCCATCGGCCGCGAGTGGCAGATGAGCACCATCCAGTTCGACTTCAACGAGCCGGAGCGCTTCGGCATAGAGTACACCGGCGCCGACGGACAGAAACACCGCCCGTACATGATACACCGCGCCCTGATGGGCTCGCTCGAGCGCTTCTTCGGCGTGCTGATAGAGCA
>ERZ1645187.1280-NODE-1280-length-23271-cov-5.577920_pt1 | contig 23271 bp, 24 predicted proteins | sample MGYA00575352_ERZ1645187 | MGnify/ENA primary metagenome ERZ1645187 (study PRJEB40837, sample SAMN11349314) | freshwater sediment metagenome | isolation source: river sediment | host: Sediment | place: India: Wazaribad , New Delhi | collected 2017-02-21 ... | reverse complement strand
ACTGAGCTTCATGGGTGGATTCCTGACATTCCCGATGGCGCTCATCAGCATCGTGATGACGGTTGCAATCGCCTTGACCGGTATGGCGGACATCACCATGATGTGGTATTTCTTTGGCGCAATTGCGATTCTCATGGGCGCAGGCCGCACGTTTGGCCTCGACTATTATGCAATCCCGTGGCTCAAGAGACGCTGGATCAAGACCAAGTTTGCCGGCAAGAGCTATCTGTACTACGACCACACGGACGATGAATAAGAGTGATCGGACACAGATCCAATATCCCTCATTGGCGGGGATATTGGATCGTGTTGTCCATAAAAAAACATGAAGAAAAAAGAATTCGTGATCTTGGCGATTCTCGTAGCCGTGTTAGCCGCCGTAATGATCATCTTGAATGTGATCGGCAGCCACGGCTCGCGAAGGCTTGTGATCACCGTTGACGGGAAAGAGTATCAAAACTTTGTCCTGACGGATCAAACCAACAAACAATTTACGATTGAAACGCCGTATGGATACAACGAAGTTGTGATTACCAACGGGGTTGTAGATGTGGTAGACGCGGATTGCGAAAACCATGTTTGCGTGGACACGAAACCCGCAAGCAAAGTGTTTGACAAAATTGTCTGTCTGCCGCACAAACTCGTGATTGAGATCGTCGGCGACGGCGGCGAAACGGACTAGCCGATGAAGAGAAAAAGCACCCGATATATCACGTTTATGGCGATGATGATCACGCTTGCGTTGATTCTGAGCTATTTTGAAACGTTGATTCCGGCGATTCCGATTCCCGGCGCAAAAATTGGTCTGCCAAACCTCGTAACATTGCTGGTTCTCGTTACGCTTGGCTTTTTTGATGCGCTAGTCATATTGCTGATTCGGACAACGATCATATCGATTTTGTTTACGTCCGTGGTGTCGCTGGCATATTCTCTTGCCGGCGGCATTTTAAGCCTAGTTGCGATGTACTTGATCATCCGCTTTTTCAAGGATAAAGTATCGATTGTGGCGACGAGCGTGATTGGCGCAACGATGCACAGCGTGGGTCAAATGATTTGCGCAATGCTGATCGTTGAGTCGTTGAGCATTGCGACGCTTTTACCGATTCTGATCCTGATTTCGATTGTCACGGGGTTGATGATTGGCTATAGCGCGAAGTTTACGCTGAAACATTTTAACCTGCTGTTGAGTAAAGGAACGACATGAGCAATTATTGGATAGAATATCCATTCTTACAATCGGAGCTGGAGTTGGTCAAGCAATTTATGATCGATTCTATTTCCGATGCGATCCCATTGGTCAAAGAACCCCTGATGGAGGTTATTCAATCCGGCGGAAAGATGCTAAGGCCCGCGATGGTGATTCTTGGCGCTAAGCTTGGGCGATACAAAAGCGAACGGATCATCCCGATTGCGGCATGTGTGGAGCTGCTGCACACGGCAACGCTGATTCACGACGACATCATCGACGAGAGCAAGCTGCGCCGCGGGATTGAAACCACACAAAGCAAATATTCCAAAGAAGTTGCGGTTCTGGTAGGAGACTATGTGTTCGCAAAAACGTTTGATCTGCTCGCCGGGGACTATCCGGCGGAGATGCTCAAGCATCTTTCACGCAGCATCATGCAGATTTGCGAGGGCGAGTTGTCCCAGTATGCGCATCGCTACAGCGACACGATCAGTTTGGATCAATATGTGGAAATCATTGCGGGAAAGACGGCGGCTTTGTTTTCCATGAGCCTCTTTGCGGGCGCATATGAAGCAAAAGCGAACCAGCAAACCCAGCAATTTTTGGTTCAGGCGGGCTATTGCATCGGCATGATGTTCCAAATCGTGGACGACTGTCTCGATTATCTTGGCACCGCGCAGACGATTGGGAAAAACGTTGCAAACGACATCAAGCAAGGCGACATGACCCTGCCGCTGCTTTTCGCGCTCGAGAACGATGCTTCCGGCAAGCTGCGCCAGCTCGTGTTTCAGAGCAGCCTGACGCAGGCGGACGTTGCCGAAGTGGGCGCTCTGGTCAAGGAAAACAACGGCGTAACCTTGGCGCTGGAGAAAGCGCAAGAATACGGACAGGATGCCCTCAAGGCGATTGGAAAACTCAAGAAATCGGAAAGCCGAAAGATACTGGAAAAGATTGTCGCATCCATTCTGGAGTCGCCCAAAAAACAAGCGCTCGCATAAGCTGGGCGTATTGGCATGAGAAAATAGATTAGGCACGCTGCAAAAAAATGTACACAACAAACCCCGAACCGCTTGGCTCGGGGTTTTGTGTCGTTGATCGCCGTTTTAGACTATTGAGATCGCGCCTCAGCCAAACAAGCGATGCGCTTATTGTGGTTATTATGGAAGTAGCAGCTCGTTAACGTCGCGTCGCATACTGTTGGGGACGGATTTTGTTGCAAACCCCATGCGGACGAACATTTGAATGGTGCTGCCGTTGGGCGCATATTCAGCATGAATCTGCTGATAGAGCGCGGACATCTCGGGATATTCTTCGAGCGCCTGACTCGGCGGCTGCATCACGATGCCGAGGGTATGCGCCGTCAACACCAGTTTACTATAGAGCATGCCGCTCTTTACCTGCTCGGTTCGGGAATTGTTGTTGCTCAGGATCATGGCATATGCGGGCGTATGTGCAACGGCTTCTTGCGTGCTCTTGACAAACAGGTCGGCTGAGGCAGCCTCGTCGTTCATAGCGGGGAAGAGCGTGACCAAACCCTGCATCACGTGCTTCATAAACCCGCTTGTGCCTTGCCCTTCCACGGAATAGCCGTAGCGATACGCGTTTTTCTCGCGCTCGTTTGCGCGGAAAATCTTTCCGGATTCCTCATTCATGCGGTGCAGACCGGATTCGATCTTTGCGCCTTCGACTGCGATATTGGCAAGCGCGGCACGGTTTGCCTCGTCCTCGAACACCAGCAGTTGCAGATCGGGATCGGTGTTGATCGCTTTGAGCTGCGCAATCTGACTCGCCGTCAAGGGCGAATCCTGGTACGGCGCGCGGTTGGTATCCGGAAGGAACAGCGCGTCATAAAGTCCGCTGGGCACTGCGTCTGTTTTCGTGAGCGTGACTTTCGCAACAGGCATTGCGTTCATGCTCTCGAGCAGATTGTTTTCGTCATATTCCCCGTTCGGGAACAGGACGATGTCCGTTTGATAGCCGAGCTGTTCGCCTGCAACGCTGACATATTCCAGAAATGCGCCTTGCGTCACCATCGTCTGGCGCGCAAAGGGGTCAACTTCCGGCGTGAGCCGCGTGGAATCCGCATAGAGATAGAATACATTCGCATTCGCATCCAACTGAATCTTCCAGGGCTGCATGTTGTGCCCACTCGGAGCCAAGAGGCCATGCGCGGCAAGCTGTACGCGCGGGTCGTCGAATTTTTGTGCGTAGGTTTTTTCCCAGGGTTCGTTATAGGTGGCTTTTGTGAAGGCGCCGCTTGCCAACAGCAGCACCATGACCGCAGTGAGGAGCACCACCAACAGAATGATGATCATGAGGATAACACCTTTTTTCCAATTCTTTTTCTTCATAAAATTTTTACTGAGCCTTACTTTGAATGGACTTCGTCAAGAAATCCAGTCCTTTCATTAATAATTCGGATTGATCCTTGTTGTGATAGTTCTTGATATAGTTGTTCTTTTTCGTCAGCGTATTGAACAAGCCAAGCACAAACGACCAGAGCAGAATTGCGGTTTCGACAACGTCGAGATCGCGCCGAAACTCGCCGGTTTCGATTCCGCCGTTCAATTCATTTACAAAACTGCGAAAGATCTCTTCTCCCAGCGCATAGCATTCCGCTCGCGCTTCATCCGTTACGCCGTTGATGAAGTCTTTTTCACCGTTTTCATAGTTCATGATGGCTTGAAAATAGTCGGGATACCGTTCCATGAAATCATAAAACGTGATGCCGATCTGCTTGACGCGAAGCAAGTGCTCCGCTTGGTTGAGCTTGCCCAGCGAATCGTTGATCATTTGGATGAAGATCTTATATCCTCGAACCATGATCTCAAAATACAGTTGTTCCTTGCTGCTGAAGTAAAGATAGACGGTTCGTTTGCTAAACTCCGCTTCTTTGGCGATATCGTCCATCGTCGCAAGGGAATATCCCTTGGCTGCAATGGTTCGCTCCGCCGCGTCGATGATGTCATTCCGGCGCAGTTGTTTTTCCCGCTCTTTGCGCTCCGTGCTTCCCAATGAAAAACCTCCTGATACAATGCATTGCATAAAGTAAACCGACGGTTTACATAACAGCATTATAGTGCAATATTCTGCTTTGTCAAGCACGAATATGAGAAAAAACCATATGTAGTATCTTTTTTAGGTGCAACCATGCGACGATTGCGCAAAAAAAGGAGCGTTTTGTTGCGCAATGCTGAATTCCAGATTTTTTGTGGACAAGTTTTTTTGTTAGGACTATAATAAAAATGCGTTATTCTTACAAAAGAATAGTGCTCACATCAAACCTTCAAGCATAGATAACGGAGAACGCGTGAAAAAAGCAGAAACGCTACAGCGCATGGACAAACAAGACCCCATGCATGCGGGCAAAACGGCTCGCCTGCTGCTGATGTGTGTCCTATTTCTCGCAATCTTTCTCTTTTCGTTTTCCATCGGCCGATACGGCGTACCGCTCAAAGAAGTTGTTCGCATCTTTCTGAGCAAGATATTCCCGCTCCAGCAAACATGGACGGCGGAGATGGAGACCGTAGTGATCAACATCCGTCTGCCGCGAATCATCATGGCCTCGCTGGTCGGCTGTGCGCTCTCGACCGCAGGGGCATCCTATCAGGGCGTGTTTCAAAACCCGATGGCATCGCCGGATATTCTCGGCGCGTCCAGCGGGGCGGCGTTTGGCGCGGCTCTGGCAATTCTGCTCGGCGGTTCCGCAAAAATCGTCACAACAGCCGCGTTTCTTTCGAGCATTGTAACCGTAATGGCGGTCTACTTTATCGCGGAACGCGCGCCGGGACAACGCGTGGTGAATCTCATCCTTTCGGGAATCATGGTTGGCTCCCTGTTTACGGCGGGAACGTCCTATATCAAACTCGTAGCCGATCCATCCAACCAGCTACCGGCGATCACATACTGGATGATCGGTAGCCTATCCGGTTCCAAACTCAGCCAGGTTTCGTTTGTGATTGTGCCAATGGCGCTGGGGTTGATTCCTCTGCTTCTGATTCGCTGGCAGATCAACATACTCACGCTAGGAGACGACGAAGCGTGCACGCTCGGCGTCAACACCGGTCACCTACGCATGATTGTCATATTCTGCGCGACGCTGATCACCGCCGCGAGCGTTTCTGTCAGCGGCATGATCGGCTGGGTCGGGTTGGTGATTCCGCATATGTGCCGAAAACTGATTGGAAACGATTATCGCTACTTACTGCCCGCAAGCATGATGATGGGCGCGGTATTTCTGCTTGTCGTGGACAACATCTCTAGAAATCTGCTTGCCGTCGAAATTCCAATTGGCATTCTCACCGCGTTTGTTGGCGCACCGTTTTTTATCTACCTGATTGTGAAGCAGGAGAAGACGTTATGAGTATCTCGATCAACAACTTGAGTTTTGCGTATTCGCTACGCACTGTGCTCAAAGACATTTCATTTTCAGCCGAGAGCGGGCAACTGCTTGCCGTTCTTGGCCCAAACGGCGTTGGCAAGACGACGTTGTTTCGCTGCATCCTTGGCTTACAACCACATTATGAAGGCGAAATCCAAATCGACGGCGTGGACGCGCATACGCTCAACGCACGGGAGCTTGCGCACAAGATTGCGTATATTCCGCAGACGCATGGGATGGCGTTTGGTTACTCGGTGGAGGATATGGTGCTCATGGGCACCACGCACAACGTTTCCTCCATCAGCGTGCCCGGGAAGAAGGAGCACGAAGCGGCAAGCGCGGCGCTGGAGAAACTCCAGATTTCGCATTTGACCTATCAAAACTTCGCAAAGCTCTCCGGCGGAGAACAACAACTTGTGCTGATTGCGCGCGCACTGGCGCAGAACGCAAGGACGTTGCTCATGGATGAACCCACCGCGAGTCTCGACTACGGCAATCAATCGCTGGTGCTGCATCAGGTGCGTGCGCTGGCGGACGAGGGGTATACGATTCTGCTCTCCACGCACAATCCGCAGCATGCGCTCTGGTATGCGGATTGCGCCGTTGCGCTGATGGATGGAACGGTTGCAGCCTTTGGCGCGCCGAAAGAGGTGGTGGACGCGAGGCTGATTGAGCGGCTCTACGGGGTTACCGTTCGAATGGTCGACACCGCGCAAGGCCCATTGATTTCGCCCGTTCAAACAGTCCTGGCGCGATAGAGCAATCACGTAAGCGCAAGAAGAGGAGGCGCGGAGGCAATGTATCGCTGGACGACGGATTCCATCCGCTTTCGCATCGACGCGGCGGAGCAAGTGCGATATGACGACGCAATCGTCGCGCAGATTGTACCACAGCTATCCACAGACGCGCACATTTGTGACGCGGGATGCGGGATTGGGTACACGAGCCTTGCGTTGGCGCGGCATTGCGCGCGCGTGACCGCGATTGACACAAGCAAAGAAGCGCTATCCATCTTGCGAACCAACTGCTTCAAAGACAACATTACAAACATCGATGTAATCGAAGGCGATCTTTTTTCCATGCATCCGGCGCAAGCGTATGACGCCATGCTGTTTTGCTTTTTCGGTCACCTGGAGGAGACGCTCCGCGTGGCAAAAGAACAATGCAGCGGGACGTTATTCATGGTGAAGAAAAACTGGCAGAGGCATCGCTTTACGCCCGGAGAAGTACCGCTGGAACGATTCACGTTTCAGCGGACGTTGCAGGAACTCGACGCGCTGGAAATTCCCTATCGCGCAGAAACGGTATTGCTCGAGATGGGGCAACCGTTTCGCTCCCTGCAAGATGCGGCTTTGTTTTTTGAAACCTATCGGCACGAGGGCGACGACACGGCTCTTTCGCAAGAACGGTTGAAATCTTTGCTGTTGTCCAAAGATTCCAGCGCGTTTCCCTACTTTTTGCCGGCAAAGCAAACGCTGGGTTTTATCAAGGTGGTTGTTTCGGATATACCGTAACAGAGCAGCGGATTACGGGGGTATTCCCGTCTTCAAATACAATATGGAGGAACGTTTATGAAAAAAACATTGGTTTTGTTCTTGACGCTAATGATGTGTGTCTCTCTGTTTGCCTGCGCGGCAAAGCCCGCCGAAGCCGCGGCAACGCCGGCGCCCGTTGCAACCGAAGCGCCCGCCCCAACGGAAGAACCCGCGCCTGCGACGGTGCAGTTCACAGATTCCGTCGGCCGCGTGGTCGAGTTGCCCGCGGACATCACAAAGATTGCAATCTCCGGCCCGCTGGCACAGATTGTTCTCTTTGCGCTCTGCCCGGACAAACTGGTTGGCGTTGCTTCCAAATGGGACGCAACGGCAGAACAATATCTCGCAACCGAGTATTATAATCTACCCGAGCTTGGCCAGCTTTACGGTGGCAAAGGCGAGTTGAATCTCGAAACCCTGCTGGCCAGCGGCGCGCAGGTTGTCATCGACGTCGGCGAACCCAAGGACTCCATCGTGTCGGATTTGGATGCGTTGCAGGAGCAGACCGGCATCCCGTTCGTACACATTACGGCGACCGCATCGACCATGGCGGAGGCTTACACGAAGCTCGGTGAACTGCTGAACATGCCGGAAGAAGCAAAGACGCTATCGGACTATTGCGCAAAGGTATATGCGCGCACGCTTGAGATCGCCAACAGCGCCCAGAAGGTGAACCTGATCTATTGCCTCGGCGACACTGGACTCAACGTGATTGCCAACGGCAGCTATCATGCGGAAATTCTCGATCTACTTGCAAACAACGTTGCGGTTGTGGACGATCTCTCCAGCAAGGGCAGCGGCAACGAGGTAGACATGGAGCAGATTTTGCTTTGGAATCCGGACGTGATCCTCTTTGCGCCGGGTAGTATCTATTCCACCGTTGGGAGCGACCCGGCCTGGCAGCAGGTCAACGCGATCAAGAACGGAACGTACTACGAAGTGCCGATGGGCCCGTACAACTGGATGGGGTTCCCGCCGAGCGTACAGCGGTATCTTGGCATGATGTGGATCGGGCAGTTGCTCTATCCCGATACGGCACAGTATGACCTCTACACCGAAGTTGCTACGTACTTCAAGCTCTTCTATCACAGCGAACTTACGCAGGCGCAGTATGACGCGCTGGTTGCAAACTCCATTGGTGCGCAACAGGCGCTCAAGCCCGCGGCGTAAATATAGAAAACCATGCAGAAGTTCTTTCAAACAATCTGCGACACGCTGATGCGTAGCGAAGACCTCGTGCTCTGCACGATCATCGCGAGTTCGGGGTCTACGCCGCGCGGAAGCGGCGCAAAGATGGCGGTGTTTGCCGACGGTTCCACGATAGGAACCGTTGGCGGCGGCGCCGTGGAGTTCGAGAGCATCAAACTGGCGCAGCAAGCGTTGCAACAAAAGACGACGTTTACACACGGCTTCAACCTTTCCCCGAATCAGACTGCCGATATTGGCATGATCTGCGGCGGGCAGGTGGTCGTGTATTTTCAGTTTTTCAACGGTGGAGACAAATCGGCGATCGAACTCTTCCGCGCAATCACGCATTTGTTCTCGCAGAGAAGAAACACCTGGCTCGTCACGCAAATCTGCGAAGGTTGCGTGCGGCAGATGGGGATTTACTCCCGCGAAGATGGCTTAACGTACATGGCGGAAGGCATCGATGAGAGGGATATTCTCGCGTTTGTTCGCCCGCGCGCGATGCTGAAAAAAGGGGAACCGAGCTACTATGTAGAACCGCTTACGACGGCGGGGTATGTCTACCTCTTCGGCGGCGGACACGTTGCGCAAGAGTTGGTTCCGGTTTTGGCGCATGTCGGTTTTGCGCCGGTGGTCTATGAAGACAGGCCGGATTTTGCGAAGAAGGAGCTCTTTCCCGAAGCCTCGCACACGATTGTCGGTTCGTTTTCAAATATTACGGATCACGTTTCCATCACGCCGGACGACTCCATTGTCATCATGACGCGCGGGCATCAGGCGGATTTTGAGGTGCTTCGGCAGGCGTTGCTGACGCGGGCAAGCTATGTTGGCGTAATCGGCAGTCGAAGCAAGATTGCGTCGACCAACCAACGGTTGCTGGCGGCGGGCATTCCCGAAAACGAGCTAAAGCGGATTCATGCGCCGATCGGATTGCCAATTCTCGCAGAGACACCCGCAGAGATTGCGATCAGTATTGCGGCGGAGCTGATATTACACCGCGCGCAGTAAACGGGAGAGACAGCATGAACCCTAGAAAGCATATCCTGATCTGCGGAGAGGTCGGCGTTGGGAAAAGCACGCTGATACAACGGCTGTTGGCGGAAAATGAGCGTCCGCTGTATGGGTTCATCACAAAAAAGCGGGACCCGGATGAGAATGGGTTTCACCCGATCTACATCCATCCGGCAGCGGCAAACGAGCGAAAATTCGAGCCTGAAAACTGCATTGGCACATGCGACAGGCGCATACACAACATCAATCTCGACGTGTTCAATACGCTCGGCGTAGCGTATCTGAAAGCAACCCCTGACGGGTTGATTTTGATGGACGAGCTTGGATTTATGGAGGCAAAGGCGGAGACGTTTACCCGCGCGGTCCTGCAGGCGCTGGATGGCGAAATTCCCGTGATCGCCGCGGTAAAAGCACGCATGGACATTCCGTTTCTCAACGAAGTACGCGCACATCCCAATTGTAAGCTCTATTGGATCACGCCGGAAAATCGCGACTCGCTCTATGAGACGTTACACGGAGAATTGCAATTCTAAGTCGGTTTCGCGCCTACACAATGAGAGAGTAAACCAACGCTAACCCGCCAAATACGGCGGGTTTTGTGATTATTTGAAATCAAAACATACACAGTTCAAATGTGTAACTACGCGATGTAAAAAAAGTCGCTTTTAATTGCACAAGATTTGAAAAAACATCGTTTGCAATGCATGATTGACTGGCGATCCATGGAAACACTACAATGAGACCTAGAAAGCGATTTTGTGCGGCAGATTACGGATTTTGATTGCCTCGCAAACGAGTATATAGGATTCGAAAACAACGGTGAATCTCCACATTGGCTAGAAATGAGGCTGACAAAAGATGAACGTCGTGATTACCGGGAGTACGCGTGGTATTGGGCTGGCGATGGCGCTTGCGTTTCTGCAAGCCGGGTGTCATGTAACCCTCTCCGGCAGAGGCGAAAGCTTGCGCCCGGAGCTGACGCAAACCTTGCTGCCACATGGAGAAGCGTATCAATATGTGCCTTGCGACGTGCAGAGCAAGAGCGACTTGCAAACGCTCTGGGACGCGGCGGTTGCGCGCTTTGGCGTGGTCGACATCTGGATCAACAACGCCGGGCAGAACGCGCCACACGACTGGATTTACGAAACCGATGAATGCTATGTCCGCGCCGTCGTCGGCACCAACATCACGGGCATGATTCTTGGTTCGCAGGTTGCGGCGGCGGGGATGATCCGGCAAGGGCATGGCGCGATTTATAGCATGGAAGGCCTTGGTTCCAACGACATGATCCAGAAAAAGACGATTCTGTATGGAACGTCAAAGCGAGCGCTTACGTATTTCATGAAAGGGCTCGCAAAAGAGCTCGCGGGAACGGGCGTGATCGCTGGGCGGCTTTCGCCGGGCATGATGCTGACCGATTTTATCACGAAAACGCCGGACGGCAGCGCAGCCGCGATTGAAACCGACAAGCGATTTCAATCGATATTCAATATTTTGGCAGACAAGCCGGAGACGGTTGCGGCGTTCTTCGTGCCAAGAATGTTGCGCAACACCACGAATGACAAACACATTGTTTGGCTTACGGGCGGCAAGACGGCGTGGCGGTTTCTCACGGCTCCGCTGCGCAAAGGCCGGCTGGTATAAAGAAACGCGTGGCTCGAATCACAAGAGGAGAACCGGATGAATCTATTTCACGTTTGGCATCAGGAGGCGTATCAGGGAACGCGCCGAAAGAGGGGATATTTCGAGGGCTGGTATCTCAAACTCATCGATGCGCCGCGGAAGGCTGTTTTCGCGCTCATACCCGGCGTTTCAATTGGGAAAAGCGAGCAGGATTCCCACTCGTTTATTCAATTGATCAACGCGGTGACGGGGAAGACTGAATATTTTCGCTTTGCGCTGGATGCGTTTTCGGCGGATCGGAAAACGTTTGACGTCCGCATCGGGGGCAACCACTTCTGGGATGGCGGAGCGGAGGTAAATTTTCAGAACGAGACGACGCAACTTTCGGCTAGTCTGCGCTTTGAGCATATCGAAAAATACCCGACGTCGTTGCTGCATCCCGGCATCATGGGACCGTTTTCCTTTATACCCGGGATGGAATGCTATCACGGCATCGTAAACATTCGCCATACGATCGTCGGATCGATGACGTATCAAGCGAGCGTGATCGATATGACCGGAGGAGAAGGGTACATCGAAAAGGATTGGGGCAGATCGTTTCCGCAGTCTTGGATTTGGATGCAGGCAAACCACTTTTCCGCGCAGAACGCTTCTTTTTTGTTCTCGATCGCGCGGATACCGTGGCTTGGTACGGCATTCACCGGGCTGATTTGCTTCTTGCGAACGGACGCGGGATTCTTTCGCTTTGCGACATACAACGGCGGCAAAGTGTGCGCGCTGACGGTTGACGGGGATCGAATCACGGCCACGCTAAAAAACGCGACGCACACGCTCGATTTTACGGCAACGTATGCGCGCGGCGGCATCCTCAAAGCGCCAAAGAACGGCATGATGCTGCGCGAGATTGAGGAGAGCATCACAGCCGAGGTTGCCGTAACCCTCATGGATCATCGAGGCAGCATCGTCTTTCAAGATGAGAGCAGCCGTGTGGGCATGGAGATTGCAGGAGAGCTGTCGCAGTTATTGAGCCGTCCGGACTAACATTGTTTTGCCCTGAGAAAGAGAATTCGATTTTCGGGAGAATAGGAGTCATTCATGGAGAGTCAGCATCAGGAAACGCTTGCCACGGAAGAACGATTGATCCTCAACGAGGAAACCATCGCACAGCTTTGGTCGAAAACATACAACACCAACGGGAAGCCGGATTGGTCGCATATCTACCCGTACTATCATGACGAGATCGTGTTTCAAGACACGATTCAGCGCATAGAAGGCAAGCAGGAATTCATCGCGCTGTGCGAGCGGCTGACCAACCGCTGCAAAGAGCTCAAGATGGATCTTGGAACCATCCTCTCAAAAGGCAACGAGTTCATGTTTGAGTGGACGATGACCATGATGTTCGATCAATTTCCGAGCACGCCGATCTACGGCTGCACGAAACTGATTCTACACGACGACGGCAGAATCATCAGCCAACGAGACTTTTACGACCTTTGGGGCGACATCTTCAACGGAATACCGTGGTTCAAAAAACCGTACCGTAAGTTTATGCATAAAAAGTTCGGCTAAGGCATTCGGACACGCAATCAAACGAAAGGAGTTCACATATGGCAGAGTTGGTGGATCAAAAAAAGCCCACCATCGTGGTGAGCAGATGCTTGGGGTTTGATCGATGCCGCTACAATGGCGATGTGCTCAGCAGCCCGTTTGTCGAATCACTCAAGCCGCATGTGAATTATTGTACGGCTTGCCCGGAGGTGGAGATCGGGCTGGGCGTTCCGCGAAATCCTGTGCGCCTGATCCTACAAAACGGGGCAATCGAGCTTTTTCAACCTGCCGAAGGGCGGACGTTTACCGCGCAGATGAACCAGTATGCCATGCAGTTTTTCGATTCCGTCGGACCGATCCACGGGTTGATTCTCAAAGGACGCTCGCCTTCCTGCGGCATCAAGGACGTCAAAGTCTACGCGAGCACGGAGAAATCCTCCAGCTCGCAAAAAGGCGTTGGCATTTTTGCCGCCCATGCGATCGCCCGATATCCCAATCTTCCAATTGAGGAGGAAGGGCGGCTGACCAACTATGCCATCCGCGAACACTTTTTGACCAAACTCTATACCGTGTTTCGCTTTCAGGCGGTGAAACAGTCCTGCTCTATGAAAGAGCTGGTGCAGTTTCATTCCGAATACAAGTTTTTACTGATGGCGTATCACCAAACACAACTGCGCGAACTTGGAAAGATCGTCGCAAATCACGAAAATCTCACGTTGGATCAGGTGCTAGAGCAATACGAAACCCATCTGGGACTTGCGATGCAAAAAGCGCCGAGTAGAAACAATTACATCAACGCGTTTCTGCATATTTTCGGGTATTTTTCGGACACGCTTAGCGAGAAAGAGAAAACGTTTTTGCTGGATCGCATGCAGAAGTATCGTGAGGACAAAGTCCACATCAGCGCGATTCAAAACATCATGCGCGCCTATGCGATTCAGCGCGATCTCGATTACTTGCTGAATCAAGCCATCTGGTCGCCGTATCCGGAAGCGCTATTGGATATCAGCGACTCGGGACATTGAATTCGTCGGCTGAATTCGGTTTCTCGTCAGAGAGAAAGACCCGACTCCCGTAAAAAATCGTTTGTTTTATTCAGAAGGGCTGCTGCCGCCGCCAAATCCTGCGCGGGCGGTGTCAGCTCTTCTTGCGTTGTCAGGTGAAAGAAGACATCGCTGGTTTGCGCCAACTCCGGCGCGGTACCCAGATAATACAACGCTTCTGCCGAAACATCCGCGGAGTCGGAGAGGCGGTCGATTACGGTTTTCTTGTACCATTTGTAAAAACGGCTGTTGTCCCTGCCGGTCTGCGTGCGCACCATGCCGGGATGCATCGCGTTGATGGTCACATGACACGGCGCAAGCTCATTCGAGAGAATGTGCATGAACTGGAGCTGCGCCAGCTTGCCCGCGCCATAGGCTTGAATGCCGGTATAACGCCGCCGCTTCCACTGGAGATCATCCAAATCCAATCCCCACGCCGCAAAGCGATACGCTTCCGAACTCACCAAGAGGATTCGTCCCGTTTGATCCTTTTGATATTTCGGCAGCAGCATTTTTGTGATGATCAACGGGCAAAGATAATGCACCGCAAAGTTCTCTTCCAGCCCGAACTGGTTTTCCTTCCGGGTTTGCAGATGTACGCCCGCGTTGTGAATTAGCACATCGATGGGTTGCTCTAACGAGAGCAGATGCTGCGCGGCCTTCTGAATTTCGGATAGATACGCAAGATCGGCGATGAAATACTCGATCTGCGTGCCAAACTCGGCCGCAATCTCGCTGCGAACCGTCTCGGATTTTTCCGGATTTCGATTGATCATGAGGATATGCGCACCCATGGAGGCATACTTTCGCGCGGTATGGTAGCCGATTCCCGAAGTGGCGCCCGTGATGACCACGAGCTTATCACGAAATGGCACCGGATTGGTCAGGGGTTTGCGCTTCATGTTTTGGAACATCGCGTTGACATTGGACCATTTGTATTCCGGCCAATATTTTTTTCGGTTCGCGTTCATAGGCTGGCTCCTTTGCGTGTTGATGGAAGGAACGGGGTGTACGGGCGGTTCGCTTTGGCAAACCCGTATATCATCGGTGATCTCTCGTGATCTATATTGTAATATCGCGCGATCTGTGGTTCAATAACTGCATGAAAAAGGGTATTGCGACAAAAGTCATTCTGTTTCTCTTGCTTGTCATCATGGCGGCGATGATTTTATGCGCGATTTTCTTCAAAGATGCATTCATCGCGTTTATGCAGCAGCCGTTGATTCAAAACCATGCCCGCATGATGCACATCGCGGCGGCGACAATCTTCTTTGCCAACGCGGTGGTCGGCATGATTTGGGAGCGCAGAAGTCTTGCAACGGGAAACAAGCAGGTCGTTCTTTTCACCTATGATACGGTGACGCGGTTGGATGCGTTGCTTTCCTCGCCGTTGATTCTGCTAACCCTAGTCGGAGGACTGTCGATGAGTTTTCGGCTTGGAGAGCTGATGCAGATCGGTTGGCTCTCCGTGAGTTTTGTGCTGTTTTTGCTCTCCGGGCTTGTGTGGGCGCTCACCGATATCCCGACGCAATACAAGGTCAAGCGGCTGATTGCCGGAATCCAGCCGGAGGATCAAACGCTTCCCGCGGAACTGGTGCGGATTATGAAGCTGCGTTGGTGGGTCGGGATTGCCGGCGTGTTGCCGCTTGCGGTAGCCTTTGCGCTAATGGTATACAAGCCGGATTTGATTCCCGTTGCAGATTGGTTCCGCCCATAATTGCAGCCGCAGAGTTAAAAATCTTGGAAGGTTTGGTTGGCAAAGCACAGCAGCTCGCCGCTTTCGTGCAAGCCCAGATACAGCTCCAGGAAGCGTTTTGCGATTTCCTCAATCGAAAATTGATCCAATACAGTGCGCTTGCCCGCGTGCTGTATTTTTTTATAGTCTGCGCGTTGCCGTTGCGCGTGATAGAGCACGCGCTCTAGATCGTTTCTCAGCGCGGAAGCGTTTGCGGTATCGACCAGAAATCCGTTAACGCCATCGTCGAGATACGTTCTTGCGCCGCCTTTGACCGGAACAAAGGCAAGGAATCCTTCCGACATTGCCTCCAAGATGGAGATGCCGAACTCTTCTTTCACGCTTGAGCAGACATACAAATTTGGAAAAGAGTCCGCTTCGTGCTCCATCAACTTGCGCTCGATGCGCCGGATGTCTTCGTTGGGCAGGGCTTCGACATGCGCAAATCGTCCGAGCAGATGCGGATTTACCGCAAGAAATTTGTCAAATGATGCTGTGATTGCTTGCTCTTGCGCGTCTTTGCTCTCGCGATTGCCGCCGATCAGAATCAGATTGAAATCCTGCCACAGTCGGGATTCTCCCCAAGCCCGCAATAAGTGATGCTGCCCTTTTTGCCAATTCAGGCGGCCGACATTTAAGATGACCGGCCGGGATTGCTCCTCTTTTTGGATGCGATAACAAAGCGAATGCTCGCCGAGAAACCGCCAGACATTGAAGTTTTGCGTGTCGATCTGCGTATCGATTCCCTCGCCGATCATCCGAATCTGCGACGCATCCTGTGTTGGTTTTAGCTGCGGGAAATACAACTCCAGCTCCTGCTTGACGGAATCCCCGCCGATGCCAACGATGCCGTCGGTCAGCGCGAGCAATTCATCGCCGATGGTGATTTTGTTGAGCTTCTCCAGCGTTTCTTCCACCTTGAAGCAAAGGATATCGCCTTCGGCATCCACCATGTTGCGATGCGGGTCAGGCGTCAGGGTAAAGACGAGCTTTGCGTGCAACTCCTTGGCGAGTAAGGCCATGGCTTTTGAGGCGTTATCCAGATAGCGAACATGGAATAGATCGGGCTCGATTTGCTGTGTTTGCAAGAAACGCTGAACAGCCCGCTTGATCGACAGCTCCCGCTTCACAAAGGCATGCGGATCATCCGCGTTTAGGTAGACCGGCAGGCGAACAAGCCAATGATCCGCCTCGTATTGTTGCAAGAAGGGCTTTTGATCGCTCCAGTCTTGATTCAAGGTCAGCGTGAAGACCTGCGCAATCTGCTGTTGCTTGGAAAGTTGGTTACCAAGCGTCTTGAGCAGTGTGCCTAGCCCGCCGCTCTTGCCTTTGCCGCTGTCCTCCGGGTCGCCGTAAAACATGGGTTGTAGCACGACGATACCGCATTCCTCCAGCGACATTTTTTCGCGATGCCTGTCTTGATTGGCAAGATACAGCTTGCGTTGCGGGCAGGACGCCAGTTTCTGCTGAATCGTTTGTTGTAGATCGGATGGAATTGGCGCGTTGGATAAAAGGATGTCAATCAGTTGAAACTGGATGTTTTCTGGTAGGTCTTCCGATAAATAATCTAGCAATAGCACTGCTAGATTGTCGATTGAAAAATGCAGCACATACTCCAACAACGTGGAAAGCACATCGTAATCCTGCCGATGCGCCGCGATTGCCGCACGCAGGGTTTCTTCGCTGAGCAAGGGAAGATCGCATTCGATACAGAGATCGAGCAGGTGCAGATAGCGGAGCGTTGCGTTGTCCGGCACAGCAAGCATCGCGCGCATAGTATCTAGTACGCCACTCGTGATTTGACCTTTGTGCTGAATAATCAGTGCGACGATGGAGCGATCTAGATAGACATTCTCGCCCAGATCGGATAATAATCGGAAAAAATCTGCTTCTTTGAGCGAGTTTTGTTGAGAAAGCGTACGAAGGGATGCAAGTTTGCTTCTGAGCTGATTTCGAGCGACGTCGTCCGCATCGCTCACATAGCAACGATGCGCAAGGTAATACTCCGCGAACGATTCCGCGGGATCGCTTTGCAAATATCGCCTTCGCATTTCGGTAAACGCATTCATCCGTCGTCACCTCGCAATCCGCTCAAAACGATTGATCAAATAAGCCAAATGAACAACCAATCGGCTTACCACCATATTATGTGATTCAGTAGATTAAGGCAATGGGATCATTTTTGCTATTGAATTCTATTTTTGAAAAAGATGGTTTGCGTCGATAGAGCAAGAGAAAAGAAAAACAGCCCGTTACAAACAGGCTGCTTGCGATTGAAAACCCAATATTGTGTAAAACAAGCGCGAATGAAAGCACTCAGCGGCTATCACTGTTCTTCCGACAAGCGCATCATGCGATATCCGATGCCGACATGGGTTTGAATGAGCTTTTGCCCAAGCGGAGGTTCCACTTTTTTGCGCAGCGTCGCCATATAGACGCGCAGAGAAGGGGTATCGTTCGGCAACGTGTTTTGCCAAACTTCCTTGAGAATCAGATTGTGCGTGAGCACCTTGCCGACATTGTGCGCGAGCAGACAGAGAAGCTTATACTCGATTGGCGAAAGATGGATCTCTTCTTTGCCAACAAACACGCACCCGGCTGCAAAATCGATTTGGAGCGCGCCGTTTTCAAAGACGGACTCGTTTAGCGAATTGTGCTCCTGCATAAACTGCACGCGCCGAAGCGCCACGCGGATGCGCGCCAGCAGTTCATCCACCGAAAACGGCTTGGTCAGGTAGTCGTCCGCACCGGCGTCGAGCGCTTCGATCTTGTCGCTATCATCGCTGCGCGAACTGACCACGATAATCGGCATTTGCGACCAGGCGCGCGTCTTTTTGATGATTTCCACGCCGTCAAGATCCGGCAATCCCAGATCGAGAATCATGATATCCGGCTTTTGCGAAAGCGAGGCGATCACCGCCGCGCCGCCCGTCTCCACCGCGATTTGGCGGTATTGCTGCGACTCCAGCGTAAGCGAAATCAGATTGCGGATGGGCTTGTCGTCCTCAACGATTAAGATAAGCGGTTTATTCATCTAGATGCACCTCCGCTTTTTGAAGCGTAAATGTAAACACCGATCCATGCGGAATATTGTCCGAAACGCTGATTTCTCCGCCGTGTGCACTGATGATCGCGCGGCAGAGCGCTAGCCCCAGTCCAAGCCCGCGCCGCGTGTCTCCGCGCGCGCCTGCGCTGGTGAAAAACATGTCGAATACATGCTGCTTGTTCTCGTCGGAGATGCCGGACCCGTCGTCCGAAACGGTAAAGCGCACGCGTTCGCCATCCATCCGTACATCTAGGACGATATGCGTTTTCTCCGGCGTATATTTGATTGCGTTTTCAAGCAAGTTGAGCAGAACTTGCACGATCAAAGGCGCGTCCATGTTCGCCAGCAGCAGATCGTTTTCGATTTCGACCCGGATTTCATGCGTGCCAACGCGGCGTGCGATGCGGGTTAGCGCGCTTTCGATTACGTCCGAAACCAGTTCCGGCTTGAGATTGAGCCGAATCGCGCTATCGTCCATTCGCGTGATGGAGAGCAGATTTTCCACGAGATTGATCAGCCAGATCGAATCCTCATAGATATTCGCATAGAGCTGGTGCTGCTCTTCTTGCGGAACAGCGCCGCGCAGGAGCATATCCGCATTGCCGGAGATGCTGGTCAGAGGGGTTCTTAAATCGTGCGAAATTGCGCGTAGGAGATTCGCGCGGAGCTGCTCTTGCTGCGCCTTGAGCGTGATGGATTGCCTGGCTTCGTCGGCTTGCTGCTTGTCCAGCGCAAGACCGCATTCGCCAAGGATGGCGAGGCAGAGACTCTGTTCAAACGAGTCCAAAGCGCGGACGAGCTCGATTCCGGCAACCGCACGCACAGCGCCGTGTCCGCGTACCGCGAGATATTGGCAACGCGTGCCGGGGAAGACGGTGGTACCTGCGCCGGAACGTTTGTTGTTGGCAAGCGTCCATTCGGCGGCGGCTCTCTCTTCTGGCGTAAAGAGCGAATCGGCTGTGCGATCAACGGTAAACAGCGCGGGCTGGGACAACACGCTGTTCTCAACCGGATAGAGTAGCGCCGCGCCGTCGACGAGTGCGTGCAGTTGCCGCGCGGTTTCCAGAAGGATTTCGTCTGTGCCCTCCGCCTGCTGCAAGTTTCTGCTCGCGGTGAGCAAAACCTCGGTTCGGTAAGCCTTTTCCGCGTTAACCTTGGCCTGCTGACGAGCCTTTGCGGTCAGCGAACTTGTTAAGATGGAAGCGACGAGCATGACGAGAAAAGTCAGCGGATAACCCGGATCGTATGCAAGCAGCGTAAAGCGCGGTTCGGTAAAGAAATAGTTAAACGTTAGCACGCTCAGCAGCGAGGACAAAAGCCCGTAGAGCATCCCGTCCGTCAAAAACGCCGTGAGCAGCACCGCGAGGATGTAGAGCGTCATGATGCTGGCTTCCGTGAAGCCCAGCTTGCGTAACAGGAGCCCAAAGAGTGTTGTTACAACCAGAATGGCAAGCTCGATTCCGAACGACCGCCAAGTGAAGCTTTTCAGTCGTGCGCGCGGCTTTCTGGTTTGAGCCGAGCCATCTTCGGGCAGGAGGAAGAGCTCCGCATACGGCAAAAGTCGGGCGAGCCGTCCGGCGGGGTCCTGCCGTGAGCGTAGAATGCCCTCAACGGCAGCACGACCGAGCACGATCTTGGTCACGCGCGCGGTCTTGGCAAACTCCACAATTTGGAGCGCGATATTCGCGCCATAGGAGGTTGCAATCTGCGCGCCCGCTTTCTCCGCAAGACTCAGATTTTCCTCTAGATGGCGCGCTTGTTTTACGGGCAATGGCGCGCTGGAAGGGGATTCCACATACAGCGCGGTCAGCTTTGCGTCAAACGCGCGCGCGAGAACCGCGCCTGCCTCAATGACGCGCGCGTTGTTGGGAGAAGGCGAAATACAGACGAGCACATGCTCTTCGCGCGGTGGCAATTCCACAGAGCGCAAGCGGGGCACCTCCAGTCGAATCAGCGACAAGATACTAGACATAGCATATCACTTTCGATCAGGAAGCGTATCCATTTTTATTGCGTCATTGCGCGTTCCCGCACGTTTTTTCCAAACGTAGAGCAGCAATCCCACCGCGGGCAATGGCAGCGCGATTGAGAGAATCACGACAAGACGCGAAACAGGCATTTGCACGCGCGTGCCGACGGCAAGCACACTCACGGAATCCGCGTGAATGTCCAAATCCCCGCCATGCTCGGCGCAGGCACGGTGGAATACGCCCTCAATCTGGACGGTATCGCCGCGCACGCCGTATTTGCCGACAAACGAAAGTTGTTCTGCCTGCTGGGCGGTTACCCAGACACCGATGGTGTTGCTGCCGTCGGAAACAGCGAGCCATGCGTGATCTTGGCGCATAAGAATGTCGCCGACGACTTCGCCTTCGAACACGACCGTTTTCTGGTCGTAATCCTTTGCGTGGTCGATCAAATCATTGCTGTTTACCGCATTTCCGTCTGCCAGCGTCGCGGCGGGAAACAGTAGCAGTGCGAGCGTAATTATAAAGAATAAGGCTTTTTTTGGCATACCTGAGCCGCCTTTCGAACCAAATAGGAAATCAGAGCGAATACTGACAAAAACTCCAACCGTGCAAGCCACATGATCGCGATATACACAATCTTGAGAAACGCGGGCATTGCGGCGGTTGTGACCCCGATGGAGAGACCGACGTTCCCGGTTGCGGATGCCGACTCAAACGCCGCCATACTCAGCGGGAATCCCGCAAGAAGACCCGCAATCGTTCCGATTGCAAATGTCGCGACATAGAGTATCACGATTAGCGCCGCGCTTTTCACAACCGTATCGGTGAGCACGATATCACGAATATGGTGATATTTTTGCTCCCGCACGCGAGATTCCGGCAATACCATCCGCCGCACTTCGCTCTTGAGCGCGGTGAAGAGAATACCCGTGCGCATGCCCTTGAATCCGCCCGCGGTAGAACTCGCGCTGCCGCCAAACATCATCGCAAGCGTGAGCGCAAAGAGCGCGATGTCTCCCCATTCATAGTAGAACTGCTTGGCGTAGATCGTCATGAATCCCGTTGTCGTGTGCCCGGAAATCAACTGGTAAAACCCTTTGCGGAACATTGCCATCGCGTCCGGGTAGACATTGTTTTTCATGAGGCCCAGCGTGCAGAGCAGCACCGTGATAATCAGCGTCACCGAGAAGGTTACGGTCTCGATGTTCTTACGGAGCTCTTTCGTGTTGCCGGAGAGCACCGCGTGATGCAGCGCAAAGTTGAAGGAACCGATCACGAAGAACACGACGGTCACCAGCTCAAAAAGCGTGCTGTGGTAATAGAGTATGTTCTGACTCATCGGCGCGAACCCGCCCGTGCTCCACGCGGACATGTAGGTCCAGAGCCCGTGCAGGAACGCGCGGTCAAGCGGAAGCCCGGCAACGAGAGCGGATGCGGTGAGCGCAACCGTTCCAATGCCAAGGTAGATCAGGCTGATCTGCCAGATGCGCCGCGCGGTGCTGATCGCGTTCGGAAGCAACTTTTCATCCTTGGCTTCGCCGACATACATCCGGTATGCGCCGCCTTGCCCTTTGGTAAGAAAGGTCAAGGTGAGCACGACCATGCCTTGTCCGCCGACAAACGTCAGCAGATGCCGCCACATGTTGATGCCGTTGCTGACATGGTCAAGATCCTGAATCAGCGTCAAACCCGTGGTTGTCAATCCGCTCATCACGTCAAAGCAGGTATCCAGATAGCTCAGGTAGTTGCCGGAGAAATAATACGGCAACGCCGAGAGCAGCATGCACAAAAACCATGACCCGGCGGCGACGACCATGCCTTCGCCAAAGCTCAGCTTGGAGTAACGGTCTTTTGCGCCCGCGAGCATCAACCCCGCCGCGACCAGCGCCGCGATGGAGAGAGACGCAATGAACGCAAATACGATTGGCCATTCGCCATAGAGCACCGAAGTCAAGATCGGCAGAATTTGCAGGGCGTTGAGCACCAGAATGATCAGCCCTGTATAGTAACAAATCGGCCTGAGCCGATTGATCGGTCGATCGATCATAAATAGATCACCCCAGTAACGCGGAGACAGCATAACCCGCGATGATCAGCGCGCCGGAAAAACCGATCTCCAGCAATACTCCGCGCGCGGTCTTGATTTTTTCTTTCATACTGCCTCTCCTCGAATATTCGAAATTATGCCCGGCAGATCGCACTCGTTGCCCAAAATAACGACGTTATCGTCAACCGAGAGGATGGTGTCGCCATCCGGAATAATTGCCTCGCCGTCGCGCACAATGCACACGACGATCATGCCCTTTGGCAGCCCGATTTGATTCAGCGACTTGCCGTTATACTCGGAGTCGGAAGCGACCAATGCTTCCCGCACGCGCACATGCGTCGCCTTGCGGGTCAGAAGCTCGTTGATATCCACCCAGTCCAACTCGGAATCGATGCTGCCCGCGATGCGCGCGGTGCTGCTGATGACGCTGTCCACGCCGAGCTGTTCAAACACGCGGATATTCTTCGGGTTTTTCACGCGCGCAATGGTGCGTTTGACGCCGAAATACTCCTTGGCAAGCTGGCAGCTTACGAGGTTGTTTTGATCCTGCCCTGTGACCGCGATGAGCGCCTCCGCGTGATAGATGCCCGCGTCACGCAGGCAGTCGGCATTTGTGCCGTCCCCGTGTGTGACCTCGACATAAGATCCGCCAAATGCGCTGGCCACGCGTTCACAGCGCGCGCGATTGCTATCGATCAGCATGATGTGGTGTTTTTCCGCCATCAGCGTTTTCACAAGATAAAAGCCGACGTTGCCGCCGCCGACGATGATAATTCTCATGATTAGTGTACCTCCGTTTCGCCGAGCAACGAGCCGATTTTTGCAACCGTCAGCATGGTTGGGCATACGGTATTCAGTCCCATTTGACGCAATACGGCGTCCTTGTCCGGATCGTAGATGCGCGTCACCACATGCGGCACATGATAGAGTTGCTTGGCGATCTGCGCGGTCATGATAT
>ERZ1645187.1279-NODE-1279-length-23299-cov-6.145285_pt1 | contig 23299 bp, 13 predicted proteins | sample MGYA00575352_ERZ1645187 | MGnify/ENA primary metagenome ERZ1645187 (study PRJEB40837, sample SAMN11349314) | freshwater sediment metagenome | isolation source: river sediment | host: Sediment | place: India: Wazaribad , New Delhi | collected 2017-02-21 ... | reverse complement strand
TGTTCACCCTGTCATGGGTCAACCCTGACGAGAGCCACAAGGACTGCGGCTTTACCGAATACATGAAATACGGCCCCCTCGCCGCGCTCGACGAGATCGAGGCGATCACAGGGGAAAAATCCTGCCACACCATCGGCTACTGTGTCGGCGGCACGATGCTGTCGATCACGCTTGCGTGGCTGTGGGCCAAGGGACAGGGCAAGCGCGTCGCATCCGCCACGCTGTTCACCACGCAGGTCGATTTCACCTACGCGGGCGACCTGCTCGCCTTCGTCGATGAGGAAAAGATTTCGCAGGTGGAAGCGCAGATGAAGCCGAAGGGCTATCTGCCCGGCGCGAAAATGGCCAATGCCTTCAACATGTTGCGACCGGTTGACCTGATCTGGAGCTATTACGTCAACAACTACCTCAAGGGCAAGGCGCCGTCAGCGTTCGATCTTCTCTACTGGAATTCGGATTCCACCCGCATGCCGGAGGCGAACCACAGCTTCTACCTGCGCAACTGCTACCTTGAGAACAATTTCTCCAAGGGGCAGATGGAAGTCGACGGCGTCAAGCTGTCGCTGAAGAAGGTGAAGACGCCGATCTACAACCTCGCCGCGCGGGAGGATCATATCGCGCCGGCCAAATCGGTGTTCCACGGCTGCCAGTTCTTCGGCGGGCCGGTGCGCTATGTGCTGGCCGGCTCGGGCCATATCGCCGGGGTCGTCAACCCGGCCACCAAGCCGAAATACCAGTACTGGCTGGGCGATGCGCCGAAGGGCGATTATGACGCCTGGGTGGCCAAGGCGACCGAGCACCCCGGCACATGGTGGACCGACTGGATCGCCTGGGTGACCGCCAAGGACAAGAAGGTGCCGGCACGCAAGCCGGGCGGCGGGCGCCGCACGCTGGGCGATGCGCCGGGCACCTATGTCAAGATGAAGGCCTGAGCGCCCGCCCCGGTCCTCACGCCGGTTTTCCCTGTTCATCGGGGCGGGCCGACGCTAACAGGATGCAGCAGCCGGCGCCGGTGCCGGCGGCTTCGTTTTGATTGCCAAGCCAGAGCTTCGCCTTTGCCCCGTGCCCTGATCAACCTGTCGAGCCGCAAGAACCAGCCGCTGGCGGATGGCGATGAGATCACGCTCGATGCGCTGGCGGTGCGCGCCGCCTTCGCGCCGGGGGCCATCGGCCGCACCTTCCGCGCCTATGACAGTGTCGATCTGATCGTCGACGACCGGCGCTCGCTTCTCTCGGTCAAGCCGCAGATCGCGGCGCGGCTGATGGCCCGTGGCGCCTGCCGGATCGTTGATCCCGCCGGGGCGGAACCGATCACCTGGAGCCGGCTGATCCGCACCTGCTGCGGCACAGTGCGCGACATGCTGGGCCTGCCGGCGCTGGCGCGCGCGGTGGACGGGCGGATGGCCGCGCTGGCCGGCCGGCCAAAGGCCACGCGGCTCGGGGCCGGCCCGCCTCTCTTCATCCGGGCGGACCTGTGGTACGGCGTCAAGGCCGGCGGCTCGCTCGGCCACATCGCCGGGGTGCTGAAGGGGCTGGCAGCCACCGGTACACCCGCCGTGCTGGCCACCACCGAGGCGATCCCCACCGTACCGGCCGAGACGCCGGTAATCATGATTGCGCCGAAGCCGCGCCAGCTGTTCAAGGCCGAATGGCAGCAACTGGCCTTCAACCTCGATTTTTCCGATGCGCTGTTTGCCGGCTGGCAAGGCCCGCCGCCGCGCTTTCTCTACCAGAGGCACGGGCTCAACCTGTTCGGCGGGCTGGATCTGGCGCGGCGCTGGGGCGTACCCCTGGTGCTTGAATACAATGGCCCCGAGGTCTGGGTGGCCGACAACTGGGGCCGCCCGCTGGAAGAGCGCGCCCGCGCCGTGACCGCCGAGACGCTGGCTGTGCATGGCGCCGACCTCGTCGTCGCGGTGTCCGAGGTGCTGGCCGAGGCACTGCGCAAGGATGGCGTTGCACCTGAACGGATCGCGGTGATCCCCAACGCGGTCGACCCCGCGATGTTCACGCCGGAACGCGACAGCACCGGACTGCGCGCACGCCATGGGCTGACCGGCAAGACGGTGATCGGCTTCATCGGCACCTTTGGTCCCTGGCATGGCGTTGCCGTGCTGGTGGAGGCGTTTGCGCTGATGCTCGCGCGCCAGCCCGCGCTGCGCGAGACGGCGCGGCTGATGCTGGTGGGTGACGGCAGCGAAATGCACCGGGCGCGCGAGGCGATTGCCGCGCAGGGGATCGAGGAGTGCGTGGTGCTGACTGGCCTCGTGCCGCAGGCCAGTGGGCCGGACCATGTGGCGTGCTTCGATATCGCCACTGCGCCGACGGTGGAAAACGCCGACGGCTCGGCGTTCTTCGGCTCGCCCACCAAGCTGTTCGAATATCTCGCGGCGGGCAAACCCTGCGTCTGCTCGGCGATCGGCCAGGTGGCCGAGATCATCCATGACGGCGAGACCGGCCTGCTGGTACCGCCGGGCGATGTGCCGGCGCTGGCAGAAGCGCTGACGCGCCTGACGACCGATGCGGCGCTGCGTACGCTCCTTGGCGCTGCCGCCCGGCAGGATGCGCTGGCCCACCACACCTACACCGCCCGGGCGGAGGTGTTGACCGCGCGGCTGGCGGAGCTGGGGCTGGCCTGATGCGGCCGGAGCGCACCCTTAGGACCGGCAAGACGCCAAGCGATGCGTCATCCAACCGGGCACGGACAGATAAACACCGCATTTTGCAGTATTCATCCTGACGGCACTACAATTTCACACATGGCTTGGCCGGTGCGACATTCCTATAATCCTTTCAGGTGTGCCGATTCGTCGACGCTCCGCTTCCAACCGGTAGGCGCATGACTGACCCCTCCTCCCCCAAGCCGTTGCCCACGGGCGCGGCACCGGCCCGCGGCCCTGCCCCCGATCAGGGACTGGCCGACGTGTCGGCGCAGGTGGAAAAAGCCCTCCATCCCCTGCTCAAGCGAATGGACCGGCTGGAGCGGCTGGTGCGCGATACTTCGACCGGGGCGAGCCACATCACCGGCTCGCTGGAGGCGCAAGCCCCGCTGTTCCTTCAGGTCAAGGACACCGTCGACCGGGTGGAGGCGACAGCCGATGTCCTGCCCCACATCAAGGATGCGGTGGACCGGGTGGAGCAGGACAACCGGCAGCGCTACGAGGTCTCGCACGAGATCGCCCAGGCGCTGCTGACGCGTGTGACCAAGCTCGAAGTCCTGATCGATCCGCTGATCGCCCACATCAAGGTCGCGCTGCCCGGGCAGACCCCGCCCGGCAAGGCCGGCGCCGAAGCCGGGGCACCGCAGCGTGCAGAGGCCACCCACCTCTTCGGCCCATCGCTGGTCGACCGGCTTGGCAAGCTGGAAAGCGCCGTGGTGCTGATGGCCGAGGGGCGTTATGCCCTTTCGCGGCTTGAAGGCACCGCCATGCTGCTCGGGCCGATCCGCGATGCGGTCGATCGGATCGAGCTGGCCGGCAGCCAGCGCTACGATGCGCTGTTGCAACGGATGGATCGACTGGAAAGCGGATCCGGCCTGATGAGCCGGCTGACTGACGCGATGGCCCGGATCGAACTTGCCTCCGAGCAGCGGCACGAAGCCCATCGCGCGCTGGCGCAGGCGATCGCCGAGCGGCTCGACCGGGCCGAGGCGGCGGAGATGGAGCGGCGGGATCGCGAAGCGCGGCTGAACAACCGGATGCTGGACCTTGCTGCAAAGGCCAACGGCAACGGGGCTCTCCATGCCTCGGCCGACAGTGAACATCCGCTGTTCACACTGTCGACGCAGGACGGGGAAATGCTGCTCGGGCGGCTTGCGCCCTCGCCCGATTATCCGCTGCCCGATGCGCTCGCCTCGTTCCTTGCCGCGATTGCGCAGGCCAAAGGGCGCCTGCAGGATGACAGCAGCACCCAGAACGCGCTGGATGCGGCGCGGGCTTTTGCCGCCGCCGCAGCGGGCCTGCGCAATCGCAGCCGGATCACGGCCGGCACCAAGCTGGTCTGGATCCTGCCCGGCAGCACCGGTGCCGACTGCCCTAACGATGACGAACTGATCCAGTCCTTCGGCATTCTGGCCACCAATATCGCGCTGCACCGCTCGGTCGGTCATCACGGTCTGACCGTGCTGACCGGCGCCCGCCGGATGGAAGCGGCCATGCCTGTGCTGCGCTGGGACCAGCCGACCGACCGGCTGAAGGCAGCGGAGCGGACGCTGGCCAGCCTCCCCGCGCCGATCCGCCGGCGGCTGCGCCCGGCGATCAAACTGGTGGCGCTTGGCCGGGCCGAGACGCGGGACTGGGCCGAAACCCAGATCCGCACGCTGCAAAAGGCGCTGGGCGAGAATGGCGCGCGGGACTGGGGCATCATCTGGCCGAATGCGGCGCTGGCCGATTCCACGCCGTTCCTCCTGTCCCTCAACGCCCTCAGGGAGGCTGCCCTTGCGAGCGGGCTGACCCTCGCTTTCCAATGGGTGGACGGAACCGTGGCGATGGAGCGGACGGAGGACGTGCTGCGCCTGTGCGCAACGGCGGACCTCTCGCTTGACCTGACGCCGCTGGCCTCCGCATCCTCCGGCGCGCTGATGCAGGCCTATGACCGGGTGCTGCCTTATCAGCCGGCACCGTTCGACCTGCGCATCCCCTCCTTCGCCGCCGCCGGGGACGGCTCGACACCCGTCATCTGCATGGCGCGGCGCGAACTGGCGATTGATCCGATGACCGGAGATGCTTTCGATCACTGGACGCGCGGCGTGGCGCAGCGGCTGCACAAGGTATTCGACCGGAGCGCGCGCGCGCAGTTTCTCGGCTGGCTGAAGCGGGGGGGCAACCAGGCGGGCTACTGGGAACGTCATTTCGTCTACAACTGGCGCCCGCCGGCCGAAGCGTTCTGCACGGTGCCGATCCTCGATATCGATGCGAATCATGATGAAATCGATGGGCAGCAGCTGGCCGAGACCCTTGCGAAACTGTCTGACCTCGGGGCGGAGTTGCTCTGCGAGGTCGGGCGGGCCGCCGGGGCGACTAGCTCCGAACGGAACCTGAAAATCCAGATCGACGCGCACGACTATCTGGTCAACCGTGTCGAACCTTCGCCCGATTCACGCGCGTTGCTGGATTGGCTGCCCGCAACGCTGGGCCGCACGCTCGAAATCGGCAGCGGCTACGGCGTTCTTGCCCGCAGTTTCATCAAGCGAACGGATATCTACGTCGGCGTAGATCTCACGCTCGAGCAAGGCGCCGTCATCCGGGATATCGGCGGGCATCCGATGATTGCCGATATCCATCGGCTGCCGTTCGCCGACGGGCAGTTCGATACGATCATCGCCGATAATGTGATCGAACACGCGCTCGAACCGCTGAAGGCCCTTGCGGAACTCCGCCGTCTGCTTTCCGACAAAGGCGTCGCGTACCTGCTGCTGCCGCTGGATTATCTCGGACCGGACTACCGGAACCCGAGCCACCACTGGAAGGCGGATGCGCCGTCGATCCACCATGCCCTCAAACAGAGCGGATTGACCGTTCAGCGCAGCCTGATCGCGTCCCTGAGGTCCTTTGGAACCGACGGCTCGTTCCCCTCCTGCGGGCAGCACACGTCGATGTGGGAAGTCATCCGCGGCGCCTGACGGATTATCGCCCGGCGGGCTGTGCGTCAGGTGATGTCGCCGGTGGTCTTGATCGGCTTGGCAGGAACGCCGGCGACCAGAGTGAATGCCGGCACATCACGCGTGACAACCGAGCCGGCGGCCACCATCGCCCCCTCGCCGATGCTGATCCCCGCCATGATGCACACGTTCCCGCCGATCCAGACATTGTCTCCGATCGTCACTTCGGCAAATTTCTTGCCGGATTGCGAATAGGTCTTTCCCGGCTCCAGCGTATGCTGCGAGGAGACGACCATCGCATTCGGCCCGAAAATCACCGACTTGCCGATGACGACCCCGCCCGAACCATCAATATACACACCGAAGTTCATCGCGCTGCCATCGCCGACCACAATCCCGCTCGATTGGGACACATGATCGACCACCAGACGGCACTGCTCATACAACCGGACCCGGTTGCCCAGCACAATTCCGCGGCACTTATCAGATTTTCCGCCCCATATCGTGACGGACTGGCCAACAATCACATCCGATCCATGACCATTTGTACATTGGGCAAGATCGCTTTCAATCTGATCCTTATTGTCCAGATACACAGCAAGCGGATCACGAAAATTGATATACATCGAAGGACCGCTCTGTTGCTTGTGCTCTGCCTGAATCGACGGGCTATCGGGAAAACAGACCACACTCCGAGCGGCAGCGGCAACCGTTTTCAACGGCAATCTTGAATAAAGGATTTTTTTCCTTTATTATGGATTTCTTTCATAAGAGGTCCGAGATGTCGTCCAGCACCCTGCGTTTGCACCTTCCCTATATCGCCGCCGGCCAGGCCCAGAAGCACGTCACCCACAATCAGGCGCTCGATCTTGTCGATACCCTGATGTTTCTGGCGGTCGAGACCGCCGGCAGCAACACCCCTCCGGGAAGCCCGGGCGAAGGCGCCCGCTTCATCGTCGGCGCCTCCCCCACCGGGGCATGGAGCGGGAATGCCAAGGCTGTCGCGGTGTGGCAGGACGGGGGCTGGACGTTCCTGACGCCGGCCGGAGGCTGGAAGGCATGGAGCATCGCCGCCAGTCAGTTTCAGGTCTTCGACGGCGCAACGTGGCAGGCGCTTGCCACGGGCGCTGGCGGCGGCGACACGCTCGGTGTCCACACCACCGCCGACACCACCAACCGGCTGGCGGTCGCCAGTGCGGCCTCGCTGTTCACCCATGACGGGGCCGGCCATCAACTCAAGATCAACAAGATCAACACCGCGGCGACGGCCAGCCTTCTGTTCCAGACCAACTATTCAGGCCGGGCGGAAATCGGCCTTGCGGGCAGCGACCAGTTGCAGGTCAAGACCTCGCCGGACGGCACGGCATGGACAATCCCCGTCACCATCGGGACCGACGGAAAAGTGGGCATCAACAGCCCCACGACCGGTGGCAGCCTGACCGTTTCCGGCAGCGACACCAGCGGCCTCGTGCCGGATTTGCAGGTCTACCGGCAGAACACCTGGACGCTGATGTTTCTCGACACCTATTCGTCGGATTCCGCCTACCACTCGCCATTTTCCATCATGCGGCGGGCGCGCGGATCGCAAAATACACCGCTGGCCTTGCAGAACGGCGACCAGATCGGCGGGTTCAGCTTCCGCGGCTACGGGCCGAACGGCACCTTCCAGCAAACGGCACTGATCAGCGCGGTCGTCAACGGTGTGCCCTCCGGCAATTCGATCCCGACCGATCTTTCGCTGTGCGCCGGGGCCACCGGCGCCAACGAACGCATGCGGGTGACCTCCGGCGGCGATGTTGGCATCGGCATCTCGGCGCCGAGCACCCGGCTGCATGTCAACGGCCCGGTGCGGGTCGGCTCCTCCACCGTCGCGACGCTGCCCTCGGCCGCGACGCTCGGCGCCGGCACCATCCTTTATGTCAGCAATGCCGCCGGCGGGGCGGAGCTTGCCTATTCCGACGGGACAAACTGGCGCCGCGCGTCGGACCGCACGGTCGTCACCTGATGGCGAGGCCGCGCCTCAGGCGCGGCCGATCCACCGTTCGTGCCAGAAGATGGCATTCATGAGCGTCCACATGTGGAAGCCCCAGTTCATGGTGCCATCGATCTGCGCCTTCAGAAGGCCGCGGGCGTAATCCTTGTCGAGGAAGCCTTCCGCCACGATCGGCGAGCGATCGAACGCATCCAGGCAGGACTTGCCGAAGTTCGCTTCCATGAACCACTTGTCCATCGGCGCGCCGAAGCCCTGCTTGCGGCGATAGAGCAGGTCGTGGTCGACATAGGGCTCTGCCACCTTCTTCAGGATCTTCTTGCCGATGCCGTCCGACAGCTTGTAGGACGGCGGCAGGCGACGGGCGAATTCGATCACCTCATGATCAAGGAACGGCACGCGCGCCTCGATCGAATGGGCCATCGTCATCTTGTCGACGCGCATCAGCAGATGCTCGGGGATGCGCTGCTTCAGCTCCATATACGGGATTTTCTGGAGGATTTCCGGCTCCTGCAACTGGCCGGCAAGCGGGCCGAGATATTCATTGATCACCGCGTGGCTATCGAGCAGGCGCACACCGGGCGGCACCAGTCCTTCGATCGGGCAGTTGATCTCGGCCTGGAACGGGCCGGTATCGGGCGTCAGCTTGTCGCGCAGATCGCCCCACCAGCAAACCGCGCCGCCCCAGAACAGCTCCTGCCCCGAACGGGCGCGGCGGGTGATTTCCTTGTCTTCCTGATTGTCGAACAAGCCCCAGCGGCGGCCCTTGCGCGCCGGCGCGTAAACCTTCTCGTACTTGTCGAGATAGTGCTGGCACCACCAGTAGCCGAGGAAGTTCTCGTCCGCCCCCTCGCCCACCTGCACCACCGTGGTGCCGGACTGGCGCACCAGCCGCGACAGGAAATAGAGCGGGATGCACACGTTGTCGGCAATCGGCTCGTCCTGCAATTCCACCAGCGTGGGCAGGAACTTCAGCGCCTCGTTGGAATCGATGCGCGTCTCGTGGTGGTCGGTGCCGTAGCGCTGGCTCAGCTTCTTCGCGAAATGGAACTCGTTGAATTCCTCATGCGTATCATAGCCGACCGTGAAGGTGGTCACCGGCCGGTCCATCAATTCGCTCATCAGCGCGACGTTGAGGCTTGAATCCACCCCGCCCGACAGCAGCACACCGAACGGCACATCCGACACCATGCGCCGCTTGATCGAGGCGCGCATCTGCCCCAGCAGCGCGTCACAGGCCTCGTCATAGGACAGGTCCTTCTCGGCGATCAGGTCGCGCGCGTTCGGCGCACAATCCCAGTAGCGGCGGGCCTTGGCCTGCCCGTGATGATCGATGGTGGCGACATAGCCGGCCGGCAGCTTGAAGATGCCCTTGAACAGGGTGAGCGGCGCGGGCGCGACAATGAAGGTCAGATAATGCCAGAAAGCGACGCGGTCCATCTCCGGCGAGATCTGCGGATGGGCGAACAGCGCGCGGATCTCGGAGGCGAACAGCCACTCGCCGGTGTTGGTGCGGTGGATGTAGAGCGGCTTCACGCCCGCCCGGTCGCGGATCAGGTGAACAACCGGCTCATCGGTCTTGCGCGCATCGTAGATGACGATGGAAAAATCGCCGTTCATCCGGTCGATGAACGACAGACCCCATTTCTGATAGGCGTTGAGGATCACCTCGGTGTCGGAATGATCGGTCTTCCAGGTGTTGACGCCGAGAGACTGAAGCTCTTGCCGGATTTCGGCATGGTTGTAGATCTCGCCGTTGAACACCAGCGCCACGGTGCCGGCGGCATTGAGCATCGGCTGGCTGGCGGCCTGCGACAGGTCGATGATCGACAGCCGGCGATGGCCCATCGCGCAGCGCTCACGCGGCTCGCGCCAGAGGTCCGCCCCGTCCGGCCCGCGGTGCACCATGCGGTCGCGCATGGTGGCGATGATGTCGTTCGAGGCGACGGGGGCGCCCTGCGGGCGGTAGGCTCCAACCAATCCACACATCGTATCCGGTCTTCCTGTCTGTCGCGTCCACTGCCTTCAGGCGGGGCCTGACGCAAAATTCCTGCCGTTGTGTTAGCTGCGTCGCCCGGATCGAACAAGCCTGATCGGGGTGGCGCAGCCTGTGCCGGCCGGCGGTCTAACCGGTCAGGCCCAGCCGCTCGAGCAACGCTTCCACGCGCCGGTCCCATGTCGCCCGGTCCGCAAACTCGGCCAGAACGGCCTTGCTCTCCGGCTTTGCCAGCGCCTCGGTGATCGCGGCCACAAAATCCCCGGTGCCCTCGGCCAGACGCACCGGCCCGCCGATGCGGCGGATTTCCTGTGTCGGCGAAGAGACGATCGACAGGCCCGAGGCTGCATATTCATAGAGCTTCAGCGGGTTGACCGCATTCACCAGGTCGGCATGCTCGGCCATGTTGAACGGGATGACGCCGACGCGCGCATGCTGGAGATAGCTTGGCAGATCGGCATAGGCGCGCGGGCCAAGCACATGCACATTCGGCAGCTGGCTGCCCACCGTCAGCTTGCCCGGCCCGATCCAGACGAACGAGACGTGCGGCAGGCGCGCGGCCACCTCGGCCATCATCGCCTGATCGATCCACGCGGCGATCGCCCCCATATAGACCACCCGGGGCGGCTTGATCGCCTTGTATTCCTCCGGCAGCGGAGTCGGCGGGGAGAAGTGAGACGGATCGACCCCGTTCTGCACCAGCACGATGTCGCGGGCGTTCCACTCCCTTGCGATCGGCTCCAGCTTGCGGGCGGAAATGGCGACGATATCGCATTCGGACGCCAGCTGGCGCTCCTGCTGGCTGAGCGCGGAGGGCAGCACATTCGTCCCGTCGGGAAAATCGAACAGCCGCAGCACGGTCTTGGCCGGCTTCAGCATATCGCGCAGCGGATAGCAGATCGCTCCGTCGAAGATCATCAGGTCGGGCGATTCAAACCCCGAGGCGGCGAGGCTGGCATGCAGCGGAGGAATGGTGGCATTGGGCCACGAGCGCAGGATGGCCGGCGAGCCCGCGCCGATCTTGCCCGACAGCGGCAGCAGCGTGAACGGCGTCAGCGTGGTCAGGTTCGGCTCCACCTCGACCATGCCGTGATACGCCTCGCGCACCCGGCGGGCCGCCCGCTTGTTGAACGGCATCGCCGAGACATGCGCCAGCGAGGCCGGATCGGTCATCAGAAGCACCTTCCACCCCCGCCGTGCAAGCACACGGGCGATGTGGTGCGAGCCGACGACGACGCCCCGATCGTAGGGGTGCACCGTGGTGATGACCGCGCGGCGGATCATCGCGCGCCACCGAAGGTCAGCGCCATCCACCGGTCAAGCACATGCAGCGCCCAGATCAATCCTGCGTGATTGTGGCTGCCGGCGCGATGCTCGGCCATCATCCGGGCGACGAGCTTCTGATCGAGAATGCCGCTGAGCTGGCCGGTGCGCAGCGAATGTTCCGCCACCGCGCCGAAGGGGCCGCGCAGCCACTGATCCACCGGGGCGCCGAAGCCGCGCTTGGCCGCGCCGAGCAGATCAGCCGGCAGAAGCCCGGCCATAGCCTCGCGCAGCAGGCCTTTCGGGCGCGCCCCTTCCAGTTTCATGCCGGCCGACACGCCCAAGGCAAACTCCACCATGCGACGATCAAGAAACGGGACGCGCGCTTCCACGCCATGCGCCATCGTCATCTTGTCGACTCGCATCAATAACAGTTCGGGCAACCGCTGCAAGAATTCGACCGCGATCATCCGGTCGAGTTGCGGCAGGCCGGCACGCGTCGCGTCGATCGAGGCGAACCACCGCTCGACAAAGCCGCGCGGTTCGCCCCCCGCCGCCGGCGAGGGCGTTGCCCCCTCCACGCTCCAGCGCGGCTGCGGCAGGGCCGGTGTGCCGAGGTCGCCCAGCACCGCATCGCAGACCATCGGCCAGGCCAGGATGGCACCGCCCCAGAACATCTCCTCCCCGCCCGCCGCGCGGTGGAGAAAATCGAGCCGCGTCAGCACTCGCAGGTCACGCGGGGCCAGATGCCGGGCGAGCCGCGAGGCCCCGACGCCGACGGGACCCGTGAGTCGCGCCTTGCGCGCATGGGCGGAAATCGCCCCCAGATACATCCGCCAGTGGTCATAGCCGGCGAAGATTTCGTCCGCCCCCTCGCCGACCAGAATGACCTTGCCATTGCGATTGGCGACATCGCGCGACAGGAACCACAACGGCAGGCACACCCAATCGGCCTGCGGCTCGTCCAGCGCCTCGACCATCCGGTCGATGCCGTCCATCGCCGCCTCGGTCGACAGCCGGTAGATGTGATGGCGCGCGCCGCAGCGCCGGGCGGTGGCCGCCGCGGCCTCTGTCTCGTCGAAGGCTGTATCCTCGCCGAACTGCACCGTATAGGCATCGAGCGGGCCATGCTTCTGCGACGCCAGCGTCAGCAACGCCGTGGAGTCGATCCCGCCCGAGAGCATCACGCCGACAGGCACATCGGCGATCATCTGATCCTCGACCGCCCGCTCGACATGGGCGCGCAGCGCCGCCACGGCCTCGCCGCGGGTGGCGGGCGCCGGCGCGGCGGCAGCCAGCGGATTGTAATGCCGCACCAACCGCGGCCGCTGGTCGGCATCCACCTCCAGCCGATGGCCGGCAGGCAGCTTGAACACCCCTTCGGCCATTGTGTAGGGCGCAGGCACCGCCATGAAGGTGAGATAGGCCGGCACAAGCGCCAGCGCCGGTCGCGAGACCATGTCCGGATGGGCGAGAATGGCGCGCACTTCCGAGGCGAACAGCAGATCTGCGCCGCCGGGACGATCCACCCAGGCAACATACAGCGGCTTGATCCCGAACGGATCGCGGACAAGATGCGTCGCCCGGCGGGCCGCATCATGGAGAGCGAAGCTGTAGATCCCTTCGAGCCGGGCCAGCAACCCGCCGATGCCCCATTGCTCGTAGCCGTGGACGAGCACCTCGGTATCGGAGCCTTCCGTCATGAAGGTGTGCCCGGCCGCGATCAGCTCCTGCCTCAGGCGCCGGTGGTTGTAGATCTCACCGTTGAAAACGATGGTAACCGTGCGGTCCTCGTTGTGCATCGGCTGGCTGGCGCGCGGATCAAGATCGATGATCGCCAACCGGCGATGGCCAAAGGCGGCACGCCCGGCCGGATCGTGCCAATAGCCCGCCCCGTCCGGGCCGCGATGGATGATGGAGGCAACCATGCCCCGGAGACCGGCCACACCAGCCGCGCCAGAATGCAGGGAAACAACGCCCGCGATGCCGCACATCGGCTAGTTCACCTGCAACGCGCCGCGGGCCATGCGCCGGGCGTCAATACAAAGGAGCACAACAGAATTCAGCGTTTTCACTTTCGGAACGGCGGACCGGGGACCGGCATTTTGCAAGGGCTGGCAATGCTTGCTTGGTAGAGGAACCCTGCCACCAAATCAATGAACCCCGGATGGCTAATTCGGAGAGAACCCCGCCGCTTCAAACCGCTCTCTCCTCCGGTCGTCAGCGCCATGCTAGCCCCTTCCCCAGGTGGCTGTCCTCCCGCAAACGGGTGAGGGATGGTCCAATTATCCCGCCGTGCGTTGCCGTTTAGACCTTGACCTGAAACGACCTTTGACCCAAGAAGCGGCGCATCGAGTTCCAACCGGCCCGGCTGTTTCCGGACGGGCATGCGTGTTCCATCGGGTGGGTCCCACCCTGTCACATAACGGCAAGGCACAAGGCTTCGGCCTGTAGCCTCGGCACTGTGATCTGGATCGAAACGAAAATGGCTGTGGTCCCGGGCATATCTCCATCAGGTGCGGGCGTTCAGCAATACTGGCGGCTAGGATCATGAGCTTCAATACGATTTCGGTTATCGGACTTGGGTATGTCGGCTTGCCGACGGCGGCAACCATCGCGGCACGGGGTGTGAACGTGATCGGTGTCGACATCCGCAAGGAAGCGGTGGACCGGATCAACGAAGGGCAGGCGCATTTCTCCGAGCCGGACCTCGACATCATCCTCAATTCCGTCGTCCGCTCCGGCAAGCTGCGCGCCGTCGTCAAGCCGGAGCCGGCAGAGGCGTTCATGATTGCGGTGCCGACGCCGACCGACGCCAACCACAAGCCGGACATGAGCCTTGTGGAATCGGCGCTGACCAACCTCGCCCCGGTGCTCAAGCCGGGCGATCTGGTGATCATCGAATCGACATCGCCGGTGGGCACCACGCGCCGGGCGACCGAACTGATCAAGTCGCTCCGCCCCGACCTGAGCAACCCCTATGACGCCCCGGAAACGTCGGACCTGATGTTCGCCTACTGCCCCGAGCGCATCCTGCCGGGCCAGACGGTGCGCGAGCTGAGCGAGAACGCCCGCATCGTCGGCGGCCTCGACAAGCGCAGCGCCAAGCGGGCGCGCGACCTCTACAGCGTGTTCGCCAAGGGCGAAATCGTGATGGCGACCTCGGAGGAGGCCGAACTCTCCAAGCTGACCGAGAACGCCTATCGCGACGTCAACATTGCCTTTGCAAACGAACTGTCGCTGGTGTGCGAGACCCTCGGCATCAACGTGTGGAACGTCATCCGCATGGCCAACAAGCACCCGCGCGTCAATATTCTCGCGCCCGGGCCGGGTGTCGGCGGGCACTGCATCCCGGTCGATCCTTGGTTCATCCACCATGCCGTGCCGGAGAAAACGCCGCTGATCCGCACCGCGCGCGAAGTCAACATGGCCAAAACCCACCACATCGCCGAGCGGATCGCCGCCCGTGCCGAGCGGTTCAAGCAGCCGGCGATCGCCGTGCTCGGTCTCGCCTACAAGCCGGATGTGGATGACCTGCGCGAGAGCCCGGCAGTGGAAATCGCGGTCGATCTCGCCAAGCTGAAAAATGCCCGCATCCTCGTCGTCGAGCCGAACATCACCAGCCTGCCGCCGGAACTCACCGGGTACGACAACGTCTCGCTGGTCGATCTCGACACCGCGCTGGGCAAGGCCGATGTGGTCGGCATCCTTGTTTCCCACAGCCAGTTCCGCGCCATCGATACGGCGCAGCTGACCGAACGCGCGATCATCGACGCGGTCGGCCTGTTCGTCCCTGCGGCCCGCTGAGGAGGCGAACCGATGCGTCAGATCCTGTTTTCCGGTGGCCAGGCCATTGTCGCGCGCGTGCCGCGCCCCGTCGTCTCGCCCGGCCATGTGCTGGTGCGCGTGCGGTATTCGCTGGTCTCCACCGGCACCGAGACCGCCTCGCTCCGCCCGCTGACCTCCGGCTCGGCCGGCACGACGACCGCCGAGCGCGTCTCGGACCTGACGGCGCGCGCCGGGGTCTACATGTCCAAGGCGGTGCGCGATCCGCGCAAGGCTGCGGTGAAGCTGAAGGAGCTGTTCTCCGCCGCGCTGCGCCAGCGCATGCCGGAGATCAAGGCCGCCCCCTCCGCGCCGCCGATCGAACTTGGCGCGGTGACGTGGGAAGCGACCGGCCCGGGCAAGGTGAGCCGTTCGGGCGGCGCCACGGTTGTCGATACCGATGATTCGGAAGCGTCGTATCAGGCGCGCTCCAACACCCTCACCGTGCCGGAACATCACGCACTTGTGATCCAGATCAAGGGACGGGTGGACAAGGGCGCGGTGGCGCTCGGCCTGCTCAACCATGACCAGTCCGCATGGCTCGGCACCTACCGGTTTGACGAGGGCGAACTCGACGAAACGCTGCATTTCGACCCTGCCGGTTCGCCGCAGGTGACGCTGATGCTCACCAACGCCGGTTCCAAATCGGCCAACAAGGTGACGATCACCGCCAGCACCGCGACGCTGGTGCCGCCGGACGGCACCGGCCTGCCGGTCTCCGAGATGGGGCAGGTCGGCTGGAACGTCGGCTACTCGGTCGCCGGCGAAGTCGTCGCCGTGGGTGACGGCGTGGCCGATTACGCGGTGGGCGATCTCGTCTCCTGCTGCGGGGCGGGCGTCGCCAACCATGCCGATTATGTCGTTGCCCCGCGCAACCTCGTCTGCCGCATTCCGGACGACTGCCCGATGGAACTGGCGGCCACCGCCACCGTCGGCTCGATCGCGCTGCAGGGCGTGCGCCGCGCGCAGCCGCAGCTCGGTGAGGTGGTGGCTGTTGTCGGCCTCGGCCTCATCGGCATGATCACGGTGCAGTTGCTGAAGGCCAGCGGCGCGCGTGTCATCGGCGTCGATCTCGACCCGCACCGCGCCGAACGCGCCATCGGCATCGGCGCCTATGCGACGACGACCGACCCGGCCGAGTTCCTCAAGCTGGTGCGCAACCTCACCGGCGGGCATGGGGCTGACCAGACCATCATCACCGCCGCGTCAAAATCCAACGCGCTGGTCAACATGGCGATGGAAGCCACGCGCCGCCGCGGCAAGGTGGTCATCGTCGGCGATATCGGCCTGAAGGCCGAGCGCGCTGCCTTCTACCAGAAGGAAATCGATCTGCTGATGTCCACGTCCTACGGTCCCGGCCGGTATGACGCGGAATACGAACTGCGCGGCCGTGACTATCCGCTGGCTTATGTACGCTGGACGCTGAACCGCAACATGGGCGCCTATCTGAGCGCGATCGCCGCCAAGTCGATCGACATCCGGGCGCTGATCGACCGGGTGGCGACGGTGGACCAGGCGGGCGAACTCTATCGCGATCTCGTCGATTCCAAGGACACCCCGCCGCTCGCGGTGATCTTCGCCTATCCCGAGGATACCCGGCCGCTGCCGGATCCCGCCGATGCGCCGATCATCCAGCTGCGCGGCCACCGCAAGCCGCAGGACGGGCGCGTGAATTATGCGCTGGTCGGTGCCGGCGGCTTCGGCACTGCGATGCTGGTGCCGCAGATGGACAAGCGGAAGGACCGCTTTTTCCTCAAGGCAGTGGTCAGCCGCGATGCGGTGCGCGGCGGCAACTTTGCCCGGCAGAAGGGCATCGAGCTGCTCGCGTCCGACATCGAGACGGTGCTGGCACGCGAGGATATCGACCTTGTCGTGCTCGCCACCCGGCACAACGAGCATGCCCGGCAGGTGATCCGCGCGCTGGAAGCGGGCAAGCATGTGTTCGTCGAAAAGCCGCTGGCGCTGACGTGGGACGAGCTTGACGCGGTGCGCAAGGCGCATGAGGCCAACGCCGGCAAGAACGCCGTGATGGTGGGCTTCAACCGTCGCTTCTCCCCCGCCGTGCAGGCGCTGGGCAAGGTGCTGAAGAACCGCCCTGCCCCGCTGGTGATGAACTACCGGCTGAACGCCGGCTTCCTGCCGATGAACCACTGGACGCAGGGGCCCGAGGGCGGCGGCCGCAACATCGGCGAGGCGTGCCATATGTATGACACGCTGCGCTTCCTGGCCGGTGCGGGCGTTGTTGATGTCAGCGCCATGGCAATCGACCCTGCGGAGACCGCCTATTTCCGCAATGACAATTTCATCGCCACCATGCGGTATGCCGATGGCTCGGTCGGCAGCCTCGTCTATTCGGCCATGGGGCCGAAGGAAGGCATGCCGAAAGAGCGGATCGAGGTGCTGTGCGACGGCGAGGGCTATCTCCTCGACGACTACAAGACACTCACCCGCTGCTCGGACGGTGCAGTGCTGTGGCAGGGCACGCAGGACAAGGGCCACTACGAGGAACTCTCGCGCTTCGGCGATGCGATTGCCGCCGGCGAGCCGGCCCCGATCCCCTTCGACGAGCTACTCGAAACCTCCGCCGTCGCGCTTCTGGTCGAGGACCAGATTTTCGGCCGCGCTCAGGACTGACGCACGATGACGCACCAGACGCATACGGCGACCGGCTCGCTGATCGTTCTCACCGCCCGGCTGGACCGGATGGGACGGATCGAGGCTTCGGCCTTCGAGGGCTTCACCGAGCGGCACTTCTTCCGGATGCCGCTGCTCTCCTACAGCCCGGCGCCGGCGCTCAGCGCGCTGCTGTCGGATGCCGCCTCCGGCGCGGTGATCGTGCTCGATCACGGCCTTGCCAACCGCGAGCAGCTGGCGATGGCCGGAGAATTCCTCGCCCGCGGCAAGACGATGTTCTTCTTCTGGCCGGATGAAAACGCGGTCGAGGTGATCAACAGCGAGAAGTTCGGTTCGATGAAGCGGCACCGCTATGCCTATGGCATCGCCGTGCGGCTGAAGGCCCTGCTGGAGCGCCGCCGCGCGCGGACGGGCGCCGCTGCATCGATCCCGATGCCGGCGGTGGCAGATGCCGGCGCGGTGCATTCGGTCGTCGAGCACATGGGCAAGGAGGCGGCCAGCCTTGATGCCCATCTCAAGGGCGGCCTCGCCGAATTGCAGCGCGGCATGGGCGCGACGGCGGACCAGTTCGCCGCCCATACCGATGCCGTGGCCAACCAGCTGAAAGCCGCACAGGCGGCGCTGGCAGGCCTCGACAATCACCCCGCAACCAACGCGGTGAATGCCTCGGCGGCGGCGCTTGAAGGCGTGACAGCCACGGTCGGCTCGCTCCGCGCCTTCGGCGAGAGCATCTCGGGCTATCTGTCGAGCGGCATGCCGGTGCTGGAGCGGCTGCGCACCCAATCGGACAGTGCCGCGGCGGATGTGCTGCGCATCGCCGCGCCGGTGGTGCAGGCGACCGCGCCGGTCGATCATTCGACCGGCCCGTATCTCGAAGGGGAAATTCCCTCTGTCCAGGCCTTTCTCCGCTCGATTGCGGAAGATGCGCGGCCCGTGCCGTTCTCTTTCAAGAAGACGCCTGATGACAGGAACAAGCTGCCGGGCACCGGCGTCTATCTCAGGCTCGATTTCTGGGCGCCGCTGATCTCCGGCGGCAGCTACGGCCACACCTGCTATCAGGCGCAGGCGTTGGCGGAGACGACGCAGGATTTTGCCTGTGTGGTGGCCAACCGGTTCGATCTCCTCGATGATCTCAACGTCCGTCAGGTTGTCGTGCCGGGGCGGGACATGACGCAGACCGAGGTCAACATCCTCGGCATGAACCGTCACTACTGCGAGCGGCTCGGCGTAATGTTCGACGCGATGCGTCCAGCCTATATCTTCGAGCGCGCGGTGCTCGGCTCCGGCGTCGGCGCCTGGGCCAGCCGGCGGTTCAACATCCCGTATATCGTCGAGTACAACGGCTCCGAAATCTCGATGAAGCGCAGCTTCGCCGGGGAGGGCTATGCCCATGAGGACCTGCTGCTGCTGGCTGAGGATGCGGCCTTCCGGCAGGCGACGCTGATTTCCGTCGTTTCCGACCATGTGGCCTCGGATGTCGCGCGCCGTGGCATTGACGAGCGGAAGATCCTCGTCAACCCGAACGCGGTCGACCTCAACGCCTACAGCCCGGCGAGTGCCGAGGCGCGCAAGGCGCTGCGGACCGAACTCGGCTTTGCCGACGGGCACCGCGTTGTCGGCTTCATCGGCACCTTCGGCGGCTGGCATGGCATCGACGTGCTCTCCGCTGCGATGCCGGACCTTGCCAAGGCCGATCCGTCGATCCGCTTCCTGCTGATCGGCGACGGCAACCTCAAGGGCCTCGTGAATGATGCGATTGCCCGCCACGGCCTGCAGGACCGGGTGGTCGATGTCGGCCGCGTGGCACAGATGAAGGGCGCGGAACTGCTGAAAGCCTGCGATATCCTCGTCTCGCCCCACTCGCGCAACATGGTGGACAGCCCGTTCTTCGGCTCCCCCACCAAGCTGTTCGAATACATGGCGATGGGCGTCGGCATCGTTGCCTCCGATCTCGAGCAGATCGGCCATGTGATGTCCCCTGCCCTCAGGATGAGCGATTTTGCCGCCGGCGTGCCGAAGGTGACCAACCAGCGGGCTGTGATGTGCAAGCCGGGCGATGTGGAGGATTTCGTCGCCGGCGTGCTGGCGCTGGCGCGCAACCCGGATGTCTCGGATGCGCTGGGCCGCAACGCGCGCGAGGCGGCGGAAAAATACTACACCTGGCGCCAGCATGTGCGGAACCTGTGGCTGACCCTCGGCGGCAAGACGCCGGAGGGCTATGCCGTGGACCGCGCCATCGGAACCGAAGGCTGAGGAGGACGGACCATGGCTCAGCAGCTGCAAACCGGCGATTATTACAAGGACGAGGTGCAGAACCAGTGGGATCGTGATGCCTGCGGCTCGCACTACGTCAAGGACGCCAAGGAAGACACGCTCGACTGGTATCTGGAGGTCGAGCGCTACCGCTACGACGTCTATGGCCCGTGGATGCTCGATCTGCTGGAATTCGACAAGCACCGCGGCAAGAAGCTGCTGGAGGTGGGTGGCGGCCTCGGCACCGACCATTCGCAGTTTGCCCGCAACGGGGTGATCACCACCGATCTCGACCTGTCCTCCGGCCATCTTGCCCATGCCAAGCGCAATTTCGAGCTGCGCGGCCTGCCGGGCGAATTCGTCCATGGCGATGCGGAGAACATGCCGTTCGAGGACGGAACATTCGATGTCGTGTTCTCCAACGGTGTCATCCATCATACGCCGAACACCGCGCGCGTGGTCGACGAGATGTACCGTGTGCTCAAACCCGGCGGACGCGTCATCATCATGGTCTATGCCGAGAACTCGCTGCACTACTGGCGCAACCTGTTCTACACGATCGGGGTTGAGAACGGGAAACTCGGCTCTGTCTCGATGGGCGATATCATGTCCGAGAGCGTCGAGATTTCCGAGCATGGCTCGAAACCGCTGGTGAAGGTCTACACCAAGGAGCGGCTGAACAACATGTTCCATCGCTTCAACGACCGGCAGATCTTCCAGCGCCAGATGGTGCCGGAAGAGCGGCCGCACATGCTGCGCTGGGTGCCGATGTCGGTGATGGAGCGCCTCGCCGGCTGGAACCTGATCATCAAGGCGAACAAGCCGCTCTAACGGGCGGCTTTTCCTCTCTTTTCTCCGTTCAAGGCCGATCATGCCCAGCTTTTTCGACAAGCTCCGCACCTTCACGCTGCTGGCGTTCAAGAAGACCCAGCGGGAGATGCGCAACCGCTTCTTCCTCCCCTCGGAGGTCTTCGCGCAGGAGGCGGCCTCCGTCCACGGCTCGGGCGCCAAGTTCCTCGCCTGGCGGCGGAGCGAGAAGCGGCAGTATGTCGAGGCGGTGTTCGGCCGCGAGGAGATGATCCGCACCCTGATGGCCGAGGATGTGGCCCGCGCGGTGGCGGATGCCGAGCGTGTGCTGACCCATACCTTCGATCTGCTCGGCTCCGGCCCGTTCGTGCCGGTGGACCCGGAGCGCGCCGCGCGGGCCAGCGGTTACCGGCCGATCGACTGGTATCTCGATCCTGTGCGGGCCTTACGCTTTCCCGTCCGTGTGCCGTACAAGGAGTGGAAGCTCTATGAAATGCGGCCGGCCAATGCCGATGTGAAGTATCCGTGGGAGCTTGGCCGTTCGCAGCATTTCATGCCGCTGATGCAGGCCTGGCGGATGACCGGCGAGGCAAAATACGCCCGCGAACTGTTCGACCAGATCGCCGATTTCATGGAGGCCAACCCTGTCGGCCTCGGCATCAACTGGACCTGCACGATGGATGTCGCCATCCGCGCCGGCAACTGGGCGCTGGCGCTGGCCGGTACGCTCGATTGTGCGGCGATCGGCGATGACGAGCGGCTCGATGCCTATGCCGCGCTGTTCGACCACGGCAAGTTCATCTATGAAAACCTCGAAAATACCTATGAGGTGACCTCGAACCATTTCCTGTCCAACGTCATCGGCCTGCATTTCATCGCCGCCGAATTCGGCGCGCTGCCGCAGGCCAAGATGTGGGACGAGTTCTGCCGCAAGGCGCTGGAACGGGAAATCGTCGTGCAGATTCACGACGAGGGCGCGGATTTCGAATCTGCCGTGCCCTATCACCGGCTGGTGGCCGAATTGTTCCTCGCCTCGGGCCGCCTTGCCCAGTGGCAGAACCGGCCGCTCTCGGCACAATATTACGACCGGCTGGCGACGATGATCGCCTTCCTTGTCGGCGTGCAGCGGCCGGACGGGCTGATGCCGGTGATCGGCGATGCCGACGACGGGCGCTATCACATCATGACCGGCTATTGCCACTGGAACCGGCAGGACGCGCGGCACATCTATGCCCCCGCCGCACTGGCGCTTGACAGGCCGGGCTGGCTGGCGCTGGCCGGCGCTGCCGGGCGCTGGGAGGCGACGTGGTGGGGCTTCGACCCCGAGATGATCACAACCGGAACGGATGCCGCGCCGGACATGCGCGTGCTCTATCCCAATGTCGGCATCGCGGTGACCCGCACGGGCGGGGACTATCTGGCGATCACCAATGGCGTGGTGGGCACCAAGGGCTTCGGCAACCACAAGCACAACGAGCTTCTGGCTTTCGAATATCACGCGCGCGGCGTACCGCTGCTGGTCGATGCCGGCAGCCACGTCTACACGTCCGATTTCGCCTCGCGCAACCGCTTCCGCTCAACCGCCATCCACAACACGGTGATGGTCAATGCAACCGAGCAGAACGAGACCAACCCCGAGTGGATTTTCCGCCTGTTCGAGAGCGCCAACCCCGAGCATAAGCAGTTCGACGAGGACAAGGGCATCGTCACCTATGTCGGACGTCACACCGGCTATCACCGGATCGACTGCAAGGCGACGCACGAGCGGACTTTCACCTACAAGCGGACAACCGGCGCGCTGACAATCACCGATGTGCTGACCGGCGAAGGCGAGGCAGATCTCCTCTGGCACTTCCATGCTGCGCCGGGCGCGATGATGCACGCCGCGCCGGGCACACTGACCGTGACACACAGCGGCGTGACGCTGGTGATCGCCCTCCCCGCCGGGATGACAGCGGAGGTGGGCGAAGCGCTCTATTCCCCGTCCTACGGCGTGGCCGTGCCGTGCATGGCGGGGGATATCCGCCTCACCGCGCCGCTGGACGGGCGGAGCTACACCTTCCAATGCGCCGTGTCGGGCGCCTGAGATGCTGGCCAGCCCCTCGGTCATCCGCACCGCGCTCGCCCATCGCCGGGTGCTGTGGTCGCCCGTGCTGTTCGAGCTGTCGAAGAAATATGCCGGCTCGGCGCTCGGCTGGTTGTGGATCGGCCTGCATCCGGTGCTGTTCCTCTCGGCCTATGTCGTCGTATTCATGGTGATCTTCAAGGTCACCCTGCCGGGCATGACGCCGCTGGGCTATGTCGCCTTCGTGTTCTCCGGCCTCATCCCGTTCCTGTCGCTGATGGAAGTGACGACGACAGCGGTGGTGACGATCCGCCAGAACATCCACCTGATCAAGAACGTCATCCTGCCGATCGATATCGTGCCGATCCGCATCGTGCTTGCTGCGCTGCTGGTGCAGGGGGCGGGGCTGTCGCTGCTGCTGGTCATCCTCGCGCTCGATGGCGGGCTGGGGCCGAAGCTGCTGCTGCTGCCGGTGGTGATGGTCTTCACCGCGCTGTTTCTTGCCGGACTGGCGATGATCCTCGCGCCGCTTGGGTTGATCCTGCCCGATCTTGCACATGGCATCGGTATTCTGATGAACTTGCTGATGTTCGTGTCTCCGATCGCGTTCAAGCGCGATCAGGTACCCGACCTCGTCAAGTTCCTCGTGGACTTCAACCCCGCGGCCTACCTGATCGAGGCCTATCGCAGCGTGCTGGTGGCCGGGCATGAGCCCGACATGCACAAGCTCACCCTGTTCGTCATCCTGTCGCTGGTTCTGTTCGAACTTGGCGCTCAGTTGCTGACTCGCTTCAAAACATCGATTGTCGATTATGAATGAGGTCGTGATCCGCGCCGAACGGCTGTCGAAGAGCTACAAGCTCTATG
>ERZ1645187.1278-NODE-1278-length-23299-cov-16.562253_pt1 | contig 23299 bp, 9 predicted proteins | sample MGYA00575352_ERZ1645187 | MGnify/ENA primary metagenome ERZ1645187 (study PRJEB40837, sample SAMN11349314) | freshwater sediment metagenome | isolation source: river sediment | host: Sediment | place: India: Wazaribad , New Delhi | collected 2017-02-21 ... | reverse complement strand
ATGCTGATCACATAAATGCCTTTCGGAAGGTGGCTGAGATTGGTCTGCATATCACCTCCTGTCCAGCGCATTTGCATGACAGTATTTCCTTTAAGGTCAATGAGTTTCACAACTGCGCTGCTGAAGTTCTCATACCCGCTGTATTTCAGATTAAGGATGCCTGTGGTTGGGTTGGGCGTAACAGAAATATCGGCCCAGCGGTAGTTTTTGTCAATGCCAACGATAGGGTTTGATGAAAATACGACCAGGTTGGCAGCAACATCAAGGGTTGGGTTGAAACCGTCGCTGCAGTCGGTGCAGGTGACTCCTGTTACACAGTCGGGATGGTTTGGATGGCAGAGATCTACATAGTTTTCGGCAAATTTGTAGCCAAGCGTCATATTGTTTGTCACATAGGGGCTCATGTTAAAGTCGAACCAGGGCGCAATAGATCCCGGGCACCAGCCGGCCCTGGCATAGAACCATGTTCCGTTTTGTGGTTGACAGCCATCGGGATTGGGATTGCAGGTTTTCCAGTTTACCTGGTTGAATGTTTGTGCTCCGTTTACCCAGATATGGTGGGTTGCATTGTAGAATTCAGCAGCATTGCCGGTGTTGAGGTCGCCCCACCCATGCCCTGTTGAAACGAGTTTTAAGGTGGAGGCAACCGCGTTGTCAGGAAATTCAAAGTTAACATCTTCAACGGGTTGCAGGTTGGCGTAGTCGCCAAACGGATAGATTTCTTTCCAAATCTCATATACCGTGCTGTAAAGATGTGCCGGACTTCCCTGGTTGTAGTTGAGCGTAAGTTTATACACAAAACCATTGTCGAGTGTCATGCAGTTAAAACGGAATTTGACTTTGCCCTGAAGGATAGACATATAGTCGGTCAGATCAATAACGTGTTGACATGGAACGCCGTATGGTGTGATATAGCGGATAACTTCAAACCAGCGGCCCTCGATGCCCATGGCATCAACACTTGCCACACGGTCCCATTCGCCGCAACCGCCCGTGGGACAGCTTACGGTGAGTGTGGCTGTGATCTGATCAAATGCTCCAAGGTAGGAAGGCAGTTCGGCTTCGACGGTCTGGGTAAAATTTGATGGGCTGAGCCAAACACCTTCTGCAGCAACAATGGTCATATCCGAAACCGTCGGTGTTACATTCACCGTGATGGACTGAGTGGATGTTGCGCCGAAATTATTGGTTGAAACAACCTGGATGTTATGTGTTCCGAATGATGGAGGCGTCCACCAGGCTGTGAAATGGCTGTTGGCGTAAAGGTCGTTGGCATAAATGATCTGGTTTCCGGTTTCGAACCGCAGGCCGGCCACATTAAACAATTCGGGATAACCGATGGTTGCCACTGCCGAAAGCTGGATAGGATGCAGCACCGGCATATAGACATTTCCGGGAAGCGGGTTTCTGACGTTAATGGCTGGCACATAGGTAGCTGGATCGAGGGCCATGAAACTGTTGATCACAGGCACTGCAGGATCAAACTGACTGTTTCCGGGCTGGGTGGCCTTGATTGTGACTTCGCCGGCCTGACCGGTGAGTGTAACAAGGTTTCCGTTGATTGTGGCCGGGCCTGACAATACCTCGAAACTTACCGGCAACCCTGATGTTGCTGTAGCTTCGATAGTGAATGGCGGATGTGATACAAGCCGGTGAGCAATTTGTGGAAACGAAATTGCCTGATAGCTCGAATTGAGTGTGCCGTTGAAGTTGGATGTTTCACCATTGAGCGCAAAGTTCATCAGTTCGGCATCGCGGTCTGCGCCGCCAATTTCGCAATCAAGGTGTGTTATTGAGGTGTTGTCGCCCCCCGGAACTCCCTGGTTAAACTTGTAGTACAGTTGCAGATTGTCTTCTGTTCCGCTGAGTTCGTCGGCCATCATGGCTTGAATGTCAGCAGCCGACAAGGCTTTGTTCCATGCCGAAATCTCATCCACGCGGCCACCATACACAAAGTTGAAACCGCCCAGCAGACTTTTTCCAATTGCAAAGGGAACGTTTTCTCCCTGAAAAATACCTGATGCTGCCGCGCTGCCTTTCAGGGTGCCATTGATATACAGCTTGACTGTATTCACATCAAAAACCCAGGCAATGTGTTGCCAGACCTGGGGAATCACGGTATTGGCGGGAGAAACATACTCGTGCAAACCGGTGGTTGTTTTTAAGCGGCACTCCAACACGCCGTTGTTGAGCTGGATGATGTAAAACTCGGCATTACCCGATCCGACACGGAATCCCATGTGACCTTGACCGTAGGCCAGGGCATCGCAATAGAACCAGCCGGCTATGGAAAGCTGTGTGGTGCCGCTGAAAAATTGAGATGCATTGTTGAGCACCACATAGTCATCCACCCTGTCGAAATGAAGGTATTGGTTTGACTGTGCCGCCACTTTGCTGCCTTGCATTAACAATGCCCAGAGCAGCAGGCTTAGAATGGAGTAGTAGAATTTTTTCATTGATGAAGGTATTAGGTTATTGAAAGGATTCATGATTATGGCATCCACCAGATTTTATTGTCAGGGCTGTCGCCGCCCTGTCTGTTGATTGCTTCTGTCACGTTTTGTGCATTATAAGCAAGCTCTGAGGGTGGATAGGGGAGTCTGAAATGTTGAAGTGGTTCATTGGTTCGGGGTGTCATTTGGGTACGGCGTGCCAGAGCATAAGCCTGATCGGGCTGCCTGAAAGCGTCAATCCAGGCCTGGGCATAAATGAAGCGTAACTTTTCATCTTCGCCGGCGGCGTTCCAGAAACCCCATCTGCCCTGCACCGAGGCAGCGTTGAGCCAGGCCGGAATGCTGATTACCTCGGAGAATGATATGCCCGAGCTTGGGAGTTTGCTTTGTGCTGCACGTTGCATCCACCATTCAACACTCGAGTTGATGCCGTTGAAGTATTCGATTTCGGCCTGAGCTTTGTCCTCCGGCATACCAATTCCGCGAAAATAGATTTCCGACTTCAGAAAGTGAACCTCTGCTCCGGTCATGAAGATAATTGGCATCTGGTCCTCGTCCCTGACAACGAAGTAGTTAAACGGAGAATAGATATTTGTTTCGCCTTTGATTGAGAATGCGCCGGCCTGATCGCGGTGTGTGCCGTATGGAATTCCGCCAGAGGGAGGAGTGGATGTCTCAGCCGGTTGCGGGTAGGCTTTCCATTTGTTGGCGTTATTGGTTTCGAAAAAGATAAAAGCTCTCGGATCGTTGATACCGCTCCCGTTGGTGCTGTCATGATACGAAAGCTGGTGCCAGATCACCTCGCCCATGCGCAGGTTGTTGTGCTCACGAAACGACCAGTTCAGTGCCTCGTGCTTGAAGCCGGCTGTGGCAGGCCACAAGCAAGCGCTCTCAAGTTTTGGGGTGATGAAATCGTATCCGTCAATGAGCGGACGATTGTTCTCGAGGATGTGGCGAATAATGGCAGCTGCCTGTGTCGGCTCTTCGGCTGACATACGCACCGCATGCCGTAAACGCAGTGAGTTTGCCAATTTTTGCCATTTCAGCATATTGCCATTGAAAAGTTTGTCAAATGCGGCAAAGCTGCTGAATGGTTCTTTCGTCACAGCACTAAGGTTGATGTTGGAGTCGGCCCATGCCAAATCATTGAGCAGTTGGAGATAAATCGCTTGCTGGCTGTCATAGCGGGGTCTCAACAGATCGAGGTTTTGAAAGCCATAACCTGCTTCGCTGAAAGGGATATCGCCAAATAAATCAGTTAGTTTGAAGGTTTTCAAAGCCAAACTGATCCTGAGCATGGCTTGCATATTCCGCAGCTCCGGGCTCGTGTCATAGGTAGCAAAACGCAGTTCAAGCTCCCTGAAAGCAGGAAGGGTGGTGTAATAGTTTTTCCAGATGTCTTCTGTTCCCAATGTATAATTGCCCCAGGCCTCCTTGGTGAGTGCCGCCTGCTGGGTTTGCTTGTAAAGAATTTCGTTTTGAATATAAAACAGTTCGTTTCCGGTAGGCACCAGCGACTGAATGATGTGGTTGAACAATGAGCCATCCGAGGCTGTGGTGAAACCGTGCGGGTTGGTGTTGATGTCTTCGAAGTCTTTGGTGCAGGACGCGAAGAAAAGCATCGAAAGTATTGTAAATGAGAGCGTAATGCCGGAAATATTCCTGACTATACTGTATTTTTTAGCTGTTTTCATGGTGGCTTTTTCGTTTTGTTTAAAATCCTGCATTCAGACTGAAAATAAAAGACCTTGTTCCGGGATTGGCGGCCCATTCAAAACCTTGTGCATTGCCCGAACCCATGATGCCTTCGGGATTGATGTTGTCGGGAAGGGTTTTGTAGAGGTAAAACAGGTCGCGTCCGGTAACAGAAAGTGTCAGATTTTGAATCAGTTTTGTTTTTTGAATCCACTGTGCCGGGATGGTATAGGCCAGCGACATTTCACGCATTTTGATCCAGGTGTTTTCAACGATACCCGGTGTTGACACAAACTTACCCCATCCGCCTGCATTTGGCAGGTATTTGTAATAATAATGCACAACCGTTGTGTTGGGTGTCCCATCCTGGTGCACACCCTCGAGTATGATGCCAACATTTCGTGTGTTTCCGTCGGGGTCGGTGTAGGGCAATCCGCCACCATCGCGTTCTGTCAGCGTTTCGGGGCTTTGACCGGTCTGCAGCCCTATCACATACGAACCGCTGTAGATATCGCCACCCCATTTGGTGTCGATAAGCATGCCGAAACGAAGGTTTTTGTAGCTGACACTGGTGGTCCAGCCGGCAATAAAGTCAGGTGAGGCATTGCCGATCGGGACGCGGCTGTCGGTGATCAGGTATTTTGTGCCGGCATCATTCACCACACGGTTACCGTTCTCATCATAAATATAGTCATACCCGCTTATCGTGCCGTACTCATCGCCTTCCTGCAACACCATGGCAGGGCCATTCAAACCCCAGATGTCGGCCAGCAGATAGGTATCGGCATCGCCACCAAGGCTGACTACCTTGTTTCGGTTTCGGGCGATATTAAAGCCTGATTTGATGAGCAGATGCTTGCCTTGATAAGGCACGGTGTTGATGATCAACTCAAAACCTTTGTTGCTCAGGATGCCTTCGTTGGTCATGATGTTGCTTGCTCCTGACGAGATTGGCAAGGGCAGGTTCGGAATGATCTGGTCGAACGAATAGAGGTAATACCAGGTGAAGTCCAGGTCAATCCTATTTTCGAAGAACCCGAAATTGATACCTGCTTCATACGCATTCACTCGCTGCGGGCGAAGTTTGATGGGGGGTATCACCTCGGGAAATGCCGATGACTGCTGTCCGCCAAACAGACTAGTGTTATAATAAAAACTCAGCAAATAAGGGTCGGTATCGGTGGCTGTCTGGGCCACTCCGCCTCTGATTTTCATAAAATTCATCCAGGGCATGTGGGCCAGGAAGCCAAAAGCCTCTGTGGGGATGAAACTGAGCGAGACAGATGGGTAGAAATATGAATTACTCCCTTTGGGCAGCGAGCTGCTCCAGTCGTTGCGCCCTGTAAGTTCGGCAAAAAGAAAGTTTTTGAGCGAGAAGTTGAGGAATGCATAAACCGAGTTGTTACGTTTGCGCAGGATGCTTTCTTTTGGAATCATTGACGATGCGCTGTTGCCCGGCTGCTCAACAATGGTGTTGCCGTTGGGATCGGCAGTGTAGGTTGTTTCCGTGAAATTGAAGAAGGTGTACATGTTTGGATAATACCATGTGCCTGAATGTCCGTTCAGTGAATAGTAATCCTGACTCCAGCGGCTGGCTCCTGTGGTGAGCTTCAGGTCGAAGTCTTCGCCAAAAAGTCCTTCACGACCTGCGGTGATGATCAGGTCGTAATTGTCGCCCCTGTTTCGGCTGAGTCCGTTGCTGTAATAGCCGTTTTGTAAACCGAGCGGGTCGGTGGGTTTATTTCTGGTTTCAAACTGTTCGATGGTATAATCGCGGCCTATGCGCCCCAGGATATTGAGCCAGCTGAAAGGATCGTAGGATAGACTAAGTGCGCCGGTATATTTGTCGCGGTTCTGGCGTGTGTTGTTGTTGTAATAATCCCACCACAAGGTTGGACTCACATAAAAAAACGGAAATCCTTCCTGCGGATTTCTTGATCCGTCGGGATTTGCCAGATTAATTTTGTCAATGGCCTGATAGCTCCTCGGCCAGGAATAGAGCAGCCCTTTGTTGAAAGAGCTCCAGTCCTCGCCTAACATTGGGCTGTTGAGCCTGTTGAATTGGATAAAAGACATCGTAACATCGGTGACCAGTTTATCGCTGATTTTCAGGTTTGCACCCAGGTTTACGGTGGTTCTGTCAAAATTACTGTTGTCAACAATGGCTTTGTTATCCTGGCGGGTAAAGGAAACACGCATCGTGCCTTTTTCGCCTCCTCCCGTGGCCGAGATGTTGTGAGTGGTGGTATAACCGTCGTGAAACGGAATTTTAAGGTTGTCGGGCTGTGGCGACCACGAACGCATTTCGCCGTCCCACCATTTTATCATCTGACCCTCCATTTGTGGTCCCCATGAAACTGCCGACCCGTAATAACCAAACTCAGCCGAGGTACTCGATGTTTCGCCCTGCTGGTTGATGATAAGATTGCCATTTCCGTAGATGCCGGGATACAGCAGGGTGTCGCCCGAGCGCGGAAATGTTGGTGGTGTGAAAGAAATAGGCCCCCCATGGCCATATTTATTCTGTACATCACGAAACAGGTATGGCGTCGTGATTTTTATGTCGGTGTTATATGTCACACCGATTCCTTTTTGTTTTTTTCCTCTTTTGGTGGTGATAAAGAGCACCCCGTTGGCGCCCCGTGAGCCATAGAGTGCCGATGCTGCTCCACCTTTCATCAAAGTCATGCTTTCAATGTCGTAGGCGTTGAGGTCGTTGATGGCACTGCCCCAGTCAACCCCGCGTCCGATATTGGTCAGGCCGGGTGTGTTTTCGAGTGGAATGTTGTCCACCACAATCAAAGGCTGATTGTCGGTTCCAATATTGTTGTTTCCACGTATGGTGATACGCGTGGAGCCCCCTTCAACACCGTCGGGTTGCGAAATCTGCACACCGGCAGCACGTCCGGATATGGCATTGAGTACATTGCTCGCCTTTGAATCGGTCACCACGGTGGCTTCAATCTTCTCGGTTGAATAACCTATTTCGCGCTTTTGCCGGCTGATGCCAAGTGCTGTCACCACCACCTCCTCAAGCTGTTTGCTGCTTTCTTTCAATTTGATGGTCACAAATTCTGTTTTATTAACCACGATTTCCTGTGTTTCATAACCCAGAAAACTCACCAGCAACACCTGGTCTTTTTTGAGCGAACCGATGCTGAATTGCCCGTCGAGACCGGTGACTGTGCCCAGAAGTGTGCCTTTCACCTGAATGCTGACACCGGGCATGGGAAGCCCGTCGGCCTGATCCAGCACCACACCTGAAATGTTTATTTGCTGAGCGTGAAGCGAGGATACGACCAATAAAAACAATGAAAAAAGGAAAAAGTATCTTTTCATATAAAATGGTTTTTGGCGCAAAAATGTATGGTAACAAAAATAAAAAAAACACATTCAAAGGTAAAACGATTTAGGCTTTTTTTTCAGATAAAATTCTCCTGAGGTTTTTTACTCCCGTAGAAAATGTTATTTTTGACTTGTTTAAAATCATTCTAAATAAACTGTCATGTACAACAACCCTGTTTTAGACCGGCTGCCGGGCCATTTGCTGAGTTTGGTTATCGAGAAACCATACAACACATACACCTGGCAGGATCATGCTGTGTGGCGCTATGTGATGAAACAAAACGTTCATTTCCTGAAGGATAAGGCGCATCCAGCCTACCTTGACGGACTTGAAAAGACGGGTATCAGTATCGAAAAGATTCCCGACATTCAAACAATGAACGATATTCTGAAACAGATTGGCTGGGGAGCTGTGACAGTGGATGGCTTTATACCTCCGGCAGCTTTCATGGAATTTCAGGCGCACAATGTACTGGTTATTGCTGCTGATATCCGGCCGGTTGACCAGGTTGAATACACCCCCGCGCCTGATATTATTCACGAGGCAGCAGGTCACGCGCCGATCATTGCTGACGCAGCGTATGCTGCTTACCTGAAGTATTTTGGCGAGATCGGCTCGAGGGCCTTTTCGTCATCTGCTGATTATGCGTTGTATGAAGCCATCAGGTACCTTTCAATTCTCAAAGCCGACCCACATTCCAGTCCTGAGCAGGTGGAACTGGCTTCGGCAGTGCTTGCTGAAAAAGAAAAAAACCTTGGGATTCCGTCCGAGATGGCCTATATACGCAACCTGCATTGGTGGACAGTGGAGTATGGACTCGTTGGTGACCTTGGTTCTCCATTGATTTATGGTGCAGGCCTGCTTTCGTCCATCGGTGAAAGTGCAGGTGCTTTGAGTGAGGGAGTTAAGAAACTTCCCTATAGCATTGATGCCGTGTATTATAATTTCGACATCACCAAGCCACAGCCTCAGCTTTTTGTAACCCCTGATTTTTCGTATCTCAATGTAGTGCTCGATCAGTTTGCATCGCGCATGGCACTGCGAAAGGGTGGCGTTGAAGGTTTGCTGAAAGCTGTCGAATCGGGGTCTGTGGCCACTTGTGTTTACAGTTCAGGACTTCAGGTGTCGGGTGTTTTTCGGCACTGCATCCTTCACCAGAACCAGCCGGCTTATTTGCAAACCACGGGTGAAACAACGCTTAGTTTCAACAATCATGTTTTGGAAGGACACGGAAAAGAAACGCATAGCCATGGTTTTGGTGCGCCGATAGGGAGCATCAAAGGCACGCTCAAACCTCCAAGGTTTTTGGATGCTGACGACTTGAAGGCGGTTGGAATCGAAATGAACAAGTTTTGCAGTTTTGAGTTCGAATCCGGTGTGCGTGTTCATGGTGTGTTGCGTTCTTGTTTGAGAAAAGAAGGAAAACTGCTGTTGCTTTCATTTTCTGATTGCTCCGTTGTTTATCAGGACCAACAGTTGTTCGATCCTTCATGGGGAATGTATGATATGGCCGTGGGCGAGTCTGTCGTTTCGGCTTTCACAGGTCCGGCTGATGCCAATGCTTTTGGATTGAGTTACCCGCAACCTGCCGAGAAAACCCACCAAATAGTGTATGATGAAAGGCAAAAGGCTTTGCATGCGCACTATGGGAGCGTGAGAAGCTTGCGTCAAAAGCAGCATGGTGATCTCCAAAGCAGTGTCAACACAGCTGAGCTCATCAGGATGTATCCCGATGAGTGGTTGCTTCAGCTCGAAATGTTGGAAACGGCCCTAACCCGTGGCTGGGATGAGTCATTGGTTGTTTCGTTGGCAGCACAGTTGAATGCGCTCAGAAAGGATAAGCCTCATCTGGAAAATCTTATCCGGCGGGGGCTGTCATTGCACGGTTTATAAAACAAAAAAAGCAGGATGAAAATCCTGCTTTTTTTGTTGAAATCCGGTTGAATTATTTCCGGATTGTTATGCGTTGTACCGAAACAGCAGTTGCAGTTTCGAAGCTTATCATATAGAGTCCTTCCGTGAGGTGACCAAGGTTCAGGCTCCGGCTCTGTGCTTCAGAGGTGTTCAGCTTTTCGCTGTAAACAAGTTCGCCAATTGCATTGGTTACTTTTATGGTGCCTGCGGCATTGCCGGCTGCCAGCTCTATTGTGAATTTACCACTGCTGGGGTTTGGATAAACTTTCATTGCTGTTGCATTGTTTTCGCCTATTCCGACAGTGCTCTTAACGATCACGTCAGAAACAAGCGACCATTCACCCTGTCCGCAATCATTCACTGCAGCCACTTTGATGCCTGCTGTTCCAAGATAGGAAGGTGTCCAAACAACAACGGCATCTATGCCATTGCCGCTAATGCTGCCTGCTGTCTCAGGTTCGATCGCCCAAACATAGGTTGTTGCATCAGTAACTGCTGTTGTGCTCAAATTGCTTTGCGTAACGAAAGCATGGTCAACAGTATCGGGGGCAAGCGGCTGAACAGGTGCAAGGGGTGCAAAGTTTACAGTAACTGTTGCCTCTCCGGTGGCTGTATTCGCACAATTATTGGCGTCAGCAACAGCGGTTGGGGCAAAGGTAGTGGTCGAAGCAGGCGAAAGTTGGAGATACCAGGGAGTTTCTGTGGCAGTAATTTGCTCCATTTCAGCCATTGTAATTGTCCAGGGTGCGCTTCCGGTAAGTTCAAAGCTCAGTTGAGCGGCATTGCCGTTGCAAATAGTCTGGCTGCCGGTGATGCTTACTGTTGGTAAAGCATTGATGCTTAATTCTGTTCCATGTGAGGCTGCAGCACAATTGCCCAATCCGTTAGCCGTAAGGGTAAGTGTCACGAGGCCTGCAGCGTTATCGCTTGTTCCGGGTGTGTAAACAGGATGGAGGGTTGTGGCATCGCTGAAAGTTCCATCGCCGGAAGTAGTCCAGGAAACCTGGCTGTAGTTGCTGGCAGTGGCTCCGGCAAGCTCAATGGTGCTTCCATGACACACGGCTGCTGCATCACCTGCAGAAACCTGAGGAAGCTGATTGATTGTCAGCGTCATTGTGCTTTCAACAGTCGAGGTGTTTCCAGTCACAGTAAGTTTCAGGTTGACAGTTCCGGCAGAGATATCTGCAGCGCTTGGTGTGTAAACAGGATTCAGGATTGTGGTGCTGCTGAAAGTTCCTGTGCCGCTTGTTGTCCAGAGCAGGCTGTTGTAATACGTCGCGGTTGCATTGAGCTGGCAGGTGTTGCCTTCGCAAATGTTGGTGTTATTGCCTGCCCAGCCATTGGTGGTGATCGTTGGAGGCAAGGTGATATAATCAATCCAGGCACAGTCGCTGCCGCTGGTCACGGTATAGTCTTTCATATATTCCCACTTGAATGTGTGAACACCGGCAGTAACAGGATAAACAACCCTGCTCCAGCCAACTTCGCCACCCCATTCGCCAACTTTCGTTGCATCAATATAGAACCGCATATAGTCATAGCCCGATTCGGATGAGACCTTCCTGAAGAATGAAACTGAATCGTTGGCACTTACTTCGTACTGGAGGATGAGCTGTGAGCTTTGGCTGTCGGTGATGGTTCCGGATTTGGCAGAGAACGTTCCCTCATAGGGACTCACATTGGTGATGATCCAGGGTTGATTTCCGCCGTTTGTATAGGCAAAAGCAGAAAAATCACCTGTTTCGAAATCTTCAAGAATGATACCGATCTTGGTGGTGAAGGATTTGTTTGCCTGATAAACCCCTGCTCCTACGTTAAAGCTGAAGTCAACAGCTTGTCCAACAGGAGCACCACTATTGACGGTGATGTTGAATGCCGCTTCCAATGTTTGTCCGGCTTCAACAGCTGCGGCTTCAAAGCTTCCGTTATTTACTGTAACAAATGGCGAATTGAATACTAAGCTTGCGAGTACGTTGTTTGCCTGACTCAATCCGTTGTTTGTAAAGCTTACTTTGATGTCGGCTGTCTCGCCCGGGTCAAGCCGTCCGTTTCCATTCCCGCTTGCATCCACAACGGTGTAGTTTCCAACACTGAATGAAGGTGCAAGAGCAGTAAGGTTCAGGCTTGTTTGCCAGCTGTTCTGGTCAGAGGTGATCTGCAGTGTAAAAGGTAAAACGGTATTGTTTGGAACTTCGTTGCTCAGACCAAATGCGAATGCATTTTCAATGAGCAATGCCTGTTGGGGGCTCATCGTGCCATAAGATTCGCTGGCGTCGGTAATAGTTACAAAAGGTGAAGTGCTGCTCAGTGTAACATTGATGTTGGTGGCATCTTCCACGCCAAGGTTTCTGAGCTGAACACCGAGGTTCACATCAGATCCGTAGTGAACCTGATTTCCGCTCACGCCATTGATTGTGTTTGAAACATAAGCGATAAATGGTCCTGAGGCCGGGATAATCTCAATTTCTTGCAGATAGGTAACTTTGTTATATCCGAATACTGCCACTTTCATCATGCCAACATTGCTGAGCGCCGGGAAGCTAACCGTAGCAGTGCCGTTTGATATTGTTCCTGTTCCGAGAATTTCACCGTTGATTGTGAGGGCAACAACAGCGCCTTCAGCATCTGCATTAACCGTGAATTCTGACATTCCAAGGAAAATGGTCGGGAGGTGAGATACATTCATGGCAACCGGATTTGCGGTGCGCATGGTCATCGAAGGATCGCCGAAAAGAATCCATGTGTCATGTGTGCTTCGTCCGGAAGTTCCATGGAGGTCAATCATTTTCATGCTGCCATTGATGGAGTTTCCGCCGAGGGTGCGTTTTATATTGTTTTGATAACTTTCAACAAGGATGGTCACCATCTCATCCTGACCGGTCATTGGTGGCTGCCATGGTTGCGAAATCCAGCTCATCATGGTTCCGATAGCACCGGTTGGCTGTCCGTTGACCGAAGCGCGTGTCCAGGTTTCGGCAAAGCATGAGCCGTTTGTAAACTTGCCATTGTCACAGGCAACTGCCCAAATTACGGGCCAGCGGTCGGTGTTGGTGAGTGCTGTTACGTTTGAGGTGGTGTAGCCGGCAACACTCCAGCTGTTTTGTGAACCGTGGTTGCAATAGTTAATGATGCTTGTGCCCGCATTGATACGTGCCGAAATTTGTGCGGCAGTAGTGTTTGGTACTCCTGGCACTCCACCGTCATATTCGCGGTGCAATGTTGCATAAGTATAATTCAAAAGACTGTCGCGGATGTAATCCATGTGCACGTAATCAGCTTCACCGCCATTGTGTCCGTTGCCGGCTCCTTCGTTGCGTGCAATGCCGGTGCCGATGTTTAGCCAGGTGGCATTTTGGTCGAGATCACGTTCATAGGTAATTACACGCTGAACCATTGTTTGAACATGTGCCACAGATTCAACAGAGAAACGACCAACGAATACCTCGTTGTATGAATCGTTTCCGGCAAGATATCCGAAGAAGTTGTCAGAATAACCGCCCGAACTGGTGTTGTTATAGCTGGGAATATGCTGGTGATCACCAACCAAAAGCAAGTGAGTCAATCCATTGGTATTGTAGTAATTGAGAACATAGTTTTTGATGGCATCAGGGGTTGTGCCGATGCTTGCAACGTCAACCATTTCGGTTGGACGGCCAATGGTTTTTTTCCAATCAACAAAAGGCTGCATAGCTTCCATAAACTGCGCATGGGCTATCACCAAAAGACGGCCCTGCTCACTGAGCACCGGATATCTTTCCTGCATGGCGGCATAGTTAACAAACTGCTGATGATAGAGATGTTTGAATTCTTCATCCTCACGGTTGTTTATGCTACTGCGAACCAGTGTGTTAGCTCCGCCGGTTCCGGTCTTAAACAATTCTACAGTTATGTTGTGATATACCCTCAGGGTCTTTGTGACAGGATTCCATGCAAAGGGCATCACGGTGATGGCCTGTCCACGGAAATTTCTAAGAATGTAGGGCTCCTGAAGGCTAACATTAGAGGCGGGATAAAAAGCATCCATTGCATAGCTGCTGCCATAGGTATATGGAACAGTTTCCGGATCAATATCGCGCGAAAAATCACCTTTCGAAGGAGCGATTTCAACGTTGGGAAAATCTGTGTATTCCGAGGCAATCACTCTTACGTCTGTCAGGTCGTTGTCGCCGATAATGGTTGAAACAGCAAATTTTGGCAAATCCGGATTGCCTTTTTCACTGAGCGAAACCATTTTCGGAACGCTCACAATGGCTGCTTTGCCTTTGGGAGTTTCAACAACGGTGGCATTGAAACCGTTAATTGAGAATTTGACAATGGTGTTGGTGGCTGTTGACTGCACCAACTCATAGCGGATAGGCGTGGGGGTATCGGTTTTGATACTTGTCCAGCTTCCAGCATATGAAAACAGTGAAAGTAGTATCACTGCAAAAATGAGGGTAAATCGCTTCATAGAATTTTGTTTAAAAAAAACTGCCCCAAAAGTAAAGGAATTTTACTTTCGGGGCAGCATATTAGCACTTTATTTGAACCTATTGAATCACAACTTTTTTAACAATTGTTGTGCTTCCGCTGTTAAGTCTGATATAATAGATGCCTTTTGCATAGGTTGAGAGGTCAAGCTGTTGCTGATAAACCCCGTCCACATCTACATTTTCGTTTGAATAAACCACTTGTCCCTGATAATTCAGCAGATAGAATGCAGCATTACCTGCTTTTCCGTTAAGCTGAATAGTGAGCTGGTTTGTAGCGGGATTTGGATGAACAGCAAGTCTCATCTCTTTGGTGTCTTCGATTGACGAACATACTTCAACGGTCATGACGAGTTGATCTGTCACCACACAGCCATTGGCATGCGTAACATTAACGGTAATCTCATGAACTCCGGCTCCCATGCTGTTTCCAACACAACTCATTGTAGGAGTAGTCTCGCCACCGGGCATCCAGAGGTAAGAAACAGCACCTGCAGTGGTTGCATCCAACACAACAGTTTGCCAGAGACACATCGTTTGATCCGGTCCAAGGCTTACAGGAGCTGCCGGGATAACGGTAACCGTAACATTGGCATTAAGCTGATTTGTCCCGTCACTAACGGTTACAGTGTAAGTGGTGGTGGTTTCAGGTGTTGCAATAGGATTGGCAATATTGGGATCGCTTAATCCTGTGGCAGGAGTCCATGTATAGGTATAACTGCCACTGCCACCGCTTGCATTTGCGTTGAGCAAGCTGCTGCTTCCCTGGCAAACCTCAGCAGGTGATGCAGATGGTGCAATGGCAAGCTCGCCCATTGTCATAAACGTTGCTGCCCATCCAAGCTTAACAACAGTATTGTCAGAGGTAAACTTAAAGGTAATAGCACCGGTTGCGTGTGTCGAAGTGATTGTGCCCGGACTCACAGTGCCCTGGAACGGACTGCCGGCAAAAGCAGGTGCATTTACATCCGGTCCGTTGTAGATATACAATTTGTCATAGCTGTTTTCTGTTTCAAAAGCACTGAAGATAAATTTGAGTGGTGCACCTGCAGCCGATGGCATAAAGGTCATCGTGAGGTCTTCGTTGCTTTGGTAATTGCCGGTTGCGCCGCCTGTATCATAGAATGAGCCGCTGTTGGCGGTTACTGTGGTATTGGCCATCAAATATTCCGGTCCGCCGGTTGTAAACGACCAAACCTGACATCCTACTGCCGGTCCAAACTGGTTCTTTGGAACGACTTTCCAGTAGTAAGTAGTGTTTGGTGCAAGTGCTGTTGTAAACTGATTGATGTCAACAGTTCCAACAAATGCAGGATTTGGGGTGATTCCAAAATATACATCATATGAAGTTGCATCAGCAGCTGTCCAGCTCATCACACTCGAGATACCAACACTTGTAGCGTTATTTACAGGTGATGGATTTGTGGCGCATGATGGAGGTGCTGTGGGGGCATAGCAGCTGATATCTGCTCTCCAGCCATCTTTGGTTACAGAGCCATCCGAAGTAAATTTGAAAGTGAGTGATCCTGTTGCGTTGAGTGCTGTAATGACTCCAGGGCTTGTGGTGCCTTCGAATGGACTTCCGGCAACCTGAGGAGCACTTGTGTTTGCGCCATTATATACATAGAGTTTGTCATATCCACTCTCGGTGTCAAATGCCGTGAAAGATGCACGGATCATTGCGCCGGCTGTTGTTGGGTTGAAGGTGAAAACAAAGCTTTCGTTGTTGCCATATTGTCCGGTTGCTCCACCTGAGTCGTAGAATGTTCCAACACAGGTTGTTGCCGAACCATTGCTCATGGTGTAGTCCGGAATAAGACCAATCACAACAACGGCAGCAGTTTGGGCTGTGTAAACACCTGAAGGCCCTGCTGTCAGTGATAATGCTAGGTTTACAGGATAACCGATTGGGGCAGAAGCGCTTGCTGTTACATTAAAGAGCAACTCGGCATTGCTTCCGCCGGCGAGGCTCGCGTGGTTAACAGTGGCTGTGTTGATTACCAACAAAGGATCTGAAGAAATCATTGATGCAATGATAGCATTGATGTTGCTGTGTCCTGTGTTTTTTACGGTAACTTTCAGGTTTGCTGTTTCACCCGGATCGAGGATGCCGTCGCCATTGCCTGTGGTATTGTCAACCACAACAACGGTACCAGCAATCTCCATAACGGGTGCATTAACGGTAATACGCAGAGTTGACTGCCATGTGGCACTGCCGTCGGTAAGGTTGAGCGGGAAGCTGGCAACATATTGGTCAGGTACAAGGTTTGAAACCTGGAATGTGAATGCATTATTGACGGTGGTTGTTGCGCCGGGAGTCACAGCACTGAAGCTTTGGCTTGCACCGCTTGTGAGTGTAACATAAGGATCGGTGCCGGTCACTGTCACTGTTACAGCTGCTGACGGGTCTGCGCCAACGTTTTTGATCGTAACATTCAGCGGAAGTGTCTCGCTGTAATCAGCAAGTCCGTTGTTGTTTCCTGCAGCGTCATTGATTGTATAGGAATCCAGAACTACATAAGGACCAACCAATGCAGCAGCCGGAACCTGTACCATATAAGGTTTGTACTGAGGCTTGGTAACAACGATGTCAACATTGCCTGAAGCCAATACCGGTTCGATAGCAACTTCAACAACACCACTTGGGCCAACAAGGGCAGAACCATGCAATACTCCGTCTTTGGAAATAGCTACATATGATCCGGGAAGTGCAGTCACTTCGTAGGTATTCAGACCTATAGGAAGGATCGGCATGTGTGAAACCACATTGTCGCTGCCTTCAGTCATGTAGAACATAAGTGATGGGTCACCCAACACATTGTATGCCTGCCAGTAATAGGTTGGGCTCGAATGTTGCGGGTATCCCTGGATGTCAACTTCTGTAACAGCAAGGTTTCCAATGAAAACGGTTGCCCCGGCAGAAACATAATCGCTCACAAACGAGCCGTCATATGCGCCCCAGGTTGTTTCCTGGAAAGTTGGAACATATCCATTGTTGTTTCCCTGAATAGGGAAAGCGCCGACTGACCAGTAGAAATCTTCGAACCAGTAGGAGCTTGGGGATGAACCGATATAGGTTACTGCTCCTTTGTTTGGAGCACGCATCCAGGTTTCGCCAATACATTCAGCATAGCCAAAGTCAGCTGCAAGACAGCAATTTCCGATGGCAAGCGGATATTTATTTTGATTGGTAAATGCGTTAACAGCTGACTGTGAAAGACTTGGATCGCCCCATGAGGTTTCGGAGCAGTGTGCTGTATAATTGATGAAGCCTACTGCAATGCGGGTTGGATCATAACATCCGGCGTAGCTGTTCAGGTAGGCATATACATTTGTAAAGCCATGTGCAGCATTGAAATAGTTTTGTGTTCCGTAGTTGATTGTTGGTTGGGCAACGGCCGGATTCCAAGTTCCGTCAGCACCTGCGATGAGGGTGGTGCTGTTGAGGTAAGTGGGGTCGGCAAACTGGTATTTTTCATAATACATCACCTTTTCGATCTGTGGTGTGAGTTGGCCGCTGTTTCTTGCAGAGAAACGACCATAATACATTTCCGGGAAATAGTCACCGTCAACACTACCATAATAGAGGTCGGTCATTTTGCCTGATGATGATCCTTGAATTGCTGGAATTTGTGGGGTATCGCCAACGAACAATACGAAGCTTGGTGCCGGGTCGGCGGGTGTTCCTGCATTGTATTGAGCGTGAACATAAGCCTGAATCTGTGCGTAGGTGGTTCCAATAACATCGGTGTAGGCAACAACAACTTTGAATCCTTTCTTAGCCTTCCATTGAATAAATGGCTGAAGATCAGCTTCAAACATACGGTCAGATACGATGAGGTATTTAACAGGATATTTTGTCAAATCGGGATGTGCAGGATAATCACGTGTCGAACCATTCAGAAGTTTGTTCTTAATAGGTTCAAAATAGGGTGAATAGGCTGATGCTTTCACGTAATCAGTCAGGCTCTGATCGCTGTTTGTGTAGCTAACCTCAAGCTGGATGTCGTTGTAAACCCGGATGATTCCCTGAACCGGATTGTACTCAACAGGAGCCACAGTGAGCCTTGCAAGGCGGTAGCTGCGCAAAACACCAAGAACTTCGATGTTTGCCAATTCGTGGCTCACAAACCCATCTTTGTTGTAGAGCTTGGTGTCGTATTCAAAGGTAACTTCTTCAGCAGTCTGATCCTTGCGGATTGAAGGCTGTGTCGGCATAAGCAGGTTGTTGATGCCATAATCACTGAGTTTGTACTCAGTCATTGAATAATTTAAAACCTTTACCGAAACTTCAGCACCAAATGGAACTTCCAACAAGTGCTTGGAAGCCGGAAGTTTAGGTGTTCCAAGCTCACCGATTGAATAGGCGCCCGGAATCTGAATCTCACTAAACGTACCCCTCACAGCATCAACCGTGAAAGCGTTAATTGTTGAATAAGTGTAGGTTACCCTGGTTTTACTGAAATTGTCTTCAGTAACCTGAACCTGACCTGCAGAACGTCCCAGGTCAATGGTTTGGGCAAAAGAACGAAATCCGGAAAACATAACCATAAGCAGGATAAGTCCGGTCACGATTCTTCCATTGCCAAACACAAAAAGTACATCGTTTTTCTTCATGCTGTTTAGAAATAATTAAAAAATTGTACACGAAACCATGCCCTGATAAGGGCATATAGCATGGCCAAAATTATATTTTTTTTAACTTTGCTATACCATATTATGTGATTACATTCTATTTAGATTGTTTCTTTTTAAGGATGTACCTTTTAATTATCTATTTATCAATTAAATAAATTGATTTAGATTGCAGAATTTACCCGTTTCAGTTATTACGGGAAAAACATTACCGCAACTTTTGCTTTATAGCTGGATTTTGATCAAAGAATAGTGCGCGAACACTGGATGATTTAGCGCGGTTTTTGTTGAAAATCATTAACAGCCAGTAACATCGCCAGCGCGTCTGTTGCGCAACCTTTCTCAAGTAAGGCAACAGCTTGTTCAAAATATTCCGTTGGATGCTCTTTGAAAAGATTTACCAGCTTATCGTTGCGGCTGTATAAACCAATGGCTTCTTCTGATGGCAATTGCTGCAAATTGCCCAGCTGTCCGAGCTGGTTTCCGGTGAGCAGCTGACTCAGTCGAATATGCTCCGGAAGGCTGTCAATGCCGATACCATTGGTGCTGACAGGTTTTTCAACCACGAAACGAGCTGTACGACTGGTTCTGACGTAATAGTCTCCACCCATTCTGCCTACCAGATCAATGGTTTCCTGATTAATTTCGTTTTTTTCATCGAGAACCGTGGGGTCAATATGTACCAGCATCACATCGCAAATCACAAGGTTGCCTGCTCCGGGGCCATCGCCCAGGGCCACTATTTGCCGCACTTTGCATTCGTATTGAACCGGTGATTCTTTCACCCTGAAAGGTTTCACGCTTTCTGATGCAATAGCTGTAAAGCCGGCTTTTTCAAATTCATTTACGCCTTTTGGAAACTCGCAACTGGCAAGGCTCATTTGTTGCACCATGCTGTAATTGACAACGTTAATGACACATTCAGGCACTTCAAGCAGGTTTTCATAGGTGTGCTTGGTGGTGTTGTCGCGGCCACGGCGCGAGGGCGAAAATATCAGCGTTGCGGGATTCACGCCAAAAGCATTGAAAAAACTAAACGGCGCAAGGTTGGGTCGGCCGTCTTTGTCAACTGTACTCACAAAAGCAATGGGCCTGGGTGCAATGCTGCCAAGCATAATGCGGTGGAGGTATTGCTGCGAAACTGTTGTTGCATCAATTTTGTACATCTGAAGTCGGTTAAGGTTTTGCGGGTAAAACAGTGGTAACGCATTCGCCGAATCCTACCCTCAACGTTCCTTTTCGGGCACAGGCCTTCATCACGACGGTGTCATTGTCGTGCAAAAAAACACGCTGCGTTCCATCGGCCATTGTCAGTGGTTTAGTGCCTTTCCAGCACAGTTCCAGCATTGATCCGTAGGAATCCGGCGTTGGGCCGCTGATAGTTCCTGAGCCATAGAGGTCGCCGGTATTGATGTTACATCCGGCAATGGTTTGATGTGCAAGTTGCTGAAACATGCTCCAGTACATATATTTGAAATTGGTTCTGCAAATCAGCTTTTCTGCGGCAAGTGCAGGCTTCAGAAGCACTTTTAGTTCGATGTCGAAGTTGTTGGCACCGCTTTGCAGCAGGTAGGGGAGTGGTGCGGGTATTTGCCCGGGCCCTTCAACACGAAAGGGTGCGAGTGCCTCGAGGGTTACAACCCATGGCGAAACGATTGAGGCGAAGCTTTTTGAAAGAAAAGGACCAAGCGGAACGTATTCCCATTTTTGGATGTCGCGGGCTGATAGGTCGTTGAAGAGCACCAAACCAAAAATATGTTCCTCAGCTTCTGAAACGGTGATTGACTGCCCGAGCTCGGTAGGGCCACAGCTTATAAATGCCATCTCGAGCTCAAAATCAAGCTGCCGCGTCGGGCCAAAAACAACTTCAGCATCTTCTGCAGGTTTTGTTTGGCCTTTCGGACGGTGAAAATTGGTACCAGAAACAACAATTGATGAGCTTCGGCCGTGGTAACCGACCGGCAGGTGCTTCCAGTTGGGCAACAGGGCATTGGCCGGATCGCGAAACATGATGCCCACATTGGTGGCATGTTCAATACTTGAATAAAAATCAGTGTAATCGCCCACTGCCACCGGCATCAGCATATTGGCATTGCCGGCTTCGATGAAAGCCTGCCTGCAAAGATTGGGTTGCGTAGAGAGTTCAGTGCTTTCATCAGAAAAAAGTAATTGCAATCGTCCGCGTACAGCATTTGTTAAAGGTTTGCCAAGGTCAATGAACGGATTCAACACATTTGCACTGAATACCCAAAGGTCTTCAATTTCAAGATGATCGAAAAATCCATTGGCTGCCAGCACATTGAGTTTAACAACTGTATCGCCAATGCGGGTTGCCAGGCTGGTTCCGTCTGCTGTCTGAACGATGCCAAAAGGAATGTTCTCGATGCCAAAGTCGTTGTCTTCCGCAATGGGTATCCAGCTTTTCAGTGTCCGGGTCATGTTTTTTTTGGTTTATAGCGTTCCTCTGTTGGCTTGCTCAAGCTCTATGGCTTCGAACAAGGCCTTGAAATTTCCTTTGCCAAATGATTTGGCTCCCTTGCGCTGAATAATTTCATAAAAGACTGTTGGTCGGTCTTCCACAGGTTTTGTGAATAGTTGCAAAAGATAGCCATCTTCGTCACGGTCAATGAGGATGCGTAATTTTTTTAGGGTTTCAAGGTCTTCATCAATTTCTTTAACACGCTCAATCACAGAGTCATAATACGTATCAGGAACATGAAGAAACTCTACACCGCGCGCCCTCAGCTGATTGATAGTTTCAATGATATTGTCAGTAGCCATGGCTACGTGTTGTGCACCTGCTCCCCTGTAAAAGTCAATGTACTCTTCGATCTGCGATTTTTTCTTCCCTTCGGCGGGTTCATTGATCGGAAACTTGATACGCATATTGTCATTGGCCATCACTTTGCTCATCAAAGCTGTGTATTCTGTTGAGATGTCTTTGTCATCAAATGAGATAAGCTGCTCAAAACCCATGACTTTGCCGTAGAAATTGACCCATCTGTTCATTTCGCCCCAGCCTACATTGCCCACGATATGATCCACATAAAGCAAACCTGTGTCGGTGGGTTTGTAGGCCGGCTCCCATTTTTTAAATCCCGGCAAAAAAGAGCCGAAGTAGTTTTTTCGTTCAACAAAAAGATGAACCGTTTCGCCATAGGTGTGAATACCACTCATGATCACTTCGCCGTATTCATCAATGAGCACAGTGGGTTCCATATATGACCTGGCACCGCGCTGCGTGGTTTCTTTCCACGATTTGCGGGCGTCGTCAACCCGGAGGGCTATGGTTTTGATGCCATCGCCATGCATTTTTTGATGTTCAGCGATAGGTGAATCAGGTACGAGTGCTGTTGTGAAAACAAATACAATTTTTCCTTGCTTGAGCGCATAGGATGCGCGATCCTTTAGTCCGGTTTCCAGTCCGGCATAGGCAAGTGGTTGAAATCCAAATGCTGTTTGGTAATAATGTGCAGCCTGTTTGGCATTTCCTACATAAAACTCAACGTAATCGGTGCCGTTGATGGGTAAAAAATCATTTGCAGTCATGGTGAATGGGTTCAAAAAATGATTAAAACAGCCAGCTTTTATAATAGTCGGGGTCTTCGATTGTGAAAGCTTCTTCGGTGAGCATCAGTGGTTTAAAGGTGTCAACCATCACGGCGAGCTCCTCGGTGCCTTTTTGTCCGATGCTGCGTTCAACAGCGCCGGGATGAGGCCCGTGCGGGATGCCGATGGGGTGGAGGGTGATCATGCCTTTTTCGATGTGGTTGCGACTCATAAAATCGCCGTCAACATAATAGAGCACCTCATCCGAATCAACATTGCTGTGGTTGTAAGGAGCGGGAATGGCTTCGGGATGGTAGTCGTAAAGCCTTGGCACAAAAGCACATGTGACAAATGCTGCCGTTTCGAAAGTTTGATGCACAGGTGGTGGCTGGTGCACACGTCCCGTAAGCGGTTCAAAATCATGTATCGAAAACGAAAAAGGATAATGACAGCCGTCCCAGCCTATCGCGTCGAATGGGTGGGTGGCATAAACATAATGAAACAGCTTGTCGTCTCTTTTGATTTTTACCAAAAAATCTCCTTTTTCATCATGCGTGACAAGGTTTTGCGGCGTTTTCAAATCGCGCTCACAGAAAGGACTGTGTTCGAGCAGCTGGCCATATTTGTTGACATATCGCTTGGGGAAACGCAGCGGATGAAATGACTCGACAATGAAAAGACGGTTGTCCTGTGTTTCAAACTCGATCTGATATATTGTTCCTCTTGGAATTACAACATGGTCGCCATACTCAAAGGGGATGCTTCCGAAGATGCTGTGCAGCTTTCCTTTGCCTCGGTGAACGAAGATCATTTCATCGGCCTGGGAGTTTTTATAAAAATAGTCTTTCATTGAATTTCGCGGTGCGGCAAGCTGGATATAGACATCTTTGTTTACGAGCACGTTTTTGCGGCTTTCCAAAAAGTCGTCTGCTGCACCGATATTAAAGCCGTTGAAGCTGCGGTGCTGCATGTTTTCCTTGAGTGCTATTTTTGGTGCAACACAAATGGTTTCTCCGATTGCTTTAACCATTGTTGGCGGGTAAGCATGGTAAATCAGTGAATAGACATCAGAAAAACCTTCTGTCGAAACAAGCTCCTCGGAATACAATCCGCCATCGGGTTTCCTGAAAATGGTATGTCGTTTGGGTGGCACCTGCCCTCTTGTTTGGAAATGAGGCATAACTATTTAGATTGAATTCAAATAAAAGCTTAAAACAAAAGTAACTGATTTTTTGTTT
>ERZ1645187.1277-NODE-1277-length-23365-cov-9.908666_pt1 | contig 23365 bp, 22 predicted proteins | sample MGYA00575352_ERZ1645187 | MGnify/ENA primary metagenome ERZ1645187 (study PRJEB40837, sample SAMN11349314) | freshwater sediment metagenome | isolation source: river sediment | host: Sediment | place: India: Wazaribad , New Delhi | collected 2017-02-21 ... | reverse complement strand
CACCTCATTCGTAATGAGGGGGTCGGGGGTTCGAATCCCTCTTGCGGCACCATATTCCTCGACACCTTGGCCCACGATCTGGCGGCTCCCGCGAGCAGGCCCGCGTATTTGTCGCGCGCGCGTCAGGCGGATTGATGCAGTTGGGCTTGGGCGGCAATGCCGCCAGGCCGCGTCGAAATTCTGGCTGACGCCGGCGTCGTTCCGGCAGAAACGGAAAACGCTCTAGCGCCGGAATTTCGGGAAAAACGCCGGCACGCGGGCCGCATAGGCGGCAAACGCTTCGGGGCGTGTGCGCCGCATATGCGCTTCAAGGTGCGGGACGCCCGAGCCATGGCGCAGCAGCACGTACATCATCGCCGGGGCCGCGACAGCGAGCCAGGACGCCATGCCGGCCGGCGGGGCGACGGCAAGGCCGGCGATCGCTGTCCAGAACAGCCATTCGCAAAAATAGTTCGGATGCCGCGACCACGCCCACAAGCCGGTTTCGCAGATCCCATTCGCCGGCTTGCGGCGTTTGCAGGCGGCAAGTTGCGCATCGGCGACGGCCTCGCCGACCAGCGCGAACAACGCCAGAGCGGCCAAAAGCGCTGCGCCCGGCGTCAGCGCCGGACCGGCGGACGAGGCCGCCAGCGCGACGGCGAGGACAAGAACCACGCCGGCCAACGCCTGCGCTTGCAGGAACCAGAACAGGCGCCTTGGCGCGGCAGCCCCCCATTCGGCCATGAGTTGGGCATAGCGGGGATCATCCTTGCCCCGCCGCGTCCGGCTGAAAATATGCGCGCCGAGCCGGGCGGACCACAGCGCGACCAGCGCCGCGATGAGCACCCGGCGCGCAACGTCCGACGGCAGCAGCCAGAGCGCGACGAGGCTGGCGACCCCGACGGAAAAGGACCAGATCGTGTCGATCCAGCCGCTGTTGCCGCTGCGGCGCTGAACGATCCACGCGAATGACATGGCGACGATCAGAAACGAAGCGGCCGCAGCAAGCGCCGGAATCATCGCATGATCCACTGCGCCACATGGCCCATCAGACCGGGCGCGGTGAGCGGCCCCGACAGGACGGCAAGGCAAATGCACTCGACATCGCCGGTCGCGACGGGCGTGTGCACGGTGTCGCCATCCTCTTCGATGAAGGCGCCAGCGTGGTATTCGCCATTTTCGTCGCAATAGGACCCCTGCACGATCAGCGTCCATTCGCGTTCGGCGTGACTGTGCTGCAGCATGGCCTTGCCCGGCGCGATTTTCAGCGCATAGGCCTGCATGGTCGCATCATCGATGTCGACTTTGGCGATCCTGCGGCCGGGGCCCGCCCAGCGCCAGTGCAAGGCGTCGAGCGCCGGCCATCCCGGCGCGCTCGTTGCCGCCGCGGGCGCAGCGGCGATGCGCGCGAGCGCCCGGTCGAGGCTGCCCGCCGTCAACGCCGCCGGCTCCTCGGCGGCCAGCAGCATGCCGCCGAATTCAGAGAATGCGGCAATCCGCTCCGCTGTCTCCGGATGCAACGCAATATGTTCCGCCACGAGAAGGCGCAGGGCAGGGTCGAGAACGCCGGAGGCGTATTTCAGCAGAATTTCATCGGAAGGCAGCGTAATCATGCCTCGTCCCTCAAAGCTTGCCTGAGCTTGCCGATGGCCAGGCGAATGCGCGATTTGACCGTGCCAAGCGGCAGGCCGAGACGCCGCGCAATCTCGCCGTGCGGCAAATCGGCGAAAAATGACAAATGCACGATGCGGCGCTGCTCTTCCGGCAGGTCCTGAACGCAGCGCTCGAGCCGCGCCGCATCGGCGCCCGTCCCGTCTGTGGCCTCGACCGCCAGCAACGGGCTGTCGGCGTCGATCGGCTCGACGGCGTTCAGACGCCGGTCGCGCCGCATCCGGTCGATGCGCGCATTGGCGGCAATGCCGAAAACCCATGCCGACGCCGATCCCCTCACCGCGTCGAATTGCGCGGCGCGCCGCCAGACCGACAGCATCGCATCCTGCACGACGTCCTCGGCGGCGTCCGCGTTGAGGCCGAAGCGCATCGCCTGCGCCTTGATGCGCGGCGCGTAGAACTCGAACAGCCCGATGAAGGCCGATCGGTCGGCATTCCTGGCGATGGCGTGAATGAGCGCGGCGCGTTGCGCTTCTGTTTGCAGCGTCGAAATTGCCATAGGGAAGCGATGGGGCAGCCCCCGCGTTCCGTCAAGGCGGGGCGTCCAATGCTGCGCGGCAAAATCCGGCATGGCGACGCTCACCCTTTCGTCCGCAAGGTCGAGCGGCCGCCATCGACGCCGATGACCTGGCCGGTGATCCAGCCGCTGTCTTTCGACAACAGAAAGGCCGCCAGGCGGGCCGCGTCTTCCGGCTCTCCAAGCCGTTGCAGCGGGTGCAATTGCGCGATGGACTCGGCCATGGGGGAAGACGTCAGGCCGGCCGCCAGCGGCGTACGTGTCAGCGAGGGCGCGATGCAATTGACCCGCACATGCGGGGCCAGCTCCGCCGCCGCCGCCCGCGTCAATCCCTCCACCGCGCCCTTGGCCATGGAAATCGCGGCGTGGCTTGCGAAGCCCTGCGCGACGGCGACGGTCGAGAACAGGACGGCGGCGCCGCGCGCCGCCTTCAGTTTCGGCGCGCAAGCCTGCAACGCCAGCGCGGCGCCGAGCGCGTTCAGGCGGAAATCGTCGACGATTTCCGCCGCGCCGAGCTTCGCGAGGGGCTTCAGGCGAATGGAGCCGACGCAATAGGCCAGCCCCGACAGGGACGGGCCAGCTTCATCGACCGCCCGCGCGATCGCGTCCGGTTCGGTCACGTCGCAGATCGACCACGACGCGCCGGTCTCGGCGGCGACGGCGGCGAGCCGTTCGGCGTTGCGCCCGACGATGCGGACGGCCTGCCCGGAGGCGGCGAGCGTCCGGGCCAATTCCGCGCCGATGCCGCTGCCGCCGCCGAAAATCAGGCTGGTCATGCGGCCTCCCGTTTTTCAAAGGCGATGTGGCAGACGTCGATGGTCCGCGCGATGAACCCGGCCTCGCAATAGGCGAGGTAATAACGCCAGATGCGCCGGAAGCGGTCGTCAAACCCAAGCTCCGCCACCTCCGGCCATCGCGCGTCGAAGCGCTCGCGCCAGATGCGGCAGGTCGCCGCGTAATCGGCCCCGAAAGCGCGATAGGACAATGGCCTCAGTCCGTTCTCGGCGACGAGGCTCCGCAGGTGTCCGGGCGTCGGCAACATGCCGCCGGGGAAAATGTAGCGGCGGATGAAATCCATCTCGCGGCGATAGCGCGGAAAGATGTCGTCGCGGATGGTGATGACCTGCAAGGCCGCCTTGCCGCCCGTCTTGAGGCGGGCGCGGACGACGTCGAAATAGCTCTGCCAATAGGCTTCGCCCACCGCTTCGAACATTTCGATCGACACGATGCGATCGTAGGTTCCGGCCTCGTCGCGATAGTCGCAGAACTTGATGGTCACGCGGTCGGACAGTCCGGCCGCCGCGATCCGCGCCGTCGCATGTTCGAACTGCTCTCGCGAAATCGTCAGCGCCGTGACGCGGCAGCCGATATGGCGCGCCGCATATTCGGCGAAACCGCCCCAGCCGCAGCCGATTTCCAGCACATGATGCTGCGCCTCGACGCCCGCCGCCGCCGCGATGGCGGCGTATTTGCGAAATTGCGCCGCCTCCAGATCCTCCCCGACCTCAAGGCCGGAGGAATAGGTCATCGTGCCGTCGAGCCAAGCGCCGTAGAAGGCGTTGCCGAGATCGTAATGGGCGTGAATGTTGCGGCGCGAGCCGGCGCGCGAATTGCGGCGCAGCCAGTGCCGCGCCATCTGAACGGCGCGCACCAGCGGGTTTGCGGCGAAGCGGTCGATGAGATGCTGATTGGCCGCCAGCAGTCCGAGCAGCGCGACCAGATCGTCGCTCGTCCAGTCGCCGGCGATATAGCCTTCGGCGAAGCCGACGTCTCCGGCCGCCAGACGGCGCACGAAGCCATAGCTGCGGACGATGAGCCGCGCGTGCGGGCCGGCTTCCGCGCCGGAAAAGCGCGTCGCGCGTCCATCGGGAAGCACGATGTCGAGGCTGCCGAACCGCATTCCGAGAAGCGCCTGGAAACAGCGGCGCATGGACCATGGCAGCGCGCGCGAACGGATCAGATCGCGCGGAGATATGACGGCGACATCATGCATGGGGAACTCCCGGCGATGCAGGTTTCGAGGACAGGGTGTATTCGCCCGGCGCGTCGCGACTGACCGGCGCGGGCGGCTGCGGCCGTGGGCGGACATGATGGCCCCTGATCCAGAGGCGCAGGGCCTGCCAGTGGATGGCCGCCAGCACCTTGAAGCCGAGCAGCGGCGTCGCCGCCAATCGCCCGAGCAGGGCCGAAACCGTCGCCTCGAACGCATCGGCGCGCATCAGCGCGGTCAGCGCCACGCCCTCATGGTCGCGCTCGATGATCTTGAGCCTGAACGCGCCGCCGCGCGGCGGCGAGAGCCGGAAGCGATAGCGCAGCGGCATGTCCATGAAAGGCGAGACGTAGAAGAGCTTGTCGCATTCATGCGGCGCGACGGATCCGTCGTCGTCCTCGCTGACCGGCATGATGTAGACATGGCGTTCGCCGAACGTGTTGCGCACCTCGTAGACGACGCTCGTCGTTCTCCCTTGCGCATCGGCGCAGGCATAGGTGGCGATCGGATTGAAGACGAAACCGAGAATGCGGGGAAAGCAGACGAGCGTGACGCGCTGCGGACGCGGCAGCGACGCCTCGTCATGCAACCGGTCGATATAGGAGCGCAGCGTTTCCCCGTCGCGCCCGCCGTGGTCGCGCGCGTCAAAGCTCAGCAGGTTGAAACGGCCGATCGAAAAGAACGGAATGCGCGCCGGCTGGTCGAGGCGATCGACATCGACAAAGATCGCCAGCGCCGAATAGCGGAATGTCAGGCCGTGCGGGCGCAGCCGCGCATGAAAGATCTCGGCGTCGGCAAAGACGACAGGGCGCTCTAGCGCTGCCATGGCGCCATCCCCCCCAGCGCATGCGCCGCGTCCAGGCCGGAACGCAACCCGTCCTCGTGAAAGCCGTAGCCGGTCCAGGCGCCGGCGAAATAGACGCGGTTCTTGCCCTGGATGGACTTGAGCCGCGCCTGGGCGGCAATCGCCGCCGCGTCATAGACGGGATGGTCGTAGGCGATCGTGGCGAAGACCGCTTTCGGGTCGATGTCGCGATCCGGATTGAGGGTGACGAACAGCGGGCAATCGTCCGGCAGCGCCTGCAGGCAGTTCATCCAATAGGTGACGGCGGCCTTGTCGCCGCCCTGCCGGCGCAGCATGTTCCACGCCGCCCAGGCGCCGCGACGGCGCGGCATCAGCGCCGCGTCGCGATGCACGACGACGCTGTTGTTGCTCACGCGGAAAGCCCCGAGCACGTCCCGTTCCGTCTTGTCGGCGTCGGACAGCAGGGCCAGCGCGGTCGGCGCATGCGTGGCCAGGATCGCGGCGTCGAACCGGTCTTCATGGCCGGCGCTGTCGCGAACGACGACGCCGTCGCCGTCGCGCCGGAGCAACGCCACCGGCGTCGCCAGCCGCACGGCCCCGCCGAGGCCCGCCCTGAGCCGGGTCGTGTAATTGCGGCTGCCGCCTTTCACCGTCCGCCAGCGCGGACGGTCCCATTGCAGCAGCTTGTGATTGTCGAAAAACGCGATGAACGACCGCGCCGGAAAGGCCAGCGTTTCGCCCGGCGTCATCGACCAGATCGCCGCGCCCATCGGCACGACGTAATCGTCGCGCACCCGGTCGGGAACGCCGCGCGCGGCGAGATATTCCGCAAGCGTCTCCGAGCCGATGCGATTGGCGGCGACATCGGCGATGGCGCAGTTCTGAAAGCGCCGGATGCCAAGCAGGAAACGGTAGAAACCGGGATCGAGAGCGTTGGCCGCCTGCGCGAAAAGACCACGCAACGGGGCCGTATGCCGCCCGCACCATTCGAAGCCGCCATCGTCGGACGACAGCGCGAAACTCATGTCGGAGGCGATGGTTTCCACCCCGGCCCAGTCGAACAGCGCGGTCAGGTTGGGGTAGTTCAACTCGTTGTAGACGATGAAGCCGGTGTCGACGGCGATCGAGCGTCCGGCGTAATCGACATCGATCGTGTTGGCGTGGCCGCCGGCGCGCGCGTCCTTCTCGTAGACGACGATTTCAATGCCCGGAAGGGCGGCGAGCGAGATCGCGGCGCCAAGGCCGCTGATGCCGGATCCAATGATGGCGATGCGCATGGCTCAACCGAACCTGAGCGCAACGGCCGCGCCCGCCGCCGCCGCCGAGGCGGTCAGGACCACGCCCCAGGCGAGATCGACGAAGGTGAGGCCGACCGGCCAATCCCGCATCACCGCCCAATTGGTGAAGTCATAGGTTCCATAGGCCAGCAACCCGAGAACGGCGCCCGGGATGATGGCGTCGTGCCAGCGCCCGCTGGCGAGCGCCGGCGTCACGGCGAAATAGACGATGCCGGCGAGATACATCAGATAGAAGATGGCGGCCGGCCCCATGCGGAAATCGGCCGCCAGCAGATGTCCCATCTGCGAGCGGTACAAATCCTTGGCGACGACGCCAAGCCAGACGAAATCTGCGATGACGAAGACGATCGCGGCGCCGGCGTAGGCAAGGGCAAAGCGTGACATTGGCGGACCTCCGAACCATATACGGCGCGGCGGGCAAGTTGGATCACGTCGGAAATCTTGAAAGCGCGCGCCCGCCGCCGCCTGTTGAGCAAGGACGCAAACGGCCAGCATGAGCATCGACCAGAAAACGGCCGCCCTCCGGATTGTGCTGGGCGACCAGCTGACGCGTTCGCTGTCGGCGCTGCGCGGCCTCGATCCGGCCCGCGACATCGTCCTCATGGCCGAGGTCGACGCGGAAGCGCGTTACGTCAAACACCACAAGCAGAAAATCGCGCTCTGCTTTGCCGCCATGCGGCATTTCGCGCGCGAGCTGCAGGCGGATGGGGTTCGCGTCCGCTATGTCGCAATTGACGATCCCGCCAATTCGGGAACCCTGACGGGCGAGATCGCCCGCGCCGCGCAGGATGTCGCACCGACGCGCATCGTGCTGACGGCGCCGGGCGAATACCGGCTGGCGCAGGCGTTTGGCCAGATGGCCGGCGAAAGCCGCTGGCCGGTCGACATCCTTGCCGATGACGGCTTTGTCTGCGCGATCGACGAGTTCAATCGTTGGGCGGAAGGCCGCCGCGCGCTGACGATGGAATTCTTCTATCGCCAGATGCGCATGAAGACCGGCCTGCTGATGCAGGGCGACAAGCCGATCGGCGGGCAATGGAACTTCGACGCCGCCAATCGCGAGCCGCTGCCCAAGGCGCATCGGCCATTGGCGCGGCTGCGGTTTGCGCCCGACGCGATCACGCGCGATGTCATTGCGCTGGTCGAGGCGCGCTATCCCGACCATTTCGGCGAGACGGCGGAATTCGGCTGGCCCGTCACGCGCGACGAGGCGCTGCGCGCGCTTGGCCATTTCATCGATGCGGCGCTGCCGACCTTCGGGCGCTATCAGGACGCGATGCGCGAGGGCGCGCCATTCCTGTATCATTCGCTGATCGCGCCAGCGTTGAACCTGCATTTGCTGGAGCCGCTGGAAGTCTGCCGCGCGGCGGAAATGGCCTTCCATGCCGGCCATGCGCCGCTGGAGGCGGTCGAGGGCTTCATCCGCCAGATCATCGGCTGGCGCGAATATGTGCGCGGCGTCTATTGGCGCTTCATGCCGGACTATGCGGCCAGCAACGCCCTCAAGGCGCATCGGCCGATCCCCGATTTCTACTGGACCGGCAAGACGGACATGCGCTGCATGGCGGCGGTGATCGACGAGACCCGGCGGCACGCCTATTCGCATCACATCCAGCGCCTGATGATCACCGGCAATTTCGCGCTGCTGGCGGGCCTCGATCCGGCCGAGGTGGAGGAATGGTATCTCGCCGTCTACGCCGACGCTTATGACTGGGTGGAGCTGCCCAATACGCATGGCATGGCGCTTTACGCCGATGGCGGCGTGCTGGCGACCAAGCCCTATGCCGCGTCCGGCGCCTACATCAACCGCATGTCGAATTTCTGCTCGGCCTGCCGCTATGACGTCTCAGCCAAGCTCGGCTCATCGGCCTGCCCGTTCAACGCGCTCTACTGGGCCTTCCTCATCCGCAACCGCGACAGGCTCGGCGATAATCTGCGCATGAAAATGCCCTATCGCATGCTGGCCAAATGGGACGAGGCCAAGCAGCAGGCCTATGTCGACGCCGCCGCCGCATTCCTCGACGGGCTCAAGCCCTATCGCTGAAGGGCGCGCCCTTGCCTGCGATGACGCGAACGCTTCAGCCCGACTCAGGGTCCCCGCGCCTTTGCGCTCAGCCGAATTCCAGCGATGTCGTCGCGAAAATGCGCTCCAGCGGCAATTTGGGTTCGGGACCGTGGTAGAGCCGCACGCAGCCAAAGCTTTCCGACAGGCCATGGCGCTGCGCCATGCGCTCGGCTTCGGCATTGGGCTCGGGAATGTCGATCTGCACGCGCTGGCCGGCGATGCGCGCCAGCAGGGTCGACAACACGCTTTCCGCCGCCGGGGCGTCGTCGGCGTAGAGCGGACCGATCTTGAAGCCGACGCGGCACGGGCGGGCGACGCCATAGGCGCGCAGGACGCCATGATCGCGCCAGCCAACGGCGTGCGCGCCGGGCTGGCCGATCCACCGCCGCAGGAACGCCTGCCGATTGGCCGGGAAACAGGCCGCGTCGATCGCCGCGACGCCGGCCATGTCCTCGGCGTCGAGGTCTGAAATTCCGGGCCGGGCGACGCCCGCCGCCACGCCCTCGAAGCGCACGTGCCGGTGCGCTGCGACGAAGCCGCCGCGCTCGTAGAAAGGCGTCATGGCGTAGACGCCGTCCATGGCGATCGTCGCGCCGGGGCGCAGGCGCTGTTGCAGGGCTTCGAGACGCCAACGCCACAGACGGGCGCCGAGCCCTTGGCCGCGCAGGTCGGCGCGCATGATGAACAGCCCCATGAAGCCGAAGCCGTCGTCATGGCGGAAAATCGAGCCGCCGCCGGCCAGCGCGCCGTCCTGCCGCAGGGCGATGAACGCGCCCGGATCGACCGCCGCGGCGATGTTCAGATCGGCGCGGCCGGGGTTCCAGCCCTCCTGCGCCGCCCAATCGTCGAGAACGCGCAATTCGTCCGGCCGCATGGGACCGATGGCGAAGTCGGAAGGCAAGGCGGCGCTGGCGGTCATGACGAGCGGCTTTCGGAGCGTTGCGCGACGGGCGCGGATTGGCAGACTCGCCAAGATCGCGCGCCCCGTCAACGGCATGCAGGCTTGCGCCGGCGCGCGCCTAATCCTCGCGCCCCGCGGCCCAGCGGCGCAGGAACGCGTCGCTCCATCGCGCCACGGCGGCGTCATGTTCGAACCAGCCGGACAAATGCGCCTGGCGCGGATGCGCGCCCGGCAGATTCATGCGCTCATGCGCCTTGGTCGTCCAGCGGCACATCATCGCATAGGTGACTTCCGGATGGAATTGCAGGCCATAGGCCTGCGCGCCGTAACGGAACGCCTGCGCCTCGAAATCATCGCCCTCGGCCAGCAAGGTCGCGCCATTCGGCAGATCGAAGCCTTCGCGATGCCATTGGTAGACGCGGCTCGGGAAATCCGCCTCGCACAGGGCGTGGCCTTCCTCGGTCGGGCGGATCGGATAATAGCCGATCTCGGCGCGGCCATGGGGATGGCTGTAGACGCGATGGCCAAGGGCGCGCGCCAGCAATTGCGCGCCGAGGCAGATGCCGAGAAAGGGCTTTTCCTCCTTCAGCGGCACGTTGAGCCAGTCGATCTCGGCCCGCAGCCAGTCGTATTCGTCATTGGCGCTCATCGGCCCGCCGAAGACGACGACGCCGTCGTGCTCGCGCATCGTCTCGGGCAGCGGCTCGCCCAGCGCCGGACGGCGGATGTCGAGCGCGAAGCCATGCTCGCCCAGCAGCCGGCCGACGCGCCCCGGCGTCGAATGCGCCTGGTGCAGGACAATGAGAATGCGGCGTCGCGCGGCTCTCGTCGTCCCGTGCTTCTGCGGCCTCGCCATCACGTCTCCCTGTTCGCCGGGCGTTTCTTCATCAGGCGTTCGACCAGCGGCAGCAGCAGGGCGCGCGGCGCGAAGGGCGCGCCATAGGCCGCCAGTTTGTTGAAAAAGCCGGGCACGACCACCCGCCGGCCGGACATCAGTCCGGCATAGCCGGCCTCGGCCACGTCGCGCGCGCTGGCCAGCGGCAGCCGGCGCAGCAGCATGGCGGCGTCGAAGCCGGCGCGCGCCTGAAACTCCGTCGCCGTCGGGCCGGGACACAGCGCCGTCACCGCCACGCCCCTGTCGTGCAGTTCGCGCGACAGGGCCTCGCTGAACGACAGCACGAAGGACTTGCTGGCGTAATAGACCGCCATGCCGGGCCCCGGCTGGAACGCCGCCGTCGAGGCGACGTTGAGAATGCCGCCCTGCATTGCGGCGATCTCGTCGGCGAATTTGAGCGTGAGATCGACGAGCGAGCGCACGTTGAGGTCGATCATCTGCGCCTGCTCGGCGCGGTCGAGGTCGAGCGCGTCGCCCGCCAGGCCAAAACCGGCGTTGTTGACCAGGAATTGCACATTGGCCCCGGCCTGCGCCAGAACCTCGGCGAGGCGCTCGGCGCTGCCGGCGGCGGCCAGATCGAGCGCGACGACGATCGGGCGCGGGCGGGCGGGCGCGGCCTCGGCGAGGTCGCTCGCCAAGGCGTCGAGGTCGCGCTCGCTGCGCGCGACAAGGGCGACGTCATGCCCATGCGCGGCGAAGACGCGGGCGAACTCAAGCCCGATGCCGCGCGACGCGCCGGTGATGACCGCGACCGTGCGTGACGTCATCAATCGCGCTCCAGATGGGCGCGGGCGGCGCGCTTGCGCGCCGCCATGCGGTCGCGCGGCGGCACGGCCAGCAATTCGGCGACGCGCCAGATGACGTTTTCCTCGAATTCATGCGCCGCGCCGTCGGCGAAGGCGACGTCCCACATCATGTCGACGATGTCGCGGCGGCCGGCCTCGTCAAGCTTGTCCTTCAGCACGCTGGTGAAGGCGTAAAAGTCGATGGCCTCGCGGTCGCGCTCGTGCGCGGCGTGCGCCAATTCTTCCGCTTCCTCCGGCGACAGGCCGAAGCGCTGTTCCAGCAGCGCCAGCACGCGCGCGTTTTCCGCGTCCGACGTCACGCCGTCGATGGTGGCGACATGGACGAGCAGCGCCGCGGCGGCGAGTCGACGCTCGTCCTCGGCAATGTCTTGCCGCCCGGCGTCGCCCGCCATGCGGGCGATAAGCTTCTTCAGCACCACGATCATGCGTCAGTCCGATCTCCCCGCCGCATCCCGGCGTCCTTGCGGCATGATAGGCGAAAGCGCGGCCGGCGCCAGAGCGCCGGCGCGCCTCAATCGCTCAGCACCAGCGCCCAGAACACCTTGTATTTCGTTCCCGGCGCATAGGCCGTGGCGATGCCCATGCGCTTCATCCGGCGATCGAGCATGTTGGCGTTGTGCGGGCGCGACTGCCGCCAGCCGGAAAAGGCCTCCGGCAGGGTGTGATAGCCGGCCGAGACATTCTCGACGGCGGCGTTGCCGGCAAATCCGGCCGCGTCGAGCCGCTGCTTGAACGCGCCCTTGGTCTCATGCGAGACGTCGTTGGCCTCGGCCATGGCGCGGGCCTGATGCTGGGCGATGCGCTCCAGCGCCGGGTCGAGAACGAGCGGCCCGAGACCGTTGTTGCGGCGATAGAGCGAGATCATGTCGCGCGCCTGCGCCGCGTCGACGCGGGCGCCGGCCTTGGCCATCGAGCCATAGAAAGCCCCCTCGCCGGACAGCGGCGGCGGCGCGTCGGGGCGCTCGGCGCAGCCGGCAAGCAGCGCCGCAGCGGCGAACAGGGCGACATGCAATCTGGACAAGGACACGAAATTCTCCCTTTACGGCCGCAGGCGGGGCTCAGGCGGGCGAGCGCTCGCCCGGCTCGGGCTTGAGCAGGGCTTCGAGGCGATCGAGCCCGTTGATGGCGACGACGGTCGGCGGCGCGCCCGTGGCGATGGCGATGGCGGCCGCCTTCAACCGCCGGAAAATGTCGAAGTTGAGATCGCTTTTCACCCGCGTGCCGGTCTCGATGTCCTGAACGAAGCACAACAGTTCGAAATTCAGGCCGCTCGCTTCCATGCCGACGAACATCACCGACGGCGCGGGGAATTTCATGACGAGCTCATGCCCCTTGGCCGCGGCGATCAGCAATTCGCGCACCTGCTCGGGGTCGGCGGAATGTTCGACCGCCACGGGGATCTTCAATCGTCCGACGCGGTCGGTGCGCACCCAGTTCTTCACCACGCCGGAGACGAGGTTGGAATTGGGCACGATCACGGTCGAGCGATCGAAAGTCTCGATCTCGGTGGAGCGCACGTTGATGCGCCGCACATAGCCCTGCTGGTCGCCGACGACGATCCAGTCGCCGACGCGCACGGCGCGCTCCCACAGCAGGATGAGCCCGGAGACGAAATTGCTGACGATCGATTGCAGGCCAAAACCGATGCCGACGGACAGCGCGCCGGCGACGATGGCGAGCTTCTCGAAACTCAGGCCGACATGCGCCAGCGCCAGCGCCACCGCCAGCAGGAAGCCGAGATAGCCGACGACCGTGTCGATGGAATTGCGCAGGCCGGCGTCGAGCTGCGTTTGCGGCAGATATTTCTGTTCGAGCCAGCGCTGGATCGAGCGCGTCGCCGCGTAGACGACGCCGAAAATGGCGATGCCGGAGACAATGGTCGACAGCGAAATGGTGACGTCGCCAACCTTGAAGCCGAAGAAGGCGGCGCGCAGATTGCCGATGAGGTCGTCCGATTGCAGCCCCCAGGGCGCCATCGCCAGCAAGGCGACGACGAGGAAGAGCGCCACGCGGAGGATGCCGGCGGTCAGGATGCCCCAGCGCTCGAGCGCGTCGCGGCGCACGCCGACGCTGGTCATCAAGGCGCGGCCGATCGGCGCATTGGGCTTGAAACCAGCCGCCGCGCCCTCGTCGATCAGCACCGAGAGCAGGAAGGCCGTGACGCCGAGGCCGGCGACCCAGACCAGTTGCGCCACGGTGAACGAGGCCAGCGCGACATAGCCGATGGCGGCCGAACCGAGGATGAAGACGATCGCCAACCAGGCGAGGAACCGCAGCGCGCCGCCGATCTCGTTGCGCGGCGCGATCGGCGGACCGAGACATTCTTCGTCGTCGCCGTCCTTGCCAACGCCCCACAGCGACGTGGCCATGACCGCGACGACAGCGAGCGCGCCCAGCCCGCGCGTCGCCACGCTGAACGGCAGCGAGGCGACGACGGCCTCGTTGATCGCTTCGAGCACTTTCGTCAGCGCGAACACGGCTGCGACCGCGATCGCCATGCGATAGAGCGCCTGCGCGACCGGCGTCGACACGTCGATGGGACGCCAGCTCGGCCGCCGCGTCGCCAGAAGGCCGCGCGCCAGGCCGAGCGTGACCGAGACCGCCGTGACGCCTTCGACCAGCGCGGCGAGCACCGGCGCGATGCGCTGCGTCGTCAGGCCGAAGATATCGGAGGCCGCGACGATCGCCAGCGTCGAGGCGATCGGCAGAAGCGCCACGACCACGGCCACCCACAACGCCGCCAGCGCCTTGCGCAGCCGCGTCGGGGCCTGTTGCTCGGGATCGCGCCAGATGACGCGGCGGGCGACGCGCGACAGCGGCCAATAGAGCAGGAAAACCGCGACGACATAGGCGGCGAAGGCGTGGAGCCGCCATCCCGGCAGGATGCGCGCCGCGCGCTCGCCCCATTCCGTCAGCATCGACCACAGCGCAGTCGCCTGACGCGGCATTTCATAGGCGACCGCGACCCACAGCGACGGCTGCAACGGACTGACATTGCGCTCGAACAGGGCGCGCGTGAACATGCCGCGCCGGCGCGAGGCGATGGTCGCCGCCGCCTGTTCCGCTTGCACGGCGCTCAGCCGCGCGCGCTTGATCAGCTCCTGCGCGACGGCGAGCGCCTTCTCCTGATCGGCGCGCTCGGCCGTGACGGCGGCGCTTTCCGGCGCGTCTTTCTCGCCTGGCTTCGGACCCAATTGGTCAAGCCGCGTCTTGATGGCGTCGACGCGCGGCGAAGCCTCGGCGATCACCGACTGGATCGTCGCCGAGATCGGATCGATCTGCTGACGGATCGATTGCAGCAGCGAATCCGGCAGGTCCGGCTTCGACAACGTCGATTCGATCTGGTCGAGGGCGGCGCGCGTCTGCTCCAGCCGCCCGACCGCCGCCGTGAAAGCCGCATCGTCCTGCGCCCGCGCCGGGAGGGCGCCCGCAAGGATCAGCAGGAACGCCGCGGCAAGCGCGCGCAGGACGTTCGGATCGAGATGTTTCAGAATGATTCGCATGACGCTCGCAGCATAGCTTTTTCGCCCGTTCCGATCAGTCCCGCGCCGGCGGCGGATATTCATGCGCCCGCCCGGCGGGATCGCGCACGCGATATCGGCCCGCCCCCTGCTCTTCGAGATAGCCGGGCCCGACCGGAACCTTGCCGTAGCCGCCGGGAATATCGAGCATATAGGCCGGCAGGCACAGGCCGGAGACGCGCGCCGCCAGCGCCCGCATCAGCGCTTGCCCCTCGGCGATCGGCACGCGCAGATGCGCAGTGCCGCGCGCCAGATCGCCATGATGCAGGTAATAGGGCTTGATGCGCGTCTCGACGAAAGCCCGCATCAGCGCCTCCAGCGTCGCGACATCGTCGTTGACGCCACGCAGCAGCACACTCTGGCTGACCATGGCGACGCCGGCGTCGATGAGCCGGGCGCAGGCCGCGCGCGCCTGCGGCGTCAATTCGCGCGGATGGTTGGCGTGCAGCGCCACGAACACGGCCTTGCCCGAGGCCTTGAGCGCCGCGACCATCGCTGCGTCGATGCGCGCCGGCCAAACGGCGGGAACGCGCGTGTGCACGCGCACGATTTTCACATGGGCGATGTCGCCGAGGCGCTGCATCGTCGCCCGCAGCCGGTCGGGCGAGAGCGACAGGGGATCGCCGCCGGTGAGGATGACCTCCCAGATCGCCTCGTTCGCGGCGATATAGCCGAGCGCCGCATCGAGCGCCGCGCCGTCGAGCTGCTTCGTCCCGCCCGGCCCGACGAATTCGCGCCGAAAGCAGAAGCGGCAATAGACCGGGCAGGAATGCGTCAACGCCAGCAGCACGCGGTCGGGATAACGGTGCACGATTCCCGCGACCGGCCGATGCGTATTGTCGCCAATCGGATCGACGCGTTCTTCCGGCGCGACATTCAGTTCGGCGAGGTCCGGCACGAATTGCCGCGCGATCGGATCGGCTGGATCGGCGCGGTCGATCAGCTCCGCCATCGCCGGCGTGATCGCCACCGCATAGGCTTTCGCCAGGGGCGCGAGCGCAGCGACCGCCTCAGTCGCAACGAGCCCGGCCGCCGCGAGATCCTGCGCGCTTTTCAGCGTGCGGCCGTTCATGGCGCGGTCCCGCGCGGCGCGACGGGCGTCCAGATCACCTGTTCGATCTGCGTCGCCCCGGCGCAGAGCATGACCAGCCGGTCAAAGCCCAGCGCCACGCCGCTCGCCTCCGGCATCAGCGCCAGCGCGGCGAGAAAATCCGCGTCGATCGGATAGGCCGCGCCATAGATGCGGGCGCGTTCGGCCTCTTCCGCCTCGAACCGCCGGCGCTGCTCGGCCGCATCGGTCAGCTCGCCGAAGCCATTGGCCAGTTCGACGCCGCAGGCATAGAGCTCGAAACGCTCGCAATAGCGCGGATCATCGGCCTTGCGCCGCGCCAGCGCCGCCTCGCAGGCGGGATAATCCATCAGCAGCGTCGGCCGCCCCTGCCCGAGTTTTGGCTCGATGCAGGCGGACAGGATCTTGCTGAACAGGTCGGACCATGTGTCGTCGTCGGCGACGCGCAGGCCCAAACGCTCGGCTTGCGGCAGGAGAAGGCTTGCGACGCCCTCCCCTCCGGGTGCTAGCGTCTCCCCAATATCGATATTGGCATGGCGCGCGAAGGCCTCCGCCACGCTCAGCCGCTCCGCCGGCTGAAACGGATCGCAGAACAGGCCGCGAAAGGCGAAAGCCGCCGCCCCGGCCGTGCGCGCCGCCAGCGCCACCAGCTGTTCGCTGTCCGTCATCGCCTGATTGTAGCTTTCCCGCGCCCGATACCATTCGAGCATGGTGAATTCGGGATGGTGCAGCGGCCCGCGCTCGCCGTTGCGGAAGACATGGCCGAGCGTGAACAGCCGTTCCTCGCCCGCCGCCAGCAGCTTCTTGCAGGCGAATTCCGGCGAGGAATGCAGGTAAAGCCGGCTCTTTTCGCCGTCCGCCGCGATCAATTCGCTCGAAAAGCCGGAAATATGCGCCTCATTGCCCGGAGAGACCTGCAGCACGGCCGTATCCGCCTCGATGAAGTCCCGCGCGCCGAACCAGCCGCGAATCGCCGCGGCGATCGCGACGCGCTGGCGCAGGAAGGCGCGCCGGTCGGCATGCACATGCGGGGTCCACCAGGGCGAGGGCTCGTTCATCCGTTCATTTCGCTTGCATTGAAGGGCTTGGAGCCTCTATTCGCTCCGACACGGGATCGGTATTGCGCGGATGGTTCGATTTCAAGGCGGCTGTTGGGCCGCGGCCCCGCGCCTCACCTTCGAGGGATTAACGTGAAAGTCATCGCCAGCTCCATCCGCAAGGGCAATATCATCGAACGCGAAGACGGACAGCTCTATGTCGTCCTCAGCGCCGAAAGCTTCCACCCCGGCAAGGGCACGCCGACGACGCAGATCGACATGCGCCGCATCTCCGACGGCGTGAAGACCACCGACCGCTACAAGACGACCGAGCAGGTCGAGCGCGCCTATGTCGAGGACCGCGATTACTCGTTCCTCTACGCCGACGGCGACGGCCATCACTTCATGAACACCGAGACCTACGACCAGCTCACCGTGCCGGCCGACGTCATCGGCGATCAGGCGCAATGGCTGCAGGAAGGCATGAAGGTCATGCTGTCGATCTTCAACGGCGTCGCCGTGGCCATCCAGCTTCCCGCCCGCGTCACGCTCGAGATCGTCGAGACGGAGCCGGCGATGAAGGGCCAGACCGCGTCTTCCTCCTACAAGCCGGCCAAGCTGTCGAACGGCGCGCGCGCCATGGTGCCGCCGCACATCCAGACCGGCACGCGCGTCGTCATCCAGACGGAAGACGGCGCCTATGTCGAGCGCGCCAAGGACTGAGGCGTCGCACTGCTGCTTGTGCAGAAAAGAAAATCGCCGGCCGTGAGGCCGGCGATTGTCATTCAGGCCGCCGCGATCACGCTTTCACGACATGCGAGGCGCATAATTTGTTGCCGTCCGGATCGCGCAGATAGGCGAGGTAAAGGCCGCGCCCGTTGTGGCTGCGCACGCCCGGCGGATCCTCGATCGTCTGTCCGCCATGCGCCGCGCCGGCCGCGTGCCAGCGGTCGACCGCCGCATGATCCGCCATGCGGAAACCGATCGTGCCGCCATTGGCGTGCGTCGCCGCTGCGCCGTCGATGGGCTTCGTCACCATGAACAGGCCGCCGTCATGCATGTAGACGAGCCGGCCCTTGTGATCGACGACGCCGGGCTTGGCGCCCATCGCGATGAAGAGAGCGTCGTAAAACGCCCGCGCCCGCTCGATATCGTTGCTGCCGACCATCACGTGACTGAACATGCCCTGCTTCTCCCCGTTTTTATGTTGTGAAAGTTCCGTTCACTCGCCGCGGAATTGCGGCATGCGCTTTTCCTTGAACGCCGCCTGCCCCTCGACATAGTCCTGCGAGTGATAGCACGCGGCGATCGCCGCCTGCGCCGCGGCGCGGTTCTGCTCGGTCTCCATCTTTTCCAGCTCGACCAGCGCCCTCTTGGCCGCGATCAGCGACAGCGGCGCATTGGCGGCGATCGTCGCCAAATAGCCGTTGAGCTCGTTGTGATAGCTGGCGGCCTCATAGACATGCTGCAGCACGCCGAGGCCTTTCGCCTCGTCCGCGCCGATGATGCGGGCCGAGAACAACAGCTCGGCCGTCGCGCCAAAGCCGAGGCGCTGCGTCAGCATGCGCACATTGTCATAGCCATAGCCGATGCCGAGCCGCGCCGCCGGAATGCGGAAGCGCGACACGTCCGAGGCGATGCGCAGGTCGCAGCTCATGGCCAGCCCCATGCCGCCGCCAAAGCAGATGCCGTTGATCGCCGCGACCGTCGGCTTGGCGGCGTGCGCCAGCGCGAAGCTCGCCTCATTCACCGCCCGGTCATAGGCCTCGACGGCCTCCGCGCCGGTGCGGTTCTCGCCGAATTGCGAAATGTCGGCGCCGGCGCAGAAGGCCTTCTCGCCCGCGCCGGCAACGACGATCAGCCGCACCGCCTTGTCGGCCTCGGCCTCAGCCACCGAGCGCGTCAGCCCCTGCCACATTTCGAGGCTCATGGCGTTGAGCTTGTCCTGCTGATCGAGCGTCAGCCAGGCGATCGCGCCGCTGACCTTGTACTGAACCTGGCCTGCCATGATGTCTCCCCGTTTTTGAACGCCCAGTCTTAATGCGCCGCCGCGCCCGCCACAATCTGTCCCGCCAGGCGGAAAACTCCCGGCGGGGGAACAAAGAGCGCCTGTCGCGGTTCAGTCACTATGCCGACAGACAGCAGCACCAGCGATGCCGACGGCGGCTCTAGCGATTTGCGCAACTTCGCCCGCGTCGCATCCGGTTATTGGAGCGGCGACGAGAGGCGCGAAGCCTGGGCGCTGACGCTCGGCGCGCTGACGCTCGCGCTTGTCACGCTGGCGGTGCAGATCGGCGTCAACCGCTGGCACCGCTTCTTTTTCGATGCGCTGGAGCGCAAGGACGCCGTCGCGCTGACGCATGGCGTCATTGTCATCATCGCGCTGGTCGCCGCCGCAGCGGCGACCGCCGTGCTGTTCGTCCATGCGCGCATGCGCCTGCAATTGCGTTGGCGGCAATGGCTGACGGGGCGGCTGGCCGGCGACTGGCTGGCCGAGCGCCGCTTCTACCAGCTCACCATCGGCGACGACCGCGGCTCCAATCCGGAATATCGCATCGCCGACGACGCCCGCATGGCCACCGAACCCATGGTCGATTTTCTCATCGGCCTGACCAACGCCATGTTGATGGCGGTGGCCTTCCTCGGCGTGCTGTGGAGCATCGGCGGCGTGCTCGAAGTCGGCGTCGGCGGCTCGACGCTGCGCATTCCCGGCTATCTCGTCTTCGCCGCCATCCTCTACGCCCTGACCGCCTCGGGCCTCACCTATTTCATTGGCCGACCGCTGATCCGCGCCGCGGACGCCAAGAACGGCGCCGAGGCGAAGCTGCGCTATGAGCTGACGCGCGTGCGCGAAAACGCCGAAACCATCGCGATGATCGGCGGCGACGATCAGGAGAAAGCGCGAATCGAGGCGAGTTTCCGCCTGCTGGCGCGGCGCTGGCTCGCCGTCATCCGCAATCACGCGCGCATGACCTGGGTGATCAACGCCAACGCCGTGCTCGCCCCCGTCGCGCCGCTGCTGCTCGGCGCGCCGGCCTATCTCAACGGTTCAATGTCGCTCGGCATGCTGATGCAGGCCGCCGCCGCCTTCGTGCAGGTGCAATTGGCGCTGAACTGGCTGGTGGACAACGCCATCCGGCTGGCCGAATGGCGCGCCGCCGCCGAGCGCGTCGGCCAGCTCATCGACGCCTTCGACGAGCTCGACGACACCGTCCTGCGCAACCGCGCCGGGTCGATCGTGCTCGGCGACAGCCCCGACGACAAATTGCGCATCGAAAACCTGTCGATCGCCCATTCCAACGGCGACATCATCATCGCCGAGGCGCATGTCGTCTTCGCTCCGGGCGAGAAGATCCTGGTCAAGGGCGAATCCGGCGCCGGCAAATCGACGCTCATCCGCGCCATGGCCGGACTATGGCCGTGGGGCTCGGGCGAGATTCTGCGCCCGCGCGGCGCGCGCGTCGCCTTCCTGCCGCAGCGCCCTTATATCCCGGACGGCTCGCTGCGCCAGGCGCTGCAATATCCCGGCGGCCGCCCGGCGCTGAGCGACGCCGCCCTGAAGGACGCCCTCAACAAATGCGGCCTCGAGCGCCTGTGCAATGATCTCGAGGCGCAGGCGCAATGGCGCAAGATTCTCTCTGGCGGCGAGCAGCAACGCCTGGCCTTCGCCCGCCTGATCGTCGATCCGCCCGACATCGTCATCATGGACGAGGCGACCTCGGCGCTCGACGAAGAGAGCCAGACCAGATTGATGTCCTACTTCAAGGGCGAGCTGGCGCGCTCGACCGTGCTGTCGGTCGGCCACAGGCGCGGGCTGGAGCAATTTCACAGCCGCGAGATCATGCTGGTGCGAAAAGCCGGCGGACGCGCCTGCTTTGCCCGGCACAAGACCTATTACAAGCAGTTCCGCCTCGCCAATTTCCTGGAAAAACGCCTGCGCCTGTGACGTTCGGCCCCTGCGACAAATCATCGCAAAACTGTCTTGACAGCTGGGGCGAAGCAAATCGACACTGTTCGCGTGCAAACGAATTCCATGGCCGATGCGAGGCATCGACAGGAGGACCGGGCATGTATCAGCGTCCGGAAAGTCTGGCGCAGGCGCTTATGGCGCTCGCAGGCGGCGCAACGCCGCTCGCTGGCGGAACCGACCTGTTTCCGCGCGGCAATATTCCCGACAGCGTCGATGTGTCCTGTTTGCCCGAGCTGCGCGGCCTTGCGAGCGACAACGGCGCCCTGCGGATCGGCGCGGCCGCGACCTGGAGCGACATCGCCGCCGCGCCCCTGCCGCCGGGCCTGACTTGCCTGCAGCAGGCGGCGCGCGAAATCGGCGCGCGGCAGATCCAGAACATGGGCACGATCGGCGGCAATCTCTGCAACGCCTCGCCCGCCGCCGACGGCGTTCCGCCGCTGCTGGCGCTCGACGCCGAAGTGGAGCTGGCGAGCCTCGGGGGATCGCGCCGCCTTCCCCTTGCCGACTTCATTCGCGGCAATCGCCGCACCGCCCTGCACAAAGGCGAATTGCTGACAGCCGTCATCATCCCGGCGCCCGCCGCGCTCGACGCCAGCGCGTTCCGCAAGCTCGGCGCGCGGCGGTATCTGGTGATTTCCATCGTCATGGTCGCCGCCGGCCTGCGCGTCTTAGACGGCAAGGTGGCGGATGTCCGCATCGCCGTCGGCGCGGCCTCGCCCGTCGCGCGGCGGCTCGGCGAACTGGAAGCGGTGCTGCGCGGCAAGCCCGCCGGCGCCAGTCTCGACCTCTACGTCACCGCCGACAGTTTCGGCGCGCTCTCGCCCATCGACGACCTGCGCGCCACGGCCGATTATCGCCGCGACGCCGCCGTGATCCTCGTGCGCCGGGCGCTGGCGGATTGCCTGGCGACGCTCGCCGGCAGGGAGGCGGCATGAGCGACAGCGCCCCGGTTCTGTTCACCCTCAACGGCGCGCCCGCCCGCCTCGACGGCGATCTCGGGCGGCGGCTGTCGAGCGCCCTGCGCGACGACCTCGGCGTCACCGGCGTCAAATCGGGCTGCGACGCCGGCGATTGCGGCGCCTGCACCGTGCTGGTCGACGGCGCGCCCGTCTGCGCCTGCCTGATGGCGGCGGGGCAGGCGGAAGGCCGCGCCATCGTCAGCATCGAAGGCCTGACCGATCCGTTGAGCGAGGCGCTCAAGCAATCCTTTCTCGCCCATGGCGCGGCGCAATGCGGCGTCTGCACGCCGGCCATGCTCGTCGCCGCGGCCGGCCTGCTGCGGGAAAATGCGCTGCCCGACGAGGCTCAGGTCGAAGACGCGCTCGGCGGCGTGCTCTGCCGCTGCACCGGCTATGCGAAGATCATCGACGCCGTGATGGCCGTGGCGCGCGCCGAGGCGCTGCCGGCGGCCCCGGCCTCGGGCGAGATTGTCGGGGCGCGCGTCGCCCGGCTCGACGGCCGCCGCAAGGTCGACGGGACGGAGATTTTCGGCGCGGACGAGACCCCGGCCGATGCGCTGTCGCTGGTCGCCATCCGCTCGCCGCACCCGCACGCGGCCTTTGCCTTCGGCGATTTCGACGCTTTTCTCGACCGGCATCCCGGCCTTTACCGCGTGCTCACCGCCGCCGACGCGCCGGGCGACAATTGCTACGGCGTCATCGGCCCCTTCGCCGACCAGCCGGTCTTTGCCGAAAAGACCGCGCGCTTTCGCGGCGAGGCCGTCGCGGCGGTCGTCGGCGAGCCGGACGCCATCGCCGCGCTCGACCTTGCCGACTTTCCCGTCGACTGGACGATCCTGCCGGCGCTGACCGACATCGCGGCGGCCACCGCCGCAGAGGCCGAACCGCTGCACGCGAACCGGCCCGGCAACATTCTGACGCGCGGCCATGTGGCGCGCGGCCATGTCGACACGGCCTTCGCCGACGCAAGCCTCGTCATCGTCGCGGGCGAATTCGAAACCGGCTTTGTCGAACACGCCTATATCGAGCCGGAAGCCGGCTTTGCCCGCCGCGTCGGCGACCGCATCGAAGTGCAGGCCTGCACGCAATCGCCCTACATGGACCGCGACGACGTCGCCCGCATTCTCGGCCTCGCGCCGGATGCCGTGCGCATCATCCCGACCGCTGTCGGCGGCGGCTTCGGCGGCAAGCTCGATCTCTCGGTTCAGCCTTTCATCGCGCTCGCCGCCTGGCTGATGGGTCGCCCGGTGCGCATGGTCTACAGCCGCGCCGAATCGATGATGACGACGACCAAGCGCCACCCCTCGCGCATCCGCGCAGCGATTGGCGCGACGCCGGACGGGCGCCTTGCCGCCATGCGTTTCGACGGCGATTTCAACACCGGCGCCTATGCCTCATGGGGGCCGACAGTGGCCAATCGCGTGCCGGTGCACGCCTCCGGCCCCTATGTGCTGCCGCATTACGCGGCGAATGCGCGCGCCATCCATACGCATCTCGTGCCGGCCGGCGCGTTCCGCGGCTTCGGCGTGCCGCAGGCGGCCATTGCGCAGGAGCAGCTCTTCGACGAACTGGCGCTGAAACTCGGCATCGACCGGCTCGAATTCCGCATCCGCAACGCGCTCACCGGCGAGACGCCGACGGTGACGGGGCAGGTGCTCGGCGAAGGCGTCGGCTTCAAGGCCTGCCTTGAAGCGTTGCGGCCACGCTGGCGCGAGGCGCGCGCCGAGATCGACGCCTTCAACCTCTCGACCACCGGCCCGATGCGGCGCGGCATGGGCGTCGCCGGCATGTGGTATGGTTGCGGCAACACCAGCCTGTCGAACCCCTCGACCATCCGTCTCGGCCTGACCCATGCCGGCCGCGTCGTGCTGCATCAGGGCGC
>ERZ1645187.1276-NODE-1276-length-23365-cov-240.530287_pt1 | contig 23365 bp, 25 predicted proteins | sample MGYA00575352_ERZ1645187 | MGnify/ENA primary metagenome ERZ1645187 (study PRJEB40837, sample SAMN11349314) | freshwater sediment metagenome | isolation source: river sediment | host: Sediment | place: India: Wazaribad , New Delhi | collected 2017-02-21 ... | reverse complement strand
CGGGCAAGCCACCCCGCTCCGGTTTCGCGCGGCTGACCTACGGTGACCTGCCGGCCCCGGCCGCCAATCTGCTGGGGGCCCTGGTTACCCTGACTCCGGGCACCACCACCCTCGACATCGACCTGGAGCGGGGGGAAATGCTGCTGCACCTCCTCGACCTGGAGGGGGCCGAGGCCACGCTGGCGGCAATCCGGCGGGACTTTCTCGCCCCCATCCGCACCCTCTACGGAGGCACCCCATGAGCCTGCCGATGCTGTTCGTCCTCATCGCCGGGGCCAGCGGCCTTATGGGCTTCTACCGCCTGCTGGCCGGGCCGACCGCGACCGACCGGGTGGTCGGGCTGGACATCCTCTTCGCCGTGGCCATCATCCTCAGCCTCGTCGCGTCCTGGGTCAGCGGGCGCACGGTGTACCTGGACGTGGCCATCGGCCTGGCCCTGGTGGGCTGCGTCGCCACCCTGTCCTGGGCGCGTCTGATCCAGCCGGACGCTGAAGGCGGTGGCCAGGGTGGCGCCCAGGTTGGTCCTCGGGGTGGATGCCAGGCCGGCAGTCAGGATTCGAGCCAGGCTAGCGACCGGGGTGATAGTCGCGGAGATGGGCGGGGGAACAGCCAGGACCGGGAGGGGCGGCCATGATGAGTCTGCTTGGCTGGACGATCTGCGGCCTGGGCAGCGTCCTGCTGCTCATCGCCGCCATCGGCATCCTGCGCCTGCCCGACGCCCTGGCCCGCCAGCATGCCGCCACCAAAGCGGTGACCCTGGCGGTGCTGGTCTTCGCCCTGGGAATTGGCCTCCTCGCCCAAGACCCAGCCTGGAACTGGCGCCTGCTGGCCCTGGCGTGCAGCCTGATCCTGACTCTGCCCCTGGCCTCTCACGCCCTGGCAAGGGCGGCGATGCGAGAGCGAATGCGGGGCTCGGGGCTGGATCAGATCCCGTAAGCGCTTGCCCTGAACGAGCGTGCTGACGATGCCCGTCTTGTGCGATCAAGATCTGCTCAGTACGAACACCTAATGTCTATCCGGGTCCTTGCCGCGCCTTGGAGCTTGGACCTTGGTATCCTGTCCCACGTCCGATGACCGATGTGGAGCAGGGGGGAGCATGAGCGCAACCGACGAGTCCTGGCGGATTCCCTATGGCGTGGCGGATTTCATCAAGCTGCGCGAGCGGGGACATTACTATGTGGACAAGACCCGCTATCTGCCGCTGCTCGAGCAGGCGGGCGAGTTTCTATTCCTGATTCGTCCGCGGCGCTTTGGCAAGAGTCTGATGCAATCGGTGATGGAGTGCTACTACGACGCCGGCTGGGCCGAGCGCTTCGATGAGTTGTTTGCCGGGACCTGGATTCACGAGCACCGCACGCCTGAGCAAGGCCAGTATCTGTGCCTGCGCTTTGATTTCTCGGCGGTCAGTTCCACGCCGGCGGAGGTGCGTGAGTCGTTCGAGGCCCATACGCGCATCCTGTTGATCGACTTCCTTGACCGCCATGCCGAGCGGGTGCCCGCGACCAGCGCCCAGGCCGTCTTGAGCGAGCCGAGCCACGCCCGACGCTTCGAACGTCTGATTAATGAATTGCGTAAGCTTGGGCTGTCGCTCTACCTCTTTATCGACGAATACGACAACTTCGCCAACAACATCCTGGTCAACGCCGGGGGCGAGGCCTACCGGGAACTGACCCACGGCAGTGGCTTCTTTCGCGACTTCTTCGCCCTGCTCAAGGAATCGGTCGGGCGTACCGGTAGTGGGTTGGCCCGCCTCTTCATCACCGGGGTCTCACCCATCACGCTGGACGACGTCACCAGTGGCTTCAATATCGGGCGCAACATCAGCCTGGACCCGCGCCTCAATGCCCTGCTCGGCTTCACCCACGCCGAGCTGGAACGGCTGTTCATCGCTTTCGGCCAGGACCTCAACGCCCATCGCGCCATTATCGACGCGTGGTACAACGGCTATCACTTCCACAAGGCGCGCGGCGAAGCAGTCGTCAACAGCGACATGGCGCTCTACTACCTGCACTCCCTGGTCGATCTCGCCCAGCCCCCGGATGAATTGATCGACCACAACGTGCGCATCGACTACGGTAAGCTGCGCCATCTGGTGCGGATCGACCGCCAGCTCACCGAGCCTGCGGTGAAGCCCGCGAGCACCGGTGCCGGTGCTGAGGGCCTCAATGGTAACTTCTCCCGCCTGCGCAGCATCATCGAGACCGGCGAGGAGGTCGCCGCGATTCAGACCAGCTTCCCGGCCAAGGGGCTGCTGCGCCAGGACAACTTCGTCTCCCTGCTCTACTACCTGGGGCTGCTGAGCTTTGCCGGCGAGCGGGAAGGGCGGCCCCTGCTCAGGATTCCCAACCGCACCGTGCGCCAGTTGATGTACGGCTATCTGCGCGACGCCTATGACGAGGTCGGCGTCTTCCGCCCCAGCACCTACGAAATCGCCGACCGGCTCAACAAGATGGCCTATCGCGGCGAGTGGCAGGGCTTCTTCGACTACCTGGCCGAGGAGATCGGCCGCCAGGCCAGCGTGCGGGACTTTTTGCAGGGGGAGAAGATGATCCAGGGCTTCCTGCTCGCCTGGCTGAATCTCTCGCCCTATTTCCAGGTCTTTTCCGAGTCCGAGCAGGCCGGCGGCTTCGTGGATCTCTATCTGGCCCCCTTCTATTTCCGCTACCCGGACATGCGCCATGCCTATCTGATCGAGCTGAAGTACTTGAGCCGCTCGGAGGACAGCCCGGGCAAACGCGAACAGTTACTGAAGGCGGGCCGCGCGCAGTTGCGCCACTATGCCGGGGATGCGCGCGTGCACAGCCAGCTTGGGGAGGCCCAACTGCACCCGATCCTGTTGCTTTATAGCGGTTGGGAGCTGGTCCATCGCGAGGCGCTGTAGATTTCCCCCGCGCTGGCGCCCCTGTCTTGCTAACTGTCACGAGGGGGGCTGAACACGCTCCTGAAAAGGAACGACTTTGCCGTGACCTTCAAGCTAACTGGCATGAGGCGGCAAGCCATACCACTGAAAATGAAAGATATTCCCGTGACTTCCACGCTAAACGGGGAAGGAGGGCAAGCCGCCTCAGGCCCGGGCTCGCTCCCGCAGGCGTTTGACCTGAAAAAGGGTATTGCGCTCCTCCTCCTCCAGGCTGGACTGGATGAAGTGGATGGTCCGGCGGTAGCGGGGGATGATGTTGTATTTCAGGGCATTGACCCGTTTCTGGGCCTTGCGCTGTTCCTCCATCAGTCGGTGCAGGGCGATCTCCACCTCCCCCAGGCGCGCCAGGGTAACGGCCAGATCCGCCAGGTAGGCGCGGGTGTTATCGAAACTGGCATCGGTCCCCATCAGCCCCACGGGCTTGAGGGGCAGGCGCTCGGCGGTCACGGCGGGGTATTCCACCCCCAGGCTGCGCCGCGGGAGGATTTCGACCTTGAGCGCCAGTTCCGAGCCCAGGGCCGCCTGGTGGATGCCGCGGCTGCCCATGCGCAGGTGACTGATGCCCAGGCACTCGTAGGCCTGGACCAGGATCGCCTCCGCCTCCTGACGCAGGCGGCGGTATTCCCCGATGCGCTCGTAGACCAGCCGGGTCAGCAGTTCCCGCTTGCGCTCCAGCAGGTCGTGGCCCTCTTCCAGGAATTTGACCTGCTTCTTGAGCTTCAGCAAGGTGTTCTTGGTCGGCGGGACCTTGATGAGTTGTTGCGCCATTTCGGTTTAGTCCGCGCCCTGGTAGTACTTGGCCAGGTCCGTCTCGCTCATGCGCGTCAGGGTGTCGCGGGGGAAGGTCGACATCAGCTCCCAGGCCAGGTTGAGGGTGGCCTCGATGGAGCGGTCCTCGGCCTCCCCCTGACCGACGAACCGCTGGTCGAAGGCGTCGGCGAAGCGCAGGAAGCGCTTGTCCCGCTCCGACAATTCATCCGCGCCGATGATGGAGGCCAGGTTGCGGGTCTCCAGGGCACGGGCATAGAGGGCGTAGAGTTGGGCGGCGACCCGGGGGTGATCCTCCCGGGTGTCGTCCTTGCCGATGCCATCCTTCATCAGGCGCGACAGGCTGGGGGAGATGTGCACCGGCGGATAGATGCCCTGGTTGTGCAACTCCCGCGACAGCACGATCTGGCCCTCGGTGATGTAGCCGGTCAGGTCGGGGATGGGGTGGGTGATGTCGTCCGAGGGCATGGACACCACCGGCATCATGGTGATGGAGCCGTGGCGCTGGTGGATGCGCCCGCAGCGCTCGTAGATCTCGGCTAGGTCCGAATAGAGGTAGCCGGGATAGCCCTTGCGCGCCGGCACGTCGCCCTTGGCGGTGGCCACCTCGCGCAGGGCCTCGGCGTAGTAGGTCATATCGGTCATGACCACCAGGACATGGCGGTCCAGGTCGTAGGCCAGATACTCGGCGGCGGTGAGGGCGGTGCGCGGCAGAGTTAGGCGCTCCACCGGAGGGTCATCCGCCAGGTTGATGAACATGACCACGTTGCGCAGCACGCCGGAACTGGCGAATTCGTCGCGAAAGAACTTGGCATCGGCGTAGGAGACGCCCATGGCGGCGAAGACCACCGAGAAGCTGGTGTCCTCGTCCTTGAGCTTGGCCTGGCGCACGATCTGGGCGGCCAGGCGGTTATGGGGCAGGCCGGAGCCGGAAAAGATCGGCAACTTCTGGCCGCGCACCAGGCTGTTAAGGCCATCGATGGTGGAGATGCCGGTCTGGATGAATTCCCGGGGATAGGTGCGTGCCGCGGGGTTGATGGCGGAGCCGCCGACGGGGCGACGGATGTTGGACAGGATGGGCGGGCGGTCGTCCTTGGGTTCTCCCAGGCCGTTGAAGACCCGGCCGAGGAGCTCCGGCGAGAGAGCGATCTCCACCGGCTCATCCAGGAAGCGCACCCAGGTGGATTCCAGGTCCAGGTCCTCGACGCCCTCGAAGACCAGGATCAGGGTCTCGTCATCGCTGGCGCGGATGACCTGACCGTTGCGCCGGCCACCGCTGTGGTCCTTGATCAGCACCCGGTCACCGAAGGCAACCCCGGGGGTGTTCTTCATCACCAGCAGGCCGCCACGGGCCTCGGCGGCGGTGCGGTACTCTTTGATGCTCATAACGAATTCCGGTTCAGGGCGTTACGTTTCATGCCTTAAGTTCGGGGCCTTGCGTGCTAGGCGTTGCCAGCACTGGCCTGGGCGTACTCCAGCCTCATCTTCTCGAAGGTCCGGCCGGCCTCCTCCTTCAGGGCGTGGATCTGGTCCACCTGATCACTGTTGAACATGGACTTGCAGCGCCGGACCCGCGCCAGCAGGGGCAACTGCTGCAACTCCTGCACCGGCACCCCCAGCTCGATGAGGGCGGCCCCGCGGCGGAAGATGAACAGGGTCAGATCGAGCAGGGCGAACTGCTTGCGCGGCGAGCAGAAGGTGTCCACCTCATCCAGGGCGCTCTGTTGCAGGACGCCCTCCTTGATCAGGGCCGCCCCCTCCAACTCCCAGCGTTGGGCGGAGGACAGGGCCTCGGGGCCGACCAGGTTGACGATGCGCGCCAGTTCGGCGTCCCGCGCCAGCAGGGCCAGGGCCTCGGTACGCCGCCGCTCCCAGTCGCGGTCGATCTCCTGGTGCCACCACTCGGCGGCGGTGTGGACATGACCGGAAAAGCTGGTCACCCAGTCGATGGATGGGTAGTGGCGGGCGTCCGCCAGCTCCTTGGACAGGGCCCAGAAGGTCTCGATGATGTCCTTGGTGTGGCTGGTCACCGGCTCGGAGAAGTCACCACCCGGGGGCGACACGGCGCCGATCAGGGTCACGGAGCCGGAGCCGGCGCCGTGGGTCTCGACCCGGCCGGCGCGCTCGTAGACTGCCGCCAGGCGCGAGGCCAGGTAGGCCGGATAGCCCTCCTCGACGGGCATCTGCCCCAGGCGGCCCGAGACCTCGCGCAGGGCCTCGGCCCAGCGGCTGGTGGAGTCCGCCAGCATGACCACGTCGTAACCCATGTCCCGGTAGTACTCGGCCATGGTGATGCCGACGTAAACCGATGCCTCCCGCGCCACCACCGGCATGTTGGAGGTGTTGGCCACCAGCAGGGTGCGCTCCATGAGCTTGCGCCCGGAGTAGGGGTCATCGAGCTGGGGGAAGGTCTCCAGCACGTCCACCAGCTCGTTGCCACGTTCGCCGCAGCCGACATAGATGACGATGTCGGCGTTGGACCAGCGGGCCACCTGCTGCTGCACCACTGTCTTGCCGGCGCCGAAGGGGCCCGGCACCGCCCCCTTGCCGCCCTTGAGTTGGGGGAAGAAGGTGTCGATGACCCGCTGGCCCGTGATCAGGGGCGCGATGCCGTCATCGCGCCGCCGGTAGGGGCGCGGCTTGCGCACCGGCCAGCGGTGGAAGAGCTTGAGGCGATGGGTGTGGCCCTGGGCGTCCCGCAGGCGGCCGATGGTCGCCTCCAGGTCATAGTCTCCGGCGGGGGCGAGCTCGTCGAGCTCGCCGCTCAGGGTCGGCGGCACCAGGATGCGATGGACGATGGTCTGGGTCTCCTGGACCGTGCCCAGGACCGTGCCGGGGCCAATGCGGGCCCCAGGTTCCAGCTCGCGATTGGGCTCGAATTCCCAGACCTTGGTCCGGTCCAGGGCGGGTACCTCCAGCCCGCGGCGGATGTAATCCCCGGACTGGAGGGCGATCTTCTCCAGGGGGCGCTGCACGCCGTCGAAGATGCCGCCCAACAGGCCCGGGCCCAGTTCCACCGACAGGGGCCAGCCGAGGCCCACGGCGGGTTCGCCAGGGCGCACCCCCTCGGTGGACTCGTAGGTCTGGACGATGGCCTCGTCGCCGCGCAGGGAGATGACCTCGCCGAACAGGCCCAGCTCGCCGATGCGCACCTGCTCGCCGTTGCGGATGCCCGGCAGGACGATGGTGACGATGGGGCCGTTGATGTCGCGGATCCGGCCCTGGCGCGCGGCGTCGCGGGTGGCAGCGCGGGGGGCGTCGCGGCCGGGATCTTGGGTGTCGCGCATGCTAGTGCTCATGATGTCAGCCGCCGAAAAGGTTGCCGGTGTCCAGGCCACCTGGCAGCAGTCGCTCCAGGATGACCTGCTGGATGCGGGCGCGCAGCCGTTCCTGCCGGCCCTCGAAGGTATTGTCGACGCGGATGCGCCCGTCCTCGCTCGCCACCAGTACCCCCGCCAGGGTGGCGATGGGGGTCTCGCACAGGGTTGCGCTCTGGCCCGGGGCCAGTTGCCCGCTGACCGCGTCCCAGCGGGCGAAGAGCTTCTGGTGGTCCTGCTGGTTGGCGCAGATCTGCAGGGCGGGGGACTCGATGGCCGCGGCGGCGCTGGCGATCAGCCGCAGCAGCCAGGCGAGGTAGGCCGTCGGGTCGTCCTGGATGAAGGCGCGCATGCGGTCCGCCAGCCGGCGCTCCACGTCCTGGACCAGATTCCAGCGCAGCCGGTCGAGCTGGCTTTGCATCTTCAGTTCGCTGGCCTGGACCTGCTGGCGGAAGGCGCGTTCGCCCAGGGCGCGGGCGATGGCCTCCTCGCGCTGCTCACGCAGGCGTAGCCGCTCCGCCGCCTCGCGCAGGGTGGTGTCGCGGCTGCGCTGGGTCATTTCCCGGTAGGCGCTGGCGAGTCGTTCGGCGCGGGCGAGGAGGGCCCGTTCGAGTTCTTCTACCTGGTTCACGATGGCTGACCTAAAAGCATGGCTAAGGGTGATTCAGGGCTGATGGCCGGTCGTCGGGGCGAAGGGTTTGCCATTCTCAGGCCGTCCCCCCCGCCTTGCCGAACATGGCATCCAGCCGGTCGGCCACGTCACTGGCCAGGCGGGGTTTCTCCCGCAGCCGGGGCACGGCGGCCACGACCACGCGCCCACCCTCGGCCCGGACCCGTTCCAGACCGGGGATCTTGGCGCGCATCAGGGCCTCGTCGACGATGGCGAAGGCCTTGTCGCCCCGCCGGATCAGGTCGGTGAAGATCTGATCCACCAGCGCCGGTTCCGGGTCCGGATAGGTCTCGAAGCCGATCAGGCGGAAGCCGTCGGCCAGGCTCTCGTCCCCGAGGAACAGCATGCGGGTCCCCTGATGGTTGCCCTGACCGCCGCCCGGGCCCAGGCCGGCAACCCGGCGGGGAACGGCGCCCGCCTCCTGGTCCGGGCCCGCGTCGGGGCCCCGGGAGGTCTCGCTGGCCACTGGCCCCACTCCCCGGTCAGATCTTGTTGAGGAGCAGGATGCTGACCACCAGGCCGTAGATGGCGATACCCTCCGCCAGGCCCAGGTAGATCAGGGTGCGGCCCAGGTTCTCGGGCTTCTCGGTGATCGCCGCCAGGGAGGCCGCGCCGATGGGGCCTACCGCAATGCCGGCGCCGATGGTGGAGAGGCCGGTGGGGATGCCAACACCTATGATGGCCAGGCCCATGCCGGTGGAGATCTCGTTGACCACCGTGGTCGCCTCCGCCGCCTGGGCGAAGGCATCGTTGATCCCCAGCACCAGCAGCCCAAGCTGGGCGCCCACGAAGGTCAAAAGCTGGGTGCTCATGGCGGGCCGGTACCAAGGCCGGATGCGGCTGGCGAGGGCGGGGCGCACTTCCAGGATCAGGCCGCCCAGGATGAGTGCCAGGATCGCGAAGGACATGAGGGCGACGAGCCAGTACATGGTGGACTCCTAATGCTTGGACGAGTGAAAAGGGGACAGGGATAGGGAGAGAGTCCTGGCCGTCATGGCAAAGACTCCCGTTCACGGGGTGGCCCGAGCCGCAGCGGATTGAAGGCATGACCGTCACCAGCGAAGTAGCGGGCGAAGCCCTCGTAGAACTCTAGGCGCAGCACCTGGATCATCACGATGCCTCCTTCGAGGACGATCATGAAGACATTGCCCAGGATCAGGGTCAGGCCATGGCCGACGGGCCCCATCATCTCGGCGAGGGTGAAGATGGCCAGGGCCAGCGCGGCATGGTTGAGGCTGAAGGCCGCCACGCGCAGAAACGAGAGGGTGTTGGAGATATAGCCGACGATCGTCTCCAGGGTCTCGATGAAGACCACCAGGACCTTTTCCCCTACCGGGGCGTCCAGGTGGCCCCAGCCATGCCAGGCCAGGACGCCCAGGGACAGGACGACCAGCAGGAGGGGGCCCTGGCCGAACGCCTGGCCCTGGCTCAGGTTGAAGCCACCCCAGGCCAGGGCCAGGTAGAAGATCAGATTGACCAGCCCATGCTGGCCGAAGAGGGCGCCGGCCCAGTTGCCGATCACTAGGCGATTGTAGGTGGCGAGGATGCAGGCCATGGTGATGAAGAAGACCCCCCAGCCCAGGGCCAGGGACAACATCAACAGGGGGTCGTGCAGTGGTGGCATCCATAGCGCCGGCAGCCAATGCTCGAAGCCGAAGACACTGCCGAAGAGGAAGCCGAAGGCGATCGACGAGACCCCGGCCAGGACGCCGAACAGATAGAAGCGGCCCAGCCGGGCGCGGAAGTACCAGGCCAGGCCGGCGATGACCGCGCCCTGGCCGACATCCCCGAACATGGTGCCGAACATGAGCAGGAAGCTGGCGGCGAAGAGCGGGGTGGGGTCGATCTCGCCATAGCGGGGGATGCCGTACTGCTGGACGAGCATGGCGAAGGGTGCCAGGAGCCGGTTACGGGTCGAGATGGTCGGCACCAGCGGGCGTTCGTCAGGGCGGGGGTCGCGGCTGCTGAGGTCGAAGGGCAGGCTCAGGGTCTGGCGCAGCCGCGCCTCCAGGGCTGGGACCGCCGCGGCCGGGACCCAACCGGCCAGGCGGGCCAGGGGCCCGACGCCGCGGATGGCGGAGTCCAGTTGCACCAGGGGCTCCGCCAGGCGCAGTACCTCACGGCTGCTGGTCAGTTGCCCGGTGAGAGCGGTGGACCAGTCGCGCAGCCGCTGGTGCAGGGCCTCGCGCTGGGCGGCGGCGCCCTCGCGGCGGCGGGCCAACTCGGCCCGCATCACCTGGGGCTCATGATCCAGTTCCGGGGGAATCGGCAGCGGGCGGAAGCCGGCACTGCGCAGTACGGACTCGAGTTGGGCCTCCTTGGCGCCGCTGGGACCAACGATGACCACATGGGCATCGTCCCCGGTGACCATGTACTGGAAGAGCAGGTGATCCGCCAGACCAACCGCGCCTTCGAGCTGGCGCACGTTGGCGTAGGGCACCAGGCCGACGTAGAAATCCAGGAAGCGGGTCTTGCTGCGCAACATCCCCAGGTCGATGCCCAGCCCTTCGAAGTTGCTCAGAGCCGATTGCTGCTCCCGGATCAGGCGCTCTTCGTCGTCGATGGCGCGGAATTCCTCCTCGTAGCGGGAACAGGTCTCCCAGAGGCTGCCCAGCCAGTTGTTGGTCGCGGTGAGCTCCTCCTCGGGGATGACGCGCGGACTCGGGGTCCGCTCCTCCGGGGGGAGGGGGATCAGGCGGGTGATCTTTTCCAACCGGGAGCTGGCCTGGCGCCAGATGTCGCGATAGGCGCCGCTCGGTTGGCCCGCGAAGCCATCCTCTTCCGGTGGCCGGTCGTCGGCGTGAAAACTGGCCAGTTCCGCCAGGGTCAGGGAGGCCCGGGGCAGGTCCTCATCGATGACGAGGAGCCGGACATGTTTCATCGGGGTTGGGCGCAACATCCGGCATCACCTACGGGTGGAGGATTCGGGCAGGGACGGCACCGGTAGCGACATGATTCATGCTGCCTGTCGCTCGCTGAGGCGACAACGGGCGGATGAGGTTTCGATGGCCACCTTGATCACCTCGGCGGGCAACTCCAGCAACCGTCCCTGGATGAGGGAGAAGAGGGCCATGAGGTCCTGCTCCCGCAGGATGAGGTAGGCCAGGGCCCGGGCCACGCCAGTCTGGCCCTCGTGGATGACATCCAGGGCCTCGCCACGGAGGTAGGCGTTGAGACGTCGCTGCACGTCCATGAGATCGCGGCTCTCCGCCAGCAGGACCTGGAAGGGTGGGGGCAGGGCCGCGAGCACGGCGGCGAAAGAGTCGAGATTGACCAGGGCCAACAGCCGCTCGCGGTGCAAGCGCCGCACGGAGGGCACCAACTGGAAGAAGGTCTCACTGGAAGACAATTGGTAGGAGAACCGGAAGCGCAGCAGCCAGAGGATGGCGAGTCGGTCGAGCAAGGCGCCGATGAGACGGCGCAGGCAGGGACAATGCCGATCGGTGAAGGGTGCCATGTCGCGGACCAGCCCGGTCAGATAGCGCTGGTCGATGGCCGCCTCCAGGGCAAAGGGTTCCTGCTTGCGCTCGAAGACCACCCGCGCCTGGCGGGCGATGAAGCTGTAGGGGCCGCCCTCGAGCTGACGCAGCAACTCAAGCACGTTCTCGGCCTGGAAGAGGCTATCCTGCATGGGCAGGCGCAGGTTGTGGGGTAGTTCGTAGAGGTTGTCGGCGATGACCTTGCGGTCCAGGTCGTGGAGCTTGCCCCGGATCAGGGTCTTAAGGTTGGCCAGGGCATAGTGGCGCCCCCAGTCCAGGATCAGGGTCCGCTCCGGGGCCTCCATGGGCCGGATGAGGATGCGCAACTCGGCGAGGAGGGTGTTGATCAGGGCCTGCTCCACCGCCCGGCTCCGGGCCTTCACCGGCAACTGGCTCTCCAGGGCCGCGGTCAGGTCATATTCCGCCGCCAGTTCCTCGGCGCGCCGCTGCGCCAAGAGAGCGAGGGTGTCGGGTTTGAACAGCCGGGTCGCCATGGCCGACACCCGGGTATGCAAATAGGCCTGACTTGCCGCGAACTTCATGATCTGGGAATCATCCGTCGCCTGAAGCGTGATAGCCGCTCGAACGCTGATGGCTGACCTGGGGTTTCGTCCTCTGACGTAATTCCGGTCCTCAGTCAGCCGTCAGCAGGACATCGAAGGCCGCCACCAGGGCGTCCTCCTCCCGCTCCTCCGCCAGGTTGCGGAGCTGGACGTGGCGCTCGTCATAGCGCCGCTTAAGCTCGGCTATGGTCTGCTCGGCGCGCTCTTCGGATTTCTGGATGAAGCCCCGGTGCAGGTCCGGGATACGGGCCCGGAAGCGCTCCTCATTGGCCTTGGCCTCGGCGATGGCCGCCTGGACCAGGCGCTCCGCCTCCTCCTCGGCCTCCTGGGCCAGGCGCTCGGCGCGCATCTCCGCGTCCAGCAGCCGTTTCAGGGTGTCATCCATCGTGTGAGCCTCCCGGTAACGTTAGGCGGCGCTTATATTAGTCAATCGTCGATTAGCTGGGTGGGACATATTGGCTTTACTTGAGCCAGGTCAGGAGAATTCCCGATGGGCATGAGAAAAATCAATTTCACTCCTCCCACGGGGCCTGAGCCGTTGCCAGTGATCACTTGATTTAAGTGTAGCAGGAGCATCGGCGATCGTGGCCAGAGGACGGCGTCACGGAGGGGTTGACCAGCCCCCATACTCAGAAAGAGCCCACATCATGAAACAGCCCCTTGTCACCCCCGCCCTGACCCGCGGTTTGACCTTGCCCGGTCAGCCGGGGGTTATCGCCGCGAATCGCCTGGCGCCGGAAAGCGACATCTGGGCACAGGGAGATCAGGTGTGAGCCCAGTCTTCGATATCGAGCGCGGCGACGACGCGGCGGAGACGCACAGGGAGATCAGGTGTTAGCCCAGTCCCCGCAGCCGCCGGTAAAGGGTACGCTCGCTGATTCCCAGCTTACGGGCGAGCTCGCGGCGATTGCCCTGATGTTCCCGCAGGGCCAGGCGCAGGGCCTGGTCGCGTGTCCCATCGAGTTTGAGAGGGTCCGGCCGGGTCTCGGGAGAACTCCCGGCGGGTATTTCTGGGGCGCTCAGGGGGGCTAATGCTAAGGGGGCGGCAAGTCCGGAGGTGGCGCGCGGGACCAAGGATGGCCCACCCCCTGGGCCGGCATCGAGCGGGTGGACCGGTTGTCGTCCATCGGCGTTCGCTGCCCTGAAGGTTTCCAGACTGAGATGTCGCGGATGAATGAGATCCCCATCGCAAAGCAGGCTGGCCCGTTCGAGGATGTTGCGTAACTCCCGCACATTACCGGGGAAGGGGTAATGGCTGAGTTGCCGCAGGGCGGTGGGGGCGAGATGCAGTTGGCGCTCCGGGCTGATCCGTTGGAGCAGGGCTTCGATCAGCAGGGGCAGGTCTTCGCGGCGTTCCCGCAGGGGTGGCACGGCGATGGGGAAGGTGTTGATGCGGTAATAGAGGTCCTGCCGAAAAAGGCCATCGCGCACCATCCTTTCCAGAGGGCGATGCGTGGCGGAGACCAGGCGAATATCGGCGCGCCGCGGTTCGCTGGAGCCCACCCGGCGATAGGCCCCGGTTTCGAGCAGCCGCAGCAGTTTGACCTGGATACCCAAGGGGATGTCACCGACCTCGTCGAGGAAGAGGGTGCCGCCGGCGGCCGCCTCCACCAGGCCGGTCTTGCGGGCGATGGCGCCGGTGAAGGCCCCGCGCTCGTGACCGAAGAGCTCGCTCTCGAAGAGGGTTTCGGTGAGCCCGGAACAGTCCACGGCGACGAAGGGGGCGTCGGCGCGGCGACTGGCCTCGTGGACGGCATGGGCCACCAGTTCCTTGCCGGTGCCGGATTCCCCCAGCAAGAGGACGCTGGCCTCGGAGGGGGCTACCCGGGCCACCAGTTCCAGCATGCGCCGGAAGGCCGGGGAGCGGCCGATGAGGGCGTGGCGCCCGGTCTCGTCCCGGGCGACCCGCAGGCGCTCCATCTTTTCCACGAAGCAGAGAATCTCCCCCGTCGCATCCAGGACCGGGGTGAGCTCGATATTGACGTATTCCTCACCATGGGGCGTGTGGTGCAGGTGCAGCACCCGTTCCCGCTGGCGGGACTCGAGGCTGGCCGCCAGGGGACAGGACTCCCCGGCCTGATCGCAGGGGACCTCGTAGCGGTGGGAGACGGCGTAGCAGGGCTGGCCGATCACCTGGCCCCCCCCGCAACGCTGGCGATAGCTGGCGTTGGCGGCCAGGATGCGATAGTCCCGGCCACAGAGGATATGGGGTTCGGGGAGATCCTCCAGGTGGGCGATGAGCTCTGGCAGGGGGCGGTGCTCGACGGGCATGGCTGGCTGATCCGAAAGGCTGGGGGTGGGGCCGCGTTGGCTGGATCGGGAGGGTGGGCCCTGCAAGGGGCAAAGGGTGGAAACGGCGCGGACGCCAGTTAGACCCTGCTGGCAGTATCGAACTCTCTGCCAGGTCTGTCAATTCACTGCCATGAATAGCAGTGAATTTGAGGTTGAATGGCAGCTTTGGCAGTGATGTCAGCCCTGATGGGCCATGGCCACCGGTCGGAACGGCTGATTTGACAATGGAAATTTTGACTGGCCCATGGTTGGCACCGATGTTGCTATCTCTAGCCCCGAAAGGTTGGCTCCTTACTCCGAGCAATTTTTCGACTTTGTGTCCCTGCCATTTCGTGGGCGCCCCCCGTCCTCTCCCGGGGCGCCCACGCTTTTAACCGGGGCGCCTGAACTTCCCTTGACGGCGGACCTTATCCCTGCCGCTCTCTAGCCGCCGGGGAGGGTTCCCGTGACCAGTCCTTCGACACCAGCCAAGAGCACGCGTAACGATGGAATTCCTAGGCCTCTATCCCACCTGGTACGAACCCGGGGTGGGCAGCGGATGGATCGTGGGGATCATCTCCACGGTTCATGTCCTCTTTTCCCATACCGCCGTCGGCGCGGCGATCTTTTTCGCCTTCCTGGCGAACTACGCCCACCGCCATGACCGACCTGACCTGCTGGAATTCATCCGCCGTTACGGCCTCTTTCTGCTGGTGTTCAGCTATGTACTCGGCTCCATCACCGGGCCGGGTATCTGGTACTCGACCACGGTGGCCAGCCCCCGGGGCATCTCGGCCCTGATCCACAACTTCGTCTGGATGTGGGCCACCGAGTGGGTGTTCTTCATCATCGAGGTGGTGGGCGTCTACATGCTGGTCTATCTGGCCAACCGGGTGGACCGCCAGACCCATCTCAAGCTCTCGGTGATCTTCGGCCTGACCTCCTACACCACCATGCTGGTGATCGTCGGCATCCTGTCCTTCATGATGTGGCCGGGCAAGGCCGACTGGTACACCGAGACCGGCGTGTTGCATGGCTTTTACGGCCCCAACACCTTCGCCCAGCTCGCCATGCGCACGGCCTTCATGTTCACCATGACGGCGGTGGTGGGCGGCATCGTCGCCGCCCGCTTCCCAGACCCGGCCTTCAAGAAAGATGTGGCGCGTAAGCTGGCCTGGTTGGGCATTCTCTCCGCCATCGCCGGGGTGCTGGTCTTCCGCTGGTACCTGACCACCCTGCCCGATACCGCCCTGCTGGTCATGCACAACCGGCTACCGGACTGGTTCCCGGTCGGGGTGATGGGCATGCTCGCCGCCGTCGGCGTCTACTTCCTTGCCACCCTAATCCAGCCGCGCCTGCTGGTGGCCTCCGGGGCGGCGGCCATGACCCTGGTGGTGCTGGTCTTCGGCCTCTGGCCGGGGGAGGTGGCCCGGGAGTCCATTCGCAAGCCCTGGGTGGCCGGTCAGTATGTCTATTCCAACCAGGTGATCGGCCGTGATGTGCCCGGCCGGGGCATCCAGTCCGAGATCCCGCTCATCGAGGAGCGCGGTTTTCTCCAGACCCTGGTCTTCCTGCCGGAGGCCCTGCGCCAGGTGACCCCGGACAACGCCGTCGAGGCCGGTCGCGTCCTGGCCCTGACCACCTGCTCCAACTGCCATTCCCTCAGCCCCACCGGCATGCGGCCCCTGCGCGACTACTTCCCCGCCGAGGTGGATCAGGACGCCATCGTCGACTACCTGCATGCCGGCCTGGCCTCGGGCAACACCCTGTACATGCCTCAGATCCCCTTCACCGACGACGAGGCCTTCGCCCTGGCCAGCTACCTCGCCACCCTGTCAGGGCCCGCCGCGAGCGGTGCCCCCCGGACGGCGCGGCAAGCCGATGCCCCCACCGACCTACAGGCGACCCAAGCCCTTGTCCCCACCCTGGCCGCCTCCGCCGCGCGGGAGATGAACCCATGACCCCGGAAATCCTCTACGCCCTGCGCGACCCCGCCGGGGTCCCCACCCACCCCTGGTTGTTCCTCATCCTCGGCGCCCTGACCCTGGCCCTGCACATGGCGGCGGTCCAGGTCATGCTGGGGACCGGGTTGCTGACCCTGCGCGGCGCCTACAGCAAAAATCCCTACTGGCGGCGGCTGGCGGCGCACCTGCTGATCACCGCCAAGATCGCGGTCTCGGTGGCCATCGTCATCGGCGTGGCGCCCCTGCTCTTCGTCCAGGTGGTCTACGACCCCTTCTGGTACACCTCCAACGTCCTCTCCGCCTGGTGGGTGATCGGCTTCATCCTGATCCTCATCGCCGGCTATATCGCCCTGTACGTCTTCTACTGGAAGAACCATCACCTGGAGACCGAAGGCGGCCGCTCCGGCCATTGGCTGGTGCTGTCCCTGGCCCTGCTGCTGGGGGTGGGTTATATCGTCCACGCCCTCACCAACCAGATGCTCTTCCCCGAGGAGTGGCTGGCCTGGTACGCCCCGGACGGGATCATCCAGCCCGACGGTCAGCGGCTTCACTACGCCTACCCCCTGCGCTTCGGCTTCTTCATCGCCCTCTCCCTGCCGGTGACCGGCGCCTGGCTGCTGGGCTACCGGCGCTTCCAGCAGGGCCGACCGGATGCCGACGCAGCCTATATCGCCTGGCTCAAGCCCCTGGCCCTGGGCCTGCTGGTGGTGGGCGGTCTCCTCGCTGTCGTCCTCGGCGCCTTGTGGATGCTGACCCTGCCGGAAAAGATGGCCTGGTTCGCTGCCTCGCCCTGGGTCTACGTGGCCCTGGGGGCCCTGCTGATCACCGTGGCCCTGCCCCTGGCCTTGGGCAGGACCCTGGATCAGGGCTACTGGGGTTACGCCACCTTTGGCCTTGGGGCCGTCGCCCTGATCGTCGTCTGCGCGATGCGCGAGGTCCTGCGCTATTTCACCCTGACCGGCAGCCATGGCTACGACGCCCTGGACTACAGCGTGCACATGGACTGGTACAGCCTGGTGCTCTTCCTGCTGACCTTCGCCGTCCTGGGGGGCGTCACCCTGGGCTACATGCTGACCGTGGCCTGGCAGGCCGGCCAGACCGTCGGCCGCTATCGTCCCAGCCCGGCCCTCTCCCGGCTCGGCAGCCTGAGCATTGGCCTGCTGGTGCTCTGGACCCTGGCCTACTTCGGGATCGGCTTCTACGTCTGGGCCAACTGAGCATGAGCGTGGAGATGAACAAGATGATCCCTTCCCTGGCCATGGCCCTGAGCTTGAGCCTGATCAACCCCACCCTCGTCACCCTGGCGTCCGCGACGGTGCTGACCTCCGCTACGGCGGCCGAGGCGACCAAGGCCGCACCGGCGGATCTGGCGCAGGCGCCGGACAAGGTTGCTGGTGACCATGACGCACCCTTGGACGCTCAGGTTCAGCCGGCGAGTGGCGATCCGGCCAACATGTCGGCTCCGACCCCGACCTCGACTCGGACCTCGACCCTGACCTCGACCCCGTCCCCGGCACTGCCGGGCGAGCCCACCGGGGCGGCCTTGGCCCACACCTGCGCCGCCTGTCACGGCACCAACGGCCTCCTCGGTGACGAGTACTTCATGCCCCTGGCTGGCATGCCGGTGACCCAGTTCGTCACCACCATGCGGGAGTTCCGCAGCGGGGAGCGGCTGGCCACCCTCATGGGGCATGTCGCCAGCGGCTTCTCCGACCCGGAGATCCAGGCCATGGGTGAATTTTTCGCCGCCATCGCCTCGCCTCCCGCCTTGGCCGCGACGGCCCCAGGAGCCAAGCCATGAAGCTGACCAATCCCGATCGCCGCCGCTTCCTGGCGGCCACCCTGGGCCTGCTGTCGGCCGCCGCCCTGCCGGCCTGGGCCCGCCCCGCCGGCGAGAATGCCAAGGCCCATGTCGTCATCGCCGGCGGCGGCGTCGGCGGCTGCACCGCGGCCAAGTACCTCAAGCTCTTCGACCCCGCCCTGCGGGTAACGGTGGTGGAGCGCAACCCGATCTACCTGCGCCCCTATGGTTCCAGCGAGGTCCTGACCCAGCACGTGACCCTGGACGACCTGGAGGTCAGCTACGATGACCTCAGGTGCCGGTACGGGATCGAGTTCGTCATCGACACCATCACCGGCTACGATCCCCAGGCCCGCACCCTGAGCACCGCCGGCGGTCAGTCCATCGGCTACGACCGGCTCATCGTCTCCCCCGGCATCCAACTGGTTTACGAGGCCTACGCGGGCCTGACCGAGGAGGTCGCCAATAGTGAGATCCCGGCGGCCTGGATCCCCGGCCCCCAGACCGCCCTGCTGGCCAGACAGCTCCAGGGCATGCGCCAGGGCGGGATCTTCGTCGTGGCGGCGCCACCCAACCCCTACCGCTGTCCCCCCGGTCCCTACGAGCGAGCGGCCCTGGCGGTGGAGTGGCTGCGGCCGCGCAATCCGCGGGCCAAGGTCATCATCCTCGACCCCCGGGACAGCTTCGTCACCGACGAGACCATGCTGCTGGGGTGGAATCGCCTCTATGGCTTCAATCTGCCGGAGGACTACCGCCAGCGTCTGGCCCAGAAGGTCGAGGTCACCGAGCATGCCCAACCCGGGATGCTGAGTTGGGTGCGGGGCCAGGACGGTGGCCGGCTCATCGGGGTCGACCCCCAGCGGGGTACGGTCGAATGTGAGGCCGACACCCTGGCCGCGGACGTCATCAACGTCATCCCGCCGCAGAAGGCCGGTGCCCTGGCCATGACTCTGGGCCTGGCGGACGGCACGGGCTGGTGCCCGGTGGAGCGGCGCACCTTCGCCTCCAGCCTCCAGCCCCAGGTCTATGTCATCGGCGACGCCAGCATCGCCGACGCCATGCCCAAGTCGGGGTTCGCCGCCAATACCCAGGCCAAGGTGGTGGCCCAGGCGATCGTCGCGGACCTGGCCGGCCAGCCGGCGCCCGAGCCGGTCTGGGAGAATACCTGCTATGCCCTGGCGGGCAGCGACTATGGACTGTTCGTGGCGGATGTCTTCCGCCTAGTGGACGGCAATATCGCGCGGGTCAACACCAGCGGCCGCTATCTGCCCCTAGATGCCTCGCCCATGCAGATCAAACTGGCCGCGCGCTACCAGCAGACCTGGCTGCGGACCTTTACCGCGGACTGCTTTGCCTGAGGGGAGACCTGAACATGACCGAACGTCCCATCACCGCCAAACCCCGGCGTCATCCTGCCCCTTGGGCTGGATGGGCCCGCGCCGCCCGCCTGGTCGCGCCGCTGGGGCTTGCGCTGGCCATCAACCCAGCCCTGGCCGGGGATCACGGCCAGGTGGCCAGCCCGGCGCCCAACTGGACCCCCGCCAGCCTGCGTCAGGCCCTCGCCGCCCTGCCGGATGGCGATGCCGCGCGGGGTCGGGAACTCAATCGTAGCCTCTTCTGCGCCTCCTGCCATGGCAACGAAGGCCTGGCCCCGACCATGAACTGGCCCCATCTGGCCGGCCAGAAGGCGGCCTATACCGCCAAGATGATGCTCGACTACCAGAGTGGCCTGCGCCAGGAGGGCGAACGTGGCCGGCTCATGCATGACGTGGGGAGCGAACTCTCGCCCCAGGAGATCGCCGATCTGGCCGCCTTCTACGCCAGTCTGCCGGCGCCCCGGGAGGCGACGACCCCCCGCCCCGAACCTCAACCATCCGCCACCGACCTGCCCGCCGAGGTGCTGGTGCGCAAGGGTGATCCCTCCCGTCTAATCACCCCGTGCGCCAGTTGTCATGGCGCGGTGGGCGAGGGCGGACGGCTTGAGGCCCCTGAACTTGCCGGTCAGAATCCGCGCTATTTCGTCCGCACCCTTCAGGACTATCAGCATGGCAGGCGCGCCAACGACGGCAAGAAGACCATGCGCGCCTTCACCCGCGGCCTGACCCAGGCGGAGCTGGAGGCCCTGGCGGTTTATTACGCGGACCTGCCCTTGCGGCCGGTTGAAACGGGCTTCTTCCTGCCCTGATCTACCTGCCTTGAAACGCTGGGTGAGCCCCGCACGCCGCACCCTATTAACCGCTCCCCTCGGGGCCTGACCCCGGGGCGCTCCGGGACGGGGACGAGACCCCGGCGGCGGCGAGGCGGAGCCCTTCCCTTACCATCAGTGGGCGCGCGCCTTGGGGCGAGCGCTATTCCGGAGGACAGCTTCCATGCGTATCGCAGTCACCAGTCAGAACTTCAAAACTATTACCGGTCACGCCGGCAAGACCCGCCGCTTCCTGGTCTATGAGTTGGACGACGCGGGTCAGATGCGCGAGATCGACCGTCTCGACCTGCCCGCGGCCATGTCCTTGCACGAGTATCACGGTGAGGACCACCCCCTCTTCCAACTCGGGCTCACGGCTCTGGTCACCCAGGGTGCCGGCACGGGGTTCGTGCAGCGGTTGGCTCGCTACGGCATCCAGGTCCACGTCACCAGCGAGTCCGATCCCGTGCACGCCGTCAACCGGCTCGCGGCGGGAGAGCCCCTTGCCCCCGGCCTACCCCATGAGCATGAACATGGCCATGATCACCCCCAGGGCGGTGGTCAGCATCAGGCGGAGGCCCGGTTACTTGTCCAACCTCGCTGAACCTGGTCCTGGATGTGGTCGGCCGGCTTCCAGGAGAACATATCCCCCCACCCTGGCCTGGGCCTGATAGGAGTGTCGTTCGATGGACAACTTTACCCGTAACTACAGCATCGGCCTGATCGGAGCCACCCTGGTCCTGCTCGGCTTCTGGCTCTATTCCCTCTGGACCCCGCGCGTCTGGGAACTCAATGACCTGCTCGAAGCGGAGCCGGTGGTGGCCGCCTATCCTTATACCTTTCGGGTGACCGAATTTGATGATGGCATTGCCACCCTTGCCACGCCGCGCTCCTTCAACTTTCCCGCCATTCGCTTTCTGCCCATCCTGGAGCCGGAGCTGGCCAACCTGGCCCAGGATGATCAGCGCATGGTGGCCGCGCAGCAGCGCCTGATCGATGCCCAGAAGCGGGCGATGGAACTGGTCCAGGCCCAGCCGGATGTCCGCGGGGTGCGTTGGGAACTCGATATCGCCTGGCTCGCCGATCACGGTATCCAGGTACAGAACCCCGAGATCGCCGGGGCCAACCAATGAGCACCGAGTCCAACCCTCTGACCCTAGTGCAGCCGATTTCAACCCAGGACCCCGCCCCGCGGGGCCTACTTGCAACCCTCAGGAGATTACATCCATGAACTTTGTCAAAAATGCCGGCACCGTCGACCGCGCCCTGCGCGCCATCGTTGGCCTGGTCCTCATCGCCCTCGCCTTGACCGGCACCATTGGTGCCTGGGGCTGGATCGGCGTCGTCCCCCTGTTCACGGCCGCCCTGGGCTGGTGCCCGGCCTATACCCTGCTGGGCATCAAGACCTGCCCCACCCAGGAGTGACGTCGAACTCAGAGAATGCCCACATGATGAAAAAGACCCTCCTCGCCCTCGCCCTGACCCTCGGTTCGACCGTCGCCCTGGCCGAGAGCCAGCCGGTAACCCTGGTAATTACCGACGACAGCACCATGACCCAGGGCATCGCCCTGGTCCTCGCCAACCAGATGCAGGAGCAGGGCGGCCAGGTCAATATCCTGCTGTGCGATGAAGCAGGTGATCTGGCCCTCAAGAACGCTGGGGGCGAGGCCCTCAAGCCCAACAACGTCACCCCGGCCCAACTGCTGGATGGCGCCATCAAGAAGGGGGCCACCGCCGCGGTCTGCGCCCTCTACCTGCCCAACACCGGCCACCAGCCGGGGGACCTCAAGGAAGGCATCGCCCCCGCCAAACCCGCCGACATGGCGCGCGCCCTGCTGGAGCCGGGCCGCAAGGTGTTGACGTTCTGATCGCAGACTCCGGTGCGGTGCTTTTCATATCAGCATCGCCCCGGTAAATCTGAATGCTCGCCGACCCCGGAACCCCATGGGCTCCCGGGGTTTTTTCTATGGAGACAAATGTCCAGGAACGTTTCCTGTTTTTTCGGCTATGCCCCAGCGATAGAAGAACAATGCGGACACTGACCCTCCATCGGCCGCATCTGGGCACGGCCGCCTTACAATACCGCGTCAAGCTGGCGCGGGAGTTTTTGACCCAACTGGGGATCACGCCATGACGACGAATCACATGTCCTATCGCGGGTATCGCGCTAGCCTGACCTATGACCCGGATGACAACATCCTGGTCGGTCGCGTGCTGGACATTGCCGACATCATCGGTTTTCACGGCACCTCGCTGGCCGAGTTTGAACAGGCGTTCCATGAGGCGGTTGACGCCTATCTGGCGGCCTGCGCGAGCCTTGGGGAGCAGCCCGAAAAGCCCGCCAGCGGCAAGCTGATGTTGCGCGTCCCGCCCGAGGTTCACGCCGCGGCCATTGGCGCGGCCAAACGTGCCCGTACCAGTCTCAACCAGTGGGCGGCGAAGGTCTTGGCGGAGGCGGCGCATCAATGAGGTTCCAGGCGGACCGGGGTCCGGCCGGTGTGCTGGTGCCAGCGTTCCAGGGCGGTGGGGAGGATGGGGGCGGTCATGGCGGCTCGGTCAGCGGTAGCGGGCGCGGAACGTCGGCAGGATGGCTTCGAGGATGCGGTCGATCTCGACCCGGATGTCGATGCCCAGGTTTTCCTCCTCCTCCTTCGCCGCGATGCGGTAGTAGGGCATGATCTCCACCCGGCCGCTTTCGCTGGCGTAGACCAGGACCTTGATCGGCTTGAGCGGACGCGGCCGGGCTGGGTTGGCTGCGCCGCCAGGGTTTGGGGACCTTTTTGCAATCCCCGCGGGCGCGGGGGAAACCTGGACTGCAGGGCCTATGCCTATGCCGCCCTGGGTCTATCCCTGCGGGCGCGGGGGAAACTCGTAGAGCATCTTCCCGCGGGCATCCGCCAGGGGTCTATCCCCGCGGGCGCGGGGGAAACCACCTTACCAGCCTGCTTATGGAGATCATCCAGGGTCTATCCCCGCGGGCGCGGGGGAAACTCCTGGAATGGGTGGCCGACCTTTCCTACCAGCGGTCTATCCCCGCGGGCGCGGGGGAAACGGGAGCTAACCCGCGCGGTCAAAGAATCCTTTGGGTCTATCCCCGCGGGCGCGGGGGAAACTTGAGGAAGCCCGCCAAGTAGCCGCTGACTGCGGGTCTATCCCCGCGGGCGCGGGGGAAACCGGCGCAATACCCGCACCAAGATGGAAGACGAGGGTCTATCCCCGCGGGCGCGGGGGAAACAGCAGGGGCAGGGCATCGGCGGCGGTGAAGCCGGGTCTATCCCCGCGGGCGCGGGGGAAACGCGGCTGACGAGGCTGGGAAAGATCGGCATCGGGGTCTATCCCCGCGGGCGCGGGGGAAACCAAGGATCGGCGGGCTAAGGTGATTACCGATAACCTTCATACCAGACACGCCGGCTCAATCCGGATATCC